>JGI24702J35022_10001395_pt1 | contig 15034 bp, 11 predicted proteins | sample TergutTh196P4_FD_35022 | JGI IMG/M metagenome (IMG submission 35022)
CTACGCTTACACGGGGTTATCCACATGGAAATCCTACGGATTTCTACCGAAATTTCAATATTTTTATTCATATTCAACTCTTGATTCGCATTAATAACTAAATATTAATATATTGCAATTTAGTTATATGAAAGTGGTTCGTGCTTTCCCCTTCGCCCCTTCGCCCTTTCACCCCTTCACCCTTTCGCCCCTTCGCCCTTTCATTTTTTGTTTGTATTTTCCGAAAGAGTCATTATTTTTGTGAAAAATTTGATATGAAAACGAAGATGAAACGCCACCCCACAAAGACGCCTCCNGACCTTATCCGTTTCGACTGGGCAATGAAGCGTTTGTTACGGCAAAAGGCTAACTANACCGTANTGGAGGGATTCCTGTCGGTGCTGCTTCATGAAGAGGTCAAAATCATCACCATTAAGGANAGNGAATCAGATCAGGCGCANGCCACCGACAAGTTCAACCGTGTGGATATTTTTGTAGAGAACAGTCATGGCGAGTTGCTGATTATTGAGATGCAGAACAGCGAAGAGGCGGACTATTTTTTACGGATGCTTTACGGGGTATCCAAAGCCATAGTGGAACATATCTCCTTAGGCGATCGTTACAGCCAGATACGTAAGGTTTACCATATCAACATTGTCTATTTCAAGTTAGGTCATGGAAAAGACTATGTTTATTACGGTTCCACGGAGTTTCGCGGGTTGCACTGTCATGATGTGCTTCAACTGACCGATGAGCAGAAAAAGTTTTTTTCCCGTAAGCGTAAGCACGTAAGCGAGGTGAAGGATTTGTTTGCTGAATACTATATTCTGTGCGTTGAGGATTTCAACAATGTAGCCAAAGACAGTTTGGACGAGTGGATTTATTACTTTAAGAACAACAGTATTCCCGACGAATTTACGGCGCCCGGTCTGGAAGCAGCACGTGAACGTCTTCGCTACCACCATCTCTCGGACGAGCAAAAGCGGGATTATGAACACCACTTGAAACAGCAGAATTACGAAAAAGGCTCCATAGAGACAGCCATCAGCAAAGGAGAAGCCAAAGGACGAGCCAAAGGGCTTGCCGAAGGAGAAGAAGAACGCGCCCGACTTCAAGCCGAAAAAGAAGCGGCTCAAGCCGAAAAAGAAGCGGCTCAAGCCGAAAAAGAAGCGGCTCAAGCCGAATTGAAGCAAAAAGAAACCGACACGATTATCAAAAGCCATCAGGCAGGAGTGCCGATAGAAACCATTTCAATCTTCACCGGTTTAACTGTCGAGGAGATTAAAAGAAGGTTAGAGGGGAATGGTTAATGGTTAGTGGTTAGTGGTTAATGGTTAGTGGTTAATGGTTCGATCAAAGCATAATAGAAAAAAGCAGCCACATTGGGCTGCTTTTCTCACCAATCAATCAATCAATCATTAATCATTATGCAATTGCAATTTGTTTTCTGGGATTTACTTTGGCTTCATCCCTTTTGGGGATTTCTACCGTCAGTACCCCGTTTTTGTGGGTGGCATTGATTTTTTCGACATCAACAGACGAAGGTAAACTGAATGTGCGTTTGAATTCGCTATAGTTAAACTCCTTGCGAAGATACTTTTTATTTTCGCTTAGTTTTTCGTCTTTTACTCCGGCCGAAATTTCCAGAATATTTTTTTCCACATGCACCTTGAAATCCTCTTTATACAAGCCGGGCGCTGCTACTTCAACCTTGAAATCCTGATTGCCTTCGATGATATTCACCGCGGGCGTCAGACACCATTCCTGTTCAAAACCGGGGAACAAATCTTCGCCCCAAAAATCACTGACTAACGTCGGCAGATAATTACTATGTCTTTTCACTAACATTTTTTGATCCTCCTATTTTTAAAATTAAACATCTGCTACCTTAATATGCAACAATGATGCCAAAAATTTGTTCAAAAATTTATATAATTAAAAATGAAGCGTATATCATTTTCTTTAAAAAAAACAAATTGCGCCAATTTGGCATTATGCAACACAATAAGATGCCAATTTGTCAGGTTTTAAAGAAAATCTTATTTATTTCCTGAAAAGTCTTATCTTTGCGCAGTTTTTTTGAAAATACTATATGGATCATATCAGGAATTTTTGTATCATCGCCCATATCGATCACGGGAAAAGCACTTTGGCCGACCGTCTTCTGCAAGCCACCAACACCATTGCCGACCGTGATTTTCAGGATCAGGTGCTCGATAATATGGATTTGGAACGCGAACGTGGTATCACCATCAAGAGCCACGCCGTGCAGATGGATTATATTCATGATGATCAAAAATATACGCTCAACCTGATCGATACGCCGGGCCACGTTGATTTTTCGTATGAAGTGTCGCGTTCCATTGCCGCCTGCGAAGGAGCGTTGCTGATTGTGGATTCCACGCAGGGGATACAGGCACAAACGATCTCCAATCTGTACAAGGCCATCGAATATGATTTGGTAATCATTCCCATACTCAACAAGATGGATATGCCTGCATCCATGCCTGATATAGTGAAAGACCAAATCGTTGACCTGTTGGGCTGCAACCGCGACGAGATCATCGAAGCCAGCGGCAAAACGGGTATGGGCGTAGAGGTGATCCTCGAACGCATCGTTGATGTGATACCTGCGCCCAAAGGTAATCCTGAAGCCCCGCTGCAGGCGCTTATTTTCGATTCGGTGTTCAACTCTTTCCGGGGAATCATTGCTTATTTCAAGATCATAAACGGAAGCATTGGCGCCGGCGATTTTGTGAAATTTTTCAATACCGGTAAGGAATATCATGCCGACGAAATCGGCGTGATGCGCCTTAAACTCGAACCGCGCGACCGCTTGAAAACAGGCGACGTGGGGTATATTATTTCGGGAATCAAGACAGCCCGTGAAGTAAAAGTGGGCGATACCGTTACCCATGTAGAAAATCCATGCGACAAGGCTATTGAAGGTTTTGAAGAAGTAAAACCAATGGTATTTGCTGGAATTTATCCTGTGGATGCCAGCGATTATGAGGAATTACGCGCTTCCATCGAAAAACTGCAACTGAACGATGCCTCGCTCACTTTTATACCCGAATCGTCGGCAGCGCTGGGTTTTGGATTCCGTTGCGGGTTTCTCGGACTGTTGCACATGGAAATCGTTCAGGAACGGTTAGACCGAGAGTTCGACATGGACGTGATTACCACCGTTCCGAACGTTTCGTACAAGGTATATACCAGCAAGGGCGAAGAGATGGATGTACACAATCCATCCGGTTTACCGGTCATTACAGTGATTGACCGTATTGAGGAACCGTATATCAAGGCGCAAGTCATCAGCAAATCCGAATATATCGGCGTTATCATAAAACTTTGCCTCGATAAGCGGGGAATATTGAAAAATCAGCACTTTTTGACTACCGACCGTGTAGAATTGAATTTCGAAATGCCCCTTGCGGAAATTGTATTCGACTTCTACGACCGGTTAAAAAGCATCTCTAAAGGTTATGCTTCATTTGATTATTATACATCGGGCTACAAGCTCGCTGATCTGGTGAAACTCGACATCCTGTTAAACGGGGAAAGCGTTGATGCGTTGTCGGCGTTGATACATCGCGGTAATGCCTATGATTTCGGTCGCCGCATCTGCGAAAAACTGAAGGAACTGATTCCTCGCCAACAGTTCGACATTGCTATACAGGCGGCCATCGGAGCAAAAATAATTGCCCGCGAAACCGTAAAAGCCGTTCGCAAGGACGTAACCGCCAAATGCTACGGCGGAGATATCACCCGCAAACGGAAATTGCTCGAAAAACAGAAAAAAGGGAAAAAGCGCATGAGGCAAATCGGCAATGTAGAAGTTCCTCAGTCGGCATTTTTGGCGGTATTGAAATTGAATGATTAAAATGTATCATATAATACGACGGTTTCCCTCATATTATCATTATACCGGATTATTTCTGTTTTCGTGGCTGTTGATAAACAGCGCAAGTGCGCAATTCTATGAATCGGGAACAGAACCGTCCTCCGTCAGATGGCAACAGATACATACGGAACATTTCCGTATCATTTTCCCGACGGATGCGGCTCAAGAGGGACAACACGCCGCCAACGTGCTGGAATACATATACAGGTCAGAAGGCAAAACGCTCAACCATCGTCCTGCGAAAATTCCTGTAGTACTGCACAACCGGACAGCGTTTTCCAATGGTTTTGTGTCGTGGGCGCCCAAACGTTCGGAATGGTTTCTTACGCCACCGCAGGACAATTACGCGCAGGACTGGTTGGAACAGTTGGCTGTACACGAATTCCGACACGTGGTACAAATCGACAAACTCAATCAGGGATTTACCAGAGTAATGGGATGGGTTGCCGGTCAGCAGGCGGTGGGCGCTGTTGCAGGTTTGTTGCCTATCTGGTTTCTCGAAGGCGATGCAGTAGCCACCGAAACAGCATTGACCAACGCAGGACGGGGACGTAATCCTGCATTTGAAATGCCACTGCGCACGATTGCTCTTTCGGGGAAATACCAGATATACGATAAGGCGCTTTTCGGCTCGTATCGCGATCATGTACCCAACCACTACGAACTCGGTTATCAGTTGGTAAGCTGGACACGCGAAAGTTACGGAGCGAAAACCTTTGAAACGTCTGTTGATTTTGTTGCACGCAAACCCTATCTCTTTTTCATTTATCCATTTAAATCAGGTATCAGAAAAGAAACAGGGAGCTATACCGGACAGTTGTACCGAAACGCTTTTACCGACCTGACACATCGATGGAGCGAACAGGACATGCAAACAGATTACAACCATATTACTCCGATCAGCAAACGAACGAACAGTCTCTACACCAACTATCGTTCGCCGCAATACCTGAATGATTCTACGATTGTTGCATTAAAAACAGGCATGGCTCAGATTGCCCAATGGATTAAAATAGACAGAGAAGGGGGCGAGCAGACGCTTCATACGCCGGGATTTATCAATTCAGAGCGGGTTACCTGTTCCAATGGATTGCTGGCGTGGACGGAACAGGTGCAGGATGTGCGCTGGAGCAACCGGTCGTATTCGGTTGTAAAACTGTTCGATTTGCAAACAGGCAGAGAACGCACATTACAGCGATACACGCGATACTTCTCCCCTACCCTGTCGCCTGATGGCGCTACCATTGCCGTAGTCGACATGCCGATAACTGGCACATGTGCAATCGCGTTGATTGACGTTGTTACCGGTGAGGAAAAAAAACGCCTGCCCAACCCTGACGGAGCGCTTTTACAAACACCTTCGTGGTGTAAAAACGGCCAAAATCTGCTGGTAATTGCAGGCGGCAACAAAGGCAAATCTATCGTGCGGATTGACGTAACTGACGGACAGTATACCACCGTACTGCCATCCACTTATGACGATATTTCCTGCCCCGTAGACGGTGGAAAACATGCATTCTTTACAGGTTACTATAACGGAATAACTAACGTTTATGCAGTGGATTATCACACAGGAAAGATGATGCAGGTGACTTCGGCACGTTTCGGCGCATTTGATCCACAACTCAATAACAAAGGCGACAAACTGATATACGCCGAATATTCAGTGAACGGCTACGATCTTGTTGAAACAAACATGGATGCTGCACAATGGACGCCAACAGACCAACTGACGGATCATTCGCTGAAACTGTACAAAACGCTTGCCGGGCAGGAAGGATACAACATGCAGGACAGTGTGATCCCTAACAGGCAACATCAGATAAAGTCTTACCGTAAATGGACAAACTTATTCAACGTACATAGCTGGGCGCCATTTTATTATGAAGTAGATGCTTCTGATGTCACTTCCACCGAACTTGATCCGGGCGTGGTGCTGCTTTCACAGGATTTGCTGGGTAACCTCACTTCTTCTGCGGGTTATTCATGGCGAGGCTACAATGCCTTCCATGCAGGGTTTACCTACAAAGGGCTTTACCCTGTAATAGACTTCAAAATCGACCACGGTGGGCAAGTTTCCGTAATTGGCCCATCTCGGAGCGAGACGGTTTTCAAACCACAACATCCTGATACAAAAATAAATATCCGAACGTACATTCCTTTCACATTCACCCGCAACCGTTGGATTACCGGCATAGTACCTCAAGTGAAATTATCATACAACCGAAGTTATATTTATTCGCAAATAACGGACAGTTATCAATATGGCCTGGGAGAAATGAGCTATAGTTTTCAGGCATACCGTTACCTGAAAATGTCGGTGCGCGACCTTGCCCCGCGACTGGGTCTTATAGCTCAGGGCACATTCCATCATGCCCCGTGGAATACCGAACAGTTGGGATACATATATTACGTATATGGGCGCGTTTATTTACCGGGGGTTGCCCGTCACCACAGTTTGCGACTGTCGGGCGCATGGCAACAACAAGCAACCAAATATCTCATGTTTAATTCGATACTTCGTTTTCCGAGGGGTTACATGAACTACCGTACCGAAAGGCTGAGCATTGGAACTATAGACTATTCAATGCCACTCTGTTACCCCGACTGGAGCTTGATCCGTTTAATATATCTGAAACGCCTCTGCACCAACCTGTTTTGCGACATAGCCCAGAACCAATATGAAGTACGCAACGAAAATACCAGCCAAATATATTGGCGAAAGGACAAATTGAACAGTGTGGGCGTTGATTTACTTGCCGATGTAAACCTTCTGCAAATTATTTTTCCGATAAACATAGGAATACGAACAGTGTATGTGCCTGAAACCGGAAAGATACAACCTTCACTTTTGTTTAGTGTAACATTGAATTGACTGAAAAAAACTTATTTTTGCACGTTATTATTAGATGTAATGGAAGATACATATAAACACAAAGGCTTACGGAGGTTGCTGGTCGAAGAAATTCGAAAAAAAGGCATTAGCGATGAAGCTGTACTCGAAGCCATTGGGCGGGTACCTCGTCACGCATTTATGGACAGCGGATTCATCAACTTCTCGTACAAGGATTCCGCCTTTCCCATTGGAGCAGGCCAAACGATATCGCAACCCTATACCGTTGCTTTCCAGACACAATTGCTGGAAGTGAAACCGCACGAAAAAGCGCTGGAAATAGGCACCGGATCAGGATACCAGGCAGCCGTACTTTTCGAAATGGGCGCTAACGTATATACTATGGAACGGCAACGCGAATTATACATTAAATCACAGCAATTGCTTAATCAGTTGGGCTACAGGATTCAGTTTTTCTATGGCGATGGATATGCCGGACTGCCTGCATACGCGCCTTTTGACAAAATTTTAGTCACTGCCGGAGCCACAGAAATACCTGAAAATCTGGTGCAACAACTGAAAATAGGAGGACGGATGGTCATTCCTGTCGGCAGAAGCGAAGGACAAGAGATGACATTAGTAGTTAAAAAATCGGAAACCGAAACAGAAATAACTTATCATGGCGCATTTATTTTTGTTCCCTTTTTAAAGGGAAAAGTTTAAATAATTTTCAATATGAAAACATCACACCTGTTATCAATTCTTCTACTTTGTGTACTGGGCTGCAGTTGTCAATCGCCCATCGTATTTGCACCTGAAAAAATTTGGCAATTGGCTATTGCTTATGCCAAAGAAAGTTTATGGGCAGAAGAAGGAGCTTATAAGGGTTTTAGCATTGGCTTGCTTCCGGATAGTAATGGAGTGGGACTTACCTGCCTGGATACCTGGGCTAATCATGCAGTACTTCCCATGGAGTTGTTGCGCCTCACCCATGATCCGCAATGGCAAGAAAAAGCTTTAGCTATTTGGCGCAACGGTTGTCAATTAATTTCTGACGGAACATTAGAAATAAACGGAATGCTTCGTCCCACAGGCTCACAAAACGAAGCTTACTTTCAATGTAATTGGAATTTTAATTATGAAAGTGGAGAACAGGAGAGGATTAACCAATGGTTAGTAGCCTGGCCAAGCGCATTTCGTTTAGAAACATTACGCCGTTTACCCGATTGGAATACACTAAAATAATATTCAATCCCCATGACCTTACATCATCTTATTTTCAATCCTTACGAAGTCAACACCTATATTGTAGCGGCCGATGACGGGCAATGTGCCATTATCGACCCTGCATGTTGCTCGCCCAATGAACAGTCTACTCTGAAAAAACTCATCGCCGATAAAAAACTCCGCCCGGTATGGCTCATCAACACACACGGTCATTTTGACCACATTATCGGAAACTCTTTTGTGTGTAAAACATGGCCGGTGAAGACTGCAGCCCATCGCGGCGATCTTTTCCTGATGGAGAACGCCTGGCGGCAAGGCGAGATTTTCGGATTTTCGGTGGAGCAACCACCTGCACCGGAGTTTTTCTTTGAAGATAAAAATACAGTAGATTTTGGTGGTGTATCACTCCAGATACGCCATATTCCCGGACATTCGCCCGGCAGCATCGTTTTATACTCACCCGTACAAAAGTGGGTAATAGTGGGCGATGTAATGTTTCGTGGCAGCATTGGGCGAACCGATCTGCCAGGCGGGAATTTCGATTTATTGATGTCCGGCATCGAAGAAAAACTGATGACCTTACCACCCGATACAGTGGTGTATACCGGACACGGACCAAAAACTTCTATTGAACGGGAAAGGAAATATAATCCATTTTTGAAAAAAAAATAACTGAATACCTGATAATTGATGATATTACTTTCCCCTAAATATTGGGTAGATTACGAATTGATTGACACAGGCGGATTTGAGAAATTGGAACGTTTCGGACAATACATTCTGTCTCGCCCTGATCCGCAGGCAGTGTGGAGCAAGGCATTACCGCAGGATAAGTGGGAAAATATGGCAACGGCTATTTTCAGAAAAGAAATCGGGAAAGACGGCCAACGCGAGAATGAACGCGGCGAATGGATTCAAAAAAAAGGTATGCCCGGACAATGGTGGGTTAACTACACGTATGGCAACATGAAACTTCGTTTCCGTCTTGGTTTGACGGCATTCAAGCATGTGGGTCTGTTCCCCGAACAGGCAGAAAACTGGAACTATGTTTACGACTGTCTTTGCGAGATGCAAAAGCCGCAACCTCGTGTATTAAACTTATTTGCTTATACCGGCGGCGCATCTTTGGCGGCACGGGCGACCGGTGCTGAAATAACCCACGTCGATTCGGTGCGGCAAGTAGTGAATTGGAGCTGCGAAAACATGGAAGCAAGCGGCTTAACGGGCATCCACTGGATAGTGGAAGATGCGATGAAGTACCTGCGACGCGAAGTCAAACGGGGAAAACTGTACGAGGGTATTATACTCGACCCGCCGGCTTATGGACGCGGCCCTTCCGGCGAAAAATGGATACTTGAGGAAGGAATCAACGAATTGATGGAACTTTGCAGCAAACTGTTGTCAAAAAGCAAGGGAATGCTGGTACTGAATCTTTACTCAATGGGATTTTCGGCATTAGTTGCTGAAAATATCGTCAAATCGTATTTTCCGAAAATCGTTGGCGAATGCGGCGAACTGTTCATCCCCGACCGTGCAGGCAGGCGTTTGCCGTTGGGCGTATTTATACGGGGAGTACAATCAAACAGTTGTTAATTTCCGATCGGACTGAGCGAAATAATCGGCGCCATCATCTCTTCGAGCGAAATACCGCCATGCTGAAAAGTATTGCGGTAAAAATTCACGTAATAATTATAGTTCTTGGGATAGATCATATAATCGTAGTTGGTGGCAAAGATATAGCTGGTACTGATGTTGAGTTTTGGCAAACGTATGCTATGCGGGTCGCGTATCTCGAAAATGTTTTTCGATTCGTAATTGAGCAGTTTGCCCTGTTTGTAGCGCAAGTTTGAGGAACTGTCGCGGTCGCCAAGAACTTTCACAGGATTTGACACGTTGATGGAACCGTGATCGGTAGTGATCACCAATTTTACTTTTTCATCGGCCAATTGCTTGATTATATCGAGCATGGACGAATGTTCAATCCACGAGCAGGTGATGGAGCGATACCCCGACTCGGAACTTGCCAGATCACGAATTACATCTATATTGGTGCGTGCATGCGACAGAGAATCGATGAAATTATATACAAATACAGACAAGTCGCTGTTCAGGTAGTCGTGAAGATTTTCAGATACACGCTTTCCTTGTTTTTCGTTACTTATTTTTTCATACGAAAAGGAATATTGCAATCCCAGCCGGTTCAACTGTTTGCGCAGCAATTCCTGTTCGTGCAGGTTGTGACTGTCTTCTTCTTCGTTCTCATCCAACCAAAATTCAGAATGTAAATTACTGATATCTAATGGCATCAACCCGGAAAACATGGCATTACGGGCATACTGAGTCACTGTGGGCAGGATGGCACAGTAGAGCGATTCCTTGTCGGGTTTGTAATACTGTCCGATGATGGGCGCAATGGAATACCATTGGTCTAAACGTAGATTGTCAATCAGAATCAGCGCCGTTTTGTGATGTTTGAGTAACGGGAAAACTTCCTGTCGCAGTACATTGGGCGACATCAACGGCCTGCGATCGCTTTGCTTGCCAAACCATCCTTCGTAGTTGTTGCGGATATAACGGGTGAAATTATTGTTGGCGTCGATCTTCTGCGTTTGCAAAATTTCGTGCATTCCCTTATCTTCAAGTTTTTCAAGTTTCAAATCCCAAAATACCAACTGGCGGTAAATCAATGCCCAGTCCTCGAATGTGCCGGCCATATTGATGTCCCAGCCCAAGCGCGAGAATTTCGACTGGTAGAGCGATGTGGTTTGCTCTGTAACCAATCGCAACGATTCGGTTTGTTTCTTAATCGTCAACAGTATCTGCTTCGGATTAACAGGTTTGATGAGGTAATCGGCGATTTTCGAACCAATGGCCTGATCCATGATGTTCTCTTCTTCGCTTTTGGTAATCATCACCACAGGAGTGACCGAATTGATGGCTTTCATCTCAAGCAGGGTTTCAAGTCCCGTCATTCCCGGCATGTTTTCGTCAAGGAATATCAGGTCGACGCTATTGTTCTGAAGCATTTCCACGCCGTCGTATCCATTGGTGGCCGTGATCACATGATAACCCTTGTTCTTAAGAAAAATGATATGTGGATGTAACAAGTCTATTTCGTCGTCCACCCAGAGAATGGTTATATTTTTGTCCATGTTATTGTTTTAGATATTCTTTTTTGAAAAATTCGATATAATCCTCAATCTTTTTATCTTCTTCCAGAATGGCATAATTGTCTTCGGAAATCAGGAAAGTAACATTGTCGTACCGGGCGTTTTTCATCACTTCGAGGTCCATTACAAATGTTCTGTAATATGCCTGCGCACGCCTGTAGTCAGACAACCCCTTCACCATCAATAATACATGCCTGTCGTCGATACGGTTAGTTTCAAACTCCAAACCGAGATCGATGAATTTGTCGATGATGAAACTCTGTACGTCAAACGAAAGCAGACCGATATTTTCTTTCGAATCCACCATCCATCCGAAATAAAAGGCGCCGGTTTCGGTGTACGTATATAGTGCTTTGGCACGTTCTACCTGTTCTTCCTGTCTCATCACCGGATCCTCGCCATCAATAAAGTTGATCACATTTTGCGCCTCGGCTGCAATGTCTGTTCCGGGATATTCTTCGGTGATTTTTCTCATTTCGGCGCGCATCACTTCTGTGGTCCCGGCTAATCTTCCTGCGGATATGGCACGCAGATAGGCAAACTTCGGTGTAAGAACGTCTTTCGGGAACTGCTCCAGAGCGTCGTTCGCAAGGTTGATAACCAATTGGTATTCAGAATTATTAAAACTGTTATATGTCTTTTCGTACAGTTGTTCCGATTCGCCTTTTTGCTGCGCCAGTTTGTCTAAATACGTCGGGTCGAGAATGATTTTGGCAAAGATGCTTTCGGGTGCGTCGGTCAGCAAGCGGCTCCTGTATTTTTCCGCTTCGGCAGTTTTGTTTAACTTCGTGTACAATTGATTCAAATAATAATATGACGCAATAAGATATTCGCTCTGGGGATAACGGCGTATCAGATCCTCGTATTGCGCAACCGCCATAGCATATTCGCTAAAATCGGTATTGTATATATATCCTGCGGCATACAGGCTTTCCTCAATCAGACGATGGGATACCCGCATCATCGAGTCAGTGAGAGGAACGTTCTGCAAATAGTATCCCGATGTTTGGGCATCGTCTATTTTTCTGATTCCTTCAGTCTGTGCATCGTCGGCGTTTTCTGACGCTATCCCAATTTCAAAGGTTCCCTTGTTTTTACGTCGCCAATCGTCTTCCAGTGTACGCCTTCCCCACCTCACTTGAAATTCGCCAATACCCTGGGTCACCGTAGAGGGATTGTAAAAATACCATTGTGTTTTCGCAGTGGGGTCAGCCATCACATTGCGGCGACTCATGTTGCTGTAATATTGCTGCATCCGGATGGCTTCAGCTTCTTTTTCTCGCTGTTCTTTCAGTTGTAACTCGGCAATAATACCGCTGATGAGCTTGTTGCGATCAACTTCCGACATCCGGGCAACGCGCTGAACACTATCCTGGTACTGTATCGTATGGATATGATACGCCAGGGCATTCAGATTTTTGGCTTTGGACGAAATCTGAATATATCCCGGATAAGTGGACTGCATGTTCACCATTGCGCTGTCGTAGTAGGCCTGGGCAGGAATATATTGGCGACGGTCGTAGAACAGATTGCCAAGCGTAAGATACGACTTGGTTTTTTGCGGCAAATTGACTGTCGATGACTGCGCTGACTTTTGAAAATATTCGATGGCTTTTTCGGTGTTGCCTTCGTAAAGTTCGATTTCTGCCAAAGCATAATAAATCTGGTCGTGGTATTCAGTGTTCTTGCTGTCGCGAAGCATTTTGGCCAACTGTTTTCTTACATCACGGATATCTGCGCCGCTGCTTTTTGAGGCAGTAGCGCGATTAATGGTAGCGTTGAACGACATCTCATACGGCGGATTCATCCGTATCACCTTCTGAAACATCGTCGAAGCCTGCTCATACTCCTTTTGTTCCAAATAAAGTTGTGCCAGAACGTAACGGTAGCGCATTTTTGTCTTTTTATTTCGGACGTTATTACCCAATGCACTATTGAGATGTTCGATAGCGTTGTCGTAGCGTTCCTGACGAATGTACCAGTCGGCGAGTGTTGCCTCCAATTCTGATTTTAACGCTTTCGTGTCGGGAAAATCAGGGTCATCTCTCAATTCGTTAAGTAAACGTCCGGCTTCGATGAGATTTTTGTCAAGCATCAATGTTTTCGCTCTCCATAGACGGGCTTCATAGAGACTCTTTTCATCGGGAAATTCGGTTTCCATGAAGTTGAATGTCTGCAAAGCCTGAAAATATTGACCGGTATAGACATACGACTTGCCAATAAGCAGGTAACATTCGTCCAGATATTTGTTAAATTCGCGTTTGTCATAAAATTTTCTTTCGGCAGGGGTCATTCCCGATTTCCCCACCTTAGGCTTTACCTTGATTGAATGCAGATTTACAGCCTTGGTCGCTTTTTTCGCAGATGCTTCCATGTCGCCTGAAACGGATTGGACAACGGCCTCATCGCCATAGAGGAACAGTGGAAGCATTTGCGTATAGTCGTCCTGTTTGCTTTGAACAGCCTTCCTGACGCCGCTTTTGTAACTTTCACGGGCGTTGAACAATACATTGTAGCGTGTGGTTACATTGTGATAAGCCCTGGTAACGCCGGTATTCTTCTCGGTGCTGCATCCCGAAAAGCAAACCCAAACCACCGTAACGATGATGATATGATAAAATCCTTTTTTCAAGTCTAAAATATTCCTTGCAAAGTAACAAAAAAATGTTGGTAATAACTTAACTGATTTTTAGAAAAGATATTTTACCGGAGATAAAATTTCATATTCAAATATCATTTTGTACATTTGCATCATCATATCATGAAATATTTAGCATATATTTTTCGGAAAACAGTACTTTTGACAGCGCTTGCTTTGATGTCTTTTCACCCATCATCAGCGCAACAGGTGACCATTTCGGGTACCGCCATCGAATATGCCGGTTGTGTACTCGCGTTTTATTCTCTGGACAATTATTTCTGTAACAACGAAATCAAGTTGAGCGAATATACCGTCTCCAGCAACGGAGATTTTACAGTAAATGTTCCTTGCCGTGACACCCGGTTGATTTATACTAATCTCGGTATCTTCCAGGTCAGGCTTTATGTTGAACCCGGTTTTCACTACGAGGTGAAATTACCGCCACGTACCGATAAAACACCCGAAGAAGCGGAAAGTCCTTTCTTCGAGGAAGTAATTGTTTATATGAATATTCTGTCGGTCAAAAATCATCGCGGCCAAAAGATTGCTTTCGAAAAAGAGTTGAATTTTATGATTTATCAATTTGATAAAATATTTAACCCTTTATATGACCAATTAGCCATTGATGCAGCCAAAAAATGTCCTGTTGCCGATCTTGACGCCTCAATTTTTCACTTTCGGGAACATCTTCCCCACACGGGCAATCACTATTTCGACCAATATGCCTTTTACCGTTCGGGATTGTTGTATTACGCCGCACAACGTGGCGGGATGAAGCAGATTTCAAGCAATTATTTTGCCCGAAAACCGGTATTGTACGACAATTCAGCCTATATGGAACTTTTCAACGTCACTTACGACAAGTATTTCATGTATTTTGGACGTGCCAGTGATGCCATATACGAGGTCGTCAACCGACAGAGGAGTTTCAGCGGATTGAAACGTTTGTTCTCTGAAAACGGCGTATTGCCTGCCGATAGCCTTTGCGAATCAGTGATTCTGAAAAATATCCACGACGAATTTTATGCCGACCGATTTTCGAGAGAAGCATTACTTCATTTGCTTGATTCGACCATAGTACAAACAAGAATTGAACGGCACAGGGAAATAGCCACCGAAATCCGTTCGAAAATCACCAAACTGTTGCGTGGCTTCGAGCCGCCTCCCTTTGAGTTGTTTAATCAGGACAGCACATTGGTATCTTTGCAGGATTACAGAGGTAAATATATCTATCTGGTGTTTTGTACCACACAGAATTTCGTTTGTTTGCAGCAGTACCG
>JGI24702J35022_10001396_pt1 | contig 15031 bp, 14 predicted proteins | sample TergutTh196P4_FD_35022 | JGI IMG/M metagenome (IMG submission 35022)
CCAAATACGGCGAACGCTCGCAAACATCGAAATGCGACGGGCGTAACAGGCTGCCGTGATTGAGATCGAAGACCAATTCAAATTCGCTGCTGAAAAGTTGCACCCCGTCATCGTCCAAGCCCATGCCGGGCGCGTAGATTTTCAGCGCCATCTTTTTGTTGCCTACTTTGCTGTCTTCTACCAACCAAACTTCAGAATAACCGCCCCGTCCTAAAAGTTTTTTCAGGAGATAACGGTCGTCGAATAAAGTATTTTTTATTAATGGCATATTTTTTAAATTAGCAAGAATTATTATTCCGATTTGAAAGATACTTCTACAGTTACGTTGCAATCCGGTAGCACAAAGGTATACGATTTGTTATCGACTTTAACGACTTCAACGTCATTATCTGGATTGTTGTCTTTGTGAACTTCAATCTTCTCAAATTTATAGTTCGATTCAGGTTCTATGGTTAAACTGATTTTTTCTCCCGCAGCAGCAGACTCATGAGAGGGCTTTACGCTACCACCTTCGGAAGAGTCAATTTTGATTTCGTAGATGTAGGAGCGTTGTTGACTGAAACTCGCTTCTACAGTAACGTTATATTTCTCCATGTTGAAGGTATACTTATCGCCACTGTCCCTCAATTTAACGGTTGTCTTTACATCGTCGGTTTTGTGAGCCCCAATACTATCCAGTATATAGCCCTGATTGGGCGCTATGGATAACGTGATTGTTGTTCCCTCTGAAGCAATGTCTGGAGATGCAGTTACTTTTCCGCCTTTGATAGCGTTAATTATGACTGAGTAATTATTTTTCCCTCTATCCATTTTGATTATCTCCTCTTCCTCACTTTCAGAAATTATTTCATTTCCTTCTAATTTTCTTTTTATCAAACTATTTATGTCGCCACACTTTCCAATAAGTTCTATTCTCCATTTATTAAATGAATCAAGCAAATCTTTTTCGAGTGATTTATACTCTGACACATGACTACATGTATCATCTATATTATTTGTCTGCTGACACAAGGAATCTAATTTTATATATTTTTCTTTTATTTCCTTTTTAAAAGGATCCAATAATACTTCTCCATTTCTATATTTTCCCCTCTTAATGTCACAACTATCGACTATAGCCTTAAAATCATCTCGACAATACTGTAGTGGACCCGAATTTTCCCTCAAAAAGTATATTGCTATTATAATTCCAAGCGCTACGCCCAATATAAGCGCAATAATAAACATCGCGAGCATTGATTTTTTATGCTTCTTTCTCCATTTAATACTGTTACCGCTTCTGTCTTTGTTATTTACGGCGTTTTGTCCGTTTGCTTTTGGAGCGTCATCTGCTCCTGAAACAATCTGGCAAAGAGCAATGGTTACATTGTCTGTCCAGCCCGCCTTTTCCGATTCGTTCCATAAGGCGGTACGGCATTTTTCCATGGAATCGGTGTTTTGGTCAATGACGTCTACCATTTCGCTATCCCGCAAAACGCCGCTTAAGCCGTCGCTGCACAACAAAATAATATCGTTGTTGTAGAGCGGGAAATAGTCTACGTCGGGGGAAACTTTTTTTCGGCTGTCGCCCAAACTGCGCGTGATGATATTGTTGTCGGGATGGTCAAAAGCCAATTCCGGCGATAGTTGCCCGCTGTCCACCAATTCCTGCACATAGGAGTGGTCGCGCGTTAACTGTTGCAATCCGAAGGCAGGGTTAAAACGATAGGCGCGGCTGTCGCCCGCCCAACCTACGTAAACGGTTTTCCCTGTTATCCACGCCAACACGATGGTACTGCCCATCCCTTCGTGATCTTTGTTTTGTTTTCCATCTTTCTTGATGACGTCATCGGCGGCAATGATCGCGTTTTTGATATGGCGCATGATGGTCTCGGGACTATTCAGAACCTGCGGCGTTAAGCGTTCCGGGGCAAACTGCTCCTGTATCGCCTTAATTGCCAAATCAGAGGCAACTTCTCCGGCATTCATTCCGCCCATTCCGTCGCAAACCACTAATAATGCTCCTTTATCATCCAACGATACGATTTTATCCGTATCAATAAAACCCCATCCGGGTTGGGACAGATTATCCTTCAACTGGAAATTATCTTCATTATAATTCCTGCCTGCTTTGGCGCACCACGCCGCCATTCTAAACTTTAGTCTGTGCGGGTCATCCTTCAATTGCAAATCATCTTCCTGATCATTACTGCTTGCCTTGGCGCTCCTTGCTGCCTTTCTAAACTTTATGTTCATCTTATCTTGATTTTTTATGGTTATCTTCTTCTCCTTCTTCTGGACGTATCGGGTTGATTGTTTGGTTCGTTGTTGATGGGTGTTAAACCGTCAACCACAGTGCGCGGCTGTACAGCGTTGGCAGTTGTGGGGTTTTTCATGCGCACCACCTGCCATTTACCGTTCTCGCGATGCAACGCCCCTGTCAGGATAAAGTTGATTTGCCCGATTTCGGTAATTTCCGGTAAAAAATAAAATCCGCCCAGTACGTGCTTATTGGTTACAGGGTCTCTGATTTCGTAATGTTCCTTTTCCTGTTCAAAAGTCAATTCCGTACGGTAAATCAGGAATGTAGGGGTTTGCCGGTTTTCCTCTTCCAATGGTTTGTCCGTAACGAGCCATGCCAACCACCCTTTTTTCACACCATAGCTGTCGTCAACGGAAAACCCCTTTTGGTGAAACGAGGCGGTATCCTGCGCCAAGTATACGCGATGCGTCGATATTTCCTTCACCGGCAAGTCTCTGTACGGCAATGCCTGAAAACTTGTATCTTCCAACATTCGATACTCGCTTGCCGAAAGTATCGGCGCAAAATCTGCGCTGTCGGCGTATGGTGCATATTTTCTGTCGTATACCCACGGGCGAACCGCTTGATCGAAAAGATAATATCCTTCTTTGACTTTGATTCCCAAGGAATACGTTTTGCCAAACCAGTTTTGGTTTTGCCACCCGAAATATGTGGGCGTTGCGGCTGTGGTATCCTGAAGCTGATAGCAACGGCGAACGATGAAGATACCGTCTTTGACGGCGTCTTCAATGAGTTGCTGGTTGCTGGTTACACTTCGCTCCAAAGAAATGGATGGCTGTGCGACGGCGCTTATTGTCGCAAAAAACACTATTGCCGAAAAGAATAACTTATTCATGTTTGTCTTTTTATTTATTTAATTTATTGCTGATATGGGTACAATAGAACCGGTAGTACGTCCCATAGCTGTGGCTACAATTCCAACTACTATTAAATTGCCTGACGCGTCTGTGCAGAACACCGGACAGCCAGAATTTCCTCCCTCATAACCTACATTAGCAGCAATAATTCTGCCATCGGTCAAACCACTGGCAGATGTTGTCCCGTTGCTTCTATGAGGCTGAATATTAGAAAGATTCCCACCTCCAAGACCTAACGGAAAACCAATAAATGTTAAAATAGTGCCGCCTTCGAGCGTTCTTGACATATTTGCATCATATTTCAATCCTTGTGTTTTTGATGTCCTTATGTAAGCCCAGTCAGTATTATCGCGCTGCGCCAATCGCACAGCAACTCCATCTTCATCTACTCCTTCTCTATCGGTGCTTCTGTTTACTGTCATCTGGTCGCTGGTAAATGAAAAGCTATCGCCTGATGATGAAAAAGCAGTAAGATGAGCAACAACTTTTCCCCCATTCTGTGCCGCATAGTTAAAGAGAATCATGTCTTTATCAATTTCTCCTCCCTGTACGAAATAAAACCAAGGTTCGGTTACATGGCGGCACGTAACAAAGCGACCGTCGTCCAACAAAAAACCACTTCCTGATCCGCCAAAGTCATACTCTTTAGTTGGTCCATTTGGCCAGGTTACTACGGTTTTGGTTACCTTTACAAAATATACGTATGGTTCGACGGCTTTAATTGCATGGTCGTTGGTCGTAGATACATGCACCAACTCTTCTATCTTGCCTTTTAACGCTGTATTGCTTTCATTTAATTGATTAATCCTTGTTTGCATAGATCTTGCTCTTCCTTCGGCGTCTGCAAGTCTTCTCTCGAATGTTAATCTTTGTACATTAAGAAGTGAATCTTGTAGGTGTTTTTCTTTTTCCAGTTCAGCCAAGGCTTTCGCGTGTGTTTTCTCCAACTCTTTCGTTTTTATCCACTGCATGATGTTCGATGTAGATAGCCCACCCACTGCCAATATAAGCACAATACTCAACGCCGTTATAGCCTGTTTATACGGTCTCAACGCCTGCTTTCGGAAGAGGCTAAGCCGCCGCGTAAACCCAATGCTTCCCACCGTTGCATTTTTACCGGTAGGAACAATAAATCCCAACCTGGGTCCTCGCACCGACAATTGAATTTCATCGCCGTTTTGCAGATACCATTCTTTGGCTATTTTATCTCCGTTGAGCAGTGTAGAATTCCCTTCGGAAAGATGCACCAATTTCCATTTTTCGCCGTCTTTTTTAATTGCTGCGTGCTGACGGCTCACTGTGGTGAACGATTCGTCGAAACGTACCTGACATTTGGCGCTGCGCCCGAGTTCGATGTCGTCGACAATAATTTCCTGCGCTTCGCCAACTTTGTGGTATTTGGAACTGATTTTGTGTTCGAGTATATAATACTGTTTTCCTGAACCGCCCATTAAGGAACCTATGCCGGATCCGACTGTATGCCGTACCGATCGTCTGTAAGGTTGTGTTTGCTTTGTCATTTCTATTTGATTTTAAATTATTTGTTAACTTTTATGGTAAAACCTGTTGATTAAATTTTCAATGATATAATCTTTCAGTCCGGCAAAAAAAGCGTCCTGCTTCTTCTGGAAACTGTGGATGACATACATTATAATGATACTGAGCAACAAAGCCCACAAGGTAGTATCGAAAGCGACGCCAAGCGCGTCGGTTATTTTTTTGATGCCTTCCTGCGTTGCCGCTTCTTTCGCCATATCCAATGATTGCCCTATTCCACATACGGTTCCGATGAACCCTACCGAAGGGATTGCCCATGCCGCATAACGGATAAACGACTGCTCACTTTCCATTTCCGACTGGTAAATGTCTATTTGCGAATCGTTCAGAGCGATGATTTCCGACGAATCCTTGCCCAAACGGTATTTGGTGCAACATTTTTTGACCAAATCGGTCAAATAGTATTTTTTTGATCTTTCTATCTGTTGCACATTCAATTTCAGTTGGTTCACATCGTCCACCGAAAGCACCCAGTTTTCCTTTTCGGGTAAAATATGGAGCGAATAAGCGTCGTTCTCGCAGCTGATCCGATGGCTCATACTGTACAGTTCCAACATTCCGTAGGCAAACAACAGGAATGTTACCGCCTGTATGATTCCATCGGGCAACTTGCCTCCCAGCATGACCAACATTCTGTTGGCTTCTTCATTGTCACCTTGCGGGGTAATGATCCATACCGCTCCGTATACAACTGCCGTAACCATTACGCTTGCAATGAGGCGTACTGTTCTGGTTTTTAAAATATTCATTGTTCTAAAATTATTTTATTTTCAGTTACTGTTAATGTTCCTACAATATGATCTTCCAATGCTCGTGTAAGCGTAACAGTTGGAAAATCAATTCTTATTTCATTGGGTTGATCGGGGAACATAACTACAAATCCGCTGACCGTAGCCGGTTTTCCGTTCCAATGTGTTCCATCATTGCTTTGGTATATATTAAAATATATCTGATACTTTCCGGGAACGGGTTTGGGTTGATAAAAAATCTCATAGTATTTGATTCCATCGCCCCGCAAACGTTCATGATTAATATCCTCTGTAAGTATTCCCCAACTTTTTACGTTTGGATGTGAATTTCGGCTGTTGGGATGTTGACAAATTTCCCCGTTGTCAAGATTTTTAACATACAAATCAACATCTACATTTTCTTCCCAAAGGATAAATACTTCCACTTCGCCTTTGTGCATCAGACTTGACGGCAATCCATCCCTTTTACGGATGTTTTCTTTTGCCTCCTCTAATCGCCGTTGCGCGTCCTGCAATTGCCGCTGCGTTTCCGCCAACTGATCGCGCAGTTGCGCATTTTCGCGGATACAATCTCTTGCGTCCTGCAATTGTTGTTGCGTTTGCGCCAGCTGTTCGCGCAGTTGCGTATTTTCGCTTTCCGCTCTTTGCAGTTGTTGCTGCAAGTTTTGCACGGTTTGCGTCAATTGGTTGATGGTGTTTTGCATTTGCCTCATTTGCGCCTGAATTTGCCCGTACAACTCAGCGGGTATCGAATTGCGCGCCAGTTCAATCAATTCCGCCAACTGTTCGCTTTGTACATTCAACCTGTCCAATTCCTCCAGCGCATTTTGCTGTTCAGAAGTCAATTTGGGAATGATGATGAACAAAATCAACACCGCGCCCAAAGCCCCCGAAAGCAGGTCTAAAAATGCGGTGCTGAATATGTTGATTTCTTTACGTTTCATGACGGCTTTCTTTTTTTAATAGCCTTCTACTCTTAATTTCACATCGCCAATCGTGATGATATCGCCTAAGTGAATCGGCATCCCTGTTTGAGGTACTTCCGAGGCATTGACAAAAGTGCCGTTCATGGAAGGTTTCCATTCCTTTACGCATTGCCCGTCGCGTTTATATGCTACACATTGCCCGTCGCGTATATACCATTTTTTGGAATCTACTTCCAAAGTGCAATGCTTTCGGGAAACGTAACTGGAGAAATTTTCGGTAATATCCACTATATTTTTTCCGGAAGGGTCCCTGCGTCCTATGGTGATTATCTTGCATTTTCCCTGTATCAATTCATTCAGTTTATACGCAGCGCCATGTTCTTCGCCTTGCATGATGCGCAGCAATAGCCCATGCACCATCGGAGGAATTATCCCACTAACATATGCCTGATAACTGTCCTGCGGCAAAAGAGACAATACGGCGTCCACATTTGGCAGCCGTTTTCTGTAATCGGCTGCCAAACAGCCGGTAATTGCCTGCTCAAATTTTTTCCCGTTCGGTGATTCGGATAAAAGACGCTGATCCCAATTGCCTTGCTTTACATTCCGAAAGTATATTGCCAAATCATTATGGTTGTTTAATTCTCCGAATGGGTATTTTTTGGTAATCAGGTAATACATCATCACGCCAAAGGCAAAAATATCCATGGTGGGCAAAACGGTAACTTCATTGTTTTTAGGCTCTGATTGCTCCCACGCCATGTATGCGGGCGTTCCGGCTATCTCTAAAGGCCTGCCAAAGTAATTAACAGCCGTCAATCGTTTTTTTCTATCTCCGCTTAAACCAAAATCTGTCAGTACGGCAGTTCCATTATCGTGGATCAACACATTTTCGGGTTTTAAATCGCGATGCACTTTGCCGCATCTGTGCAAGTCTTTTAGACCGAAAAGAACTTCTTTGCCGATTTTGACCAAATCTACAGTATTCTGCGTATTAACAAATGTCTGTAAATCACCGTTGGCACAATACTCCATCACGATATACGGATTGCCTCTGATATATCCCGATTCGAAAGAACGTGCGAGATAATTGCTTTTAATTTGCCCTGTTTCATATTCCATTTTGAAACGGGCATCCATCGTTTCCCGTTCTCCTGGAACCAATTCCCAAAACTTGAACAACTTTAAAGCGTAGCGTTGGTTGTTCCTACGGTTCTTCACCAAAAAAACCTTACCAAAAGCACCTTTGTCTTTGCCCAGTTCTGCATCTTTGCCCAGTTCTTTTTCTATGGTAAATTTTTCCGTAATACAATCACCGGGGCGAAAATTGCACCGTTCAGATACTTCATTCATTATCCTTTATTTTTTCAAAAGCGGTTTCCGGTATGGCTATAAAAGTTAATTTGGTAGAGCCGATGACGATGAAGTCGGAAGATTGAAGATCTGCCTTTCCCGTGCTGTACTGCTTGTCGTTTACAAACGTTCCGTTTTTGGTATTTAGCGCCTCAAATTCGAATCTCTTCTCCTTGGCAAAGTAGAATATACGAAAATGCTCCTCCGACGCCTCCTTATCAGCGATCACAATATCGTTTCTTTTCGCTCTGCCGATACTGTTGTTACCCTCGTACAGCGGGAAAAAAACACCGGTTATCGACTGGCAGTAAGTCACCAGAAACCCTACCAATTTCAGATTTGTCCTCGTTGTGGTATCAAGTTCTTTTTTCGGAGGTTCATCGATTGACGCCTCATCAAGTGAAGTTCCGCAATCAGGACATTCTGTTGCTGAGGGCATGAGCGGATACCCGCAATCCAAACATTTCTTCATAGGCGTTTCGGCATCCTTATTCGGCTTATCTTCCTCCGCATCAGGGGTTGGGGTTGCTCTAGTACTTAAGGGCTCCCTTATTGTATTGTTAAGATGAACATCTTCCGATGTTTTTTCTCTTGCACCAGCAGGGGCATTCTCCACCATCGAACCTGATAATTGGGCATTGCATTTTACGCATTTTTTCGTTCCTGCCGGGTAGTCTCCCCAGCCACAATTTTTACATCTCATATTATTTTAATTTTTAATGGGTTATGATTATTTATTGTATTTTACCTCTATTATCAACATTTTCACTGAAAAGCGTCTCTACTCCAATTATTAGCGCCTGACTCTATTCCCCACCAAAGAAAGTCAAGTACAGCTCCGAAAATTCTAAATGTTTGGCTTTCTTTTTCAATAAAAATATGGGGGCTAGGCTTATCTTTTTGTTCCATCCTCTTTTGATGAAGATCAAGTTCATATACACTCACACACTCTTTCCAATCCTTTGCTCTACCATTTTTCACATATCCAAGCATGGATTTGATAGCAAACGAGTAACGATAATCTTCCGGGATTATCATGGCTGAACTCGCCTCTACTTCAAGTAGAGATTCATCAATAAGGGATATCAATTCCTCTGGTTTTCTGTAATTATTAAGAAATTTCATCAAGTTATTTTTATTTTCCATTCTGCCAATAGGATAAATACCATACATAAGCTTTGATGCCTCTCCCAAATACTTTACAGTTTCAATATGGAGTTCAGAAAAACTCATGCCTGTTAATTCTATACATTTTTGTTCTGCTATTCTACTCCTACGCCACTCTTTATTTATCTCTCCACTTACCGCTTTTTTACATTCTGTACTATGAATCCATACGTTGAAAAATTCTTTCACACCTTCTATAAATACAAACTCGGCATAAAATCTCTCAAAAGGAGATACTTTTTCTATGGCTTCCATAAATATTTTTTCTAACTCCTTCGCATTGAGTGTTCCAATTTGAATTGATGTTTCCGCTGTTTCAAAAGTATCTATATGTCCATTCTGATAAATTATGGAAGTGATTTCGCTTTTCAGGATTGTATATATGGGACCATCCTGATTATCAAAATTTCTGTACCTAACGTTATCTACATTCACTTCAATCACTTTGGCATTGATTTTTCTTGAATCCCTCGTATTGATGATATCCTGCGCAAAACATGTACATGAAAGGAAAACAATGTACACAACTGATAATAAAGTTTTTTTTGAAAAATTTCCCCTACTCGTCAGGCTTTTCGGACTCTCCGGGTTTTTGAAATGGTCTCTCCGCTCCATTGCGCTGCTACTATTGGCACCCGCTTCTTTTTCTACAAACACTTGATACATAATAATTTATTTAATTAAATTTAACATTGAAAATATTTATTGATAATTTATCCTGTTGTAATTCAGACAAATAAAAAAAGCGTGGAACTTATATCCTTGTCTGACTGACAGGTTTCCACGCCTATTACCTCTAACAAGTTATTCCACGCCGCAACTTGCGACGTTTACCAACTTGTTCTCGAGGTAATAACCCTTCAAAAAAGGGTTATCAGTGGAAATTTGTCAGTCAAGAACAAATAGCAACCGCTAATCCTATATGTCTTTCGCGCCTTCCGGCACGTTACTTTATATCATAAACTGGTTTTTAATTAACACTCTATTTATTAAACACATACACTCTATACACGCCTCTTTAGGGGCATTTTTATTTTGGAACAAAAATATTATTTTATTTTGAAAAAAATCAACAAAATGATACATCGGATTGTTTTTTTTCATGTTTTTGACGAACGGCGCAAAAATGGTGACGAACGATTAAAAACGATAAAGAAAGTCTATTTATCAGCCTCATCTAATTTCAGAAATCCTGATGTGGTGCAAACTAAAATGTCGTGGTTTTGTTGTGTAAAAAACCTCATTTTTACCTAATCCAAAACAAAACAACATCAGTAGCATGATATTAGCCGATAGAATCAACCTCATTCCCTCATTACAATAAGAATTAGGTAATTAGGTAAGATTTGATGTGTTGTACTGAATATGTGCTTAATCCACCTGATTTTTACATTGAGCCGTTATTTGACGTATCATCAGTTGTCAGCAAAAAAAATATCGGTTTCGTTTATTTGTTATCTTTGCCGGAAATTTAGTTATTTAATGAATGGGTCATATAGAAATCACTTGTTCACTCGCCCTAAAAGGCAATACCGGAGAAATATCCGAAATTGTGATCGCTTTACTGGCGGATTTGGGATTCGAAAGTTTCGAGGAATTGGATCATGCGGTGAAAGCCTATATTCCTGACGAAAATTTCGATGCGCAAACATTACGGGAACTCACCAAAGAGTATCCGGAACTGTTCCATTCGGTCAACATCCGTCGCATAGAACAGGAAAACTGGAACCATGTATGGGAAAGCAACTTTCCGATGTGCGTAATAGCCGGTAGGGTAGGGGTTTATGCCCCCTTTCATACGAATATTCCCAAGTGCGAATGGCATATTTGTATTATGCCGCAGATGTCATTCGGCACCGGCCACCACGAAACCACCTCGTTGATGATTGAAATGATGCTCGATATGGATATATCCGAAAAAAGGGTTCTTGACATGGGGTGCGGAACAGGTATTTTGGCAATTTTTGCCGCCATGAAAAAAGCACGGACGGTAACGGCTATCGACATTGACGAATGGGCATTCCACAACGCCAAAGAAAATTGTGAACGCAATGGCATTAGCGATATCGAAATACTGCAAGGCGACAGTCGCCTGCTGACTGACCGTTGTTTTGACCTGATTTTAGCCAATATCAACCGCAACATCCTGCTTGCCGATATGGCCACTTATGCTAATTGTTTGCCCAAAGACGGTATCCTTCAAATCAGCGGTTTTTATACAACCGATTTTGAAGATATAACATCCGAAGCCAAACAAAACGGATTGGAATTATGCAAGCATTCGGAAAAAAAGAATTGGGTGGCAGGGTTGTTCCGAAAAGTTTGAAGTTTCAAGTTCGTAATTCTTAATTTTTAATTCTTAATTTTTAATTGAAAATGACTCTCACCAATTACCATACCCATACTATTTTTTGCGATGGTCATGCAGAACCCGTTTGCTTTGCTGAAGAGGCCATACGTCAAGGAATTTCTTCGCTGGGTTTTTCTGCGCATGCTCCGGTAAATTTTCCCACGAGTTGGACAATGAATCCGGCAAGGGTGCTCGATTATCACAAAGAGATTGATCGCCTGAAACGAGAATACGATGGTCGCTTCGATATATACTGCGGTCTTGAAGCCGATTATTTTCCCGACATTTTGCCCGAAATACAAACCTTGTATTCTGTTTGCTCATGGGATTACATCATCGGTTCGATACACTTTATAGGTGTTTTTCCCAACGGCGCGCGCTGGTGTATGGACAGTACGCACGAGGAGTTTCTCGAAGGCTGGCGTGAAATCATGGATTCCGATCCTTTGCGTCCCATCCGCGTCTTTTTTGAGATTACCCGCCGGATGGTGCGTGAGATGAAGCCCGACGTTATTGGACACATGGACAAAATTAAGATGCAATACCGCCCGGGTTGCATGGTACCTGATACGCATCCATTCTTCCGCGAACAGATGATGGCTACGCTCGAAGAAATTGCCGCAACCGACTGTATCGTGGAAATCAACACAAAAGGACAGAGTAATGATTTTTTTCCGGCAATATGGACGTTTTCCGAAATGCAAAAAATGGGCATCCCTGTAACCATCAGTGCAGACGCCCATACGCCCCACGCACTCACTTACCGTTTCGGGCAGGCAGAGACGCTGCTACGCGAAGCCGGCTACAAGTCGTTGATGATGCTGAAAGACGGAAAATGGCAGGAAAGGGCATTGGAATAAAAAAATTATTATCTTTGCCTCATAAATTAATGAGGTATATCTAATAATTTTTTCAAACATGTTTCAAAGAGCAGTATTTCAGGATATTAAAGAAAGAATTTCTGAACCGCGAAGGTTTATTCAGGTGTTGGTTGGTCCTCGGCAAGTTGGAAAGACTACAGTGATCAAGCAACTTTTGAAACAGACTTCCATGATACATCATTTTGTATCGGCTGATGATTTGTATACAGCCGATAGCACATGGATTCGCAGAGAATGGGCTAATGCCCGTTTGCGTCTGCAACAATCCGGCAAAGATGAGATATTGTTTGTTATTGATGAAGTGCAGAAAGTACCCAATTGGAGTGAAGTGGTTAAAAAAGAATGGGATAGCGATTCTTTTTCGGACATAAACGTTAAATTGATCCTGTTGGGTTCGTCGCGTTTACTGATTCAGAAAGGGCTGACCGAATCATTGGCAGGGCGTTTTGAGTTAATCAACATGACACATTGGTCGTTCGACGAAATGCGTGACGCTTTTGGATGGAGTATAGACCAATACATTTTTTACGGAGGTTATCCCGGTTCTGCTTCCTTGATGGAAAACGAAGAACGGTGGAGGAATTATATTCGTCAGTCATTGGTGGAAGCGTCCATATCAAAAGATATTTTGATGCTGACGCGAATTGATAAACCAATTCTTCTAAAACGCTTATTTGAAATTGGTTGCAGGTATTCCGCGCAAATATTATCGCTTACAAAAATACAGGGCGAACTGCAAGAATCGGGAAATCTATCTACCCTTGCCGGCTATTTGTCCCTGCTCAATGAAGCAGGATTACTGGCGGGATTGGACAAATATGCCGCAGATATTATCCGCCAACGGTCTTCAAAACCCAAATTTCAGGTGTATAATAATGCTTTACTTTCTGCAGGTCAAAACATTGCATTTGAAACAATACGAGGCGACCATAAGGAATGGGGCAGATTTGCAGAATCTGCCGTTGGGGCGCATTTGATGAACAGCGGAATAAAATACGGATTTAATGTATACTATTGGAACAATGGCGCTTATGAAGTGGATTATGTAATTGAGAAAGGGAATAAGATCATTGCTATTGAAGTTAAAAGCGGTAAAGATAGCGTCAACAAGGGATTAGACCTGTTTGACAGGGAATTTCATCCATCCGGGCTGTTTTTGGTAGGAACGGATGGAATTTCGTTCGAAAACTTTTTGAGTATGAACCCTGTAGAACTGTTTACATGACCGTCAAATAAAAACTGGGCGTGCGTTCGTCCGACAGTACCCATTGCGCTTCGCTGCCCAATTTGGTGTAGGTTCCCCCCCTGGCTTTCGAGGTATTGAACTGTATCACCGCTGCGGGCGGCAATTTTTTACCGTTTTGTTTGATGCTGAAAAGTCTGTTTTTGTTGGTTCCCTTAACGTCAACCCATTCCAGCGACAGGAGAATATCTCCCTGAAACGCTAACTGATGCTTGCTCAAGTCTATTTCAGCCCATCCCGATTTTTTGGATACGGGAACGACGATATTTTGGGTCAACAGTTCATCTGCGGGCGCTTCGTTGATTATATTTCTGATATGCAAGCGCAACAGGCATGTGTCGAACGAGTTTTTATGAACGCGAACATGCAGGCTTTTTATCAGGACAGGCGATTCACCCAAATTAATTTTTAAGCCGAGTTCATGTCCTTTTCCGAAATCATCACCTCCCCATCCGCACGTTGGTCCTGCAGCACATTTACTCATACCCGCTTTACGTGTTTTCTTCGGTTTAATTACAACTTCCGACAGCGAAACAGGCACACTCGCCAACTTGACGGTGGCTCCGTTGTTCTCTGAAAGTTCTTTAACAGTGAAGGTTTGAGCCAGATAGCCGATCATTGAAAAACGAACAGTTGTTTCGGCAGGTAATCCGTTGGTTTCCAATGTAAAGGTTCCGGATTCATCCGTAATGGTTCCCCGCGGCTGTCCCACCACTCCGATATTGACATACGCCAATACTTCGCCGCTGGAGGCGTCGACAACTTTTCCGTTTATGGTTTGTCCTGACAATGTGGAAACACAGAATACAGATAATAGAACAAAAATTGACTTCAACAACATCTGATTTGATTTTATTTTGCAAATATCGAAAAAAAAACTCATTTTACTTGTATCTGTTTTTTTTTAAGTATTATATTTGTCAAAACTTTTTCAATCATGTCTTTGATTCAATTACACCAAATTTCTCTTGCCTATCCCGACGGGGAAAGAAAAAATGAAGTCTTGAGCGCGCTTTCGCTTGATGTACGGCACGGCGAAGTCCTTGCCGTCACCGGTCCTTCGGGTTCGGGCAAAAGTACCTTGCTTTCGATTATCGGCACGTTGCTTCAACCCGATAGCGGCGAATATCTTTTTGAAGGGACATCAGTCAGCAGTATGGATGATGCGGCGCGCGCGCAGTTCCGCAACCGCAGCATCGGGTTTATTTTTCAGGATCATCGCTTGCTTCCGCAGTTTACGGTGAAAGAGAATGTCCTTTTGCCGGCTTTGGCTTTTCAACAGCAAACAACCCGCGAACAGGAAGAACATGCCGGTTATTTGTTGCAAAATACAGGTATTGCAACTCTGGCACATAAATATCCCGAACAGTTGTCGGGTGGCGAGTGTCAGCGCGTGGCTATTTGCAGAGCGCTGATCATGAAACCGAAACTCTTGCTTGCCGACGAACCTACCGGGTTGCTTGATGCTGCAAATGCTGATAAAATCACAGATTTATTGCTTTCCATCAATGCCTCCGAAAAATGCACCTTGCTGATGGTAACCCATGCCGAACGTGTGGCAAAAAAAGCGGGGAAGGTGTATTGTCTGCAAAACGGGAAGGTTCAATGATTAAAAATTCGATAATTCAAGGTTGTTTTAAATGATA
>JGI24702J35022_10001397_pt1 | contig 15031 bp, 10 predicted proteins | sample TergutTh196P4_FD_35022 | JGI IMG/M metagenome (IMG submission 35022)
AAAGTATGAGTATCCGGATAAAGATCCTCCAAAGAAAATGATGATGACCATTTAGTAATATAATTTCCCAAATACGCCCTTCTTGCAGATAATTTATCTTCTATATCACCATCACCTATATTTGCCAAATATATTGGGAAGAAAAAGGCTGTCGCTTTTTTTTCAATTTCAGCCGCCAAAAGGTTATAGGCGCCTTTAACCTGTATAGGCGTCCACCTTCCGGAGCTGTCAAATTCATGTCCCTTAAACCATGGTACAAAAACCGCTTCAAGCCTGGAAAAGGCGCCAATAGACCAGGAGGCATGGAGCATGGGCCTTGCGAGCTTAACGCTTTGAGGATCGGAAAGTTTCGACAGATCCGAATAGTCCAGGGGGTTAATCACGTCCAGGGGGCCGAAACTGTCGGCCTTTCCCCAGGTGAGTTTACGAAGGCCGCCCTCTACGGTAACAGGGCCGAAAAAAGCCCGCAGAAAAGCTTCATCAAGAGTAATTGGGGAAGAACCGTCGAAAACAGGGATTAGGTTCAGCTTAATAATTCCCTGGGCAAAAGAATTGCCGGCATCAAAGGAGAGACTGCCCGAAAAAATTTCCCCGGGCCTTATGTTTTTGAATCCTTCAGCTGATCCAAAATCATCATAAAACAGTGTAATACCCGCGCTGACTTCTCCGCCAATATTAAAATGAAAAGCCGGACTTGTATTTCCCGAAAACCCGAAACTGCCGGAATCACCAAAACCAAAATCGTCTGAACTGCCAAAGTCAAAATTATCCGAACTGCCAAAACCAAAATTATCCGAGCTGCCAAAACCAAAATCGTCCTGGGCATTAACAGTATTAAAAGCAATAAACAGTAGAGTGATTAGGCATATTCGGAATAATACCTCACACTGAGGCACCAAGGCACGAATAGAAAAGAAAAAATTACCAGATAATAGCGTACCTTTGTGTCTCTTTGTGAGATTTCTATTGAACAATTTCATCAGGGTCTCCCTGTTTCAAGAAAATTGGTGGTAAAGACTCCATCCGGTATGGGATCGTCGTATTTTAAAATGCCTACGTTAAGCGAAGTTGAAGTTCCCGCTGCCAGCGTGGTCATTTTTGTAATCATGGGCGCAAGCCTGCCCTGGACATCCCGAAGTTCCAGAATTTCAAGCAGCTTTACCTGGTTTCCCCTTTTGTCGTAAAGCTCTATTTTATATGTTACATAATTGCCCTTATCTATCCACTGAATCATTTTTGAATACTGATAATTTGAATCTTTCGGAATTGATTCTATCACATAACAATCCCTTTCCCGAAATTTCTCTTCTCTCAGGATTTTATGATTATCCAAATCGGCATTGCGATCAGCGGAGGAAATATCATCGTAGGAAAAATCGGTCCCCATAAAACTGCCTGAGCCCTCGGAAGCTGCAATGCGCCTCACTTTCCCAAGACTGGGAAGGAAAATCCACTGGTCATTGTCCCTGCCCGGATTTTCGATGGTAAGAAAACGTGTTCCTTTTACCAATGCTGGATCCTGAAAAACAATGACAGCCCTGTTATTCCCACGGGTATCCTTTTTTGAGTATTGATCCAGAGTCCGTTCGGTAACGGTTCCGTTCTTCGCTGTCAGGATCATTTTGGAACGGGTACTCACGGTATCCGCCTTTATCCGGTTCCGGGATTTTTCTACAATGGATAATGCGGTTTCCTGGGCGGACGCTAATCCTGCCGACAGGACAACAATGATAAAGGCAAAAATAAATTTCCTGCTCATGGTATTACAGCTCCTTGCGAATAAATTTTGGATTAATCAGCAAAAGCAAAACCGGAAGCACCGTAAGGCTTGCCAGGGCGCTTGAACCCATGGTAAGGGCAATAAGCAGCCCCAGGTCCTGCAGCATGATGAACTGGGAAAAAAGCAGCACCGCAAAACCGGCGCCGACAGAAACGGCATTGATGAGGATAGCCTTGCCGGATGAGGCAAAAGTTCTTGAAAGAAAGTCTCCCTCTCCCTTCATGGCAAGGTATTCCCTCCTATAGGCTTCAATATAGTGAATTGTATAATCTATTCCAATTCCCACAGAAACACTGGCTACCATGGAAGTGCCAATATTGAGTTTGATTCCCAAAAATCCCATAACAGCGAAGTTAACCAATATGCAGATTGACAGGGGAGCTATACCCACAATGCCCGCGACAAGGGAACGGTAGGACAATGCTATTATAAGAAAAACTATGAAGACGGAAATTATCACAGAAATGACCTGGGATTGAACTATGAGATGATTAAGAGAATTTTCCACCAATGCTGTTCCGCCAATTACGGTTCTGACACCGGGCGGGAAATGATCGGCAATATACTGTCTTATGCTGTCAATCGCTCTCCCTGTATCTTCATTCCCCAGGGTTCGCAGCTGCACCGTTGATTTTATGGCTGTGGGGGAGAGGGAATCGTTGGCGTAGGAGCTGATGTTACCTGAAAGCAGGATCAGGTAATTGGCGACGAGCTGTGACAGCTCCAGAGGGAGAGTTTTCCCGTAACGCTGCGGCAGGGATGGTATCTCGTAATAGGCTGCTCCTTCGTAATTAATGAGTTTTTCCATTTCCCAAACAAGAGTACCTGCATCCATGGAACGCGTCTTGCCGGAACTGGCAGCCTGCCGCAGAAGAGTAACCATACCGGCAGCGTCAAGCTTGTCCTCTCTTTCTTCCGGCTGTCCTGCAATGAAACTTCCGGAAGCACCGTTATCAGTTTGTACCGAAGCTGAGTCTTCAAATGAACCAAAGCCGAAATCATCAAAACCGAAACCATCATTGATACTGCCTGGCGCAGTTGCAGCTGCGCGTATGCCTTCCGGGCTTTCATCGGCATTAAAAACCTGGTTTATCCGCTTGACAAGATCCGTAAAGCCCATCACCTTGCCTGCTTCCGCTACCTGGTCCTCCAGATACGCATGAAGACCATCCACAGCTACAAGGACATCGGGCATGAGGAGAGCCTCTGTGGTATCTGCCTGGACTACCACACTCACGATTTTTGATCCTCCGAACTTTTCCCTTATGAAACTGTCTGACCGTGAAATATCCGTTGAGGTTTTGAAATACTCAATAAAGATATTATCGATTACCACCTTTGAAACACCACGGACAGAAACAAGAATAACAAGCACAGCGGTAAATAATACAGCTCCTCTGTTATGCGCAATTCCGCTGAAGAAACGGGCGATACCAAGATCGAAATCTTTGGCCTGCAATGACGGATTTGCAATGGATCCTGCAAAGGCGGATCCAGGTCTGCCGCCAATTTTTGGTTTGGAAGGACCGCGTATTAAAAGGAGAGAGGGGATTAAGGCGATTGCCATCAGGAAGGCAACCAGAACGCCGAAAGTTGAAAACAGGCCGAATTCCCGTATAGGTATTACAGTAGTAAAACAAAACGAAGAAAAACCAGCCACTGTAGTAAGGGCAGCAAGAAATACCGCTTTGCCGATTTTCCTGATTAAAGACAGAATAAGGAACCGGTGTTCTTCCAAACCAAAAGATGCGCCTGCGGTTCTGTTTTTTGAATCTTCCAGGTAATGGGTAACCATGTGGATGCCATAGGCGCTTCCTACAGCCACCAGGATTACAGGAAGAACCGTGGTAATTACCGAGAGCTTGATCCCAAAAAGGGGCATTGCTCCAATTGACCATACGGAAGCAACCAATACGGTAATCAAGGGCAATATCACGGCGGTGAAACGCCTGAATGAGAAGAAAAGAATGAGAAGCACCACCAGAGTCACAAGAGGTATCATTGTTTTTAGGTCAGCCCGCATGGCTTCATTAATTCCTACCATGATCATTGGAAGCCCTGAAACATATACTTCGGCATAACCTTTGAAGGTTTCCTTTGCAACTCTCCGTATTTCCATAAAACTGTCCATAATCTCGGGGCTGCTTGCCTGTTCAGTGGTTATATTGAGGGGAATGAGGATCTGGGTGGAACTAAAATCATCCGAGACAAGGGCTCTGCGGTAAATGTCCCAGGAGAGAAGCCTTTCCTTAAGGGAGGCGATCTCCTCCATTGTACCGGAAAAATCATCATCCACAAGTTTCCTTACAACTATGGATCCTTCATCCCCGCTTAAGGGTGAGGATCCCTCCGCATAAATATAATCCGATGAAACTATGGAATTAACATTTCCGGCAATATCAAGATCTTCCATCTTCCGGTTAAATTCCCTAATCCGGTTTAAAAAAGCGGCATCAAAAACATCGCCGTATTTCCGTTCAAGACCCAGAAGAATAAAAAATGAGGAACCGAAGGTTTCATCAATATAGCGGTTAATCTGCCGGGCTTCGTCATTTTCCGGCACAAAACGGATATTATTGTTTTCAAGTTCCGCTCTTGGAAGCTGGAAAGCAAAAAAAATCGTTATGGTTCCGATCGCCAAAACAATAATCCAGGGATGCCTGAAAAATTTCTCCAAAAAGCCCTTGTCCTGACTTTCCATTAAAGCCTCTTTTCAAATATATATTTTTATTGACATTTGGTAAATTGAGGGGCGGTTTCTATGGCAAATTAAAAACAGATCTGTCCATTCCTTCTTTTGCGATTCCCCGGAGTATAATCTGAAAAACATCGCGCATCTCTTCAGTAACATTAAATAGAATCTTTTCGTCTCCGGGAAATTTAGATGCATTTTCAACAATATAAAAGAAGAGTGATATGATAATTCTTGAAACCACATCCGAATCTGTAGTGGTGTCAAAACTGCCATCGGAAATACCCTGCTCGATCATTTCCTTTAAAAGGCTAAAGAGCATATATGTGTACCGGACTGCGGATGAAGGCATATCACCTTCACCGAGACGCAAGGGGACGGAGGGAAGCAAAAACCGCCGCAGATTAAAAAGGATTCTCATATCATCTGAATGTCCGAATACCTCAAGGTAAGCCAACCAATACTGCTTAAGGGCATGAATGCCGGTAAGGCCATCTTCAAGACGGGGCGTAGCGTGTTTGATAAAAAGATTGGCTGTTTCCTCGCAAATTTCATTGAAGAGATCATCCTTGCTTGGGAAATATAGATAGAGGGTAGCCTTTGAAAGCTCGGTTCTTTTGGCGATTTCACTCATACTGACTCCATCAACTCCATAACTGAGGATCAATTCCCTGGCACAGTCCATGATCATTTTTCGGCGCGCATTTTTTTCCCTTTCCTTTCGCTCAGAAACTCCCATTAATACTCTCCATATAATTTCCAACTTTGGGTAAATAAATATTTACCGGTATATAAATTACTATTAGATTTATTATTACCAATAGTTATTGTTTGTCAACCGGTATTGACTAATATTGTTTCCTGATATATGAAAAGTTGTGAGATATTTAATAAACTGTCTAATAATAACCGGTATAATCTTATTACAGGACTGTTATTCACCGCCTGGCCAGCCTGCCAATAAACCTGTTAAGGAAGAGGTCAAGGAAAATATAAGAAAAATGGAAGATGATAAGCCTCCTGAACTGGTTCTGATTCCTGCGGGAGAACCGCTCCCCGTTTCAACCTTTTCCGAAATATGGGCGTACCTCGTCAGCGGCAGGGAAGATGCCCTGAACCTGGATCACCCAATATCAGATCTTTGTTATTTCGGCGCCGAACTTGACAGCTACGGCAAACTTGTCGATGTTCCGGATTTCAAAAAAGCCGGGGCATTTAAAGGCAGAATACACCTGGTTGCGGCATGCAGCGGCCGGGCTCTTACCCACTTCGCCCTGGCAGAGGGAAGTTCCGAACGCAAGGTACTGATCCGCGATCTGCTGGAAGCGGCGAAACCTTTCCATGGCCTTCAAATTGATTTTGAATATGTACCGCAAAGGGACGGGGAAGTTTTCCTTTCCTTTCTTGCCGAACTGCGAGCAGGTCTTGGACAGAAGTTTTTTTCCATAGCCCTGCCTGCAAGAACCCGTCCACTGCAGAATGATGTTTACGATTATGCAAGGATCAAGCCTTTAGTGGATCGTATTCTGGTAATGGCCTATGATGAGCACTGGTCTACCAGTGAGCCGGGGCCCATCGCCTCCATGGGATGGTGTCAGCGTGTGGCCAAATATGCGATTGATACAATCGGTCCGGAAAAACTAATCATGGGTCTGCCATTTTATGGCCGCAGCTGGGGAAACATAAATCCGAACAGGGCCTATATTTATTCAGGAATTGAAGTAATAATCCTGGAACAGAAAATAGAAAAACCGGACCGTGAATACGGCATTCCCACGTTTAAATACGAAACGCCCCTTTCGGTGACTGTTTACTATGAAGACGAATACTCGCTATCTGCCAGGCTTGAAATGTATAAGAAGCTGGGCGTAACCAGGGCAGGGTTTTGGCGTCTCGGGCAGGAAACCCAGGCTTTTTGGCCCCTTATACGCCGGGATTTTTAACGCTGTCCGTAATATGCGTCAGGGCCGTGTTTCCGTTCCCAGTGCTTATTAATGATATGTTCAGGCAGTGTCTCCGCCCGAGGGTTTAGTCTTAGAGTCAGAAGAGCCATCCGGCAAACCTCCTCCAGAACCGCAGCATGATAAATGGACTGGGCGGCGTTTTTTCCCCAGGTAAATGGGCCGTGCCCAGCTACCAGAACCATGGGCATATGGGATGGATTAATAGCCTTCTTCCGGAAAACATCTACGATAAGATTCCCGGTTTCCAGTTCATAATCACCCTTAACCGCATCGGCGTCCATTATATCGGTGCAGGGGATGTCTTGTGCACCGTGATCCGCATGGGTGGTACCGAAAACCGGAACAGAAATGCGGGCCTGGGCCCAGGCTACTGCATATGTGGAATGCGTATGGGTTATTCCCCGAATTGCGTCTGATACACCGGCGGCAAATTCTCGGTAAAGGACCCGATGGGTTTCGGTGTCTGACGATGGATTAAGGCTGCCGTCAACTTTCCTGCCGTCAAGATCAACTACCACAATTGAGTCTGCGGTCAGCTTGTCATAGGAAACTCCGGAAGGTTTTATCGCGAATACCCCTTTCTCCGGATCAAATGCTGATACATTTCCCCAGGTATAGATAGCCAGGTTACGGCGGGGAATTTCCAGGTTTGCCTCAAACGCTTCTTCCCGCAAGGTTTTATACGGATCCATTATCTACTCCAGGCAGCTTCACCCCAGCGGAGTTCGTCTTTTAGCCGGTTTACCTTCGTATCTCTGTTTATAAGGACAAATTCAATATCCATCATCTCTGCCCAATCCCGGAAATATTCAGTCTCCAAAGCGGAAGTATAAACCGAATGGTGAGCGCCCCCGGAAATAATCCAGGCTTCCGCGGCATCCCTTATGTTTGGATATGGTTTCCAGAGGGCCCGGGCAACCGGCAGTTTAGGCATGGATTCGTAGACTTTAACAGTTTCTATTTCATTTACGATCATCCGCAACCGGTTTCCAAGGTCTACCAAAGTGGCAATCAGGGCTTTTCCCGGTGCGGCATCAAATACCAGGCGTGCCGGATCTTCTTTTCCCCCTATGCCAAGAGGATGAACTTCCAAACGGGGCTTCGCGGCAGCAATGGAAGGACAAATTTCCAGCATATGAGCGCCAAGGACAGCCTCCCTGCCGGTTTCAAAATGATAGGTATAATCCTCCATAAAAGAGACGCCGCCCGGAAGACCCTGGGCCATCACTTTCGCCATACGAACCAGCATGGACTGTTTCCAGTCACCCTCGGCGCCGAAACCGTAACCCTGTTCCATAAGCCGCTGGCAGGCCAGTCCGGGAAGCTGGGGAAGTCCATGAAGGTCCTGAAAGGTAGTGGTAAAAGCGCCTGCCCCTTCGGCTTCAAGCATCTCCCTGAGGGCAATTTCAATTTTTGCCTGTTCCAGAACAGATTTCCTTCCCGCTCCGGCTGAAAGCAATTCCGGGGAAAAATCATAGGCGCCCCCATATTCCTCCATGAGGGATTCAGAGGCTGAATCGGACACTTTATTATACCGGACTGCAAGATCGCCAATACTCCAGGTATTTACCTGCCAGCCGAGTTTAATCTGGGCTTCAACTTTATCCCCTTCGGTAACCGCCACCTCGCGCATATTGTCCCCCAGGCGGAGAACCACCGATTCAATGCCATCCAGCCGGGCTGAAGCAGCCCTCATCCAGATCCCCATGCGGCGGCGGAGCTCACTCTCCTGCCAATGGCCTGCAACCACTTTCCTGGGCAGCCGCATCCGGGCAAAAATATATCCGTGTTCCCTGTCTCCGTGTGCGGACTGATTAAGATTCATAAAATCCATATCAATGGAAGCCCAGGGAATATCCCGGTTGAACTGGGTATGAAGGTGCAGAATGGGTTTATTGTTAATCCCCAGTCCTCCTATCCACATCTTTGAAGGAGAAAAAGTATGCATCCAGGTAATTATTCCCGCACAGGCCGGTGCAGCGTTGGCTTCCTCAAAAAGTTTGCGAATGCCGGCAGGAGATTTAGCCACAGGCTTTAGCACTATAGTACCGGGAAGCAGGGGATCTTTACCGAAATCTTCAGCCATTGCCTTGGCATGGTCCGCGACCAATTTTAGGGTTTCGTCTCCGTATAGATCCTGACTCCCGACTATAAACCAGAATTCGAATTTCTTAAGATCCTTCATATTGCATTCCTTTCGAAAAAAATACTTTTTGGGGCTTTGGCCCCAGAAGATGCAAGACTCATATTTAAAAACTATTTGGCCTTTCTTTTTGAATATAGGTCAAACGCGACAGCAGCCAAAAGTACAAAACCTTTAATCGCCTGCTGCCAGTCCGTACTGACACCCAGAATTGACATTCCGTTATTCAGAACACCTATAAATAAACCGCCGACAACCGCTCCAATAATGGTACCTATGCCGCCCGAAACCGCCGAACCGCCTACATAGCAGGCTGCGATGGCGTCCATTTCAAAACCCTGGCCGGCTTTCGGAGTTGCTGCATTTAGACGGGCTGCAAAAACTACTGCGGCAATAGATGCAAGAACCGCCATATTGGTATAAATCCAAAACATTACCCATTCGGTTTTTATCCCCGAAAGTTTTGCGGCTTTTGCATTGCCCCCCAACGCATAAATATGCCGGCCCTGTACTGTTTTTGATGCGACAAATTGATACCCGACAACAAGAATCCCCAAAACAATCAAAATATCAGGTAATCCGCGGTAAAGGGCAAATACAATGGTAAAGGCCATAAGCACAGCGGCAATTGCCGCCAATTTGATGATCCAGATACCCTTCGGCAGCAAATCAAAATTATACGCCAGCTGCTTCTTGCGCTTGACAATTTCCCCCAGAATAATAAGCAAAACAATGACCAGTCCGATAATGATTGAAAGTAAATGCAAGGAAAAATTGCCAATTTGAAGACCGCCTAAAGGATCAGGTATATACCCGGAAGCTATTACCTGGAATTCCTTCGGAAACGGCGCTTTGGTCTGACCCTGAAGTATGGCCTGTCCAAGACCCCTGAATACGAGCATGCCTGCCAAAGTGGCTATGAAAGGAGGAACATGAACAAAGGCGATCCAAAAACCCTGCCACATGCCGATAACGGCGCCCATGATCACCGCCACGAACATGGTCAAAAAAGGGTTCATGTTCATATCCACTATCATGACACCGCAGACCGCACCAACGAAGCAGATGATTGATCCTACGGAAAGGTCAACATTTCCTGTGAGGGTACAAAGCAGCATGCCGACTGCCAGCACAAGAACATAACTATTTTGAAGTACAAGATTTGTCAGATTCACGGGACGGAAAAAAATACCATTTGTAAGAATACCAAAAAGAATCATCGCCACCGTCAGGGCGATAACCATCCCGTATTGCCGGGCGTTTTTTCTTAAAAGAACCAATAAGTTATTCATCATTTCTCCTTTTCAGTTGGACAGAATATGACGCATAATATCTTCCTGTGTAGCCGTTTTGCTTTCCAATTCGGCGGTTATCTTTCCCTCGCTCATGACATAGATGCGGTCGCACATTCCGATAATCTCCGGCATTTCGCTGGATATAAGCAGACAGGCAATACCCTGAGCCGCCAAATCGTTGATGATCATATAGATTTCATGTTTTGCCCCCACATCAATACCGCGGGTGGGCTCGTCCAGAATTAATATACGGGGATCGGAGAACAGCCATTTTGCCAGTACAACTTTCTGCTGGTTGCCTCCGGAAAGGTTTCCTGCCAGCTGCAAAATTGACGGCGTTTTGGTGTCAAGTTTCTTTCTGTAATTTTCCGCAGCAAGTATCTCCTCTTCTTCGTTTATTATGCTGCCTTTGGCAATTTTCCTGAGTTTTGCGAGTGTTGTATTTTCTTTGACAGTCTCTATCAGTACAAGGCCGAATTCTTTTCTGTCTTCTGTCATGTATGCCAGACCATGTTCTATTGCTCTGGGTATTGAGCTCAGATTCACTTCCCTTCCGTCGATCAGCGTAGTCCCGCTTATATTCTTGCCGTAATATTTTCCGAAAACGCTTGTAGCAAGTTCTGTGCGTCCGGCGCCTACAAGTCCGGCCAATCCAACCACTTCACCGGCGCGCACTGATATATTTACATTGTCCAGCTTTTTCTGCTCGGGATTGTCAGGGTTATAAACCGTCCAATTCCTGACTTCAAATACAATGCTGCCGACGGGATTACTTCGTTTGGGGAAGCGATCCGTGATCTCTCTGCCGACCATTCCCCTGATTATCCTGTCCTCGCTTATGGAGGCAGCGAGTTCACCTTCCCTTTCCACCTGCAGAGTCTCAATGGTTCTGCCGTCCCTCAGAATTGTGATTCTGTCGGCTACAGCCGCTACTTCGTTGAGCTTATGGGAAATCAATACGGAAGAAATATTATGCTGATCCCGAAGCTCACGAAGAATTTGAAGCAGATGTTCGCTGTCTTTCTCGTTTAATGCCGATGTAGGTTCATCCAAAATCAGTATCTTGGCATCCTTTGCAAGGGCCTTTGCAATTTCTACCAATTGCTGTTTGCCAACACCAAGCTTATTAACCGGAATATTGGGGTTTTCTTCCAGCCCCAGTTTTTTCATATATATAAGCGCATCACTGCGCGTTTTGTCCCAGTTTATTACATTATATCTTGCGCGTTCGTCTCCAAGAAAAATATTTTCCTCAATGGAAAGATAAGGGCTCAGAGCCAGCTCCTGATGAATGATCACTATGCCGTTTTTTTCGCTTTGCTTTATATCTGCAAACGCACAGGGCTTGCCTTCAAAAAATATTTCGCCTTCATAGGTACCATATGGATATACTCCCGACAATACCTTTACCAATGTAGATTTTCCTGCGCCGTTTTCTCCTACAAGGGCGTGTATTTCCCTCTGCCTGACCATAAGATTGACATTATCCAGGGCCTTTACCCCGGGAAAAGTCTTGGTGATATTTTTCATTTCAAGCAATGTTGCTTGATCGAGCATACACGCCCCTCCGTAATTAGCTGCCAATAGCAAATGTGGAATGAAAACATGACGGGAATTTTTACTATTGGAAAAAACATCCAACAATCAAAATTGCCCGTATCATATCATACATTCCACATTGGAAATTAACTCCTGATTTTTATTAAAGTCCGAGTTCTCTTGCGGTATGATAACCTGTATCAACAACCGCCCTCATCAGGTTGTCTTTTGTAACAATAACGGAGTCCAGGAGCAGCGACGGAACAATTTTTGCGCCATTGTTATAGCTTGTAGTGTCAAGTCCGCCGATTGTCTTGCCCTGCATAATATCATCAACCAGCGTTACAGTAGCAGCGCCAAGAGAACGGGTATCTTTAAGTATGGTAGCATACTGCTCACCGGCAAGAATAGACTTGCAGGAAGCGACTATGCAATCCTGGCCGCCCACCACAGGCAGAGGTTTACCGGGAGTAGATCCGTAACCAACTGCCTTGCATGCTTCAAGACAGGAAAGGCTGATTGGATCATAGGGAGAAAGTATGCCGTCAAGAACCACGTTCCCCGAATAATACGCCGAAAGCAAATTTTCCATGCGTTTTTGAGCTTCGGCTGCATCCCAGCGCAGGGTACCGACTACAGCACGATCAATCTGGTTAGAAGGAACCCTAAGAACTCCGCTGTCAAAAAACGGCTTGAGCACATCAATGGCGCCCTGATAAAAGCCGACCGAGTTGTTGTCGTCAGGAGAACCGGCAAACAATTCCATAATTACAGGTTTTGCCGTTGTTGCCTGGGCAAGTTTAAGACCGGTAACCAGAATGTCTCCCATCTGCCTGCCAACCTTGTAATTGTCAAAGGACACGTAATAATCAACGTTGGGAGACTGCATTAAAAGCCGGTCGTATGAAATGATGGGAATATTTGCAGCTTTGGCATTGGCAAGCTGGTTGGAAAGCGAAGAACCGTCAATTGATGCAATAACCAATGCTTTCACACCCTTGGAGATCATGTCATCGATCTGCCTTACCTGAGTGGGAATGTCATCGTCAGAAAATTGCAAATCCACGGCATAACCCAGTTTTTCCAGACCTTCCTTTACAGCCTGGCCGTCTTTATTCCAGCGTTCCTCGGATCTTGTAGGCATTACAACGCCGATCAAACCTTTGCCGGTATTTTGTCTTTGACCTCCACCTCCGGCAAACACCATCCCTGTTGCGATTATTAGCGCAAGGGCGAGTAAAAGGATCTTTTTACCCATGTTCTTCCTCCTCACTTGGAAATTTTTTTATTCAACGCAAAAAAAGTATGCGTTAACGTCCACGCATTATATCATGAGATACCTGAATCGTCAACAAGACCCAGGAATCATGCAGCAGGAATCATTATGCATTAACATCATATTGGGGGGGTGTTTTCCCGGATATATACATCAAGAGGGATTTCACGTCTTGACTCCACAAGCTGTCCAAGAACCACCGATTGAAACAATGTCAAGAGCGCCTCCCGGCCTTGTTCCTCGGGGCGCTGGGAAATAATAGCGTCAATTCTGCCCTCAAGCAAAAGACGGCGGTTTTCCGGAATAAGGTCATAACCTACTATTAAAAATGTACTATCCTTCTGCCGTCTTTCCATCGACGCTTCCGCAGCCTTATGTGCCATACAGTTGGTAATAAACAAGCCGGATAATTCCGTATGTTCTCCCAGGAATTGTGAGATTTCTTTAACAGAAATTTCAGTATCATCAAGACTTGAGTATTCCTTAACAATTACAGGAAAATTATGTTCTGTTGCATATTGTAAAAACCCATCCTTGCGGCGCGTGATATGATAATCTTCACAATGCACATCCAGAATTGCTGCCGGCGTTGAAACTGAACCGGTAAAAAGGTGGAAAAGTCTCCCGGCGAGGTAGCCGCCGGAAAAGGGATCCTGCCTGATTGCGCATAACGGTGTGGTTCCCGGCAAATCCGAATCAACAAAGACAAGGGGTATCTTTTCTGCATTTATCTTTTCAATAAAAGCCCGTGTAAGTCCCGGCATTATGGGAGGAAACAATAACCCATCGGGTTTTCCGGCAATGATCAAGGCCGAGGCTTTTTTAAATGATCCCTCTTTATACCGGTCAAATTCAATTATCTCTGTTTCAACGCCTATATGTTTTATTTCCCTGGCAGCCCGTTCAATTCCGGTAATTATCTGTTTCCAGTAACCTGCATCCTGATAACGTCTTGGGATAAGCGCAAAAAAGCGGTATGGCCGGTTTCGTTTCAGCCTCTTTGCAATAGGATTTGGAGTAAAATGGTATTTTTCTATTATCGCTTCTACCCTTGCACGGGTAGCCGCAGAAACACGGCCCCGGTTATGGAGTACACGATCAACAGTCCCGATTGAGGTTCCGGCCAGTTCGGCGATTTTATATAATGTCATATCTCCCGGTTACAAAACCTTTTGCGTCTCATCCTCCACATAAGCACCCAATGTCTTATAACGCCTGAAAAGCCTGTCATATACTTTTACTTCGTCAGATTTTGGTGTGTAGATTTTATCAATGGGAGAACACAGTGCTTTCTGTGCAGACGGAATATCCGGATAAAGACCTGCGGCCACAGCGGCAAACATCGCGGCGCCCAGGGCTACAGACTGATCGCTTGACGGAACATGAATGGGCATATTAAGCACATTGGAGATGAGCTGCATGATAAAGGGAGATTTCCTTGCGACCCCGCCGATGCCTATTATGCCTTCAATTTCCACACCTTCTTCCCTGAAACGCTCTACTATGGCCCGGGCGCCGAAAGCGGTCGCCTCTGCCAGAGCCCGGTAAACATGAGGAGCGTCGGAACCAAGGTTAATTCCGGTAATTGCACCTTTTAGCATCTGGTCTGCATCGGGGGTACGCCGGCCATTAAGCCAGTCTAGGGCAATTATGCCGGTCTCTGCCGGAGGAATTCCCGCAGCGCATTCTTCGAGATACGGAAGGATTTTTTTCTCAATTGCATTTTTAAATTTTTCCTCTGCGTCTGAATCAATATCTTCCATACCTCCGGGAATATTTTCCAGAGGCCACATGAGGAGCTGCCTGAACCAGGCATAAACATCTCCGAAAGAGCTCTGTCCTGCCTCATATCCGGTCATACCGGGAATTATTGAACCTTCAACCTGCCCGCAGATTCCACGTACAGGGATTTCTTCTTCCGCGGATTTTGGGGAAGGGCCGACTATCATATCACAGGTGGAAGTTCCCATTACCTTTACAAGCCAGAACTGCTTTACTCCCCCGCCAACCGCACCCATGTGGGCATCATATGCACCAACAGCTACCGGAATTCCTGACGGTATGCCCAGTCGTCCGGCCCATTCTACGGACAGGGGCCCCGCACTATTGTCACTGGTATATGTCTTGCTTCCCAGGCTGTCTCTTATTTTAACAAGACGGTTATCCAGACGTGACAGGAAATCACCGGAAGGATAAGCTCCCTCAAAAGATCCATGCCACATGGCCTTGTGCCCCATGGCACAGCGGCTTCTCTTAATCGAACTTAAATCATTCTGCCCTGTAAGAAGCACTGTCATCCAGTCGCAATGCTCCAGAAAAGAAGCCGCTTTTTCGGCTATTTT
>JGI24702J35022_10001398_pt1 | contig 15017 bp, 9 predicted proteins | sample TergutTh196P4_FD_35022 | JGI IMG/M metagenome (IMG submission 35022)
ATATCGCTATGCCCAAGCCATTCCTGTACCATCTTCAGGTTCAGTCCCTGGGCAAGCAACAAACTAGCACAACTGTGCCTTAACCCGTGAAGCGTGATTTCTCCAAGCCCATGCGTCCGTATCAGCTTAACAAATTTACGGCTTACATAATCCGGGTCATAGGGCTTTCCGTTCGGCCACTTGAAGATATACGGGCTTTCGATATACTCCCGGCCAAACAAGCGGCGGTTTTCGGCCTCAATGGCTTGTAGGTCTAGTAGCAGTTGCTTTATCTCAGGCAAGAGAGGGAAAGAGCGGTGGCTTGTTTTGGACTTGGTTTTGTTCTTGGCAACTACCGTTTGCATATGAACCACTGTGTGATTAATGGTAAGCCGATTGCTCACAAAGTCGATGCTGTCCCACCGTAGGCCGCACAGTTCGCTTCTTCGGAGGCCATAGAAAACGGCAACCCGGATAAGAGGGTATAGAGGTTCTTCCTGTAATACCGTGAACATCTGGCATAGCTGTTCCTGATTGTAATACCGAAAGTTGCTTGTATCGCCCTTTTTCTTTTTTATGGGCTTCAAGTCCTTGCATGGGTTTTCTTTCAGGATTTTTTGAGCTATTGCCATATTCATCGCCTGATTAATGATACTGCGGTGATGCTTCAAGCTCTTGGGGGATAAGCCGCCCTTGCCGTCCTTGCGTCCCCTGTCGCGCTTTTCGTCAAAGTAGGCTTGCAGAATAGGGGACGTGATTTCCCCCAACGTAGTGCCAAGCGCTTCAAAGTAGGGGATAACGTGATTGCTGGCGTTTTCCTGATAACCCTGATAGGTGATAATATCTAAATCATCGTCATCATATCCCACACGCCCCTTACAATCATCTAACCAACGTTGCACCCAATCACTAAAAGGCATATCAGCCTCTGTCGGGAGCCGCCGTATGCGCTCAAGTTCCTCAATGAGCGCTTGCTTGCGTTCGCGCATAATTCTTTCAGCCTTTTTGATATTGCCCTTTGCAGGTAGTCCAGTAGCTTTCCAGCGCCGTTGCCGTTGTCCGCTTTCATCTAAGAATTCAAGCACAGTGTGGAGCTTGCCGCCTTTTTCTCGGACATAGCCTTTTACTTCAATTGGGGTTCTAGTCATGGTACTTATTCTCCTTTCCAGACTGTGGATTGAACCCGTCATTACAGTTACTATTATACTCATTTTTGAGCATAAAGTCAAGCACAGATGCTTTCGGGATACGGATTTTCTGCCCGATTCTCACGCTGTGAATCTTCTTGGAATTCACCAACTCATATGCTGTGTTGCGGCCTATGGAAAGGTGCTGTTGAAGGTCTGCAACACTCCAAACGTCTTTTGTATTTGTAAACATAATTCTGTTTTCCTTTTTTGATTTAATCTGTTTGCTTTCATTTGCCTAGACCTCTTTTCTATCTGCTGTGAAGCGCCCTAGACAGGACGCTGGAATGCCTCTAAAATGCCCGTAAATAGCCTGTGTTCCATAGCCGAATACTTCCTTCCCCCTTTTCATTCATCTTCTCATACAGGGCGCTGGAAACCCCTTGAATCACGGTTAGCTTGGCGTTGTATCATCCATATAGCACATAATAATAAGTGTGTGGGGCTATGTGATAGCTTGCCGTGCTGTGTCGCGTGAATCATGGAACTTCCGAACAATGCTGAACGCGCCCTTCGTGTCTATCGCGTCTGCGGCTCGCCGGACAAGTCCGGCTCGCAGTTCTGAACCAGTGTAAATAGAAAGGCGTACCACAACAAACATAAGAACTTGGATACCCCTTCGAAATTTTTCTCTCAACAGCTTAAAATGCCTATACCATTGGGTTTCAAGCCTTTTTCTCGTGCTCTCTAGGTCATATTATAGCTTTATTGTTTTCATTTTTAGAGGAAGGCAAGCGCGGGCTTGTCCCGCGCCCTTCACTCTATCGCAACGCCTCATACCCCTTTTGGCTTCTTGGATAGAGAGGCGTATCACAACAGGCACACCAACTCGAACACCCCTTACGAATTTTACTCTCAACAGCTAAAAATGCCTATATCATTGCGTTTCAAGCCTTTCTCGCGTTCTCTCTCGATAATATTAGGTGCTTATTGGATTCGTTTTCTGTAAAAACATCTTTTGGCTTCTTTAATTTCATCTGGAACGAATTTTTCAGGGAACGGGTCAAGCCGGAAATAGCTGTCATCGTGTTTGGCTCTACTATTATAAAACAGCTTTTGATACAATAATTCGTTTTCCTCAAGCACCCGCAGGCAGTCATAGATTTTATTGCCCCCAAGCCCCAATTCCCTTTTGAGCTTATTAATGGGATACTTGTAGCAAGTCTTGTATATCACGCTGCGGACAAAGAAGTAGATGTTAATCATATCTGACCGATTGGTCGTTGGCATAGCAAAATTGCGCTTCAGAGTAAGCAGCTTTTTTATGGTTTTGTCTTCGACTAGGGTAAACTCGCGCGGCTTCAGCTCATTCATTTCGGATTTGTGGAAACAGTAGTGTATCGTCTGCATTGGCCTTACGTTGTTGATGTCAATGCTTGTATTCGCATTTTCATCCGGGCTTCCCAAAGACAGGAATTTACATTCGAGCATATAGGCCAAGGCATCACGGATACGCTGTGTTTGCTCGCTGTTACGCCCATAGCCTATCATATTTTTAATTTGCTCTATACTCACATCGCCATAACCCATATCGACTCCTTTCCAGTCGTAGCACCTTTCATACAGGTAAAATGCGATGGCTATAAAGTCGGGATAGCCCAAAGCCGATTCATAGAACCCCTCTTTCGGGATTTTAATATGCGGCGGCGCTTTTTTCTTTTCGTCCAAGTCATTTCTCCTTTTTTTAGAACCAGGCGAATTCCGCAGGAATTCTTTCTTTACATATACTAATTTCTACATATAGTATCTATATATATAATTAGAGGCTCTACGCAACTATATCTGCACCCCAAAGAGTAACCCTTCGCTCATCGCGTCCATAAATTCACCTGACAGGCTCAGGGTTGCTCCATGGTGTGCAATTTTTCACGCTATTATTTCAAGGGCTTTCCCTTCTTGCTCTTCTTTTGTCGGCTCTAACACCAAAAGGCTGTGATACTCATCTTCAGAAAGAGGGACACACGGTTCTTGATTCAGCCGGACAACCAATTCCCCCTTCGCGTTGCGCTCAATATAGGTGCTTTCAAAGCCCGGAATACGCTCGCATTTTAGGTTGGTGACGCAGCAATCAGTAATCCGCAGGGTTCCATAATTGAAGTGCAGCCAAATCCGAATGCCCCTTTCTTTCCCGCGATTTTTATAGCATTCCAATACAAGATTGGGTTTTTCAAAGGTCGCGTGGACTTTATCAACCTCTTCGTCTTCGGGCTTGCGCATGACGATGCCTGCGTCTGCCTTGTCTGCTATTGCCCTTGCGCCCCTGATAGCGTTTTCGTCAAATCGGCCATTTTTGACTTCGGCGTTGACCTGGGTATAGGTCTGGACAAAGACATTGTATTTGACGGCAAAAGTCCTCAGATTCTTCGCGCAGTTGGCGAGAGCCTGGTCTTCCCTGTAAGCGCCAGCTCCCTTGATTTCCCCCGCGAATTCAGCCAACAACTGTGCGTTGCTCTGAATATAATCAAAAAAGACATGGGTAATCCCGTAGCGGGTCACATAGCGCCGGACACAATCTTCCAGCTTGGCTACGGTTGGCTCAGGCATATAGGCAATCCAGATGCCGCTTCGGTAAAACATATTTTTGGCAAGACGCACCCTGTCTTTTTCACTCGCCTCATAACGATTGAATTTAATGTGGTTTTCCTCAACCTCTGCGGCATAGGCGAACATGGAGGTTTTTATTTCGTCCGCAGTGGTTTCCGTGGCAATAAACAAAGCGCGGTTGTTCCCGCCCGCCGGGTTCTTCACCCACATCTTTTTACTGGATTCATAGCGGCAGGGCATGAATGCGTGGCAAATGTCCGCGATGCCCAACCTTGTTTTTCCGGCGTTGGTGGAAGCGGAGGTTATAATCAGCTTGCCGGGCAACATGCCCGCCGTAACGGTATTCAGGTAAGAAGAGGCCATTCCCAGACCATATTGATTGCCTGCCTCATAGCTTTCAAGCAACGCTTCCGCATTCTTTGAAACATGCTCTTCCGTCACATCGTTGGAAAGGTCGTATTGACGCTCCAGGTCCCGCCATTGCCCGGTATAGCAGTGCAGCATGTGCGGCATATCGGCGGCAAGAAAACGCTTCATTCGCTCCATGTGCTTTTCCGTGTCTTTTTCCTGCGGCTTGTAGTAATAAGAGACATCACATTGCATCGCCTGCAATCGGTGCATGAGGCTGTACTTTTTCAGCAAAAGGTAATCGGCTTCAATATTCTCTTGGCCCACGGTCGCGCCAAACTGCCAGCAGTCGTTATAGAACCGCTCTGCTTTCGCCAACAGTTCATTTGTTGCGGCCCCTTCTCTTTCAGCATCATAAGCGACTTGCTCATAGGCCGATAGGAAAACGTCCTTCGTTACGGTTTGGACCCCCTGCGATTGGCACTGCTCTATTGTTTTGAAGTAATTTTCATCATATCGAAAATCCTCAGCGGCCATGTGGTATACCCTGAGAATGTCGGGCCTGTGTAGAATCATGCCCATAACACGGTTATAGACGGGCATTTCATCGTAGTAGTGATAGTTGGTGAGGTTATCCATTTTCTTTCTCTCCTGATTTCTTGTAAACAAACATTTGCTCGGCCTTAGAGTCTTTCGCTGATTTCGCGTTGAGGTTCTTCACTCGCTCGAATTCCCGCCAGGCTTCGACGGCTCCCACCGTCTTTTCATAAGCCTCCCAAACGCACCAATCAGCTATATTAGGCGCTTTTTCGCTGTATCGGTAGTAATGCCGCAAAGCGTTCATTACATCATCTTCACTATAGCGCGGGGACAAATATTTTAGCAGCTGATTCATTTGCCGGAAGCGCATAGGGTTTTCCGTCTGGAATAATTCAGTTAGGAATGCCGAATAGCTTTGCTTCTTGTTCTTCACAGGCTCTGTTTTCATTGGGACCTCAGGCAGGTCAATAGGTGTTTCGGGAACCGTGGGCGCGGATGACCGCGCCCCTCCCGGCTCTGAAATCTCCGCTCCCCCTGCATCCTCAATTGGTTTCCTCCTTGGAAACAGTTCTTCCGCATTGGGCTTGGGTCTGGGGTTTCTTTTTGGCATTTACATCACATCTCCTTCTTTCAAAATTTCCGGCTCGGATGACCGCACTCTTGCTTTCCTGAAGAGAGGCGGCTTTCTATAAAGCTCTTCTCTTAAGGCCTCACAGGAAGTCTGATGCAACAAATCTCGTTTCTGATACCATGTGAGCACATCCGCTTTGGAACTTAGAGGAACCAAAGGTGTTGCATAGAATTGAGAGACATCAATACCCTTTGCCATGGCCTCCCGCAGCAGCCTGAACTTTTTCAAGTCTTCGAAGTAAACTTCAAAGTTTTCGAAATCGAAAGGGGTGTCCATCATACGGTCAATTCTAGTATCTGATTTCGGGATTTCAGTTGTGCGGTATTCCCTATAGCCATGTACAAGAACATACAGTTCCCTTTGTCTGCTGTAGAACACTTCTTTTGTGATTACTTGAAAGCCTTCCCTCAGCAAGCTTTTCAGAGCCAAGAAATAGACTCTGTGGAGTATGAAGTCATCTTCATCTAAATGGTTTTCCGACAATAATTGTGGTCTTTGTGCCATCCCGGCGATAACGGTTTCTTCGTAATTGCTACGGCATTCCTGGATTTCTTTTTCAGTGTAATTCATATTTTTTCCCTGCTCTTTCTAATTTTTTAATTGAAGCTTCCGCTTCTTGTTCATCAAGATATACCTGATACCTGGGGTCATTCGCTAAAGCTTCCCAATCGGTTGCAATCCACGCTTCATCCCCATCTGCTGCTTGGTTTTTGAGATGCCTGTCTTCGTTTTCGTCTTCGTCCTCATCATCGCCGCAGCCATTAACAAAGGCCCATCGCCACGATTGATACTCTTCATCATTCTCATATTTCTGTTCTAGGTCTTCATCGTTGAAGATTTCCATGAAAAAGTCTTCGTCCCACATTGAAAAGTTCACCTCCTTTCACTTATGATAGATTTGCTTTTATTTTTGTTGGCGTTTTTAAGATAAAGCTTTATAAAAACCCCACTACAGGCCAATAATGATATGAAAAAACCATGTCCCTCTTTCTAGAAAAGTTAGGATAATTTCGCGAAATTTCTCAATCTTAAGCTCGATTGCTCTAAAAATACCCTTCACTCGAATTGAGTGAAAGAATTTTTTGAAGTTTATAATTTCAATTGCCCTATTGTTTTTGTTTCCCTCATATAATTAGTGTCTGCTCCCATAAACTTATCATTACGGTCATTATGAGGTTGCCTCTGTTTCCTTCATATAATTAGTGACTGCTCCCGTAAACCTATCTTTATAGCCGTTATGGGGTTGTCTCTGTTTTTCTTTCATATAGTTAGTGACCGCTCCCGTAATCCTATCATTACGGCCATTTTGAGGGCGTCTCTGTTTTCCCTTCATATAATTAGTGACTGTTCCCGTAAACCTATCCTGCCGGATATTATCATGGTCGTCTCTGTTTCCTTCATATAATTAGTGTCTGCTTCCGTAAACCTATCTTTACGGTCATTGCGAGGTCGTCTCTGTTTCCCTCATATAATTAGTGACCACTCCCGTAAACCTATCCTGCCGGGTATTACCATGGTCGCCTCTGTTTTCCCTTCATATAGTTAGTGACCGCTCCCGTAAACCTGTGTTAATATGTATGAGCAGGAATTATAATTACAATCCCTGCAAGGGCATTCACCATGAAGCATTCAGCCAGTCTTGTTCGGGGTTGAACCCGTCGTTCATTAATCCCTCTTCAATCAGTTTCTTCGCTTTTCTAATTCGATTATCCACATCGTAGTCATGCTCCAATCCCATGTGAAGCGCGGTTTCTTTGTAGGAGCAATCAGTGACGACAAATTGCCAATACAGCGCTTCCGCAAGTTCCGGGGGTAATTCACCCCAGATTTTACGAACAAGGGCATTCCTATCCCGCCTTGCCATAGAAAGCTCATCCGTGTGCCACACATCCGCTTCCAGCTCAATTGCTTCCCTATGAGCCGGAGTAAGACCATCCATGCGGATAATATTTGCATACCTATACTTGCCCTCTTCATCTTTCCTATTGTCCAATCGCTGTTTCTTCTGCTCTTCCATTACAACATTTTTTGCGCACCCATTTACGAAGGTGCTGAATGCGCTCTTGCCTTTGAACCTATCAACACCTTCAAAAGCCCTTAGAAACGCTTCACTGGTTAATTCCTCAACGTCTTGTTTCTGAACACGGCGAAAAACGCCCGCCTTCTTTGCTTCGGTCGTAAGAATCTTCCATGAGTGTCCCCGCACCTTCGGATAAGCCGCTAACCAGAGTTTTTCACTCGCCTGCTTTTTCTCTTCGTTGGTGCCGTGAACACAGCTTTGCGCAAGCTCAAAATCTTTCTGTCGAGTGGTTTTGATTTGCGTGTCGAGCAAGCCATCCATCAAAGGAACATTGTTTATAGCGGCTGAATTGTCAACCACCCTGAGCAGTCCCCCCACTGTCATTGCCGTTGTGAATTGAACCATCCGATAATGCTTTTCATTTGCCATGAAATCACCCTTTCTATTATCATCATTCGTGGAAACCATGCCAGAGTTGGAAGCGCCGGGAAAAGATTTACTCATAGATTCTTCCTTTCAAAAATTTTTTTAAAAGCACTTGTAATTCGCATCGAAACGTGCTATACTATATAGCACAAAGGGCAAGGTCGCGCCGCGCTGTTCTTCGCGGGAACAGGCACAATGAGCCACAGACATGAGGCATAATTTCCTCCTTGATTCAAGCAGGGAAGATAGCCGGGCCGGGCAACAAAGCGCGGAAAGATTCTCCCTTGTTCAGGCGGACCCAACAGTTCGTAAACAGGGATTACAGAACAACATGATGATACTCGCGTGCTCAACGATTACTCGGTTGACAAGCGGGTGTTTCTTTTTTTGCATGGCGAAGCCTAGGGCGGGCGTATTGCCGCCTGGTGCCGCCGTCTTCGCTTTATTTACTTTATTGCTCCACCTCCTCAAAGATAGATTTGGACGCTTCTATCGCGCTCGCGAGCTGCTGTTTCAAGTCCTGAATGGTTCTCAGGCTTGCGAGATAGCGTCCCTCCACCCGTAATTGCTCTTGCAGCGGGGGGCACGGCACCTGGATTGCCTGCAATGCCGTTGTCTGGATTACGGGGATGGTTGTACCCACAAGGGCGCTGTTGAGTGCCTGCATCCCGGCCTCGCTTTCAAGGAAGGCTTTCAGGTACAGGGGCCGGATGCATTCTTTCGGCTCAAGGATTAAGAGGTTTCCCGTTGCCAGAATGCTTTTTCCGTGGCAATCCTCCACTACAGCCATTTTGAAGGGCGAACCGTTCCGGGAAAGCAACAGGTTTCCCGGCACAACACAGTATTTTTGCAGGCGGGGCACAAGTTCCTTCAGATAGGGCAAGCTTCCGCTGATTGCGCCGTCCTCAATATCGCAGAGCCTGAGATATTGATAGTCCGTTGGCTCCCCGGACACCATCTCATCCAGTTCCTTTGCTGTAATCTGTGAACCACGCCGGATGCCCGCGACATCCCCAAGCGCAACGCCTCCTTTGACTTCCACAGGCTTAGTCAACAGCTTCACGGGGTCCAGGCTGTAGTCCTCATGGGCCAATTCCGTAGCCGTCACCGTGCGGCTGATGCCGCTGTCGAGGTGCAGCGCGTCCAGAATGGCGCTGATATGGTTTTCCGTCAACTCGTTCTGCCTGCGGCCCTTTTCGCAAAGCTCTGAAGCATCCACCATGCGAATATCCCTGTTGCCCCGGCTGAGCACCACAACTACCGTTGCCATCTGCGTGTTGGGCAGCAGCTTTTCCGGCAATGCAATCACCGCTTCAATGAGTCCGCTTTCGATGAAGTGCTTACGCACGGCGCTGTCCGGCTTGTTGAAGCAGGCCCCGCGCGTCATGAGGCCAACGGCCTTGCCACTCTCTGACAGGCATTCAACCATAAGATGATTGAAGAGCCAATCGGACGAACTGTTGCCTGGCACAGCATCAAAGTCCAAAGCCCTGTGCAGGTCTTTCATGCCGAAGGGGTAGTGAGAGAAAACCTTGCTGAATTTCCGCGCCCCGTCCCGCAGGGTGAACATGTCCGCTTGCTCCACTTTCACGTTTTCGCCCAACAGTTCCGCGCGGACGGAGGCAATGGCGGCTGAAGCAGGGTTAAGTTCAATCCCCAGGTATTCAGCACTGGGGTTACTCCTGTAAGCGTCAATGAGAAATCCCCCACTCCCCGTGCCCAAGTCAATCACCGTGTCACTGTCGCTGATGTCGAGCAGCCGCAGAGCCAAGGAAACCACCGCGCTTGGCGTGGCAAACTCCATCTGGAATTGAGGGGCAAGAACCACCTGCCGCAGCGTTTCCATGTCCCACGGTTCCGCAAGAGCGCTCAGGGCCTCCCAACAACCGCTAAGGGTAACGCTGATGAAGGGGTAGCCCTTCACGGCCTCCAAGGTGGGCGTATTCGCCTGCTTCGCCCTAAACAGGGCATATGCCGCGAACAGGGTTTCCGTGTACAGGTCTTGCCTGTCGCGGGGCGCGTTGGGGCTGTTGCGTAGGCAGTTCATGATTTGCTCTGTGCACTGGTTCATGGTCTCTGTCATGTCATTCCCTCCTTGCTGGTTATCCATAACCATATTATATCATATCCAAATGAAAACGTCAAGGGGTAAAGCGGCTTTTTGCATGGAGAAATATTGGTTAAAAATAACCTCTCCATTGTGCAGAATGAACAATGGTTATCATTAACCAAATGTAACGAGCTTGAAGAAGAAATGGGAGAGGCTTTTTGCCCCTCCCAAAATTTTTTTATTTTTTCAAACCCCGAACATGACTATATATATTGTATAGGAGAGATTTTCTTCTGAGGGAAAATGTAAATGCAATAAAATCGAAATTTTATTACATTTGCCAGCAGTGAGCAGCGCCCGCCGTGACGCTGCTTTGTTTTATTCTGCCCTGTTCTGTAGCAACGACCGCGCCACATCCAATAGCACTGCAAGCTCCCTCTCGGTACAATGGTTAAGCAGGATGCTAATCTCCTTTTTGCGCCCGCTCTTATTTTCCTGCTCGGGGAACACGATATTATCAAGCGATAAATCTAGCGCTTGGGCGATAGCGAAAAGAACCTCGACAGAGGGCAGACGGTGCCCACTCTCGATGTGCTTTTCATGCGTTGGGGAAATGCCTAGTGCTTCAGCCAAAGCTTCCTGTGTGATATTCTTCTTCAGCCGTGCCGCCCGGATAGCTGTGCCCAATGCGGTTCTATCTATCATCCTTGCAAGCTCCTTTTTTCATTAGCTTACAGGACGAGAAGAGACTTGACAATTAGCATAAAGAGACTTATAATGTCCTTAAAGAGGCTTGAAGGTGAGCAGGTAAAGCCTCTATACTATAGTGAAGGAGATTTGGCATGAAGAACATGAGCAAAAAACTGGCGGCATTTCTATTGGCAGTGGTGCTCATCGGCGGGGCATTGCCGTTGGGCAGGATAGCAGCCCAAGCAGAAATGGAATTCATCACAGCACCCATGCTTGCGGCGGGAGGGGATGTGGGCAGTCCTACGTATGCTCATACCCTTGCCTTAAAAAGCGATGGCACCGTTTGGGCTTGGGGAAGCGGTGGTCGATTGGGCAATGAAAATGCCCTTGTAGATTACCAAGCGCCTGTGCGGGTGCAAAGCCTGAGCAGCGTGACTGCTGTTGCGGCAGGGGGCAGCCATTCTCTTGCTCTGAAAAGCGATGGCACTGTTTGGGCCTGGGGAAGCAATGGCTATTGGGGCGTATTAGGCGATAATACTACCATTGACCGCATATTACCTGTGCAAGTGCAAAGCCTTAGCGATGTAACCGCGATTGCAGCGGGTACCAACCATTCCCTTGCCTTGAAGAGCGATGGCAGTGTTTGGGCTTGGGGGTATAATGGCACTGGACAATTGGGCGATAACAGTGGCGTCGAACAGCGCAGAACGCCTGTACAAACACAAAACCTAAGTAACGTGACTGCTATTGTAGCAGGGGGTAGCCATTCCCTTGCGCTAAAAAGCGATGGCACTGTTTGGGCCTGGGGAAGCAATGGTTATGGGGAGTTAGGCGATAATACGACAACAACACGCCGCGCACCTGTACAAGTCCAAAACCTAAATGATGTGGTTGATATTTCAGCCTCAGGATGTCACTCGCTTGCACTGAAAAGCGATGGCACTGTTTGGGCCTGGGGAAATAACAGTTATGGGCAGTTAGGCGATAATACGACAACAACACGGCAAACGCCTGTACAAGTCCAAAACCTAAATGATGTGGTTGATATTTCAGCGTCAGAGTATCACTCACTTGCCCTGAAAAGCAATGGCACTGTTTGGGCTTGGGGAAATAACAGCTTCGGACAGTTAGGCGATAATACGACAACAACACGCCGAACGCCTGTGCAAGTGCAAAATCTGAGCGGTGTAATTTCCATTGCATCAGGTGATTCTCACAGCTTTGCTTGGAAAGCCGATGGCACTGTTTGGGCTTGGGGAAATAATATCGCTGGACGGTTGGGTGATAGTACAACTGAAACCCGTTACGTTCCAGTGCAGACAAGAGGCCCTAGCAGCGTGGGCTATTTCAACCTGTTCGGCCCTACCAATTATACAGTTACCTTTCATCCCAATGGCGGCAGCGTTTCGCCAACAGGCGCAACCGTAACCTATGGCGACACCTATAATGCCCTGCCTACGCCTGCTTGGGAAGGCCACATATTTGATGGATGGTACACAGTGGCAAACAGCGGCACAAAAGTAGATTCCACGGACATTGTAAATCTGATTGAAGATATTACCCTTTATGCGCGTTGGACTTCAATTGCTTCAACCACTTACATATTGACAGTAATTGACGGCACAGGCAGCGGCAACTATACATCCGGGCATTCTTTAGCTATCACGGCAAACCCCGCGCCCTCCGGTAAAGTATTTGATAAGTGGATAACGACCGCAGGCACAGTTATACAAGAGAATGGCACGAGCACGACTTTTACAATGCCAGTGGGTACAGCAACCGTGACGGCAACCTACAAGGATGCACCAAATCCAACGCCCATGCTTGCAGCGGGACATTTTCATTCTCTTGCCTTGAAAAGCGACGGCACTGTTTGGGCATGGGGAAGTAATACCGATGGACAGCTGGGCGACAACACAACTATAAACCGTCAAACGCCTGTACAAACACAAAACCTAAGTAACGTGACTGCCATTGCGGCAGGGAGCAGTCATTCCCTAGCCCTGAAAAGCGATGGCACAGTTTGGACTTGGGGATATAATTTACAGGGCCAGCTAGGCGATAACACTACAGTAGGCCGCAGTATACCTGTGCAAGCACAAAATTTAAGTGATGTAGCCGCCATTGCAGCAGGAGTTTATCACTCCCTTGCCTTAAAAAAAGACGGCACAGTTTGGGCTTGGGGCGATAACTCCTATGGGCAATTAGGTGATAATTCTACTATAAACCGTGCAGTGCCTGTGCAAGTGCAAAGCTTAAGCGGCATAGTTGCTATTTCAGCAGGGCAATCCTATTCCCTTGCCCTGAAAAGCGATGGCACTGTTTGGGCTTGGGGATATAATGACTTTGGACGGTTAGGCGATGGCACAACCGTAAACCGCCCCACGCCTGTGCAAGTGCAAAGCCTAAGTAATATAACTGCTATTGCTGCGGGAGGGCAGCACAGCCTTGCTTTGAAAGATGACGGCACTGTTTGGGCTTGGGGGTATAATGGGTATAACCAGTTAGGCGATAATACCGTTGCTACTTACCGTAGTTCACCTGTGCAAGTCGAAAATCTGAGCGGCGCAATTGCAGTTGCGGCAGGGTCATGGCATAGCCTTGCTTTGCGGCGGGATGGCACGGTTTTAGCCTGGGGACTAAGCAACTGCGGGCAATTGGGCAATGATACCGATTGGATTCAACCTGTGCAAGCAAAAAATTTGAGCAACATAATTACGCTTGCGGCGGGAGAAAACCAAAGCCTTGCGATAAAAAGCGATGGTACCGTTTGGGCCTGGGGGGATAATAGATTTGGACAGTTGGGCGATAATTCGACTACAGACCGTGCAACACCTGTGCAGGTGCAGGGACCAGGCGGTGAGGGCTATTTTAAGGTATATGACACCCCGCCGACATTCACCGTAACCCTCAACCCAAATAGCGGCAGCGTTTCCCCGGCAAGCATAGCTATATCTGGTGGCAATACTTATGGTGTTTTACCTGAACCTACCCATGCAACCAATGTTTTTGATGGATGGTACACAGCCGCGACCGAGGGCACGAAAATTATTCCTACGGATATTGTGAGGGGGAATATCACGCTGTATGCGCAATGGATTCCCGCCTATGCCTTAACCGTGGTCAACGGGACCGGCAGCGGGAATTATATGGCTGGGGCAACAGTAACCATCACAGCAAGTCCGGCTCCAAGTGGAAAAACATTTGATAAGTGGACGGCAACTGATGGGACGATTGCTAACGCGAACAATGCCACAACTACGTTCACAATGCCTGCAAACGCAGCTAACGTTACGGCAACTTATAGGGAGATACCAACTTACCCTTTAACCGTAGTTAATGGCAGCGTTAGCGCTGGCGATGGTAATTATCAAGCGGGAGCAACAGTGACTATTATTGCAGATTCTGCGCCTCCTGGCAAGGTGTTTGACAGGTGGACAGCAACCTCTGGCACCCTTTCTAGCGCAAACAATACTATAGCAGTCTTTTATATGCCTGCAAGCGCGGCCACGGTCACAGCAACCTATAAAGACATACCGACTGTAACTTATACATTAACCGTGGTCAACGGCTCGGGGACAGGCAACTATGCCGCAGGGGAAACCGTGCCCATTACGGCCAATACCGCGCCTTCCGGCAAGGTGTTTGACCAGTGGACAGCGACCGCAGGCACTCTTGCCAACGCAACCAGCGCTACGACTACTTTCACCATGCCTACGGGGGCAACGACTGTTACAGCAACCTATAAGGATGCGCCGCCCACGACCTATGCCTTAACAGTGGTCAGTGGCTCAGGAACAGGCAACTATGCCGCAGAGGAAACCATCACCATCACCGCGAACGCCGCGCCCTCTGGCAAAGTGTTTGACAAATGGATAGCAACCGCAGGCACTCTTTCCAATGCAAACAGTGCCACGACTACCTTTACCATGCCTGCGGGAACAGCAACGGTCACAGCCACTTATAAAGATGCGTCGCCCTCAACATACGCCCTAACCGTGGTCAACGGCTTGGGGACTGGCAACTATGCCGCAGGGGAAACCGTGCCCATTACGGCCAATGCCGCGCCCTCCGGCAAGGAGTTTGATAAGTGGACGGCAAGCGCAGGCACTCTTGCCAACGCGAATAGTGCCACAACAACATTTACCATGCCTGCGGGGGCAACTACGGTTACAGCAACCTACAAAGACGCGCCAATTACAACCTACGCCCTAACTGTAGTCAACGGCTCAGGGACAGGCAACTATGCCGCAGGGGAAACCATCACCATCACCGCGAACGCCGCGCCCTCCGGCAAGGTATTCGATAAATGGACAGCAACCGCAGGCGCTCTTGCCAACGCAAATAACGCCTCGACAACCTTCACTATGCCTACAGGGGCAGCGACTGTTACAGCGACCTATAAAGATGCGCCGCCCACGACCTATGCCCTAACTGTAGTCAACGGCTCAGGAACAGGCAACTATGCCGCAGGGGAAACCGTGCCCATTACGGCCAATGTCGCGCCCTCCGGCAAGGTGTTTGATATGTGGACGGCAAGCGCAGGCACTCTTGCTAATGCGAATAGCGCCACGACTACCTTCACCATGCCTGCGGGGGTAG
>JGI24702J35022_10001399_pt1 | contig 15013 bp, 8 predicted proteins | sample TergutTh196P4_FD_35022 | JGI IMG/M metagenome (IMG submission 35022)
AATTCTATTGTCCATAAAAACGCACACGCTCATTGCCCTCGTAATTGCATTCTTTCCAGTTGCCTTAAGGCATTATCCTTAATTATTTCATTATCTGATTGCGCTAACAGTTTTAGTTTTTCTTTTGCTTTTTCGGTTCCTATCTCGCCTAATGCCCATATACATTTTACCGCTAATGCAAAGAACTCATCATATTCCAAATAATTAAACCGTTTTAATGCGGTTTCATATAAGATGTCAACCGACTCCGGTATTTTGAATTGTTGAAAAACGCTTACAATGTCTTCGTGCTTATAATGCCAGTCCTCTCCCAAGAGTTTCAAAAGTATTTCTAAATAATCTTTTGAAAACAAATCAAACATACCAGCTATATTCATTGACCACTCAACATCTTCGGCATTCTTTTCATTGTATGCTACCTCTAAAAGCTCAAGCACGTAATCTGGTTTCGCAGTTACATCAACAGTAAACTCCATTAAGAATTTTTTCTTAATTCTATTGACTTTTGCTTCATCCTGCATAGCGAAATCTGTATTATATGCTACCATCATATCCCTAACAGCTTTTCTTTCATTAATGGTCATAATATTTACTTACCTCCCCATACTCACCATAACTCTTGAACTAACGATATTGCTATTAAATATATCTATAGCATTTCTCGGTAGTCCCCGCGCCACCATTACCCATTCCACGCTCATCTAGCCCAAACGGATCGATCCAAGCATTCGGATCATGCACATACCTATACAAAGTAGGATTTCTGCCCACGAGTCCATTCTAAGCCTGTTCAACAAACCAATAAATCCATCCATTCATTTTATCAATGTCTTATCCGTATTTATCATGTGCGTGCCGTAAGGCAGATGAAATTTCTTTATCTAAAGCAGTATAATCCATAGAAACATCCTTTTATTCTGTTTCGGTGAGTTCGTTTATTGCACTGATGAACCATGTCCAAAAGCTGTCAAATTCTTGCCGTCGTTCCCAGCCTTCCGAAGCAAAATCATGAACTATAAACACCTTTTTGCCGTGAGCAAGTTCAAAACAGGCAATGTCATCATTATCATCTCTGCGAGCAAATGGAATTAGATTTCGACTTGGATATCTTTCTAACAGACCACTTTTTCGGGTTAGAACTTGATCCTTATTCATTAGATACCAATATCCATAATTAACTAAATTCAATTCAATTACTTTAAAATATAATTTTGGATAAGAAAATTTGCTAAATGCCCTTTTTAGTGAAAGCATATCTTCAAGCATATTTACACCCCTTCTTCTGTACGGCGCCTTATGGGTTTACAGCGCCTATACAGTTACCCCGGCTGTCGTATTCCCAACTTGAGGACGATCCGTCCGGCAAGTTGATTTGATTGAGGTTCTCGTGAGGGTCATAATCCAAATGTATAGTTTTCTTAGTAGGCATAATGCTACGCCCTCTTGCGATATATTTAAGCTGTCTGTATAGCTACAGGTTTAGTTTTCTGGCGTTGCTAATAATTGTTAGTTGGAAGCGTTTTCATTATTTTCTTTTCTAACGCTTAATATATCATACGATTGTCCGTGTCTGCAACTTGAAAATTGTGCCAAAAGTCAGAAGTCAGGTTACTGTTCAGCAGCATCTAAAGTCCCCACTATTACGAGCCGCAGTGTGGTTTTGAGTATAAAAGAGGCGCCACAAAAGCACCATTCATAATCATGTGGTAAGCACTAGAAAAGGCGCCATGTAAACTATTGCGACAGGAGGGATTCAAAATAACAGGGTTTTCATCGAAAAAATATTTAATTAATAATTCGTGCATACTACTCGAAAAGCACGAGGTTCTATGTTATAATGAACTTATCAATTCTTGGAGGTGTTTGAAATGGCTGAAACCATCAATGTTACCATCCGGCTCGATAAAGAGATAAAAGAACAAGCGGAAAGTATGTTTAAGGATTTTGGCATGAATCTGTCCACGGCGTTTAATATATTTGCCCGTCAATCTCTGCGGCAGGGACGAATACCTTTTGAAATCTACGATCCCTTTTACAGTGAGAAAAACCAAACTCGGCTTGCCCGTTCTATCGCTGATGCCGAAGCGGGGAAAGTAACGGTACGCGATTTAATAGAGGTGGACTGATTATGCAAAAGGCTTGGACAGGCGATGCGTGGGCTGATTATGTGCATTGGCAGACAGAAGATAAAAAGACATTGAAGCGAATTAACACCCTTCTCAAAGACATAGACCGCAATCCTTTTTCGGGTATCGGCAAACCTGAACCATTGAGGGATAACAAACAGGGATATTGGAGCAGACGAATAGACGTAGCTAACCGTATCGTCTACAAAGTTGAGCATGAGCAAATCGTTATTACTCAATGCGGCGGTCATTATGATGAATAAGGCGACTATAATATTCATAATGGAAAATAAACATTTATTTACTAACATTTTTTTTGCACCCCGAAGGAATTTCATGCTTGACAAACGCATACCCTTATGATACAAGAAAGCGTCAAATAATATGCAGCGTTGATAAAGAAGTCGAAAAAACGAGGTGAAAGCATAATATGCATTGGTCTGAATCATTGGCGCTTAAAATAATTGAGCGCAACCCTAATAAGGAAGAGTATGTTTGCGCCACCGGGATCAGTCCCTCTGGCTCTATTCATATTGGCAATTTTCGTGACATTGCCACTAGCTACTTTGTGGTGAAAGCTTTGCAAAAACAAGGGAAAAAGGCTCGACTTATGCATAGTTGGGATAATTTCGACAGACTCCGTAAAATACCGGCAAATGTTTCTAAAATTGCCGATAATATGGAAACATATCTGGGCTTCCCTTATGTTGATGTGCCTAATCCCTTTTCAGAGGAGGCGGAGGTAGATACCTATGCTGATCACTTTGAGCATGAATTTGCAACGGCATTATCTAGATTTGGGATAGAGCCGGATTATCGCCACCAAGCCGAAATGTACCGTAGCGGGAAATACACAGAAGAGATATTGTTGGCTCTGGCAGAACGCGGAAGAATATTTGACATCCTTGATTCATTCAGAACCCAAGACGCTGTAGATGGTGAACGGGACGAATATTACCCCGTGTCAATTTATTGCCCCGAGTGCAAACGCGACACCACTAAAATAACAACCTTTAACGATGACACAGGCGTCGCGAGTTATATATGCAAGTGCGGTTACAGCTCGGATTTTGACTTCAATACCGAACATAACTGTAAGTTAGCGTGGAAAGTCGACTGGGCTATGCGTTGGAGATATGAAAGCGTGGACTTTGAACCGGGCGGGCAAGACCACGCGTCGCCCTCTGGCAGTTATCAGACCTCAAAGCTGATTTCAGAGCAAATATTTGGATTTGAGCCACCGATTTTTCAAGCGTACAGTTTCATTGGCTTAAAAGGAGCTACGGGCAAAATGTCCGGCTCTACCGGGCTGAATTTAACGCCGCAAACACTCCTCAAGATATACGAACCCGAGGTCATACTTTGGCTTTACTCAAAAACCGACCCGACGCGCGCTTTCGACTTTTGTTTTGATGAAGGTATACTTCGGCAATATGGTGAATTTGACAAAATGTACAGTAGCGTTCAGGCGGGAATCGCAAACGAGACTGAAAATGCGATTATGTATAACTGTGACATAGATGGAAGAACTCTTAATACGGTATCAATGACTTGGATGGTGCAATTTGGCTCTGTAGTGAACTTCAACCCTGCCGTCCTTGAAACGGTATTCACGAAAATAGGGACGCCTTATAAAGTTGAAGAATTCACAACCCGCCTGGAACTTGCTAAAAACTGGTTGGAGATGTGCAGTCCCGAAAGCGTGAACCATATCTGTTCAAGTCGCAATTGGGAACACTTTGACACTCTAGTTGAGAGCGAAAGACGGGAGATAGCCGCACTGTTTGATAATCTTTCGACAAAATCATACAGTTTAGACAAACTGAGTACCATGCTGTACGCAGTTCCGGCGCAAGCTCTAGGTATAGAAATTGATGATGTTAAGCAAAAAAAATCATTGCAAATGACATTTTTCAAAAACGTATACAATCTACTTATAGGTAAAGATAAAGGACCGCGTTTGTATCTGTTTCTTTATGCTCTCGAACCGGAACAATACCTACCCTTGTTGGATTTTTCAAAGCCGAAGACTGATGAAGAGGCGGCGGATAACGAACCCCCTATAGTTACGGAGCAACATCAAAATTGCGCGAAAATTGATGAAATGACTATCCATCCCGTAAAGCCGACCGTGGAAATCGATGTCTTTAAGCAACTTGACTTGCGCGTTTGTGAAATCATTAAGTGTCAAGAAATACGAAAATCTAACAATTGCCTGAAACTTACGCTAAACGACGGTTTGGGTGAGAGGACTATTGTGTCTGCCATTAGCCACGATTATACCGCTGAAGAGTTGACTGGAAAGAAAATAATTGTTATCGCCAACCTTAAGCCTGCTAGGATCACGGGTGTGACTTCAGAAGGAATGTTGCTTGCTACGACAAGCGATAACGGAAAATGCACAGTCATCTTTGTTGACGACGCCATACCTAACGGAGCGATATTAAGCTGAAAACTAGCGTGAGGCGTCGCGCGCAACTGATTAAAGTTGCCAAAGACTTATTTGGGCACATTATTGTTCAAAATGAAGCGGCTGTTATAAGTACCGGTGTAGGTGTATTCGTGGGCAGCAATAAACGCGATCCGGTTATGGGATTGTATCGGTTGAGTTTTACTGAGCTATACGTAGTGGTAGGTATAGTCTGAAGTGAAAACTCAACCTTGTGTATGACTGGCAAGAAAGTTGGAAAAGCAATAATCAGCAAAGCCAAGTATTCATAGTATTTAGACACTACGTGTTTTCGTAGTTCTTTTGCTTGACAAAGGTTAAAAGTGTAGTATATTAGTAGAAATTACATGTCCTATATTAAATCGTATCATTAATCCTAATCCAAAATACACAGCGTCTTTCTCACGCTGCATGACTCCCAAGTGCCTACGCATAACCGCATTTAGCCAAAACAGCCAATATGGAGGACACTCATGAAAAAGCTAATCACCTTGGCGCTGTTTGTGTTGGGCGCAATTGCGCTCTCAACCGCGACAGCTTATGCCGCGCCCGCGTCACCGCGATCGTTCTCAATTAAGCAACCAGACGGAACTATCATTGCTGTTAAGTTACAAGGGGATGAGTTTCTAAACTGGACAGAGGATTCAAATGGTAACCTGATTGTTTTTGACGAAGTCGTAAAGGCCTATTGCTATGCTGACTGGGCAGACGAGCAGCCCGCTTCAACAGGTATACTGGTGGATGACACATCTATGCTAAATTCTGCAGTCTTCAAACCAAAAATCCAAAAGATACCACAGGAGGCGCTTGATGCGGCGATCGAACGGCGTGAGAGCCGACATCCAACTTCAAAAAACGGATTGCCACAAGGGCGAGCAAGCCGATCATCCAATATCCCTAATGTTGCGGATATTTCAGAGTTGTGGAGAAAGATTCTCGTGATATATGTCCGTTGGGCAGACGAAAGTAATATTGATAGAGCTCCGCTATCAGGGCAGCAAATCTACGATATAATCTTCAACCCTCAGACCCGCTCTGTGAATACATACTACAGAGAACTGCTCAACCAAACTGATGATGTGGTCATTCCGGCTCAGGTGACGAACCCACTTGGGGGTATACAAGGTATCATTGAGGTGCGATTGCCTGGTACGCACACAAATCCAGGCGGAGATTTCGAAGTTGCTTCCGATATTGTCACTGCAGCATACGATGCAGCAGATCCATATGTAAACTTCGCGGAGTTCGATACAAATGACGACGGCGTAATAACCAGTAATGAACTGACTGTTTGTATCATTACGCAGGGATACGAAGCCTCTTATGACGGCAGCACGCCTAGCGTCTGGGGCAGCGCTGGCTACACTGGAGGAATCCGAGACGGTGTATATACCCCATCGTCATTCATACAGGGTGCTTATCATGGAGACCACCTTTTGACTGTCGGAATCCTATGCCATGAATTTGGACACTCAGGCTATAATTTTAGCGATACCTACGATTATGGCGGCATCGACGGCGGATCAGCAGGTATGGGCTATTGGTCTCTTATGGCGCGTGGAAGTTGGGGATACAAAAATAACGAATATCTCGGTGAATCCCCATCTTACGCAGACGCTTACAACCTAGTTGCGAATAACCTTGTCTCACCTGGAATCATTTCGGGGCAGGCAGATAGCATAACATCTATTTTACCAACCGATATATATAAAGTGTTAAATCCATACAATGACACACAGTATTTTCTGACCCAGTTGCGCAAGTATGGCAATGATGATAATTTTGACAGGGGTACGTTTGGACAAATAAGCTGGGGGAATGGAGACGAATCCATGGGCGGACTGCTTATCTATCACATTGATGAGACCGTCTGGACGATGAATGACAAAAATACCCACTATCGAGCAGGAATTGAAGAAGCCCATGGCGAGACACAGCACCTCCCCCTCGGGAGTGAAGAAGGGGGTATTGGCGATTTGTGGGGAACAGACTATACATTGTTTTCCCACCTAACTGATCCTTCAAGCGGCCTTTACAGTCCGTTTACATATGACTATGTTCCGCCAAATCAAGATCAGGAATCTGGGGTTACAATATATGGTATAAAATGGAATAGCGCATTGCAATCTGCGACGTTTGGCGTCCGTGAAGGCTCAACATACATTGATGAGTTCCCTGATCCAAGTTTCAGAAGCGTTGTGTTAAATTTGATCGGCGGCGAGCGCAATGACGAGACCCGTATAACTCCAAATGACAGGGCATTTTTTTCCTCATTTACTTATCTGGATATCGCGGACAAAAACATTACCGATCTAAAAGGCATTGAATTCTTCACAGGTTTGAATCAACTCTATTGCCAAAGTAACCGTCTGTCTAAACTGGATGTGTCAAAAAACACAGCGCTTTCAGTGTTGGACTGCTCGGATAACAGACTTCGATCTCTGAATGTTTCAGCGCGCGCGTTGACCAGCCTGAATTGCGCAGAGAACTTCATAACCTCGCCCAATAGCGTGTTGGGGCGCAAAAATGTCGCTAACTTTACATTTTTCCCGCAAAAATCATACGCCTTGATGACATATGCCGAGGCTTTCCCTGCTAACGTATTCAGGCGGCGAGCTATTGACATTATTGGAAGTGAGAGAAGTGATGGGGATGTTATTAGTTCAAGTGACATAGCAGTATGGGCATCTTACAGTGGCGATCTGAATTTATCGTTTAGCGGAATATCAGACTTGTCAGGGATTGAATTCTTCACAGGTATTAATTCGCTTTGGTGTATCGGAAATGGTCTGAAATTGTTGGACGTATCAAAGAATACTGCTCTTGTTAATTTGGGTTGTTATATAAACCAACTGACTGAACTGGACGTAACTAATAATACCGATCTTGTCATGTTGTCTTGTAGTTCAAACCAATTGACTGAGTTGGATGTGTCACATAATACAAAACTATCTGGTCAGTTACTCGAACTCTCAATCTGGAATTCGTATAACACCAATTTTATTTCAACAATGTGGGCTACTGGTCTTGATGTCAGTGGAAATCAGTTGACAACGTTGGATGTGTCGAATAATACTGCTCTTGAGGTCTTGGCTTGTGGAGGCAATCGTCTAGAAACCCTAAATATGTCGGATACTACAAAGTTAAAAGCATTGTATTGTGAATGGAACCAACTGAATGCGTTGGATATGAGCGACAGCACAGTTCTTGAGGTTTTGATATGTTACAACAACCAATTAACTGCGCTGGATATATCAAATTCTACACCATTAAGAGCAGTGCAATGTTCCACAAACCTGCTTGGTACGTTAGATGTGACAAACAACATCGCGCTAGAAGCCTTAATTTGTTATGACAACTGTCTGACTGAGTTGGATGTGTCAAAAAACGAACGACTAGGCTATTTAAACTGCGAATCTAACTATATGACATCTATCGACAGCGTCGTCGGCTGGCAATCCAATCCGGAATTGGTTTTGTACGAATCATTCCACTTTTATCCGCAAAACGACATTGTCCCAAAGATCAATCAGACAATACCAGTAGTCGTGACACTCTCAAAAGATACGGCTATTTTTGGCGTAACTGAAACGGCGCTGTATGCGCAGGCTTCCGGCGGAGAGGGCGAAGGAGAATATATATACGCCAGTTCGGATAATAAAGTCGCCGAGATTGGAAAAGATGGCACAATTACTCTTGTTGGCGTGGGTGAAACAGAAATCACAGCTTTCCGCAACGGAGACCAAGAATATAACGATTCTGAGCCATCATCTCCAGTAACGCTGTCAGTTCTGCCAAAAGTGGAATTGACTGCCACAAACACCGCAGCTGCGGGAGATTACCTTGTCAACGCGAAAAATCAGGGCAAAGTGTCATTTAGCAGTGTCAACCGTATTCCTGAAACCAACAATTTCACTCTGACGATTACTGGCACAGCATGTCTGGAATCTTACGTAAACGTCGATGGGACTCAAGACGAAGGATACTGGGTCGGCGCATTGATAGCTAATCCGGAAATTACCGATATTACTAAACTGTGGATTAAGACATATTCAAACACCATATACAATCAACTAACACCTGATGATGTAGTCGAGGCCACTAGCTTCGGTGGAACAGGCAGCTTTGTGTATTGGTTCAAGGTAACTGACTCTGGTGACGGTAGCAATCATGACATATTTGTCGCGACTGGCGCTGATGGTGATAATGAATCCTTATTGACAATTTCTTTTGTTCCGTACATGGGAGATTCGAACGATGAACAAATCGTAGCCGACGACAAGGAAGCCCTGACATGGGATGTGATTAAAGGCGCGAATACCGCACAGACCAGCGTCACTTCAAACCTTTCACTGCCTACATCCGGCGCGAACGGTTCCACTATTGCATGGGCGTCCAGCGATACGACTACCGTCTCCGAAACAGGGGTCGTCACATCTCCACCCTACAGTTCTGGCAATAAAACCGTTACGTTGACAGCCACAATCTCCAGTGGTAGACAGAGCGATACAGTGGTATTCACAATAACGGTGAACGCGAGTTCTTCTTCATCACCGGGCACACCTTCACCCAGCACCGAACTTCCGCCTCCTGTCACTATCCCGGATGATTCCCAACCGCCACTAGCTGAGGATTGGGATAATCCCTACAGTGATGTATTTGATGCAGATTGGTTCTATGAGGCGGTGCGCTTCGTCACGGAAGAAAAACTGATGACCGGTACCAGCGCCAATGAGTTTTCCCCAAACGTAATTATGTCCCGCGCCATGATAGTAACGGTACTGTATAGGATGGAAGGCAAGTCGGAAACGGACGACACTTACACCGACTTTGCCGATGTGGCGCCAGGATCATGGTATGAGACAGCCGTGGGTTGGGCTGCTAAAAATGAAATCGTCCTTGGATTCCCAGGAGGCGTCTTTAGGCCTAATGATCCAATTACACGTGAAGAAGCAGTGACTATACTTTACCGGTATGCGCAATACAAGGGAATAGATATCAGCGCGGCGGATGATCTGTCTAAGTTCACCGACATGGGAGATATTTCCGCTTGGGCGCTGGATGCAATGAGGTGGGCTATAGCTGTTGGTATCGTCCAAGGTCGAACAGCAACGACCACAGTTCCGCAAGGAACCTCCACGCGCGCCGAGGTTGCAACGATCTTAAAGAGATACATTGAAGACTTCTTAGACAGAGGAGGCAGTAAAGGAGAATGAGCATTAATATATGACTTGAAGAGGCGTGGTTCAAATAGCTTTAACGTTTCTTGCGGTATTTCCATTTGCGAAGACGCAAAGAGTGCGGATGCCTCCTTTAAGCTTTGAAAAATAAGCTTCCATCCCCTAAAAGCAACCGTCGGCAAAATATATAGTTCTTTTCATAGAATCAACTTCCTTTAACGATTTTGTCGTGTGGTGCTTTATCCCAAGTTGAAAGCTCCATATGTTCTTTTTCACTGTCGGTGCGTTCGTAAATCAACTCGGCTGCAGTGTGTTGATGCACCGCCCAGTGAAGTTTGTTTGAACTCTCTTAAAAATGTCTGCGTGGTTTTTGCGTTTTTATCGTAATCCATAGCAGTAGCGTAAATGTCGGTAATTTTCTGATAAAAACGTCGCTCGGACAGGCGTATCTCCCGTATTTCTTCAAGTAAACGTTCAAAATAGTCGTCGTCCAAGAATACTCCGTTTTCCATTCGCTTCTTATCAATAACGTATCCCCGCAGGGCAAAGTCGCGTAGAACGACTGTTGCCCATTGCCTGAATTCCATCGCCTTTTGAGAATTAGCGCTATAGCCCACAGCGATAATCACATCAAGATTGAGATGTTTTATCTTGCGATTGACCGTACTGACCGTCTATCTCGATGTTCAAATAATTTATGGAACATTGTGACGGTATCATGCGTCTAATAAAATAAATAAATTCTTATGAAAGGCGTGTACACCGTGAAAAAAATCGTTTCTTTTTGTCTAATACTCTCGGCGTTACTATACTTACTCCCAATAAAAACAACTGCAGCGCCCGCGAAAGATGGGTACACTCTTGTCCCGATGCTTTATAGCAAAACGGGAGTTGATGTATCAAGCTCGTTTAAATTAACTGTTCCGGGAACAACCACGCTAGATGAGCTTATTGATTCATTTTCGATTGATGGGCAGCCTATACCGGATATTGCCAAAAATGGTGAAAAAGAATTTATAATTACTCCTATGGCCTTATTGTCGCCAAACACTCTATACATATTCAGGCTAGAGCGTGAAGGAAAACCTGATATAACATGGGCGTTTCAGACCGCCAAAAAGTTTCAGATAACATCAAGTTATCCTTACAATGAAGCTACGAACACGCCTAAAAACAGCGGGATAGAAATAACTTTTTCTAGTGAGGGATATACGCCTATAGACGGCTTTTTTAGCATATCCCCGAAAGTTGAAGGAAGATTTGAATACCATAAAAACACGGCTGTGTTTATACCGAAAACTCTTGATTACAAAACTGTTTATACAGTTACAATAAAAGCCGGAATCAAACTTGAAGGAACAAGCGAAGAATTGTTAACAGACTATGTTTTCGCTTTTGAAACAGAAGCGGCTCCGAATTATACGCCCCCCCAGTACTCCGGGTCTGTATATTTTTATTCAAAGTACGTCGAGTTGCCAACCATCGAGGCACCTAGAGTTGGATTTAGAGTTTCTCATGCCAATGGTGCTCCGTTACCGAATCCTAATATAAACGTATATAAATTTAGCGGCAATGATAAAGCTGTTGAAGCCATAAAAAAAATCACAAGCGCGCTGAGTTGGTCGCTGTACGCGAAAGAGGAATATCTCATTGATACATATGGACTCAACAAAGTTATGACATTTGGCGCAAAAGATAAATATGATGACGACGGAAAGAACTTATCATTACCGGATACGCTTTCACAGGGTTTTTACTTGATAGACGCGGTTCTTGGAGATTCCCGCGACCAAATGATCGTTCAAATAAGTGACCTCCCTACACAAGTCATTGCTGACAACGATAAAGCAATCCTATGGGTAAATGATATTAGTACNGGAAAAGCTTCAATAGGCGCAAGTATATATGATGTAAAAGGAAATAGGACATATTCAACCGATAATAACGGTGTCGCCATTNTTAACAGGGCGCTTGAGNCCAGCAAAAGCGAGCAGTTTACCATCACAGCGACTAATGGAAACACTTGTGTTTGGCTCTATACGTCGAGTTACAATTATTGGTACGGAGGATATGGATATGATATCGGAAACGCGAATGAAGCATATTGGACGGCTCTGCAGCTCGATAGGACTTTATTTCAGCGTGACGATACCGTTTCGTTTTTTGGATTTGTGCAAGACCGCAGGAATAATGAAGATATAACAAATGTGACTGCTGTGCTAACTCAAGGATACAGTTACAGTTATAACTACAGCTACAGCTATAACAATTACAGCGGCACAAGAGATATATTGCACAAACAGACTGTGCCTGTTCACAACAGCGCCTATTCCGACGAAATAAAACTACCCAATTTAGATGTTGGCTCATATAACCTGACTGTATATCATGGCGATATTGTTTTAGGAAGCACATATTTTACCGTGCGTGATTATGTAAAACCACCGTACAAAATTGATGTGACTGTTGACAAAAAAGCGGTATTCGCGGACGATACTGTCACCTTTACAGCTAAAGCGGGATTCTTTGAAGGCACTCCGGTATCTGAACTGGATGTTTCGTACAATTTGTGGGGATATAATTTAGTAGCCTCCGAAAACAGACAAGCTCAAACTGACATCGACGGCAAAGTGGAAGTGACGCGAAAAANAGTGCCACAATCCGATGCNNAGGGGCAGACAAACTTATATTTTACAGCCGAGGCAACACTTCCGGAGATGGGAAGAACTTCAAAAGANACATCCGTCCGTGTTTTCATCAACGATATTGATATAACNACAAAGGCTACACGCGTAGAAGGAAACGCAAACCTTACAATAAACGTTAATTCAATNACTCTGGACAGGATCAACGACGGTACGGCGGAGCATTACTATGACTATTTAGATATGCCGATTGCCGGCAAGTCTTTATCTGTTGAGATTTATAGGGTTTATTATGAAGCAGTTGCTGTTGGAGATTATTATGATTATATTGAAAAAAAGGTGATTCAAAAATATAGATATGATCGCAAAGAAGAAACAATTGACAGATTCAATATGGTTACAAATAGTGACGGGACAGCGGAAAAAAGCTTTACCGTTCCTAATAGAAATAATGAAAGCTATTTCGCAAGAATAGTTAGTACTGACAGTAAAGGGCGGGAAATGTCGCAAATTTACTACATAGGCTGGGATTATTCAAGTTATTGGAGAAATGCGAACAGAAATGATTATTACTTAGACGGAGCAAAAGATGTCTATGACATTGGCGAGGAAGTAAGCTTAACGCTTAAACGCGGAACCGAGACGGTTACTAAAGGAAACTTCTTGTTTGTGACTATGCAGCGCGGGATACAAAGTTATCAAGCGGGCAAAAATCCGTACAGCTTTAGGTTTTCTAAAGACAATGTCCCCAATGTTACCGTTAATGCGTATTATTTTAACGGGTATAATTATCCATTGGGATATTATATGAGTGAGAATATCCGCTTTGATTATTCAAAGAATGACTTAACACTATCAGCGGTTACCGATAAAGAAGTCTATAAACCGGGCGATATGTGTAATATTATTGTCACAGCAAAGGACAAAAACGGGAACGTGAAAGAAGCGAATGTTAATATAAGCATTGTGGACGAAGCGTTGTTCGCGCTATATGGTTATAGTGTTAATACGCTGGCGGCGATGTACCGCGATTTAAGTTCGGGACTGAGATTTGCCACGGCGACACATAGAACCTATGTACCGTTATTAGACGTTGCAGAAGCAGAAAACTATGCAATGGCCGGAAGTAGCGATATGATGCTCGCTCCAATGGCTTCTCCCGCGCCTGAAGGATCGGGTGAAAATACATATTTAAGAGAAGTATTTAAGGATACCGCGTTTTTCAGCACAATTCAAACCAACGAACGCGGGGAAGCTGAGTATTCATTCAAACTTCCAGATAATATAACATCTTGGCGGCTTACGATGTCTGGCATAAGCAACGATTTATACGCAGGTAATGGAGTACAGAATATAATTGTTACAAATCCGATGTTTATAAGTTACACACTCAATGACGAGTTTTTGATCGGAGATATACCAACTATAGGTGTAAATGTGTATGGAACAAGCTTGACAGGCAGCGAAACTGTGGATTTTGAGGTTTGGGACGAGAACGCACCTAATATAAAATACACAGCAAGCGGCGTCGCGTTTGAGCGTATTAATATTCCACTTTGGGAAATGAAAAACGAGGGCGCGAACGCGCTCATAGTCAAAGCGTCTGTCAGCAACGGCACAAGCGACGCTGTGAAACATCAATATCAAGTGCTTAAAACATATAGAGAGATTGATACTGCCACTTATTACGACGTTACGACTGGAACGGTATTTGATGTTGGAAGCGGCGGGATTACGAATATTACCTTTACTGACCGCAGCAAGGGTGCGTTTTTGTATCAGTTGATGGGCCTACGTTATGTGTATGGAGATAGAATTGAAAAACTATTAGTGCGGCGCGAGGCTAATAGAATCCTTTCGGAATACTTCCCAGATCTAATTCTATACAATGGTAAAAACAGCTTTGACCTGAGGCAATATCAACGCAATGACGGCGGGATTGCTATACTGCCATATGCTGACAGCGACCTTGAAACTACGGTAAAGTTAATGCCGTACATTAAAGATGATGTTAATGTGAATTCGCTAAAAAACTATCTTTACGATATTTATGAGGGCGATAACTCCGACAATAAAATGTGTGCGCTTTATGGCCTTGCTATGTTACGTGAGCCTGTACTTTTGGATTTAGACAATTATGCACTGCTTGACGGGCTTTCGGTAAAGGACGCAACCTTCATTGCGTTGGGTTACTGCGCTTTAGGTGAATTTGAAACCGCGTCCGAATTGTATGATAAGCGGATCGCGCCGAAGTTGGAACGACTGGCGCCTTATTACCGGGTGAATACAGGCGTTGATAATGATGATATTTTAGAAGCGACGTCCGCAGCAAATATGCTTGCAACAAAACTAGAAAAACCCGAAAAAGATGGGCTGTATCAGTATTGTATAAGAAACTATACAACTGATATATTGATAAATATTGAAAGACTATCGCATATCGAGCATGAAATAGCAAAAAGAACCAATGTAAGCGGTAGTATAACTTACACATTGTTTGGCGAAAAGTATACAAGGGAGCTAAAAAACGGCAGTAGCTATACCTTAAGGATTCCTGCTCAAAATATAGGTGACCTTAAGTTGATTGAGGTAACTGGCGATGTCGGAGCGGTA
>JGI24702J35022_10001400_pt1 | contig 15007 bp, 13 predicted proteins | sample TergutTh196P4_FD_35022 | JGI IMG/M metagenome (IMG submission 35022)
GGTATACCTGTAAAACATTATCGGTGGTGAAAATATGATAAAACATATTGATTTTAGTTCCCAATGCAAACATATTACCAAGTTTATACCAAAATTGCGGCTCGGCAATGAATGAAAATCTTTTTCCTTTTAAGTCGATCGTATATGCATCACCGCGATTTTTATTTTCTGTCCACAAGGAAAAATATCCTGAAAAATTGCATTTATAATTCATTAGACCCTGCCACCAATACAACGTATATGAAAAATCATGGCTGGGTTTAATGTACGGTATATGTTTATAATTAAGCACCGCCGCAAAATATGCATTACGCAACTTGAAAGGATAGTTAATACCAATTGAATAAGTATTTTGTATATAATAACTATACTCTCGTTGTGGTTCTGTAATACCCAAACCTCCACTATATTGCAAATTGAGAAATATTTTTGGCTTCCAACAGCGAAATGACTGTGATACCTGCATGTAAAAATTTCCTATATTATTCTTTTCTCCTAAAAAATCTGCTTGTGTTTTCAACAAAAATGAACCCGGTTTAATAAAATGTTTACCGGAATCCTGCGATTTAAAATATTCGAAATAAAGTGTTGGAAAATTTTTGGGATTTCTTTTTGGATCAATACTATGACGCATATCATAGTGAATTTGAAGTTCTTGAGAATATGTTACTGTGTATAAAACAGACGAGGACAATAAGCAAACAATTATCAGTGTTTTTTGCATAAACTTATCTTTACAAAATGTGTAATTATCTGAATTACAAAATTAATAAATTCAAATCTTATATTGTCACTGCTTAAACTTTTCTAATTTTACAATTTAATGTTTCCCCCAAAATGCAGGTGAAAACAGTATCAATATGGAATATACCTCAAGGCGTCCCAATAGCATCAGTGCTGAACATACCCATTTGGCTGCGATGGGAAGTTGAGAAAAATTACTGGATGGTCCTGTCAAATCGAGACCAGGTCCCACGTTTGATAAAGTTGTCATGCCCGTCCCGACGGCTGTGATGAAATTCAACCCGCAAATCATCAAAAGAAAAATCCCCAAAAGATCGATACATAGAAAAATCATGAAAAACGCCAGAGTACGCGACATTTGCTCGTCAGAAACGTTGTGTCCGTTCAGTTTTACCTGTATGACGGCATTTGGATGAATGATTTTTTTCAATTGTATCGGTATTACTCTGGTCAACAACAGCACTCTTACCATTTTCAACCCGCCCGAAGCCGAACCTGCACAGCCACCAATAAAAGCAATAAAAAAAACGATGAGCCACATTGGAGGAGACCATTGCATATAATCATTTACTACGTAACCTGTGGTTGATATCATGCTGAGCACGTTGAATACACCCTCACGTATTGCCGGTTCAATACCTTGATTGTTAAGTAGCAGTCCGGTACAAACAAAAAAAGACACTATCAGTATCATCATCAGGTAAAACCGAAATTCGTCATTTTGGCTTATTTTTCTAAATTCGCGTTTCCATGCGTAAAAAAACAGGACAAACGAACAACTGCACAAAAGCATAAAAATCATAGTAATATATTGAGAATAAGCAGAATAAGCCCCTAAACTTGCATTTTTTGTAGAAAAACCGCCGACTGCCGTGGTCGAGAACGCATGGCATAGAGCGTCGAATTCACCCATATCGGGCAAATAAAGCAAAAAACACAATGCAGTGAGAACGATGTATATCCTGAAAATAAGTTTGGCAGTATCCTTGATACGCGGGCTAAACCTTTGGCCGAATGAAACTGTGGCGGTTTCTGCCTGATAAATATTCATGCTTCCTACGCCAAAAATAGGCAACACGGCAATACACAACACCAATATTCCGATACCTCCTGTGAAGTGCATCAAAGCCCGCCAAAAGAGCAAGCCGTGCGGAAGCACTTCTAAATCGGGGATGATGGTGGAGCCGGTAGTTGTAAAACCCGACATTGCTTCAAAAAATGCATCAGTCATAGACGAAACATAACCACTGAAAATAAACGGCAATGAGCCGAAAAACGCAAACACAAACCACACGGCGACAACAATGATGAACCCCTCGCGCCTGCCAATTTCTTTTGAGCAATTTTTGTTGAACAACCAAAACACCCCGCCAATTGAAAAAGCTATTGCCGACGAATAGAGCATGGACAATAAATCATGTTCTCCGTATATCAAAGCCACCGCTCCCGGAAGCAACAGTAACGTACCCTCGAGACAAAGCAAAGCGCCTAATATGTATAATACAAATCTTATATTCATTTCAAATATCCATTTTTCCTATCGTAAAACGATGTATAAAGTCAGCAACAATCAGTTTTTTATTAAGAATGGTGTCTATGCCCAATCTTTCGGCAATATTGATATAATCTATATTTTCGATGTCTGCAACTGCATGTTTTACTCCTTCGTTTTTAGCAAGCAGGCAAGTCAAAATATTGGTTTCCGAGTTACCGGTTACGGCAATAAAAACGTCAGTCGTCTGCAAGCCTTCTTCCAAAAGAAAATCCGATTTGGTTCCGTCGCCGTGAATTACTAATACATTGTTCAGATTGTCCGACAGATAGTAAGCCTTTTCGCTGTCGGCTTCAAATATCTTGATAGAATAGTCTTTTCCGAGTTCTTTGGCAATCATTCGTCCGATGTGGCTTCCGCCGATTATCATTACCCGAACGATATTTTCATTTTTCTGTTCCGATTTACGAAGAGTGTCGGCAACCTTGTGAGCAGCAATTTTTTCGGGATAAACAATGCTGTCAATACCCAACACGGTAAAAATATCGCGTGTTTCCCTGTTGAGCATTTCACTTTTCCCAATTCGAACCACAGTAAGTTTCGCTCCGAGTTTTTTAGCCATGATTGCCGACACGATGTTGGTGTCATCAAAAGATGTCACAGCAATAAACAAGTCGGTTTCGCTGACGCCCGTTTCTATCAGAAATTCACGTGAAGTTACGCTGCCACACATGGTCATGAGGTCGCACGTGGCTGCTAAATTTTTCAACCGCTCCTCGTCATTATCAATGATCACTATTTCGTGTTCTTCACTACTTAACATTTTTACTAAATACGAGCCTACTTCGCCCGCACCTGCCACTATAATACGCATGTTTGTTTTCTAAAATTCGGCTGCAAAAGTAATCGTTTTTTTATAATTTTTGTCAATTGTTACTCTGTCGGTTGCTCTGTTACCTACAATATATGAGCGGCATGGTACAGCGGCGGCTTCCACTAAAAGTTATGCGGGGAGACGACCTTTTAAATTACCACCACCTTTTCGAGCGGGGTACTGCCGCCGTTGCGCCAAACCGCTCGTTAGATGCTGGCATTTTTAGTATGATTTGTCGTAATGCAAGGGCAAAATTTTTCTCACACTTACATTTCCTCTATTGGAACCCTGTATACACTCAACTCAAAACTGCTTTCCCCCCTTCGAATATCTTTCCTCTATAAGGTGCGTAATAACTCATTTGTATTTCTATACTGTTTGGATGTATCAATACTACGGCGTCAAATTTTTCAGATGGATTTACGTTTTCAACATAACGCAAATTCTCCTTTACCCATGTGCAATTTGCGGCTAATTCCAATTTCTCCGTGTCGTCGTCTGTAGCGACAATGTTCGCGTTTTTATGTACAAGCGACAGAAGCAACGAAAATTCACCATATCCGCAATTAACCGTCAAAATACGATCGTGATTTTTCAATTGCAAAATAATGTCCCGATAGTTGTTGTATTTTTTTAAATTACGGCGTACAGTACGTTCAACCGAAGTTCCTTTGTAAATATAGTTATGCAGCGTCAAATCGGCATAATAATCGGCGGTTTCTACTTCGGAGGCTAATTTTTCGTACTCGTCTTTGTAAAATTTTCGCATAGATTTAGCGCGTTTGCCATAAGTTTCACTTTCAACAGGGGGATTAATCCCCTTGTCAATAGATGCCATGCGCTGCATCACCCGGATATGAATTTCGCCTTTGCGCAGCATAAATTCTTTTTTGGGTAAAAGATGACCTACGCCATGAATGAGCACCGGTATAATATCCAAATTAAGTTGCTCTGCCAAATAAAAAGCGCCGCGATGAAAACGTTGAATACTGCAATCTTCGGAGCGCGTGCCTTCCGGGAAAATTACAATGGAATAACCTTTTTTTACAATGGCTTGTAACTTATCCAAAGCATTTTCAATACCGTTTGATACGGGATAAAAATCGGCGTATTTAATCAAACGTCCGTAAAATGGCGAGTTCCACACCCAGTCGTTTGTCAAAATAATAAGTTTTGGCGTAAGGCTCATAACACACATTAAGTCAATATGCGATTGATGGTTACAAATGATTACGGCAGGTTGGTCAAATATGGTTTTATCAAAATTATTACAGGTCGTTTTGACGCGGGGAATACGCATGACTACAAAACGGGCAACCCAGCACAATAATTGATGGTAGCGCAGTTTCTTTTTATCGGTGGTTGTGCCCAACGCAAACAAGAAAAAACCTGCTATGGTAAGAATAAGACTACCAATAAGAAATGCCATAAAAGCATAAACAGATGCGGCAAGATTAGCAAGGGTAATGGGCATCAATCTTCGTTCGCCCTTGCGTAGCGTGAGCCAATGGAAGATAAACGGAGGCATAATAAATGCCATCATCACCACCGCTCCCATACCTATTATTGTTACCTCTGCAAGTGAACGCAGAGCAGGATGCTTTGCCAAAATAAGCGACCCTATACCGATGAACATAATAATTGCCGATAAAGAAATGCTCTTTTTATATGAGGCTAACACCTTGCGTTTATAACTGTATTCGTACATCAAACCTTCAGCCATAAAAATGGTGTAATCGTCGCCCTGACCAAAAATAAATGCGGCTAAGATAACATTAACAATGTTGAAGCGAATGTCAAAGATATTCATGATTCCCAATATCCAAAACCAGCCAATGGTAAGCGGAAGAAAGGCAAGAAGGCTAAGTTCAATCCGTCCCAAAGTAAAAAACAGAAACAAAAAAACGATAGAACCACAAATAAAAAGTACCGTATTGAAATCCACCGACAGTGCATTAATCATACTGCATCCGATGGTTCCGGAATCAAACGAGAATGAGTTTGCATTGATTGTATTTAACTTCGCAGCCAGCGCATCCAAATCGTTATGTTTTGTATGTAAAATGGTCATCACCATGCTGCCGTCTTTTTCGTTTACAATATAGTTGTTGGCAAGTGAAGATATGACAGGTTCAAAATAATCAACGTCCTGCACTTCGTATTTTGTGTTGATGATATGGTCGAAACGACTGAATGCACCTGATATAAAGCCTTTTTCAATGCCAGCTGGATTGAGTTGGACAAATACATCTTTTTTGCTTTCGCAAAATGATTTCCAACGTTCAAGGCGTTGCTGCTGCATTACTTTAGATGGCAGATAAATGCTCAGTCCGCTGATTTTTGATAATACTCCAACTGTTTGTAAACTGTCCAACACTCCTTTTGAAGCCTCGAATGCAACCAACGCTTCTTCCAAATTATCGCCCTCTGAAATGTAATAAATGGTCTGTTGTCCCTGCTCAATGGTGGATATATATTTTTTCAAATCGGCTTTCTGTTTGTCTGTCATGTAGTTAATACTTTGCATGTCAGTTTCAAATTTAGTGTTGAAACTGAGTATGCAAAATACAACAGACAGTACAACGAACACAAGACTTTTTGATTTATAGATTTTTAGACACAAGACTTTTTGACTTATAGACTTATAGACTTTTTGACTTTTTGACAGAAGACTTTTTTCGTCTGTCCGTCTTGTGTCTGTCCGTCTTGTGTCTACCAAATGCGGAAGAAAAACGAGTACAAAACAGATTGTGCCTACAAGCAGCAACGAAGCAAAAAGCCCAAGATCGCGCATGGCGTCGCTGCTAATGAACAGGAGGCTCAAAAAAGCGCCAACAGTGGTAATGTTACCAATGGTAAGCGGCACAACAATGTCCTTGATCACATTGGGGATACGAGACTCATGCTTGTGATGCAGAATAAAGTGCAGCGGATAATTGATGGCAATACCAATGATAATGGAACTTATGCCAACTGCGATGAGCGATACTTCATCTCTTAAAATTGAAAGCAATCCTAAAGCAAACAACCACCCAAAAAGTAGCGAGCATAACATAATCAGCAAATTTTGCGTGCTTCTGAAAGCATAAATTAAAATACCCAAAATAAGCGTTATGGCAATGACAGAAGAGAGCAGGCTATCTTGTTTTATGCGATTGGCGTTGGTAACGGCGATGTCTGCCGATCCAAAATAGTTTATCTTGATTTTTTGTTCAAAGGCGAACTGCGTGTTAACTGCGGCTTGGTCAATGAATTGAAGCATTTCGGCGTTTTGGCGCGTTTCGCTTGCCGAAATGTACGTTTCGATAGAAATAACTGCTTCTTTTCTATCGCTCGAAAAAATAAAATCATCATATAACTGAAACTGACTGCTTGCTTGAAAATCGGGCAGTCCAACCAAAACAGGCGCCGATAAATGTAGCGGGTCGGTCATAATGTTTTGCATCATCACCATACTCATGGGCGACATGAGCATGCGCTTGTTATTGTCTAACTGTAACCTGACATAATCTTCTGTCAACAGCGTATCCATGCGAAGATAGTCGGATTCTGTGAGAAAATAAGGCATATTCTCTACCAAAAATTGCGATATGGCAAGTATTTGCTGTTGGTCAACTTTATAGTCTATTTTTTTGAAATAATCCATTTGCTGTAACTGCTCAACAAAATGAACAACGGCATCTATGATTAAATCTTCATCAGTAGCGGCAGAGGTATCGGTCATGCTTATGTTGACCAACAGTTTATTTGCCTGTCCCAAACGCTCATAAGCGTAACTGATACGACCAGTATCGTGATTTCTGGGTAAAAATGCAGAAATATCTTCTTTGAAATTGATACGGGATGCGGTATATGCAAATAACACAAATAACACCGCAAGCAATCCAAACAGGATTTTTTTATGTTGCGTGAAATAATTATATATGGATAAAACCAAGTTAGACATTATGTCCTTTTAGATATTTAGACAATAAGTTTGCAGTTTGCGAATCAAGTATCTAATTCCCATTGATGGGTAACCGTATATTATAGCCAACAGTACTAATACAGAATTGAGCAGACTGATACGAATAAAATCAACGCCCGGGCGAAAGTGTGTTACTCTATCGCCTTCAGGTGCATAAAATACATTAATTGGAATTGATACTATTGCGATGTTTCGCCATGCACAACGTACCAGTATTTCCAGTTCAGCCTCATAACGTGAAGTTAGCGGACGTAACCTCTTCATTTTTTGGAGAGGATAAAGTCTGTATCCGGTTTGTGTATCTGACAGATAATGAGCAGTTTGCAAAGTAAACCAAAAGTTTGAAAACTTGTTGGCAAATGTGTTTTTTCTGGGCATATTGTCTTGTGTAAGGATGCGGCTACCCACGATCAGCCCGTTCGGATTTTCGTTAGCAGCCCTTACAAATTGTGGGAGGTCGCTTGCATAATGCTGACCGTCTGAATCAATGGTGATTGCGTGTGTGCAACCTATCTGTTCGGCACGGTCAAAGCCGCGATTAAGCGCAAAACCTTTTCCTTGATTTTTTTCATAAGTCACAATCTCTATCTTTTCCTGATATTGCTTCAAAATCTCTCCCGTACTATCTGTCGAACCATCATTCACAACAATAACTGCCGACGAGTATTCCAACACAGAATCAATGACTTGCTTCAATGTTTGTTCGTTATTGTAGGTGGGCATAATCACGCAAATGTCAGGTTGAGTCATTGCTTCTTTCGTGTAAACTGTAAATTCAACCTGGCAAAAACGTCATTATTGCTTTCAACGCAGGCGATTACCCTGTATCCGGTTTCAGTTTCCTGAAGAGTTGAAAGGAGAAATGAAACTTCGGGATATTGCAGCGGATTGATTACCTGCGTGAACTTAATATTTTTTGCGATTTTCAAAAAGAGAGGCGTTTGTAACAATTCTTCGGTTAGTTCCTTAACGATTTGCGTGATACAAACCCCCGGCGTGATTGGATTTCCAGGGAAGTGCGCTAAATAAATAAAGTGGTCGGCGTTGAAACACACGGTAAAATTCACGCCTTTATCGGTGTGTTGTATTTCTTTGATTTGATAAAAGTCATTTTTTAGATTCATGATTTTTTAGATTTTCTACATTTTATAAGTGTAAATCTCATTGGGGGACAGTTGTTGTCGAATTTTATGGGTTCATCAATTTCTGAAAAATCTACCAATCCATATTTCTCAAATTCTTTGTTAATGGATTCTGTATCATAAAAGAACAGTTTTGCTCCTTTCATTACTTCAAATCTGTCTTTACTCACAGGTGTACCTTTCGTATATAAAGAATCGTTTTTAGCAATAGTCGAAAAGAACATATATCCGCCAGGATTTAATTGACTATAACAATCGCTGATAAATTTCTTTCGCTCACGATTATTGAGCAAATGAATCAGTGCATAACTGAATATACCGTCATACAATTTGCTATCAAAAGGCATTTCTGTTACCGAACCGTGATAAATCGTTATTTCAAGTTTATTTTGTGTTCGCGCCAAATCAATTGCTGTTTTTGAAATTTCAATCCCGGTTACATTCATTTCACTTTCAAGGAAAATTTTTGTGTTTCTGCCATATCCAATGCCGGGAATCAATATATCCTTTAGTTTCTTTTCAATGAAAAAATCTTTTACCATGATTGCTGATTCGGCAGGGTCAAATCCCCACATTGTTTGCTTTTCTTTGAAATTATGTTCCCAAAAATCAACAATCATTTCTTGTGTATTCCTAAATTAATTTTATTACTCAATTATCTGTTCATGACAAAATACGCATTATTTTTCCGTGTTAATTTGTGTAATTACCTTCGGTGAAATCGCTTCGATAAGTTAGTGTAATCCGCGGCTTATTCTTCCATTTTTTTGAATGCATACGTTAAATTACGCTTTTTGTTATACAATACCATTTCGCCGGTTGCAAATCGTTGCAACATCTTGTTTTTTTTAGCAATGGTCAGCGTGTCGTTGTTCCGGCTTCTGTGAGCGGTACGGCCTTTTTTGTAAGTCGAATTATCTATTTCCAATATAAATTGCATATCATCGGCAATGGTTTTTCTGATGTACCATTTGTTGGCTAAAGCAGCAACATTTTTCAATTCGCACTTATTCGCTGTACAAATAAAATCAAACATTTTCAATCCAAATTCATTCATCATTATACCGCGCCACGAGTCATCCATTTGCTTCACAACCCAAATGCCGCTGATGTTAAATTTGTCTGTACTAATTGTTATGCGATAATCGTTTTTTTGTATGCTGTCGCGCAGTTGTGGCAACCAAAAATGCAGGTCAGACTTGACATTGCTCACAAGCACTATTTTTGGTGAACAACCCGTCAGCAAACCCAGAATTAGACTAACGAATATCAAAAATCTCATCGTCCAAATCTTTGTTGATTTGCTTATTTTTCATGATGATAAGCGTAGTGTCGTCACTTATTTCTTTTATTTCCACAGCGTCCACTGAATAATCTTTTCTATTGAATGTGAGCGTGATGCTACTAAACAGTTGCCTCAATTCCCTTTGCTTTGGCGTCAGCGTCACTTGAAAATCCTGCGTTCCAACGTTGAACTTCGCCGTAAATTTATCTCCATCAAATATACCGGAACTGCTGATGCTCGATACAATCACCTTGCTTATTTCATTGAATACTTTGCTGCTGCTTACATCAATAATGCTTTTGTTGTTTTCTGTGCCAACCATCACCTTATTACCGTTCATCGTAAAGCGATACTGATAGGGTTTGGTGTATTCCCAGCACAGTTTGTCTGTCTGTTTGAACAACAATTTTCCCTCCGATAGCATTTCGTCGGCTAATATGGAGATGGTCTTTTTTTGAACAAAATCACAACGCAGCGTTTTCATTTGTTTCGACGCGGCGCTGATGTTCTGCACCAATTCTTTCTGCTGTTCCGGCGTGGCAGGATGATAACTTTGTGCGAATTCCATTTTCGAAAAACCAAACAAAATAACGAGTGTGATAATACTTATTTTCTTCATGCTTGTTGCTCTTTTCATTTTACCAAAAATACTACCCCAATCATAATCAATCCCACACCAATCCAGCGGGTAAGAGGAACCACTTCATGGAAAATAAATACGGACGCCAACATCCCAAAAACATAACTGATGCTGATTAGCGGATAGGCTACCGATAATTCAAAACGTTTGAGAATATACATCCAGATGACAGTCGCCGCGGCAATACTGATACCCGATAAGGCCAACTGCCAGTTCACCAAAAGGTCTTTAAAGAATGTCCACGTAAAGGAAAATCTATCCATACGCAAGGTTGCCAATTTCAAAAAAACTTGACTGGCAGCCAAAAGAAAACTTTGTATGGTGGCAAAAATGATTAACTTTAACATGACGTCAATAGAGTTAATGAGTGATTTTTATCCTCAAATTGATTATATAACAACAATGTTTTCACAGGGTTTATTTCTTTACAGCCGTTGAGCAATAAATGTTGCGGAATGCGCTGTTTGCGCAGACAGGTTGCGGCGGCATACATTCCCAAACCCGATGCAGTGTATGATTCGCCAAAAATATGTTTGTAACCTGCAAGCGGTTTCCCTGCAAATAGAATAGAAGCGTTGCGATAGTACACATCATCATTTGTTTTGTTTCCATTAACGCCGACAAACACAGCATCTATATTGTCTACGGGGCAAAGCAATTCATTTAATGCAAACTGTAAATCTTTTTCACTTGGTTTGTACAAAAGCTGTATGCCACTTATTTGACAAATTGTTTTTTCAGTTTTTTCGTCACTTAGCATAAAGCTTACAGATGTTTCGCCTGCAAATGCTTCTTCGCCTTTTTTCAGCGTCACGTTTTCGCCATGTGCACGCCAATAACCGATGCGACTTAACAGTAATTGATAATTGGAGGTCATCTCATCATAACCGCCTACCAATGCCGTTTTTATACGTCCTGCGGTAAATTGCAAATAAGCGTCCAACAGTGCATTCTCAAACGAAACGCCCTTATGTGTATATGTGCTGTTGTATCCATGACATTTCATTTCAATACTCGCTAACGAGCCAATCGTATTATGTGTGGATTGCATGAACTGCGTAGGTTGCAATAATTCTTCGCCATTACGCAACATGGCTTCCAAAAATATTCCGGTACTCTCGATACATCCCAATCCTGTGCCGCTAATAATAGCGTCGGGAACAGCAATTCCCGATTTTTTTGCGGCAACAAGCGCTGTAATAATGGCACGTTTGAGAATTTTTCCCATGCGCCGGGCTTTGTTGGGTGCAATGTATTCCTTATAGTTTGGTTCAATGGCGCGAACATATACTGAGTCATAGATGATTGGCGCATCAAACCACGCATCGCTCAACGGCTGCTGAATGGAAATCTGTTCTGCTGATTGTATATAAATTGCCATTTTTTAGACTTTTGAAAAAATAAGAGACGAATTGTTCCCTCCGAAACCAAATGAATTATTTAGTACATGTTGCAACGTCCGTTTCGTATTATCGCCGTGAACAGGCTCAAATGAGAGTTCTTCGATTTTATTTTGGAAGTTTAGATTAGCCGGTGTGCAATTATTGAGCAGCGCCAAAATGGAAATCACAGATTCCACCCCTCCGGCAGCGCTGGTAGTATGCCCGGTGTACATTTTGGTGGATGACACTGGTGGAACCTTGTCGCCAAATACGCGCATGATGGCGGTTCCTTCGCTCAAATCGTTGTTGTCAGTGCCTGTGCCGTGTGCGTTGATGTAGTCAATGCAGGTTGTTTGCAGGCAGGCGTCTTCTAACGCTTTTTGCATGGCTAAATAAGCGCCTGTGCCGTCGGGTGATGATGCTGTTTGATGGTAAGCGTCGCAAGTATTAGCATAGCCTGATAGTCGACAGAGCGGTTTTACGCCTCGCCTGTTTGTTGACTCAGCCGATTCCAACACCACATACGCAGCTCCCTCGCCAAGATTCAATCCCGCACGACTTCTATCAAACGGACGGCAAATCTGCCTGTCCAAAATCATCAGCGTGTTGAATCCGTTGAGATGAAATTTGGTCAAACATTCGGAACCACCTGCGATGGCAATATCCACACGCCCTTGCTTGATTAAGTCCGCGCCAAAAATAATGGCGTTGGCAGCCGATGAACAGGCTGTGGAAATAGTGCTTACCAACGAAAAACCACCAAAATGATCTGCAATCATTTCAGTACAGGCGCCGCAGTCGTGCGCGGCAATATACGCGCTTTTGGTGTCGTTTTCCAAAAAGTCGACGTAGTATTGTTCGCTCTTTTCCATACCGCCTACGGTAGTTCCCGAAATGAAAGCTATCCGTAAATGATTTCTGTTTTGTAACTGCGCCCGCTCCAATGCTTCCTGTAAGGCGACCATACCCAATAATGCAGTGCGCGTTGAAATTTGGCTTTGTGGAATTTGCAATATGTCACGCAATTCATCTTCGCTGCAACTAACTTCGCCAACGGGATAATAGTTGTGTATGGTCTGCAAGTAACGCATAACAGCAATACCGCTTTTTTGTGCTTTCAATGCAGCCAACGTCTCGCTAACACCGTTGCCCAACGCCGAAACAATACCCATTCCGCTAACTAAAACAGTCTTGTGTCTCAAAGTCTTGTGTCTATAAGTCTATTTCGTTCTATTAGCGGCAATGTACTCAGCCATTACTTTTATTGACCTGAAAATTTCCCTGCCTTGATTGGGGTCTTGCAGTTTGATACCATAGTTTTTCTCCATGAGCACAATCATTTCAAGTGCATCAATGGAATCCAAGCCCAACCCTTCGCCGAAAAGAGGCGCTTCTTCGTCAATATCGGCAGGTTTCACATCTTCGAGATTAAGCACATCAATTATTTCTTCTTTCAGTTTTTGAATTAATGTTTCCATTTATTTATATTAGACATTTTGATTATTAAGTGATTTTATGTTTCCTGTTGCATACAATGGATAAACCCGAATATTATCATATTCCGTAACAGGTATGATTTTTCCGTTAGATTGTATATAAGCCATATACAAACATATTTTTAAAATTTTGGAGCAAAGGTACATTATTTTTTTAATGATTCGTACCGAGTTTTACGCCTTTTTTTAAAAATTCGTATCAAAATAACAGACTATTCTCAAAACAATTAACAAACATTCTTAAAACGATGTTGATATTCTGATTTTTGGCGTCAACGTTTTTTCAAAAGACTTTCCAACGCTACCGCCATAAGCGCCATATATGCCGCCGCCAAATCCGAGAAAAAACATATTGAAAGGCTCGGTACGGATAATATCTTCAATTACCAAGCCGGTTTCGAAATAATTCCGGTGCATGTCGAAAATATCGACGTCGGCGCTGCTGTGCCGTTCGGGATGATTCAGTTTCGACCAGCCAAATGACTGCGCTACAGCTACTCGCGGACGAAATACTTTTGAACGCGTCTTGCCCAACAGCGTGCCGAAATCATGATACAGGAAAGCATTGAAATACTGGTTGGAGGCATACAGATTGCCGGTAAGCGCGTGGAAACTGCTTCGCCATTTCGCAGCCTGCGTAAGAAACAACGATTGTTCCATATTGGTTACGGTAAACGTCAACGGTAATGGCGTGTCAGCGTCCATCCATCCAGCCCAAATCGAAAAAGTAGATGTGCCCAAATTACGGATATACCAACTTCGTTCGATACCGGCTTCGGTTTTTACATAATTGTATGTGTTACCGAAATATCCGGGAGCATGGTAAAAGTTGAGATAAACAACAGGTTGCGTCGTGAAAACCGGCAGACTGCGTCTAAATGCTTTAGTACGCTCCTCGTTGTGTGCGTATCGTAACCTGAACCCTATCTCAGCATTGCGTTCCCTGTTCAGCGACAGGTTATTCCCCTGATACGTATATTCGAATGTCGGTTGAAAGTCTCTTCCCGTGAAGACGGTCTCAATTGCAAACTTGCCCAAAAGTTTCCTTGCAGATATGCCTGCCTCGTTGCTCATGGAAAGCTCATACATATCGTTTGCCCACCACAACCTGACTTCCGAGTCCAAATGTTTTTCGGGAAAAAGTGAAAAAGACGCCCCATATTTGTTTCGCCTGTCGTTGACGCCATATCCATAATATCCGCCAACCGAAAACCAAGGCGACAAATGTCTGTTGGTATAGATACCGGCGCCAAGCCGAAACCCCTCGAAATAATTCTGTTGGACGAATTTATGGAGCGGGAAATCGAAAATTCCGACCGATAACGCCGAATTGTCCGTAAATCCTTCTGCCAACTGTAAAACATAATCGAAATAACCGCTCCTGTAGCGCCTGTATGTGGAATCTTCACGCGCAGTAAGTTTCGTCTCACGATAATGGTCTATCAGTTCCGTATTCATATGAGCGTTATCTGCCATGGTAATTTTACGAGAAAATGTTCTGCCCGACAGGTCGCGAGCAAAATCTATGTCGATAATACGGCTCTTCCCCCTGTAAACGGCATGAATACCTTTATTAGCGATATTGTCAAAAAACAATTCAAGGCTTAATTCAGAAGGGAACCATACAGAATCCATAAAAGCATACTGTTGTTGTAATTTCAGGGAAATGAGCGCGTAATCAGCCGGCTCGGCAACAACATTTTGTATTGCCCATCCGTTGCTGCTGATGTACAGCAATCCTTTTAAACCTTCGAAGTTTGCCGTGCGACGTGGTTGATAGGATATGATAAATGTGGAATCGACGCCGGAAACAATCGTATCGCGCAATAAAAAGAAATACTTGGAAGTACTGCCGGGGCTAACAGGGTTCAGGAAGAATTTGACGGGTGCTTTCCATTCCAGCACATCACTGTAAAAATGAAAAAACTGAATCATCGGCGGGATAAGCGCCATTTGCTGGTATTCCCTGAATCCGCTGCTACGCG
>JGI24702J35022_10001401_pt1 | contig 15005 bp, 4 predicted proteins | sample TergutTh196P4_FD_35022 | JGI IMG/M metagenome (IMG submission 35022)
TATTAATGATACGATTTATTGTTCCAATTCCGGCAGACATAAAATTGAAAGTTATACACTTGATGGTGAATATATAACTTCTTTTGGCAAAAGCGGAACAGCGGCGGGTTCTTTTGCCGGTTGCTGCAATCCTGTGTATCTTGCAGAAAGTTCGGATGGCAATATGCTCACTTCGGAAAAAGGAGATCCAAGAATTTCAATGTATAGCAAAGATGGAAAATTCCTTTCTGTTTTGTTTGATGCGGAAATGTTGGGCGGCGGAACAAAAGCATATCGAATGCGCGTTTATGATGAAAATATTTTTGTGGAAAACGGAAAAACAATATCTATATATTGCATGGATAAGGCTAACATTTCTACTATAGTAAATCCATGTGATGGTTGCCCAATGCGAGATATGTGTAAATAAATTAATTCACAATGAAAAATAATAAAATCTCTCCCGAAAAGCTTCAAAGATTTTTTAATATTTGCGGTCGTGCGCTTGCGATTGCCGCGATTTTATTACTCATCGTTTTTTCTTTTCAAAAAACCAAAATAAAAGAAGCCGAATATTTTTGGCAAATTGATCCCGAATTGTGTATCCACTGTGGACGTTGCGAAACCGAATGCGTATTACAAACTTCCGCCGTAAAATGCGTTCACGACGTTAAAATTTGTGGATATTGCGACTTGTGCGGAGGCTACTATCGAACAAACGCAAAAGAACTGAACACCGCCGCCGAAAACTTGTCCTGCCCAACCGGCGCTATTCAACGCAAATTTATTGAAGAACCATACTTTGAATATACTATAAATGAAGACCTTTGTACCGGTTGTGGAAAATGCGCCAAAGGATGCAACGATTTCGGAAACGGTTCGCTATACTTACAAATAAAACAGGATCTATGTAAAAACTGCAACGAATGCCAAATAGCGAAAAATTGCCCAACAGGCGCAATAAAACGTGTACCCGCTTCGCAAGCATTGAGTTTGAAAACATCAAACCAAAACCGTTTTCCAAAACCAGACTTTGAATCGGGATACGTTTACCCCAAACAACATCACACTATCCCTAACGAAGCGCTGTGGGCATACATGGATATTGCTATTCTTGTGCTTTTAATGAGTTTTGTAGCAGGGGCAGTAATAAAAAAGCAAATTCGATGGTCAGTCATTTTCACATCAATAATTTCGGTTGGCTATTTCGGTTTTTACCGGCATGGGTGTGTTTGCAGTATCGGCGCCATACAAAATGTGGCATTATCATTGACAAACCACACATACACAATCCCATTATTTGTAATGCTACTATTTATTCTCCCTATCATTTTTGCGTTGTTGTTTGGGCGGGTATTTTGCGCGGGCGTATGTCCCATAGGTGCATTACAGGAATTGGTAAACATAAAAAACTACAAGTTATCTAAAACTATTAGCAAAGTATTAGGAATTTTTCCATGGATTTACTTAGGATTCGCTGTACTGTTTGCTATAACCAACAGCCGCTTTATCATCTGCCGTTTTGATCCCTTTGTAGGAATTTTCCGATTAGGCGGTGAACTGCCTTTGATTCTTTTCGGCGTTTTATTGTTGATATTTTCGATTTTTACGGGACGCCCCTTTTGCCGTTTTATTTGTCCTTATGGAGTTATTCTCAGCCTTTTCTCTCGAATTTCATTTTTTAAAATAAAAATTACCAAAAAAGAATGTATCAACTGCCAACTGTGCCACAACGCCTGCCCGGTGGATGCCATACATACTCCTTACGATAACAAAGTGAAAGAAAACCGATCTACCGGTATGAAGCGCATTCTGCGTTATCTGGTTTTTCTGCCCATTATAATAATTACAGGAGCGATGGTAATGTATCTGTTAAGCGACAACTTCAGTAAAGTGCACCAAGAGGTTCGATTGTATGATATGGTAATTGAAAACGAAGCCCACCCACAGGCAATGCAATCCTTGGAATTACAGGCTTTTTACGGGCAAAAAAGAACTGTAGCGGAACTTGAAACACAAGTAATTAAAATAAAAAAAGAGTTTCGTATCGCTTCGACAATAGTCGGCGCATTTTTTGGATTAATAATTTCATTAACACTCATTCATTTATCTACAAAAAGAACGCGCAAACTATATGAAATTGATTATGCAAATTGTGTGGAGTGTGGACGATGTTTTGGGTATTGTCCGCAAAATTTAAAGGAAAAGATTAAGGGTTAAATAATTTTTATAATTTTTCCGCGTTATAATGCAGTTTTATCATATTATTCCTACATATATATGTTGTTATTTCATCATTATAGAAAATTTTAAACCATGATTAACAGGATATTAAATTTAACAAATCCCTATAACGACAGTATTTTTGTATGGGGAGCACGCCAGGTAGGAAAAACAACTTTGATTAAAAATACTTATCCCAATGCTGTTTATTATGATTTACTTTTGGCAAAAGATTTTGAGCGTTTATTACGCAATCCATCATTACTTAGTGAAGATTTAGCTACTTTGAACGATGACAATGTGGTCATTATTGATGAAATACAGAAAATACCGCAACTGTTGGATGAAATTCACGCATTGATTTTTAACAAAAATATTCGTTTTATATTAAGCGGATCAAGTCCCCGCAAACTTAAACGTAGTGGTACTAATTTACTTGGTGGAAGAGCATTGAGAGAGGTCTTGTACCCTTTAGTAAGTGCTGAAATTCCTGAATTTGATATTCATAAAGCCGTGCGCTACGGCATGCTACCACGTCATTATTTAGTTTCCGACCCATGGAAACGATTAAGCGCTTATGTCGGAGTTTATCTCAAAGAAGAAATTAATGAAGAAGCGCTGTTAAGACATCTAAAAACTTTTTCCCGTTTTATGGAAATAGCGGCATTTTCAAATGGCGAAATGGTAGTATATAAAAATATTGCCCAAGATTGCGGAATAGACTATCGAACTGTAAAAGATTATTTTGAAATATTGGTGGATACGCTTGTAGGTTATATGCTTCCCAGTTTTTCACATACAATAAAACGACGCAGCATACAAGCGCCAAAATTTTATTATTTTGACGTAGGAATTGCCAACTATCTGAGAAACAGACGTCATATCCAATTTGGCTCAGTTGATTTCGGACATGCTTTTGAACATTTTATCATTCAGGAACTTATTGCTTATTTAGGGTACAACGAAAAAGAAGAACAACTCTCATATTGGCGCACAAGTTCTGGATATGAAGTTGACGCTATTATCGGTAACGGGCGTATTGCCATTGAAATAAAATCTACCGAAGAAGTACAGACACGACACCTTAAAGGATTATATGCTTTTCAAGAAGAATTTCCCGATTGTCGTCTCATTGCAGTTTCTTTCGACTCAAGACCTCGAATTAAAAACAAGGTAGAGATCTATCCGGCAACTGATTTCTTAAAAAAATTATGGGATCACGAAATTATATAAATTAGGTTTTTTATTCTTCAATAATGAAAAAAACAATCAGCCGAAATATTGCCATACTATCCGCAATTTTTATTGTTACTTTTTCCATAATGCTAATAACCAATTATTTTCAAGTTAGCAGTTCGGAAACGATTCAATCGGAAATGATTGAAAAACTGAAACAGGCAAATGAAGAATTAGGCGATAATCCGCAACTGCAAGAACAAATTAGGGAATTAGATCTATTGGCACGAAAAGCCTATTTCATTAATCTCTACCGATTAAAAACAGGCATCTTTATTTTGTTGGGAATGATGGTAGTTTTTGTGGTAACGTTACAGATCTATTTTGCCAAAAGTAAAGATATTCCTGATAAGGATATTGACCCGCTTGACACTTGGTTAATAAATTCAAAAACAAGAAAATATGTGATTTGGATGGCAGGTTGTTTGGCATTGAGCGGAATTGGTTTTGCCCTACTCACTTCGCCATATTTTAAGGCAGAAAGCAGCAAGCAGCAAGCAGAAAGCAGTGTGGAAGTGGATTTTTCTATGATTGAAACAGATTCCATTGAAAGTACTGATTCTCAAATCTCAAATCTCGAATCTCAAGTCTCAAATCTTGAAACTGAAATTCCTGAAGAATCTGAAATATCAAAAGTTACTCACAACGGTTTTAGAGGAAATAATTCACTTGGAATCAGTAGTGCAAAAAATATTCCAACCTCGTGGAATTTGTCATCCGGAAAAAATATTTTATGGAAAGTTCCTGTTCCGCGAAAAGGATTTAACTCTCCTGTAATCAATGGAAACAAAATTTTCTTTTCCGGCGCAGACGAAACAGCGAAAGAATTGTTTTGCTATGAGTTAAGTTCGGGAAAACAATTATGGAAGTTGGAGGTTAAAAATATTCCCGGCTCGCCGGCTCAAATTCCAAAAATACCGGACGATACGGGGTTGGCTGCTTCCACCGTAGCCACCAACGGCAATGTGGTTTGCGCTATCTTTGCCACCGGTGATCTGATATGCGCCAACATGGACGGAAAACAAATTTGGGCAAAAAATATCGGCGTACCCGATAATCCGTATGGATATGCCTCTTCATTACTTATTTTTGGAAATTCATTAATCATTCAATACGACAATCATAATGCAAAAAAAGTGATGGTGTTAGATTTGACAACCGGAAATCCGCGTTGGACAAAAGATCGCGCCGAAAAACATCCGTCATGGAGCAGTCCGATAATTGCTACGGTGAACAACAAACCACAATTGATTTTGGTTGGAAATCCGGGCGTTACTTCTTACAATCCAAATACTGGAGAACAATATTGGCGTGTGGAGTGCATGTCGGGTGAACCTGCACCAAGCCCTGCCTATTCTAACGGAATCGTTTTTGCAGCTACCGAATATGCCACCATGACCGCCATTAATGCAACAGATGGTTCTGTGCTTTGGGAAAATGATGAATTTTTGCCCGAAATAGCCAGCCCCGTGGCAACCCAAGATTTTGTGCTTGTGGCAACCTCTTACGGCGTAGTAGCCACTTTCCATGCTCAAACCGGCGAAATGATTAAAACCATGGAGTTTAACACCGATTTTAATGCCTCACCGATCATTGTGGATGGAAAAATTTATCTCATCTGCACCAGCGGAAAAGTGTTCATTCTCTCTGCAAAAGGTGATTTCAATTTGATTAATTCTTTTGAAACAGGAGAAAAAACGTTTGCTACGCCGGCATCTACCGATAAGAAGATTGTGATTAAGACGGAAAAGAGTATTTATTGTGTATCAACTATGCAAAAATAATATATATCAATGCCCTGTAATTGCAACCATAATAATACTGACTTTATCACCCAAACCGATGCAATTATTGAACGCATCGGAACGAAACGAAGTGATATTATTCCATTACTTCAGGCGTTGCAAAACGAGTTCAGTTATTTGCCCTCAGAAGCTATTGAACGTATTTATGAAAAAACAGAAATAGATCGTGCGCAACTCATCAGCGTTTCCACATTCTATTCGCAGTTTAGACATATTCCTTACGGGAAACACTTAATAAAAGTATGCACAGGAACCGCTTGCCACGTGAAAGGAGCAGGAAATGTTTACGATGCCTTTCGCCGCGAACTGAAAATAGAGGAAGATGCAATTACTACTTCCGACCAACTTTTTTCTATTGAAAAAATTGCCTGTTTGGGTTGTTGTACGCTGGCGCCGGTAGTACAAATTGATGAGAAAATTTACGGACATGTTCAGCCCGGTAAGATAAATGAAATCATTAGTGATTTTCTTCTACAACAAGAAGAAAAAGAACGGAAAGATACGAGTAAAGGAAAACTAAATATTTCGGGAGAAATTCGACTTGGAATGGGTTCATGTTGTCAGGCAAGCGGCTCAGCCGGAATTTATAAAGAATTGTTAAACGCTTCGCAAGAATTGGGTATTGAAGTTAATATCAAAACTGTAGGTTGTGTGGGCGTTTGTAATAAAGTACCTTTAATTGATGTGGTAATGCCCGATAATACTATTGTTCGCTATCCCAATGTAAAGTCTGCCGAAATTAAAGAGATTTTGCACCGCCATTTTAAACCCGAAAATTATTTCAAACGATTAAAAAACAATCTGTTTAATCATATTGATACGTTTCATACCGATATTACCTGGGATAATGTAATTTGGAAGTCGGAACAAGAGCGAACAGGAATTATTGACAGTTTTCTTTCCAAACAAAAACATATTTCCACCGAAGGATACGGTTTTTTAACACCTTTAAATATTGATGAATACATTCATCACGGTGGTTTTGAAGCATTAAAAAAAGCAGTTTCAACACTCAAACCTGATGAACTCATTGCCGCCATCCTTAGTAGCGGTATTCGCGGACGCGGCGGCGGCGGGTTTTTAACCGGGAAAAAATGGAAAATTACGGCTAAATCAAATATAAAAGAAAAATATGTGATTTGTAACGGTGATGAAGGCGACCCCGGCGCATTTATGGACCGAATGATGCTCGAATCGTATCCGTTTCGAGTTATTGAAGGAATGATAATTGCCGGTTATGCAGTGGGCGCTGATAAAGGAATTTTTTATATTCGGGCTGAATATCCGTTGGCAGTGAGTCGAATACGCATGGCAATAGAGATTTGTCGCGAAAAAAATCTACTTGGGAAAAATATTTTTGAAACCAATTTTTCATTCGATATTTCTATTTTTGAAGGCGCGGGCGCATTTGTTTGCGGCGAAGAAACCGCGCTGATCGCCTCTATGGAAGGAAAAAGAGGATTTCCTAACCTTCGTCCTCCGTACCCTGCCGAAAATGGATTTAACGGTTGTCCAACATTAGTCAACAACGTGGAAACCCTGAGCCAAATCCCTTATATTTTAAAACACGGAGCCGAACATTACGCAAATACCGGCACCCTTAGTAGCAAGGGAACCAAAGTGTTTGCGCTGGCAGGAAAAATAAAACACGGCGGATTGATTGAAGTGCCAATGGGAATTACATTAAATCAGATTGTGGAAGAGATTGGCGGCGGTGTGGAAGATGGAAAAAAACTGAAAGCCATCCAAATTGGAGGTCCTTCGGGAGGCTGTATTCCTGCGCATTTGTGCGATATTCAAGTTGATTTTGACTCTTTTACACAGATGGGCGCCATGATGGGTTCCGGCGGGTTGGTAGTGTTAAGTGAAAACGACTGTATGGTGGATGTTGCCCGATATTTTCTCTCTTTTTCCTGCGAACAATCGTGCGGAAAATGCACCTTCTGTCGTGTCGGAATTAGAAGGATGCTTGATATTTTAGATAAAATAACAACAGGAAAAGCAGAAATAACAGATATTGACAAACTTGAACAATTGGCGTTGAATGTAAAAAAAGCAGCGCTTTGTGGATTGGGAAAAACTGCGCCTAATCCCGTATTAACTACTCTAAAATATTTCAGAGAAGAATATGAAGAACATGTAAAAGGGTTCTGTAAAACAGGAACTTGCAAAGAATTAATCCAATATTCCATTACCGACCATTGCACCGGCTGCACCAAGTGCGCCAAAGTTTGTCCGGTAGATGCCATACCATACACTCCTTATGAAATTCATAGTATTGATAATGAGAAATGTGTGAAATGTGGATTGTGTATTGAGGAGTGTAAATTTGATGCGATTAGAAAAATTTCCTTGCTGTGATCTACGGTTATTAAAATTTTATAAAATCCTATTAACATTTTTTTGTTAATTTTTTTTTTATTTTTTTTCCATACCTATTAAAAAATATATATTTTTGCGCGTTATTTGTAAAAATAAGTAAGATTATCAAAGTAATAACAACAAAAAAAATTTATTATAAACCAAAAATATTTTAACATGAAAAAATTTACACTTTTTTTCGTTGCATGTATTACATGCTTATTGATGTTGCAACTACCGCAACTAAATGCCCAATGGTCAGGTACAGGACTATCTGGAGCTCCCTACCAAATTTCAAATCAGACAGATTTGGAAACATTAGCCACAGAAATTAACAACGACGCCACCGCGACTTATGCAGGTGCTTACTTTGTTTTAACTGCGGATATCAATCTATCTCTCTCTGGAGACGGATGGGTACCGATTGGATACTATGGTCCGCTTGGCTATTCCCCATTCATGGGCATTTTTGACGGCGCCGGTTTTACCATTTCAAACTTGTGGATTGACAAACCCACAGAAAATTGTATGGGTTTGTTTGGTTGTGTAGATTATCCTGCAACCATAACCAATCTTAAAGTTGAAATTGACCTTACCAACAAAGTAGAAGGGAATAATTATGTGGGCGGTTTGGTCGGCTATATGAGTGGAGCCGAAATTACCGATTGCCAAGTTACAGGCGGTGATGTAAAAGGTTTATCTATGGTTGGAGGATTTGTTGGTGATGCTGGACAATCTATCATCTCAAAATGTTATGCTACCAATGATGTAGAAACAACTAGCATCGGATATTCCGCTGCAGGCGGATTTGTGGGTTGGGCAGATGGTAATTTTAATTTTTCAGAGTGCTTTGCTATGGGCAATGTAACTACTGTTGGTCAAGCTGCCGGAGGTTTTGCAGGAATTTTAGATACACAAAATGGTATTGGTACTATTGAAAACTGCTATGCTACAGGCAATGCATCCGGACAACTATATGCGGGCGGTTTTTGTGGACTTACACGAGGGACATCAGGAAATCATCTTTCCATTTCAAACTGTTATGCTGCAGCAAATAGTGTAACTATTACTTTAGGCGTAGCAGCAAGAGGTGGTTTTTGCGGATTTATTGAAAATATTGCTGATGTTACTTTTTCAAATTGTTATTATGACGATAAAGTGGGGGAAATTTATCCTACCGGAAACTGTAGCAGTTTATCTCCCACTTGGGCAGGTATTTCCTCTGTCTCTTGCGATTTGATAGGTGCGTTACCCACCGGTTTTTCTTCTTCCATTTGGGATTTTAGTAATGGCTCTTATCCCTTTTTGTTAGATATTTCTGTTCCTTATATGACCGAAGATATTTCAGGTGACTTCACCAACTCAATTTTTGAAGGCATAATTAGAACTGCGATAGGCATCTCCACCGGTCCTTTCTATCCCTGCGATGTTGCAGGTATTAACGCTTTAGATGTTTCAGGTATGAACATCGGTAGCCTTAACGGTTTACAATGGCTTGTGGGATTAGAAAGTCTTGATTGCAGCGATAACGATTTGGGCGGACTGCCAAACTTGCCCGCCGGATTAATAACTTTAGACTGCAGTGATAACCACATAGCAGAATTGCCAAACTTGCCCGAAGGATTATTATCTTTAACTTGCATTTCTAACAACATTGCAGAGTTGCCGTCATTGCCGGCAGGTTTGCAAAAACTCTATTGCAAGAGTAATCAAATATCAGTACTTCCCAGTTTAACAACAACATTATTAGAATTTGACTGTAGTTATAACCAAATAGTAGAACTTCCCTCACTATCAAGTGTTTTATATTATTTTGACTGCAGTTACAATCAGATAGCAAAATTACCGGATCTGTCGCCATTAACAACATTAATTTGCAGCAATAACCCATTGGTAGGATTGCCCGAATTGCCCGGAACGCTTGAAACTCTTGATTGCAGTAATACCACCATTTCTATAATGCCCGGATTGCCGGGACCACTTACTTGGCTTGATTGCAGCAACAATAACATTGCTGCACTGCCCACATTGTCTGCTTTAACCTATTTAAATTGCAGCAATAACCAATTACCCGGTTTACCGGCTTTACCGGGCGTATTAGATTACTTTAATTGCGGAAACAACTTATTACCCGCACTACCAGGTCTTCCGGGTGGTTTAACAACACTTATTTGCAACAACAACTTGTTAACAGGATTACCCGGTTTACCCAACCTGCTATACCTTGATTGTAGCAACAACTTTTTAACCGGTTTGCCCGATTTAACAACTTCTCTTGTATATTTTGATTGCAGCAACAACCAATTACCCGGCTTACCATGGATGATAGGTTTGGCAAATTTGGAAGTGTTTAAATGCAGCGGAAACTTCTTAACTGCACTCCACGCACTGCCCGGCACGGGAGGTACAACAGGTGTGTTAAAAGAATTAGATTGTAGCCACAATGACATTGGAAGTTTAAGCGGTGGTAGTTTCTTAATTGGTTTTGAAATGCCTGAAGGAACTTGGAACCAAAGAGGATTCCCCGCTACCCTTGAAATATTAAATTGCTCGGATAACTACATTACAGGATTCTCAGTGGATGAATTATCCCTTACATATTTAAATGTTAGCATGAATGAAATGACTAATGAATCGGATGTTGAAGATTTTACAGAAACTTTTGATGGTTCAAACTATATTTTCTCTCCCCAAAGAGGTGATAACACAGCTCCTGAATTAGAACTCTACTCAGGTACTCCTAATAATTACCCTACCGAAGTGGCATGCGGTGAAAATTACGACTTCGCTATCTCTACCATAGATAATGACTATACAGGCACTAAAGTATTAATAAAAATTACTCTTACTCCCGATGTGAGCCATTTAATTAATGTGTCGTACTGGCAAGAGACATACGATCCTGCTTCTCCCGATTATTCATTACCTTTTACAGGTGGAGTTGCTATTTATGATCCCAACGGTCCCGAAGATGGTTTTGCATTACACAATGGAACCTCCTATTTTCGCATAACAGGTAAAGGTAATTCAGCCGATCCCGTTACTTTTACGGTATCTATGAAATTGTATGAAGTAGCAACCGATTTTACTTTGGCAAAATTAGAACTGCCCGAAGTTACCATACAGCCGGCTGCAAGTTTAGAAGTGAACGGATACCCCGAAGAAGTGGGTTGTCCACCCGAATGCTTCTCCGTTACCACTCAGGTATCAGAATGTCTTGATTTTGATAATGCCGGTACCCTCGTGTATGGAACTGTAACCCTGACATCCGACGATGACCCCGATGTATGCAGTTTAATTAAAGTTAAAGCATGGGGAACAACAGCTGAATATATGGATCAGGAAAATCACCCCGGAACCGTGTTAAATTTTGCTCCAAATTGCGGTATGGCATATTTTGAAAACCCTGAAGAAGGATTTGAATTTCATGACGGTAATACCGCATGGTTCTGTATCGAAAATCTGGGACTAAACACTACCCCCGTTGACTTTGTCGCTACCATTCGCATTTATGAAGTAGGAAACCCTGTGCCTTTGGTAGAAAAAGTATTACCCGCCGCAACTCTGTTAGCATTTACACGCCCCACAGTAGCCGTATCTTTTAACGGCTCTCCCATTATAGAAGGCGAAGAAGTAACAATGTGTCAAGGTCAAAACATTGACTTTGCCTTTACCGGCACGGCGCCCTATGCTCTCTATTACAAATTAAAGATTAACGGTACGCCAATCACCGATCCTTTAACCACTATAGGATTACCCTATCCTATAGTTAGCCCGAACGATACCTATAGTGTTATGGCTGGCTCTGACGGAACATTCGTATTTACCTTTGAAGATTTGGAAGACGATAATTGCAAAGGCACGGCTGATATTGAAGAATTTACCGCAATTGTCGCCCCCGCGCCTACCTTAATATTATCGAATACGAATCATGGTACTATTTATGAAGGAGATGTAGTAGAAATGTGCCAGGGCGAAACCATTGATTTTACTTTTACAGGAACTCCGGATTTTGAACTTTCTTATACCCTTACCTGGAATGGCTCTACTGTAGATCCTGCAGATTTAAGATTAGATAATCCTATCATTGTGAATGGTTATACTCACAGTATCATTGCAGGTATGCCCGGAACTTTCGTATTTACTTTTGGCAGTTTTGAAGACGCTGATAATCCTTGCCACGGTTTTGCTATCCATGAATTTACCGCTGTTGTCGCCCCCGCGCCAACCCTGTTATTAACCTATAACGGAGAGCAAATCTATGAGGGAGACGTAGTAAATATGTGTCAAGGCGAGTTTATTAAATTAACCGCTCCCAATCCGGATTTTATAAGCACCGATGAAAGCACTCCACCCTATACTATAACATATAAAGTAAATGGAAAATCACCTTCCGAATATGGTTTGCCTAATGTTATTACAATTGACGACGAATATGATATTGAAGCGGGCGCGCCCGGAACGTTTGTATTTACTTTAGAAAGTTTTACCGATGCCGATAGCGACTGCCCGGGTTTCACTATCAGCGAATTTACCGCTAAAGTGGGTTACTGTTTCGAAATTATCGAATATGAAAAATGGTCTGAAGTAGTACCACCAACAACAGAATGTGAGGACGTTGGCAGACCTGCCTACGAGATACCCGGTGGCTACAAGAAATTTTCTCAATATGAGATGGACAACGAATATTGGACAGGCAGCGCTGCATTAGATAATCCTAATGGAGCCGCTATGGCAAATTATGTAGTAGTAAACAAAGTGTTGGGCGTTGATTTTGACAAAATGGTAGTGCTTCTTGATGGAGTGGAATCCACCAAACTTTACTATACCACAGATGATTTAACCCCGAAACCGCCTATTCATTGGGCATGTATTGACGGTGGATATACCTATTTTTATAAATCCTATTATTTTGCAGATAAAGATGCGGAAGGTGTTTGGACAAGCAAATGGGAAGAAGGCGGACCTTCCCTTGGGTATAATTTCTACAAAGATGGCGTATTAATTGACTCTCTTAGAGAATCGAGTTTTTTACCACAAATCGTAATTGCCCCGCCGTATGAAGTTGAAGAATATGAACATCTTGAAAAAGATATAACTTGCCCGAATATACTTGCAAATCCCCACTACGAAATACTTGGCGGTTGTATAAATTTAACACAGGAAGATTTGAACTCAGAATATTGGTACGATTTTTCTGATGCTAATAAAGCTGCCATGGCAAGTTATGTATCTGTAAATCAGGTTATGGGTGAAGATTTTGACAAAATGGTAATATTTAAAGATGGGGTAGAAACATCACTATGGTATGTTGATACCGATTTAGACACAAAATGGGCTTGCACCATAGATGGATATACTTATTTTTATAAAGCATTTTATTTTGCCGAACTTGTTGCAGGTGTATGGGAAACCAACTGGTCAGAGGAACACACCATTGAGTATAAATTCTATGTTGGAACAACAGAAGTTGTCTCAATTCCCGGTAATTTACCCAAAGTTTTCATAGACGAACCCAACATCAAACTTAACGGAACCTACCCAACCGAAATTAAATGCGGAACAGAGTACGATTTCAGTTTAAGCACGAATGCCGGCTGCTACGAAGGTACAAGGGTAAATGCAAGATTAATGCTCGATAATGATGTTGCCGATTATATTACCGTAGAATATTGGGAAACACCGGAAACCTATGCAGAAGGTACTCCAAAATATGAGTTAGTATTTGATGCTTCCGGTATTGCTTACTTGAATCCTCACTCTTTTGCCTTTACTACCGGCGCAGAAACATTCTTTAGAATTACCAATAATGGAAACGCTCCCGAAAATAAGGACTTTCAGGTACATATTTGTATATATGATATAGATGATGAAAGTATCTGTTTAGCAAGATGCACATTAGCGGTTTCAACAGTATTATCCGCACCCGAACTCTTCCTTTCTCCCAGATTTCCTGAACCCGCCGAAATTATGTGCGGTGAAGTTTACGACTTTGGCGTGGCTACCACTGCCGGATGTTACGAAGGAATGAAACAAAAAGTGTTTGCTACCGTTGTGTTAGATCCTCCAACACTCCCCGATTCATTAGAAATATGGTATTGGCCCAATGGATATGAAGAGACTCCATTTTTAGACTTAACCGATGCGTTTGTAGATGGCGAATTATTGTATGATCCTAATGCACCCGAAAGCGGATTTACATTAAGAGATACCGCTTCCTACTTCCGCCTTATCAATAAAGGAAACGCTGAAACCGATGTTCCCTTTACCGTAACCATTAACCTTGTGGATGCAGAAGGTACGGTGTTGGCAGGTCCGTTAGTATTAGATCAGGGTGTAGTAATTGCCGCCCCATCTCTTGCCATCACTGACGAACCCGGCTTTGATGTGTATCCGCACTTTATTTCGTGCAGACTAAGCAGCCCTTACGAATTTGGCGTAGATGTTACAGCAGGCTGTAGTGAAGGTAATAATGTAATAGCGGAAGTTGTGTTTGTTCAAGATGCCGGATTAGATTTGTCCGATATTACAGACCATTTAACCGTAAAATTTTGGTCTAATACCATACCTGAGATTACTTTAAATTTGGTTGCAAACAACGGCGTAGTTATTAGCGGTACAACCGGTATCCCATTAGCCGACGAAACTTACTATTTTAGTTTTGATAATGGCGGAGGTTCATTATACGATGTACCATTTACCATGTATATTAGATTGTATAATGAATCTGATTTTGATGGCACTGTCTTTACAGGCAATCCTATTGCCGAATTGGAGTTAACCGATGCAGTAATACTCCCAGACCCAACAATGAAATTTACCCCCGGCTTTGACCCCTACCCTGAAGAAATTAAATGCGGCGAAGTTTACGACTTTGGTATTAAAACGTATGCAGGATGCCACGTGGGAGAGAGAGCATTGGCACAAATTACCCTAATCCCCGGTATGGGATTCGATTGTGAGGATATTACCGGTAATATTGATATATATTATTGGTCTGAAGTATATGATCCTGCAAACCCCGAAGATCAATTAGATTTTTCATTATCTCCTGACGGCTGTACCTTAATTTATGACCCGACTGCAATCACGACGGGATTTCCCTTACGCGATACCAGTTCCTATTTCCGTATCGCTCGTAGCGCTTTAAGCACTCTTCCGGATATGATTCCTTTTGAAGTAGAAATTAAACTGTATGACTTTAATGATTTTGATAGTGGTTTAGGTGAATTTCCTGCTACTGCTGAACCCTGGGCAGTATTTCTTTTACCCGAAACCAAAATATTACCGGCACCCACAATGGAGATTGTTGAAGATCTTCCGCAACTTATTGAATGTACAGGTGAATACCCATTAAAAATTACCACTACCGGCGGATGTTACGAAGGTGAAATGGTAATA
>JGI24702J35022_10001402_pt1 | contig 15005 bp, 15 predicted proteins | sample TergutTh196P4_FD_35022 | JGI IMG/M metagenome (IMG submission 35022)
CCTGCCGACAGGCAGCAGCTTGCGGACCAGATAGGCACCGCCATGAAGGCCTTGGTCGACGGCTGGGTGAGGGAGTCGACGGCCGACTACTTCGACGAGGACGAGATGGAGGCCTTAGGTGCGGAGCTGGAGGAGAAGGCCACGACAGCCTTGGAGCAGGAGCTAATCAAACACGGAGACGTTGGCTTTACCGAGGCAGAGAAGGAGGACATGCTAGCCCAAGTAATAGGCTACGTCGAGTACAGCCTGAACTTCTAGGGAGGTGCAGCAAATGTTGGCTATCGAACACTACTACGCACAGAAAAGGAATTACCAAGAGCTACGATCCTACTTGATTGAACGGTTTGACGAAGCTACAAAACTAGTCGAAGCACTAGCAGGCTTTAACCTTGACAATAGTAATAACGACGAAATGTTTGGCAAGCCAATCGACGTCTTTACCGACTATGCAACCATTACAAATGAGGCTGCCAAAACAACAAAACACAACTGTTTTACTGCTTATAACAAATTGATTACTACTATCAATGAGACTGACGAAGTGATCAAAAAATACTCAAAGCTGATCACCGAGGAAAACGAGCGGGCACGGGCCCAAGAACCATAAATACTGGAGGCCTTTAGATGAGCGACAACTTAAAAATAACCGACGGTGTAGTCGATGCAGCCTACCTGCTCAACCAGGTTGCAGAACATGTCGATTTTACACTAGCAGACCTTGAGGCTTACGAAGCGAAGATCAGGGCCAACCCTTGGCAGGATGAGTCAAAAGAAGCTTTTCTATCTATTGTCCAATGCACTAAAGAGCTCCATGCCCAGATCCGTGACATCTCACTTGAGATTATTGACGCAAGCGTTGCGATGTTGACTGACTTCGATGCAGCAATGGAGACTGTCGAATCAATAGCAGGACTAAGCAGTTTGTATTAGGGAGGCTTAAATGAGCAGCACTTTATATGTTGATGAGACTATGGTTGATATTGCCAACGACATGTATGCGATACATAGCGAGCTAGAAGATGCGAAAACGAAGTTTGAGAAGGCTATCAGCCTCTTAAATGAGCACTATGTCAATGAGCAGGCTCAAACCCAGTTCGCTGACTTGTATGAACTCTATAGCGACAGGCTCGGCAGCCTATCGACTATATACAGCAAGTTATCAGACAATGTCTGGTTCGTTCTGAGCACTATGCTGGAGGCTGACAATGAGTTGGCTAATAAAGTCTATAACCGGATGGTAGAATCCTTCTTACCGACAGACTAGGAATGCTTTCGTTAAAAAAAGCAGCCTAGGGCTTCTCCATATAAAAACCCATAAGCTAAAATAGTGCATATAGTTTTGTCGCTTGATTTGTTGTGCGACACTTGAACATCTTGGGGAGGTGGGCAATGCCAGAGGCTTTGTTGTTCGCAGCAATTGGTACAGGCTTCACGTTTTTCATGACAGCGTTCGGCTCAGCGCTAGTGTTTCTTTTCAAAGCGGAGATCGACTCGGGCATTCAGAAGGTGCTGTTGGGCTTTGCAGCCGGCGTGATGATTGCAGTGTCAGCGTTCGGAATGCTGGTGCCAGCGATCGAAGAAACCGAGCGTATGGGCGGTATCGGCTGGATTCCGGCTGCCGGGGGCTTTGTCTTAGGGATATTCTTCTTAATTGTGATGGACTCGCTTTTGCCACACCTTCACCCTGTAGCAAAGCAATCCGAGGGCCTGGCAACTGCTTGGCGGAAGTCCACGCTTTTGATGCTGTCGGTGACTTTGCACAATATTCCAGAAGGCATGGCTGTCGGCTTGGCTTTCGCACTGGCGGCCCAGCATAGCAACGATCCTGCGTTGCTGTCATCGGCAATCGCGCTTTGCATCGGCCTAGGGATCCAGAACTTTCCCGAGGGAGCAGCGATTTCAATCCCCTTGCGACAGGAAGGGATGCCTGCCGCCAAGGCTTTTGTGTTCGGCAGCCTGTCGGCAATCGTGGAGCCGATATTTGGCATCCTGGTCGTGCTTGCAGCAGGGGCCTTAAGGCCGGCCATGCCCTGGTTGCTCGCTGCTGCAGCTGGAGCGATGATGTTTGTCGTAGTCGAGGACTTGATACCTGAGGCCCGGCTGGGCGAGCATTCGAACCTTGGCACTTTGGGGGTGATGGGCGGTTTTTTGATCATGATGGTCTTAGATGTCGCTTTAGGCTGACCAACATCGATGGGAACTGGCAATGGCTTCGATTAGTAAACCGTTTCGGCTCATATCTAGCCCCAAGCCGGTTTTTCATGCGATCTGGGACTTCGCTGCTCTACATGCATTGTTCACTGGTAGAATAATAAATACATGGCTTGAAAGACATAAAATGCTTGCTAGCAGATTGTACATAAGTATCAAAGTTTGACATTTGGAGGTTTTAAAATGGCTAAAGGCATCTCAGAAGTAGCGATTATCCGCTGTGAGTCCTATGACTTTGTCGAGGTTAAGGCGGCCGTGCGAAGGGGGATCAATTTATTGGGCGGAGCAAGCGAGTTTGTTTCAATTGGGGAGAAGATCCTGCTTAAACCAAACTGGATAATGGCCGTCTCGCCTGACCGCTGTGCGACGACCCACCCTGCAGTGTTTAAAGCTGTCAGCGAGATATTCTTAGAGGCTGGGGCCGACCTCAGCTATGGGGACTCACCGGGCCGTGGGACTTCGGAGGATGAGAGCTTAGAGGCCTCCAGAGCTACAGGCTTCCTTGAAGTAGCGAACGACTTGGGCATTCCGCTTGCAGACTTTATCAACGGCCGGACCGTCCAAACCGGGCAGCAGGAGTTCTTCATAGCCAATGGGGCCCTTGACTGCGACGGGATCGTCAGCCTTCCCAAGTTAAAGACCCAAGGGTTCCTAAAGCTCACAGGCGCTGTGAAAAACCAGTTCGGCTGTATCCCAGGCAGGCGTAAAGGAGCCTACCACCAGCAGTTAGAAAAGCCCGCTGACTTCGCTCGGATGCTGATTGACCTGGATATGTTCCTAAGGCCCAGGTTGTACGTCATGGATGGGATCATGGCCATGGAAGGCAATGGCCCGATGAACGGCGACCCGAAAGCGATGAACGTGCTCTTATTGTCTGCCGACCCTGTTGCCCTTGATGCCACAGTCTGCCGCTTAGTGGACGTTAACCCCGAATACTCGTACACAGTGTCGTTGGGCATGCAAGCAGGCCACGGGACATACTTGGAGTCAGAAATAACCCTTTTGGGCGATCCTTTGGATAACTTTATATCATACGATTTCAACATTAATCGCAATCCTATCAGCAATGTCCGTGGGGCAGGGGTCTTCTCGCGTGACAACGATGCTGGGGTCCCGAAACCTTATATTGTGGAGGAGAACTGCCAACGGTGTGGGGACTGTATCGATATCTGCCCCTTGTCGCCTTCTGCGGTTGATTGGCTCGACAACGATGTCACTGAGCCCCCCACCTATGACTACAGCCGTTGCATCCGCTGTTTTTGCTGCCAAGAGCTTTGCCCGCATGGGGCTATTTTTATCCAAGACCCTCTTAGCTAAGCATATACGCCGATACAGTTCGTATTTCTTTGTCCTCAAAAGATTTCACTTTGAGGGCAAAGATTTGCTTGCAATTTTTCCCATATAGTGTAAAATTACACTATTCGTGTAGTTTCGTTTATCTGAAAGGCTTTAAACAAGCAGCGTGGGCCAAGCTAACAAACTATGCAATATACAAGGTTTGCCTGCATTTATTTAAAAGATGGGAACGACCATAGACCGTGAAACATTCATAAACCTATGCGATACCAATCTAAAACTGGTTCGCACTGAATACGGGCTTACGCAAGACGAGATGGCTTTTATTATTGGCATATCCAAAAAAACGCTAGTCGATATCGAAAAGGGCCGAAGGTCTCTAGGATGGATGGGCAGTGTTGCTTTATGCCATATATTTCAAGACAGCGATGTTATTGCCGGTGTTTTTGGCGGTCAGCCTACAGACATTGTCATGACCTTGGCATTTACTGGCAGGCCTATTAGATATCCCAGCGTAACCAGTAAGAAAGCCTGGTGGACGGTACTCTACGAAAACGAGCAATTCGTAATCGAGCAAAATATCATATCGCAGCATTTTCGATTGCTGACCAAAGACGGCAGACGGGTTCTCTCGTCCTTCGACCTGGACGAGGTTTTACCAATATTCAACGGATCCAAGACAGGTGGTAGATAGTATGGTTGATTTTATTCTCTTCATGTTGATGGTCAGTGTGCTAGTGACAATAATCATCTCTTTCTCGAAGATCAATGCCCTCCAAGAACAGATCGGCTTTCTCACGAGGGCAATCGAGATGCTCCAGCATAGTATTGGTCTATTGAATTCGTCATATCCAAAACGAGACACGCAACAAGCCCCATCGCCAATACCTCGACCAATGGCACCTTCCGATGGGCCCATCGTCGATGCGGCAAGGCCGGCTTGGGAGCCCCCGCAAGCACAGCAACAGTTTGACAGACAGCCATTGCCGGTTCAACAGCCTATACCGGCCCAGTTTCAACAGCAGCCTATGCCAGCCCAACTGCAACAGCAGCCTATGCCCGTGCAACCGCAGCCTATGCCAGCCCCGCAGCCAACCCTGCCTGTTCCTGCAAACCAGCCAGAAGTAGCAGCTAAACGCTCATATGAGACTTTTTTCGGCCGAAACGTTATCGGCATCATAGCTTCAGTATTAGTCTTCATCGGGCTAATCTTCCTTGGCTTTCTAGTAGTACCCTACTTTAACGACGCTGTAAAAATCCTCCTCATGTTCAGCCTTAGCGCAGGCTTGAGCGCAGGAGGGTACCTGACCAACAAGCGTTACTCGAACAACTTTACAAAGGCTTTGCTCGGTACCGGTTGCGGGGCCTTCTTTATCTCCATTCAGATGACCCATCTTTATTTCAATGCGATCAACGAGATCGTCTGCTATATCCTGCTGCTGGCTTGGATCGTGGCCTCGATGCTTCTGGCTCGCCAGTCCGAGTCGTTGCTAGTGGGCATCATCGCGCATGTCGGCATGGTTTTCTCCACATGTGCTGGGTACTCGTTTGGCCTGATCGGCGATAAGCTGGTTCTTTTACTGGGCTACCAGCTCTTATCTTCGGCTGCCATAGTCGTGGGCAACATTTACTGCAGCCGCAAGCTGGTCCGCCTAGGCTTGTTCGCGACCTTGTCGCTCACGCTTTATGCCAGTGCAGTGATGTCAAGCGAATTCGACTACTACTTTTTTGCACACGGTGCCAGCCAGACGGTCGTCTTGGTCAGCGTAGCTTTCGTTATACAGTTTCTGACTGCTAGTTTTTTGGCCTATTTGCTTTTTGTTTCCATCATCCGCACAAAATCGAGGTTTTCACTGCTTATGCAATCAGCCAACCTCCTCCTTTGGTTCTTTGCCCTGATGATGAACATCAACCGTCTAGTCGAAAAGCTCTTCGGCCGGCTAGGCAGCACAGCTACAAATTATTATCTTGCTATATTAGTAGCTATGATTTTGACACTGGTCATTATCTATACAGCAGTGTTCGTGCTTGTCTCTTTAAGAAAGACGATGAAATTCGATTATCGCTTAGAGCTGCTCTCTAATACCCTGCTTTTTTGTATTTCTGTGATTTTATTGATGTATTTGTGCCTTGAACATTTAAGGCTTGGCGAACCTGGGCCGAATGTCATTTATCTCGTCTTGCCTGCTGGGCTCTGTCTGCTCGCTGAGATGCTGAGCACCAGACAGGCTTCTACAGCTGACAATATGGGTACTGCTCGAAACATTAGCAGCACATATAGCATTACTGCCCTTGGCATCCTGGCTTTTGACTCTTTATATATGTGCTTACAGGGGTATATGGAATTAATGTCGTTCGGCACCGAATTGCTGGCCTTGCTCTACCTCGCCATTACTTTGGTACTGAGCTTTCTGGCATACCGGCGACTGAACCAAAATGCCAGCATGGAGTTGAGAAGAGCCTATAAGATAACGGTACTGGTCTATTTTCAAATCGCTGCAGCAAGCATTTTCTGGCGTTCCTACCTGCAAATCGGCAATTCTGTATTCTATCTGATCTGCCTTTTGACGCTACTTGCCTTCCAGTTGTTTGGCGAGGACAGCCCCCGGGCTTTTTTCAAGGTAAACGAATACATTCTAATGATCGGGCTTTGCTTGGACTTTAGTGCGCATGGGCTGAAAAACGCTGGGATATTTATAACATTGCTGCATCTAGTGGCTGTGGCTTGCGCCCTATTCATCATTTTGAACAGGATTCGTTTGTTGACCCAAACAAAGTCCCGACAGTCCAATCAAGCCCGTCCGACAAACCAGCAAGCGCCTGCAGAGCCTGCAGCCCTGTTTGAACAGGCTCCGCCGCCTTCGACCAGCAGGTTCTTCATCCGAGACGATATTGAGTTTTTCAGTGGCCTTGCTATCCACTGTTTGGCCTTAAGCACAGTTCAAGGCCTAACCGGCTGGCTTGACTATACCTACACTTTTGGCTTGGTAAGCATGATCGTTGCCCTTGTGATAGTCACACTAGGCTTTTGGTCATGGACCCGTTCGCTTCGGCTCTATGGCCTGGCAGTAGTCATACTGTGTGTGTTGAAGCTTGTTCTGATCGATATGAGCGGCTTAGAGACCATCATGCGGGTAATTGCCTTCATCGGTGGCGGCATCATCTGTTTTGGAGTAAGCGCCTTGTACAACTTCGCAGTCAAGCGATACCAGACCGAGCGCTTCAACAGCAGGGAATAGTCACTGCTTGTAGGATTGACTGTTGCCGAACAGCCTATGCTAAAAAAACGCCCAGAGGCTATACATTGCCTCTGGGCGCTTCGAGCTTGATCTTGAAAAAAAATTTAAAGCAACTGATTAATACTTGATGCTTACAACCGGTTTGATCAATTCAGGCGGTTTGTCCTTCATCAACATGATCGCATCCTCAATGTGTTCAAAGCCTTCGAAGCGATGGGTGATCAAGAGAGACGGGTCAATACGGCCATGGACAACCATCGAAGCAAGCCGCTCCATCCGGCGGCGCCCACCAAGCATGAGGCCGGCGTTGATGGACTTATGCCCCATTCCGACGCCCCATTCTTCGCGCGGGATCTTGATATAGTCGCCTGAGCCGAGGTAGTTGACATTGCCGATAGCCCCACCTGGCTTGAGCATCCGAATAGCCTCGTCGAAAGTATCGACGTCGCCACCGGCGATCAAGACCTTATCCACACCTTTGCCATTGGTCATATCAAGGACCTGCTCATAGATCGGGCCCTCTTTGTAGCTCAAGATGTCTGTTGCTCCATAAGCGAGGGCAACATCGATGCAGTTCTGGCGGGTGCCGACAGCAAACAAGCGAGCTGCTCCAGCGAGTACGGCACCTCGAACAACCATCAGGCCAACAGGGCCGATGCCTACGACGACAACGTCATCGCCATAGCGAACCTTAGCCAGCTCAGAAGCATGTAGGCCAGTAGGTACCATGTCGGAAAGCATTGCGCCAGTTTCAGGGGGAATCTCTGGAGGCAGCAAGGCCAAGTTACCGTCAGCGTCATTGACATGGATGAACTCGGCAAACACACCGTCCTTGATATTGGAGAACTTCCACCCGCCAAGCATTCCGCCAGAGTGCTGAGGATAACCGTCTTGCGCCTCTCCACTGCTCCAATCTGGTGTGATAGCTGGCATGATGCAGATGTCACCAACCTTGAAATCTTTGACTAGCTCGCCAACCTCGACGACTTCACCGACGCCCTCATGGCCCAAGACCAAGTCATGGCGGTCACCGATAGCGCCTTCCCAAACAGTGTGGACGTCTGAGGTGCACGGTGCGAGGGCAACAGGACGCAGGATAGCATCCAGCGGCCCGCACACAGGACGGTCCTTTTCGATCCAGCCTGTTTGGTTTAATCCCAACATTGCATAAGCTTTCATTTCTTTCTCCCTTCCAGGGCATTCCCTGTATTAGACGTAGCACTGAGGCAAGTCTTTATAGCCCCTGACAAGACAACCGCCTATAACGAAGCAATCGACTTTGCTGGAACATTTATATGAATGGATAAACCTCAACTGCTCATCTCTTGGTATGGAAACATTGTAGCTGAAATTCACACAACAGACTGAACCAGTCGGTAAGTACTGCTTTTATTTTTGTTCTTGATGCAGCGCAAACACTTATGGTTTTGTGCTAACTGCTGTTTATCGTCCAGAGTCGACCAGCGAGCCTTATGGCCCAGTGCTAAAACCGACAATGCGATACCCTCCACCGGAAGGCTCTAAGGCAATAAAGAATGCTGCACTGGTTTGGTCGGGGCTATAGACTGAGCCTGTCGCAGCAGTCATCTCAAACGAGCACAGCATCAGCAGCCTGTCTGAGCGGCTGGCCTTCATTTCGTCGTCGACCCAAAGCCGGCATTGCCTGAGCGATGCTGTCTTCATCCCATAGACGCCCTGCGTAAAGTCCATGTTTGCAAGCTCGGCGGACATCATCTTTTTCATGCCGGCATAGTCGCCAGCCGCATAAAGGTCAAAGAACTCCTTGATCAAGGCCTCGCCGAGAATGCTGTCTGCTAAGCGCAAGTCATAGCGTTCGAGCCATGAAAGCTCGCCACCAGCAGGATAGTCGTACTCCTCGTCTCCCTGTAATACCTTCTCGAACACCAGGCTCTCGCCTACCTGGCTGTTGTTGATATATATCTGGTAGACGGCCTCGTATCCCATATGCGCGTTGAAACGCACAATCCCCCCATCGTCCCCTAGACAAATATAGGAGTGCGTGCCACTGAGCGAGCCGATGAACCGTAAGCCTGAGCGGTCGATGGTCAAAAAGTTATACATCAGCTCGATCTCGCTGTCCCCTTCCCTGATGATCAGCTCCTTTACCCCGTTGCCATCGACATCGTATAGGAAATAGATCGGGACAAAAGCAAGGCCACTGTCATCGACGCTCGTAATGACCTCTTTGTAGACCGACCTTTGGACTGCCGGGCTGTCTACCCCATTTATCAGGTCGTATGTCCCAGCAGTGCCTGCCAGGTCCCCCCTGGCGTCGCTGATGGTAATGCTGACCGACTTGCCGTCATTGGCAAAAGTCAGGCTGCCTTCCATGTAGACCTCGGACTGTGGTTGGTTTTCCTGGAACACAAAAGTCACCACGTAGGCGCCTTCTATAGGCTCAGGCATCCCCGAGGTCTCGATATCGCTGTAATACAGGAACTCCTTCCCGGGAATATCCAGGTTGAAAATAATCCCCCGCTCGCCAACGACCCTGATAAAAACCATACCGTTGTACTGTCCGGGAGCGTATTCGTAATACCACAGGGAGTACTCATAGGCGGCGAACTCGAATTCATCGGCGGTCTGCTCGTCATCCTTGGGCTTTTCTGGGCCTGTCCCGCTGGTACAGCTGGTAAAGGCAAACAGGGGCAATATCAGTATGAGGATAAGAACACACCTTGCTAGCGGTGCAAGCTTTTTGATCACGGTTGAACTGGGCTTTTCCTTCATGGCTTGTCTCCCTCTTTTCATTCGCGCCGCCTTGTGCCAAACCAAAAAAGACGGCTCTAACCTAAGTCGAATGTTGCTCACTCTAAGCAAGACAGGATATCAGAATCAGCCTGCTCAAAACACAGCATATTGTTTTTATATGCTTTACTACGGTTTATTGTCAGCCTTCATAGACCGACTGTTTACATGCCTTCAAAGTCGAGCATCTGTGAAAGCAGCCGATCGGGTGAGTATGACTCAATCACCCCGATGTCCCCATCAGGAGTGGAGATATAGCGCAGCATGATCTGCTTGTCCAGCAAAAGCTTGGCCTTAATGCCTCCGCTTTTGATGCGCTCGTTTCGCACCACGTCGATAACTATGGCGGCTATTGGGTCCATTATCAGGTCAAGTGCCTCGATCAGTTGGTCACAGGCAATTCCATAGTCCGCTGCACAATCAGCCAGGCTTACTGAGTCATTGGCCTCGACAAGTTCGAACAAAGCATTGATTGTACTTATGTCACCGAGCACCTTGAAAGGCCCAAAAGGCACGCCCTCGGTCTTATCCAGAGAAAAACCGCTTAGAAAGTCTGGGGCACATTGCGAAAGCGTCGGGTAGTGGATTATGTGGTTTGCGTTTGGCGCCTCACGTTGTATAAGCATCGCCTCCTCATCGGTGGTGACGTAAAACGCGGCATCATACTCTGTCAGGCGTGTCGTAGACGGGTCAGTGTGGTATATAGCAAAAGCACCATCGATAAAAGGCCGAAGCGCCCTAGCGAAGGTGCTTTCTAGCTCGATGCTATCGTTTTCAACTGTCAGGTTCCCGGCTTGTTGCTGCCTTTGTAAGAACTCCTCGCGCCATTGGTCAAGCTGGGCTAGATCCTGGCCGACAAAGGGGTCGGGAGTGGTTCTTGGCAAGTGTGATGCAAACATCACACAGATAAAGGCGATATCGAGGTCAGATAAGAGGTAGTGGTTTGCCATATTTACACCTTCCTAACTCTCGATAAGCTTTGTTTATCAGATGCCGCTGTCTTTGAACAGCTCATCGAACCACCTTTGATTGTCAGCTTCCTGGGCTTCTCGAAAGCCTTTTTTTGCGTCGTAGGAAAGCATTGCTGAAATAGCGAGCCCTGATGCTGCAGCAATGGCAATTGGTGTAAAGGATACTGTAAACGTAGCAATTGCAAGGGTTGTGACACTGCTTCCGATAGCTCCTGTGCCTATTGAAACAACCAGGTCGTTAAAACCAGCCCAAGACGAGTTCGCCTCAGCATACGCTAGAGGCAAATAGGGGTTACGGTTCAACTCGGCATTGGCTGCATCAGCGGCTGACAGACCCACCAATACCCATGACATAGATTTTATGCCGGCTTGGAAATACTTCAGCGTCGGGCTGACTGGGGGTGTCGTGACGGAGCCTTCAGCAGAGCTTGGCTCTAATATGGGACCTGTATAGCTGTTCCTGTATTTCGGGAAGACCTTGCCTACTAGCTTGTGAAACAGGTTTGTTGTGATCCCTGGCAGTTGTTTGACTTTCGGCAAGAACCTTGGATGTAGGACATCGTCTGACAAGGTAGCAAAATAACCGGCAACATCTAAGGATCCGATCAGGCTTTTCGGTTCTACATAGTCAAATGAGTCGTTAAGTGTATATTCCAGTCTTGGGATAATGTCTCTGTCGACCAAACTGACCGACTTGACGAACTTGTCAAACATTGTTTCAAAATCCTGTAATTGGATTTTTGATGCTTGGGCTGACAGGGCAATATCGAAAAGCCTGCTGTAGTCTAGACGAACATGCCTTAGGCCTGAAATCGTGTAGCCCAGCAGGCAGATATCCCTCCAGACCTCCTCCCAATGATCTTTGGATATTCTGGTCTGCCACAATGAAGTTTCAGAATAATGGACTATGTCGCTGTTAAAAGTACTTACGTTGACAGCTTGGGGCAAGGAGGAGTACTGCGTCTGGAGCTCTTTGGCAAGCTCATACATAAAAGCCAAAACGAATCTAAAATAGGTGATCCGCTCTATTTGATTCTTAGCCACTTTCATCCAAATGAAGAACTTCTCATAAAACACTGCGCCTGAGACTCCTTGCCAGCCGTTTTTCGCCAGACTCAGCACCGAAGCCTCACATTCGTCCACCAGCGAGTTTATTTGAGCCAAATAGCGGTCATAGTCAGCAATGGTTTTTTCCAGCTCGTTTATTGAAATATTGAATAGCATTGGCACAGCCCCCCTCAAGCTCGGCGGCGTTTCGAGTCATGGTAGTGGGTGTCCGCCGAACTCAACATCGACAACCTGTTAGACAGGTCGTCGATGTTTTGGTTGTACAACGATATCAAATCCCCGAACTCTACCTTGTCGTCCATGGCTCTGATTCTCAGTATCATTGCTTCGTTAGGGTGAAACAATGAATTGTCTACCTGGTTCGATATAGAAAGACAGGTGTTATGGTTTGCGGAGACTTGGCTTTGATGATGAGACAGTGTACCAACTACCTTTAACATTATTGATATGTCATTTCTTATTTCTCTAATGGTGCTGCAATAGCATGGCATTTTTTCACCCGCTATCTGTCTCTGACTGTATATGGAATAGACCATGGCTTCTGGGTGCTGATTATCTCCCTCGCAACTGTTGTTCGGTCATCAACGAAAACCAAGGCCTCACATGATGCCTTCAACTCGGCAGTCAGCCTGGTCAAGCCAGTGTTTAGCATGGTCAAGTCTGACAATAGTTTTGAAGACACTGTATAAAACGCATTCCCGCTTGCACCGTGCCAGCAGTTTGAAAGTGCTAGATTGGTTGTTTGCACATCACTTAACAGCTCGTTGAACTCACTTAAAGAATCAGTCAGCGAACTGTGGGCTTGACGAAACTCGGCTTCTTTTACCAATATTCTCGTACTTGACGACATCAAAACCTCCCTTTTGGACAGATTCATGTTGTTTCCCTCGGCAGACGAGTGCCTGGTCAATATGCTAAAGCATCAGCAGTTTAAAAGGCTTATGTTGTTGATTCTGTAACGAATTTGTACTATTAATTTAGTCACATATAATTAATGATGCCCACAATACTGTGGCTATGTATGCTTTATGTCAACAGAATGCTTAGTTGTGGCTGGCTATCTTTTCTTTAGAGAGCATGTACTCGAGCCAAGCTGAAAACATGCTTTTCACGCCTTGCTCAGAGCAGTCAAAAATACCCCTTGTCTTGCTTTTTATCATCGGCAAACACATCAGACGCCTATGCGATTAGCACAGTAAGCTGCAGGTTAAGGCTATGGTTTTTCAACCTATTGCTTGATTGTGCTAATTGCCTAGATATTTAACCTACAATAGAACAAGTCTGTCTCCCTTAAAGCACGTCGTATATGAAAAGGCTGGTGAAGCCAGAGAGGGCATACGAGGCGCTCAAAGGGTTTGAAAATAGCTTGATCAAGCAAAAGCAGAGGAGGTCATATGCCAACATTGTCCAAGTATCAGAATTACATGAGAATGTTTGAGCGGGATGTCCCTGAACAGCAAAGAGGCATGGGCCGGATCACTGGCGGGTATGAAAAACCAAGGTACAGCCACTACTAAAAACTTATATAGAAACTGTCGGCTTGGAGTAAAACACCAAGCCGCTTTTATTAAAAAGACTATAGTTCATGTGGATAAGATCGGCCTGGTGCGGGCTTTAGCAAAGGGCCCAGTCGATATAAGAGAAGAGCAGTAGGGCAAAAGGAAAGACAATCGAGCAAATCAGTAAAAAAGATGAAAAGAGGAAAATTATGCCAACATTAACACCCTATGAGAACTACATGAGAATGATGCGAGGAGAGATGCCCGAGTATGTCCCAGCCATGATGGACGGCGGTGGGACCATGGGCATGGTTTGGGAGTACAACAAGGACTGGCGCCCGGCAATGGGAACGACTACTCCAGGCGAGATCTGGTACGACATGTTCGGTGTGCCTTATGTCTCGGAATGGAACGCCAACAACGGGTCGCTGCCGGCCCCCGGCCAATTCATCCTAGAAGACATCACCAAGTGGCGGGACGTGATCAAGAAGCCGGCTATCTTGGAGAACATCGACTGGGAGTACTGCGCCTCGGTGGACCTGCCGAAGCTTGACCCCCAGTACCTGGTATCGGCTGGCCCTTCCATCGGCAACGGCTACTTCCAAATGCTAGTGGCCTTCATGGGCTTCGACAACGGCTTGATCGCCTGCTACGAAGAGCCCGAGGAGGTCAAGGACCTGCTTACCTTCTTGAAGGACTTGAACGTGGAGATGGCCAAAGAGTACATCCACTACTACAAGCCAGGCATGTATGGCATGGGCGACGACATTGCCCACGACCGCGCCCCCTTCGTGTCGCTGGACATCTTCTTAGACATCTTCGAGCCGATGTGGCGGGCAACAGTAGCCCCGTACAAAGAGGCCGGCTGTTTGGCATCGCACCATAACTGCGGAAAGCTAGACGAGTTCATCCCCTACATCGTGGACATGGGCTTTGATGCCTGGAACCCTGCCGAGCCATCCAACGACCTGGTTGCCATAAAAGAGAAGTTCTTGGGAAGGCTTGCGATCTGTGGCGGATTTGCCAACAATGGCCCGGTCTGCTACCCCGAGACGACGGAAGAGGAAGTACGCGGTTTCGTCAAAGAGGCCCTCGACCTCTACTCCCCTGGTGGAAGCTATGCGTTCGGCGGGTTCATCATGGGGCCGCCCAACGACCCGGTAACCGCTGTCCGTCAAAGCTGGATCAACGACGAGTTCGAAAAGATCCGGTATTCCTACTACTGAGGCCAGACCACTATTGCTCCCCAAGAACTGGGAGCTTACAAAAAAAGCGAGCCAATAAAGGAGGAGCGTGATGCCGTCTATAACACCTTATGAGAACTATTTACGCATGATGCGGGGCGAGATGCCGGAGTACGTTCCGGCCATGATGGACTTGGGGACGGCCTTCGGCATCCAAATGGAGTACAGCAAGGGCTGGAGACCAGCCTTTGGCACCATCGAGCCGGGCGAGATCTGGCACGACATGTTCGGTGTCGCCTACAAGTCCGAGTGGAATGCCAGCAACGGGTCAATGCCTGCTCCTGGGCACATACTGCTAGACGACATCACCAAATGGCGCGACGTTATCAAAAAACCCGCAATCCTTGAGGATATCGACTGGGAGTACTGTGCTTCTGTCGACCTGCCGAAGCTTGACCCGGACAAGCTGGTATCAGGCGGGCCCTCGGTAGGCATGGGCTATTTCATGATGCTGGTCAGCTTCATGGGCTTTGACGCAGCCTGCATCGCCTGCATGGAAGAGCCTGAGGAGGTCAAGGACCTCTTGAACTTCCTGCTTGAGATAAACCTCGACATGGCCAAAGGCTACATTCAGCACTACAAGCCAGGCCTGTTCAGCCTCGGTGACGATATCGCCCACAACCGTGCGCCTTTTGTGTCGATAGCGACTTTCGAGGATATCTTCGAGCCGATGTGGCGGGCCAACACCGCACCTTACAAAAACGCCGG
>JGI24702J35022_10001403_pt1 | contig 15000 bp, 13 predicted proteins | sample TergutTh196P4_FD_35022 | JGI IMG/M metagenome (IMG submission 35022)
GCGTGGTGGCAGCGGCGTCCACAAAAGAAGCGTAGCCGCCCTCTGCCGGAAGGGGCGCTTCCTGCGGCGCTGCCAGAAGCACCTTCGATTGATACGGGAAAGGCGACGGGAAAATCCCGGTGAAAATTTCCCTGTCTGTAAGCAGGTTTAGGCCAGAACGGCTTTTCCAGTATTCAAAAGAGTGTGTTCCGGAGTTTCCCAAAGTAAGCGTTGCTGAAGTGCAGACCACGGTATCGTTAGGCTCAAAGAGGGCTTCCTTTAGATAAGGCGCGATATCGACAGGCGTAACGTTGTACACCGCCCATGGGTTTTCAAACACGCGACTGCCCGTATGCCGTTCAATCCACATAACATCGTCAAGGTTTTCACGGTACTCGATAAAGGAAGTGCAAACTGAAGTTATAGAATCAAAGCGGCGCAGGACAGAACGGGATTCCCATACAGCAGGCTCGTCGTTTTTTTCTTCGGGGATCTTGTCAAGCAGCCCTTTGATAAAAGACGATAGGCTATTCAGGTTTTTTCTAAGCGAGATAAATTCCGGGGAGAGAGTTTCTTTAATCATTTTGTCTTTCTGCGAAATTAGGCGGAACACCCCCTCGTCGCCGCAGAGTTCCAGCGCTGCCTTGTCAAGGTCGTCAACAGAGCTTCTGATTTTATTGAACCTTTCCATGATTTCAGTTTCATTAAGGCCGCCCTTAAAATTTTCAAGCGTGTTTCCAGGTATATGCGATGCCATTCGGAAAATTAAGCTGCCTTCCAAAGCGCGATGCTTCCGGTGTAGCCGCCCCAGGAGGCGGTTTATTCCAATCCGGCTGAACTCCTGTGAGAAAAACGAAGTCGCCGCTTCCTCGGCTGTGNGCGCCTCGTCTATGATCACCCGCGAGTACGGCGGAAGCACAACCGTCCCACCGTAGCCTGCCCCTTCCCGGCGCGCCGCAAGATCGGCGAAGAGCAGGTGGTGGTTCACGACGAGAACCTTCGCATCAAGGGCCTCACGCCGTAGGAGCATGACAAAGCAGCGCTCCCTTTCAAGGCAGCGCATGTTCATGCAGTTGTCAGCTTCAGAGCACACCCTTGACCAGACGCCTTCATCCGGCATAAATGCGAGATCTGAGCGGCTACCAGTGGAAGTGGTATCTGCCCAACGGGCGATGTCNTCNANNTGCTCTTTCCCNTCGNTAAAAAGGGACGNCTCATTCATAGCATCTTTCAGGCGCCGTATGCAGACGTAGTTTCCCCGTCCCTTAACAAGGACGGTTTTTATCTTTTTATTCAGGGCGGCAGTGACAAGCGGAATGTCTTTCCGGTAGAGCTGCTCCTGCAACGTTATGGTGGCAGTCGAAACAACTATCCTTTCACCGTTGGCCGCCGCGTAAGATAAAGCGGGAATCAAGTACGCAAAGGATTTACCGACACCCGTACCCGCCTCGGCGGCGACAAGCGCGTCTTCATTAAAACCCCGCATTATGATTTTCATCAGCCCAAGCTGCGATTCGCGTATCTCGTAGGAAGGAAGCCTCCTGCTAACCGCGCCACCTGGCTGGAGGGCAGCGCTTATGGTTTCGGGATCGAGCTTTTTTACAGCCCGCCTTTTAATGGGCTCCGCCACGACATAAACATTCGTTACATCGTTATCCACAATGTATGAACCGAGTCCTGATTCCGCAGCCCATGAAGAAATAGTCAAATCGTTATCGCTGGGGGTCAGGAAACCCGACGGGTGGTTGTGTATGAAAACATCCGGAGCAGATCCCGTCCCGCTTTTTTTTATCAGGGCCAAAACAGAGCCCTCATTTCCCCTCGCACTGACCTCTATCCTGCTAATTACTTTATTTTCGATTAATTTTCCTTCGGTTAATTTACCAGAATTAAAAAACCCCAGGGCAAAAACTTCATTACCCTCAGCATCCTCGATTTCTGCTTTGAGTTGATTAATAACCGCTTTGGAAAAACGCTTCGCCGCCTGCACTACTTAATCCTTGTCTCTTATTATTGACAGTATAAAGCCTTTTGGCTATCCTTATAACTGGAACTGATACCAAGAGAGATTAGCTCATGTGGATAGAGCGTCAGCCTCCGGAGCTGAAGGCGATGGGTTCGAGTCCCGTATCTCTCACTCATGGAAGGCGAGTCCCGTATCTCTCACTTTTGGAGGGTGAGTCCCGTATCTCTCAAAAAATGCACAAACTAACAAAAGATTCCGACAGAAAAGCCAACTACCACCTAATGACAGAAACGGCAAAGGCTTTTTTCCAGGATGAGACAGACCTAATAGCGCTATTATCGAATTTATCCGCGCTTATCAATTTCTATGTGGATGAGATCAACTGGGTGGGTTTCTACCTAATACGGGGCAAAGAACTTGTACTAGGCCCTTTTCAGGGGCTTCCTGCCTGCACACGCATTGGTGAGGGGAAGGGGGTTTGCGGCAAGGCGGTTCTGGATCGCAAAGCGGTAATTGTTCCGGATGTTAACAGCTTCCCGGGGCACATCGCCTGCGATTCCGCTTCTGCATCGGAGCTTGTGATACCATTTTTCAAGGGCGGCAAGGTAGAAGGTGTACTTGACATTGACAGCCCTTTGCCAAACAGGTTTGGCGATCTTGAAGCTGAATGCCTTGGGCAAATCGCGGCCATGTTGACAGAGTGTATTAATAATAGTACCAAGAAATAATTACTTATGGAAACGAAGTGGATAGTTTTACTCTTAGCCATAGCAATGTATGCTGCGGTTATTATATTCCCCGGCAAAAAAGCATGGATAACATTGGCGGCGGCGGTCCTGGTTGTTGTCCTTGGAATTGTCCATCCGCTTAATGCACTAGGCTTTATCAATTGGAGCGTTTTGCTCATCTACATAGGAAGCCTTATTCTGGCGGAACTGTTTATATACTCCAAAGTACCTGCNAGGATTGCGGATAACATCGTCACGTTTACCCCCAANGCCGGNATTGCAATCGTGCTGCTCCTCGTTGTTACAGGGCTTATATCCGCCTTTGTTGAAAATGTTGCCACCGTTTTGGTCATGGCGCCGGTTGCCCTTGCCCTATGCGTCAAACTGAAAATTATCCCAACCCGTTTTATGATCGGCCTTGCCGTGATGGCGAATTTGCAGGGGACCGCCACCCTTGTAGGCGATCCGCCGTCCATGATTTTCGCCAGCTTCGCAAACTATGGGTTTAACGATTTCTTTATTTACGATGGCCGCCTCTCAATATTCTTCGTTGTTCAAATCGGGATGCTGGCAGGGTCACTTTATTTCCTTTATTCCTTTTCAAAAGAAAAGATCAAGATAAACGTTAAAAAAGAACCGGTATTGTCTTCGGTGCCTACCATCCTATTAATCCTTATGATCCTTGGGCTTGCAATCATTTCATTCTTTCACAGCGGCATTTCTCTGATATCAGGATTGATGGTAATGGGGCTTGGCATAGTGGGCCTCCTCTGGTTTATATTCATCCGCAAAGAAGGATTTTCCAATGCCGTTGGCCTAATAAAAAGGCTTGACTGGGAAACAATCGTTTTTCTAATCGGCATATTCATCGTGATAGGCGCCTTGTCGGAATCGGGATTACTCGAAGACCTTGTTGATTTCCTTGCAACCATAGTGGGCAGCAACGTGCTGTTGGGATTTATCACCGTTATCGTTGTATCGGTTGTCATTTCAGGTTTTGTCGATAATGTCCCCTATATAATCGCAATGCTTCCCGTTTTTTCTAGCCTTGCCTTGCGCCTTAACCTTAAGCCTGAACTCTACATGTTCGCCCTTCTTGTGGGATCCTGCCTTGGCGGCAACCTCACGCCATTTGGGGCATCCGCAAATATTGCCGCCGTTGGAATCCTCAAAAAAGAGGGCGTTTTCATAACCTTCAAGAGCTGGCTTAAAATCGGCGTACCCTTTACGCTCATTACAACGGCGGCGTCGGCTATCTTCCTCTGGTTCGTCTGGCGTTAAAGGCTTCTATCATTTGTGCTATGTCATAAGAAGAGGCATTATTCATCACGTCAGATTTTAACCCAGCGCCCTTCTTTGGCGCTCTGGAACACTTTCTCGCAGATGACCATTTCTTTAAGGCCGTCTTCAAAAGTGGCATACTCCCCTTCCGTTTGTTTGCCTTCAGAAACTGCTTTGTAAATTTTAACGAAGTTTTGCTTAAAGGAATCCGGGAAGCCCTCAACGTGCCCGCCGGGGTATCCCGTAATTGCCTGGGTGGCAGGCTTAAGTATCGACGGATCCTTTACGCATTCGCCGTTGTAAGTTTCACGCCTTCCCACCCAGATGCTGTTGGAATTCTCGGAGTCCCAATTAAGGGTGCATTTGCTGCCGCTTATGGACATGAGCACTTGGTTTTTCTTTCCGGCACAGACTTGGCTGATATTGCAGCAGCCCCTGGCGCCATTTTCAAAACGGAAAAGCACATTGCAATAATCCTCGGTTTCAATGGGGACAACCTCGTAATCCTCTGGCCTAAGGGCCATGCCCGAAAAGGTATTGACCGGTTTTAGTGGTTTTTTACGGGTCTTGTGGAAAGTTACAAAATCAGCAAATACTTCAGTCACCTTTAGCCCCGTTATGAAACTGGCAAGGTCAAGCCAGTGGGTGCCGATATCCGAAAAGGCGCGTGTATCCCCACTAAGGGCAGGTTCAACGCGCCAGTTGTAGTCCGTGTCGTAGTAAAGCCAGTCCTGGATATAACCGCCGTTAATAGTGTACACCTCGCCCAGTTCCCCTGCACGGATCATTTCGCGCATCTGGTACGGCATTGGATAGTAGCGGTAATTATAATTGACGGCGTTAATTAAACCCTTCTCTTTTGCCTTTTTTACAAGTTTTTCCGCCTCTGCAGAGCTTATGCACAAAGGTTTTTCGCACACCACATGAAGCCCCTTGTCCAGGGCATAATCGGCCATCGGGAAATGCGTGTCGTTTGCGGTACAGACATGCACACAATCAAGATTTTCCTTATCTATCATTTCCCTGTGATCAGAATACCCTTTTGGAACACAGAGGGTATCCGCCACCCCCTGCGGGTCTTTTTTCTTGACCAACGCCACAACGTCAACATTGCCAAGACGGCGCAACTGTTCAACGTGCACCGCCCCGATAAAACCAACGCCTATTACCCCAACACGAAATCTTTTCATATTATCTGCAGCAAGGCACTATCATTTACTTCTTCCTGCTGGCGTAATCGATCCAGACTGCGACAAGCAGAATCATACCTTTCGCGATGTACTGGTACATGATATGCAGGTTCATAAGGCTCATGCCGTTGTCAAGGCTTGCCATGACCAATGCGCCGATAATCGCCCCGAATATGGTACCAACGCCGCCCCAGGGGCTGGTTCCGCCGATTATGCAGCCGGCGATAACATCCAGTTCCATGCCGCTCCCGGCTGCGGTCGTTGCCGCATTTAGGCGCGCGGTAAATACAAGGGAACTTACGGCTGTAAGTAAGCCCATAGAAATACAGATGATCATCATGGTTTTTCTGACATCGACCCCTGAAAGCCTTGCAGCTTCCTGGTTGCCCCCAATGGCGTAAACATGGCGCCCGAAGGGGGTACGTGTCGTAATGACGATATAGATTCCTGCCATTATCGCAAGGAGCACTATTGCATAAGGAATACCACGGTAACTGGCAAGCACGAGACCCATCCCCAAAATTGCGGCTGAAATGATTATGATTTTCGCTGCTTCAAGGGCAGGACGCAATACCGTAAAACCGTTGCTGATCCGTTTTTTTCTGGTCCTGATAGTTGCATATATAAAAAAGATAACCGCTAAAACAACCAGGATAAGGGTAGATAAATGCAGGGAGTCTTCCGATGAAAAAGAAGGAATATAGCCCTGGCCTATGTTTTTAAACCCTTCGCTGAATTCCCCAATGGTGGTGCCCTTGGTAATTGCCAGGGTAAAACCCTTAAAGGCCATTTGGCTGGCAAGGGTAACAATGAAAGCCGGAACCTTTCGATAGGAGATCCAAAACCCGTGCCAGATCCCAACCATAAGCCCAACCGCCAGAGTAATAAGGATTGTTGTAATAGGGTTGACCCCTTTAATAGACATTAGCCAGGCTGCCAATGCCCCTAAAGTGCCTAAAACAGAACCAAGCGAAAGGTCAATGTTTCCCGCCACCATAACAAGAACCATACCGCTGGTCATTATGGCAATGGAAACCATCTGCATAAAAAGGATGGAAAGGTTGCGTGAAGTTAAAAAGATTCCGCCTGTTAATACTGAAAAAATTAACCAGATCAATAAAAGGGCAGCAATCATGGTATACTGCCGCATATTGCTTCTAACAACGGTCTTTAATGATGCGCCAAACGATTCCTTTGAGCTATTTTGATTGCTCATCTTAGTTTCCTCCTGTTGCGTAGGTGATAATCTTCTCCGGGGTTGCTTCAGCCCTTAACAATTCACCTGTGAATTTCCCTTCATGCATAACCAGTATCCGGTCGCTCATTCCAAGAATCTCCGGCAGTTCCGACGATATCATGACAATTGCAATACCCTCATCCGCCAAGTTGTGCATAATGGTATGGATTTCAAATTTTGCCCCCACGTCAATGCCCCGTGTGGGCTCATCCAAAATAATGACTTTTGGTTTTGTTAATAGCCATTTGCCCAGGGCAACTTTCTGCTGGTTCCCGCCGCTCAGTTTTTCTACCAGTTGTTCTACCGAAGGGGTTTTTATCCTGAGCTGTTTAATCATATCTTCCACTACGGAAAGCTCATTATCTTGATCGATTAAGCCGTAATTAAGACGGGAGTAAAGGCTTGGCAGGGCCATGTTGTTTTTCACGTTTTGGATGAGCACAAGGCCGCTCCCTTTGCGATCCTCTGAAAGATAGTTGATCCCAGCGCCAATCACCTCACTCGGTGAACGGGTTGAGACAGGCTTACCAAAAAGCAGTACCTCTCCTGAACTCTTCTTTCCCCACACACCCAGCATGCTTAGCATAAGCTCTGTTCTGCCTGCACCCATTAAACCCGCTACACCCAAGATTTCGCCGGAGCGTACCTGGAAATTAATATTGTTAAGGGCAATTTTATCTATCAGTTCCGGATCGTAAACGGTCCAGTTCTTAACTTCCATTACCACCTGGTTTTTTTCTATATCTTCCGCTTTTCTTTTGGACACGGGAAACTGCTGAGTCATTTCCCGGCCTACCATGAGGGAGATGAGCTTGGCTTCGGTTAGTTCTGTTTTGTTAAAGGTTCCCTTTGTCTTGCCGTCGGTAAGCACCGTTATCCGGTCTGCAATATTAAAAACCTCTTTAAGCTTGTGGGAAATAAAAATGCAGGTCATTCCCTGCTGTTTAAATTTCCGCAAAAGGTTCATTAGATGGTCGATTTCCTTTTCGGTCAACGCCGAAGTTGGCTCGTCCAGTACCAGGAGCCGGGCTTTCTTTGCAACAGCCTTTGCAATTTCAACGAGCTGCTGGGTCCCTATGCCTAAATTAATTACCTGGGTAGCAGGGTTTATTGCCAAACCGACTTCATCCAGGGCTTCCTTGGCACGTATAAAAGAAGTGTCCCAATTAATGAGGCCATTTTTTAAAATTTCATTCCCAAGAAAAATATTTTCACAAACGTTCATTAACTTTACAAGGGCCAGTTCCTGGTAAATAACCGCAACCCCTGCCTTTTCACTATCCTTGACTACTTTGAAAGAGGCAACCTGGCCGCTAATAACAACTTCACCGGTATAAGTTTCGACCGGATAAACCCCGGAAAGGACTTTCATCAGGGTAGATTTTCCAGCACCGTTTTCCCCCACAAGCGCGTGGATCTCCCCTTCCGCTACAGTAAAATCAACATCATCAAGGGCAACAACCCCTGGAAATTCTTTGCGGATGTGCCGCATTTCAAGTATATTCTGGTTCACTGGTAACTCCAAAAAGAGTGAAAGGGCTGACCGTGGACTCTAATCCAAACGGCAGCCCATTACACTCTACACGATTTTACTTTTAATTAAAAGCATCAGCCTCATACAAACCAGAATCAATTAAGATCCTCCGGTAATTGTCCCTGTTGATCTCGGTCGGTGCAAAGCCAAGAACCGGCGTACCGTCGTCGCCTCTTCCCGTGGCACCAGGATTCTGTTTGTTGATAAGCTTGAGAGCCGCCTGAATTGCGCCATCAGCCATTCCCGCATTGTCATAACGGATTGTCATGCCCTGGGTTCCGGCAATGATCCTCTTAACGGCGTCAACTTCGCAGTCCTGCCCGGTAACCGGTACCCTGCCTGCAAGACCCTGGGCCGCAAGGGCCTGGATAACGCCGCCGGCGGTGCCGTCGTTATGTGCTATTACACCCTGGATATTATTTCCGTTGGCTGTCAGCGCATTTTCCATGTGCCTCATTGCATTGGCGGGCTCCCAGTCCACTGCGAACTGTTCCGCTACCATCTTGTATGTGCCGTTGTCAAGCCTGGGCTTTAGTATTTCCATTGTACCGTCGGCCATCATGTAAACGGTATCGTCGCCTGCGTCACCCTTAATGAACACCAGGTTGCCGCTTGGCACATTGTTCCAAATGTAGCGTCCCATCATCCTGCCAATCTCGACCTGGTCCGTTTCGATGTAGAGGTCCGCTCCTCCGCCTGTAATCGGCCTGTCGTATGCGATTACGGGGATTGGGGTTTTTTCCTTGTGCGCCATTGCTACAATCTGCCTGGCCGCCTCGGAATCGTGGGGTGCGACTATCAGGGCTTTTACTCCCATTGTGATGAGGTTTTCGCACTGGGCCTGCTGCCTTGCCGCATTGTTGTCGGCTACCTGGATGATAACTTCGACATTGTACTTTTCAGCGGCCTCAAGAAAGCCATTGTAATCTTCGACCCACCGTTCCTCCCGCAATGTCGCGATCGAAACACCGATTTTTGTTTTGGCACCTGACTGTCCGCTGCCTCCTGCGAAGACCATTGATCCAACGACCAAAAGGGCCAGCACTACAAAAACTGCTCTTTTCATTCTCTCCTCCAAAAAAAATGTTATATGGTTATCTCCTAAAGGAGAACAACCTACTATAAAAAACCTTCTAGTTCAAATCCGGTTCAAGTGGACCGGCCAGATCTTTAATAAAAAATAATTTCCCCGGCAGGGTGGGCATGAAACTTGACGGTATCCACATATCCGGGCCGTAGCGAAGCGTAACCCACAGGGACATCCCCTGCCACATAAGACCGCGGCTATACGTGCCGTCGCAGCCGCCGATTATTTTATCAGACTGCAAAAACAGGCCAGGGCCGATGGTATTGGCAAAACAGGGGACAAGGGTTGTCCTGCTCTTAAAACTGTGCAGGGCGTTTTGTTCAATTGTTAATGGATGGAGGCGGGCACCAAACCTGTATTCTGGTTTTTTCCATTCATCAACACTGGAATACTCTGCGGCAAAATGAGGTTCCCAAAAGGCGATATGAAACACCCGGCCAATGCCGAAAACTGTAACAAGGCGTGCTCCCTCGGCCTTTAATGCGGCGATTTTTTCACCATAACCAGGAAGGCTCGTCTTCGTGGCAAAGTTGCGCTGGTCGGCGGGAACTGTCAAATCACCAAGCGGGCCGTACAGGGCCTTTTCCATACCGTACTGAAACGAACCATGATCCGAAGGGGCAAGGGTGTTTCCCTCAGCGTCGCTCCACTCGTCCATGTTAAAGCCGAAAACATGATTGCAGGGTACCTTCCACTCTTTAAGGAAATAAACGAGCCAGCGGTACATCCCCATGGGGCCAACCGGCAGGATAAGGGCCAGTTTTTTGCCTTCATCCCTGGCTTCTTTGATGGTCATGGCGATTTCATGCCCCATCATCACCGCAAAGACAGTGTCGTTGTCGCAGGGGATGAGGGCAAAACCCCTGTGCCAGAAGTCCTGGCGTTCCATGATTTCGTCAGCCCGGTGGGAGCAGCATTCGTCGATTTTTTTTAGATCCCATCCGAGAGGAAAATAATTTTCCATGTTGGAACCTTTAAGGGTCGAAATAAAATCCATTGTCCCTCCTTAAACCGCTATCCTGTCCACGCGCTGTGGAAGGCCAGTGCTTTGTACCAGATGCATCCCGGTTGTGATGTATCCCCTGCAACTCTCAATCAACCCCTCAAGCGCCGTAGTTCCGCTTAAATCCCTCGTGATCCGGGGCATCACCTGGGCAGGCAGATAGTATTTCATTCGCTTGCCGATGGCTTCGACCAAGGTTTTGGCAAAGATTTTACCCGCCAATACAATCACCCCAGGGTTAAGCAATACTACATGGTTTATGGCTATCGTGCTAAGGATCGCTATCAGCTCTTTCTGTTTTCTGGAATCGCCCTTTTGCCTTAATTCCCCGGTGCTGTAGTCAACCAGGGGACCCATGAGCGATTCCATGTACCCTCCGCCGGCAACATAATTTCTATCCGCTGAACCGTGCGGCTCGGCCATAAAGCCGATTTCCCCGGAAAAATCCCCCGAGCCCCGGTACAACTGCCTGTTAAGGATGATCCCGGACCCGATTCCGTTGCCGACGTACAGGTAGACAAGATTGTCCAACTTTTCCCTCAATTGGGTGCAAAAATAACCCATAGCGGAGAGCTTTACCCCGTTTTCCACATATACTGCCACATTATACCTGGCTTTCAGAGTTTTTTCAAGGTTATATCCTTCCCAAACGGCTATCTGGGGTATGGCCAAAAGGCGGCCCCCAGGGTGCACTACACCTGGCAGACCTATACCAATGATCTTGACCTTGGACGGGGCAAGCTCCATCATCGCATCTATTGCAAAAAAGGTGGAATTCACCGCTTTTTTTACATCGGTGGCTTCAAGGATAAAACTTTTTTCATGGAGGGTTTTGTTCAGCATATCCGCAAGGCGGCAGAGAAGACTTCCTTCTTTATAATAGCAGGCAAGGATGCAGCCGGAATTCCGATTTGTCTCGTACAGCATCGCTTTACGACCCGCCCCTTTCCCGCTCCGCCCTATTGAGCTTAAACGGGCGTTTTTCTCCAAATCGTCAACAAGTTTGCTTATTGTGGGAAGACTTATACCTGTACGCTTGGCCAATTCAGGTTTGGAGATGGGACCGCTCTCATAAACAAGCCGCTCAATCATTGAGGAATTTACCTCTTTCAGCAACTGTGGTTTGCCGCTTAACGACTGCATCCATTCTCCAAGGTGAAGAACCGCATGAATGTGGATCTTCGCCATTAATAAATAAAGTTTATTAATCAATTATGAGCATGGTTTNTGCCGGTTGTCAACAGGAATTTTTGGGAATTTATTNAATAAACGAAGCATTGGGTGTATTGACAAAAGGCACACAATGCNTATTATGAATTTTGAGGTCTTTTGGGCATGAGNTTCGTATGGAAGGAAGACAAGAANGAATTACTTAAAAAACACCGAAAAATCTCATTTGAACAGATCGTTCTGTCAATNCAAAACAAACGTATTGTAGATNTTATNGAAAACCCAAACCAGACAAAATATGCAGGACAAATCTATATTTTAGTTGAATTAAAAAATTANATTTNTGTTGTTCCTGCATTTNTATCTGATTCAGGGGAAGAATGTCATTTGAAAANAGCCTTCCCCAGCCGCAAATACACCAACAAATTCTTGAGGGGCAAAAAATGAAAGAAGACAAGTACATAGACAACGAAGAGCAGCAGCTTATTGAGTCGCTTGAAGGGGAAGATTGGGAATCATCAAAGGATCTTGAAGGCTGGAAAACCCTTCTGTCCAAGACAGCGGCCAATACATTAACCAAAGATCAGCGCATGAATATTCGTATAACCAAAAATGATCTTGATAAAATAAAGTTAAAAGCTGTGGAAGAAGGACTGCCATACCAAACATTAGTCACCAGCATAATCCATAAATATGTGACTGGAAAATTAACAGAAAAAGTTGGCTGATTAATTGAAAGACATTAGCAAATTCCTCACGCCAAGACGCAGAGATCGCCAAGAACTTGGCCTTACTTTTAATACCATGATTTGGCAGTCAGGCTCCGGCATTGGGACACACTCTTCTCCCTTCTTCCCTCTTCCTTTGTACTGTTGTGCGGGTGATCTTCTACTATTTCCCATAGGTCTTTGTGTCTTCGTGTGAGCTTTCTTTGGTCTTTGTGTCTTCGTGTGAGCTCTCCTTCCCCAGTCCCTATTCCCTACTCCCCATTCCCTTATGTGGTATACTCTATTAATGGAACCCATAATCCTCGCCTCCGCCTCCCCCCAGCGGCAGGAGTATTTCCGTCTAATGGGGCTGCCCTTCGAGGTTATCCCCTCCCCTGTTAAAGAAATTTTGAACAAGGGCGTAGAACCCGTTCAAGCCGTTGAAGAACTAGCCCTTCAAAAGATTAACAGCGTCCGGGAACTTTGCGGGGACAGGGATTGGATTGTGGGGGCAGACACAATAATTCTCATTGACGGGCAAATCTACGGCAAGCCCAGGGATCGGGACGATGCCGGGAAAATGCTTGGCTATTTTAGCGAGCGAAGTCACGAAGTAATCACCGCAGTCGCCCTCTTTAATGGAAAGACCAAAATTATTGACTGCCGCTCCGTTATCAGCACCGTTACTTTCGCTCCGCTTACCGATGGGGAAATTGACTGGTACCTGGACTCCGGGGAATGGCAGGGCGCGGCGGGTGCGTACAAAATCCAGGGGCTTGCTTCCTGCTTTATCTCCAATATCTCCGGGTCGTACTCTTCCATCGTGGGCTTGCCACTACGTGAGTTTTATGTCATGCTTCGTGATAACTGCTATTTTTAGCAAATTTCCATTATCCAAAATGCGGGTGATGAGATATAGGGAAGGCTGACAAAACCCTGCGGGTTTTGTCTTAGGAGGAGACATTGGCGGTAGTTACCATGAAGAGCCTGCTTGAATCAGGCGTGCACTTTGGGCACCAGGTAAAACGCTGGGATCCGCGGATGAAAAGGTTCATCTTCGCGGAACGGAATGGGATTCACATTATTGATCTGCAAAAAACCATCCAGGCGATAAAAGATGCCTATGAGGCGGTACGCAAGGTAACCTCTGCCGGCAAAACGGTTCTTTTCGTGGGGACAAAGAAGCAGGCACAGCAGGCGATACAAAAAGAAGCCGAGCGCTGCGGGATGTTCTATATTAACAACCGCTGGCTTGGAGGAATGCTCACCAACTTTGTTACCATCAAAAAATCGCTGCTCCGTCTAAAAAAGCTGGAAAAGATGGAAGTAGACGGGACATTCGAAAACCTAACCAAAAAAGAAATCGCAGCCCTTGGGAAGGAAAGGGCTAAGCTCCAGAAAAACCTGGGCGGCATTAAGGAACTGAAAGAGCCGCCAGGGATACTCTTCATCATCGACACCAGAATGGAAGCAATCGCAGTGGCCGAAGCCCAGAGGATGGGCATCCCGATAGTTGCGGTGGTGGACACCAACTGCAACCCTGACGGTATCGACTACCCGATTCCAGGGAACGACGACGCCATCCGGGCTATCACCCTCTTCACCCAGATCATTGCCAACGCGGTGGTCGAAGCGGACAACGAAGTCGGCCTTAAGATCATCGAGAACCTGGAGCAGGAGGACGAGGACATCGAGGAAATGATGACTGACGCTTCCATAAAGGAAGAAGACCAAGAAGTTGACATAGATTCATACTCGGAAGTACCGGCTGAGCCAAAGGAAGAGCCGGAAGTTGAAGAAGAAGATCTCCATGTAGACATCGATAGAGCTTACGGCGAGGAATAAGGAGTTGTTATGGCTGAGATAAGTGCGGCGGACGTAAAAGCGCTCAGGGAAAAAACCGGGGCCGGCATAATGGACTGCAAAAACGCTATGCTGGAAACCAACGGCGATTTTGCCAAGGCGGAAAAACTTTTAAAGGAAAAGGGGCTTGCGGCGGTTGAAAAACGCAGCGGCAGGGCTACAAACGAAGGGAAGATCTTTGTTGCGGTAAAGGACGATACAGCGGCGCTTGTGGAGCTGGTTTCGGAGACTGACTTTGTCGCAAGGAACCCGGAATTCATCGCCCTTGGTGGGGCGATTGCGGATCTGGTTCTTGAGAAAAAGTATTCGGCACCAAACGACGAGCTTAACGGAATGGTTTCGGATTTGGCCTCCAAGATCCGGGAAAATATGAGCTTAAAGCGGATAAAAACCGTGAAGGCGGCGGCAGGCGAGTACCTGACAAGCTATATTCACGGCGACGGGGCAATCGGCGTGGTTGTCAAAGTCGGCGCCGACAAGGAAGACACCTTCACAAACGACGAGGCAAAAGCCTTTGCCTTTACATTGGCCCTACACGTGGCAGCCTTTAACCCAACGGCGCTTGACCAGACCAAAATTGACCAGACCTGGCTCAAGGAGCAGGAGGAAATTTTCCGCAAGCAGATGGAACAGGACGAAAAGATGCAGGGCAAACCTGCGAATGTGATAGACAATATCCTAAAGGGAAAGGTAAGCAAATTCCTAAAGGACATCTGCCTTATGGATCAGGCTTATGTAAAGGACGAAAAAATGACCGTGGCCCAGGCCCTGACCGATGCCGGCAAACGCTTCGGTGCGACTATAAAACTTATGGATTATGTTTATTTTAAAGTAGGCGGTTAATATGGACGAGACCTTAACTGCATCTGAAGAACGGATGAAAAAAACCCTGACCAGCCTAAAGGATGGTTTTTCCGCCCTTAGGACAGGCAGGGCTCAGGCTGCCATATTCGACAAGATTCGCGTAGATGCCTACGGGGAAAAATCCCCGATTAACCAGGTGGCAAACATATCCGTGCCGGAAGCCCGGCTCATCGTAATTCAGCCCTGGGACAAAGCCCTTATCGGTGAAATCGAAAAAGCCATCCGCTCATCGGAACTTTCCCTTAACCCCTCAAACGACGGCAAGGTGATACGCATTTCCATCCCCCCGCTTACCGGGGAACGCAGGAAAGAGCTGGTTAAGGTGGCCAAAAACAATGCCGAGCAGAGCCGGGTAGCCGTAAGGAACATACGCAGGGACGGCAACGACGAA
>JGI24702J35022_10001404_pt1 | contig 14995 bp, 15 predicted proteins | sample TergutTh196P4_FD_35022 | JGI IMG/M metagenome (IMG submission 35022)
GCGCAAGGCAAGGAAGCAGGTTCCGCGCATAGCCAATTCCACCAGACCCATACTTCCACCACTCCATTTACATTTTTATAATCAATTTATATCTTATGAGGTAATTGCAAAACCTTCCGGCATTGCCGGTAACGCGGTCATTTTACCCGCGCTTTCTGGAATTTGCGAGCGAGACGCACGCGCTCCCAGGGGTTCTGCAATTACCTCTCATTCAATAAATATAAGCCGTTACAATATGCCCCCCCTCTCTGTGGCAGCTCTTATTATCAAACGTACTATCGGTTATCGCGCACTATTTCAATATTTTGCCAATAATGGCACAAAACAGGCACAGCATCATCCTTTTGGAGACATCACAATGAAAGTATCTGTGAAAAATGTGCAAGTCCATTACGAGTGCGTATGCGGCTACAACGAAGTATACCAGGACTCTCTGCTAATACGATGGATTGATCTTGCGAAGGAAGGTATCAAGAGGCGGAAATGCAAAAAAAACGGAAGACCGTTTTTATTTACGAAAATTGATTCTTATGTCTGCGCACACGAGCGCACTGAATAGGAGTTTTGATAAATGGATTTTCAACAGAGGTATCAAAAAATTCCGCGCCTGACATGGCGGCGACGGGAGTTCGCGTTACTCGATAGGGATTTAAAGACGATTTACTTTCATCTTTTGACAACACCCCAGGGTACGCCACTAGGCTTGATATGCGCTTCGGCTGAATCTCTTGCCGCTGAAATGCGCGACGATCCAAATTGGTACAAAGAGCAAATCATTAAAGGAGAGGCAGCTAATATATGGAAATACGACGATGTTAATCAACTCATATATCTATGCGGCTTTTGGAAACGGCCGGAGAATAAGCCTGAAAATCCGAAAGTTCTTATCTCTTGGCTAAAGTATGTTAGCGAAATTCCTAAGTCAGAATTGCTGTCGGAGTGTATTTGCGACCTTGCGCAAGAGTGTTTTTTGTGGGGCGAGAATTTTCGCACAGTTTTAGAAAGAGTGGTAAAGGAACTAAGTATTTCATGCCCGAAGGGTATCGGCAAGGTTTCGGATACTAACCCGGAGGGTATCGGTAGGGTATCGGATACCAACCTGGAGGGTATCGGTAGGGTATCGGATACCAGCCCGGAGGGTATCGGCAAGGTATCGGATACCAGCCCGAAGGGTATCGGCAAGGTATCGGATACCAGCCCGGAGGGTATCGGCAAGGTATCGGATACCAGCCCGAAGGGTATCGGTAAGGTATCGGATACCAGCCCGAAGGGTATCGGATATACAGTAACAGTAACTGATACAGTAACTGTTACAGAAACAGTTGATGAAATAACAACAGATACTAAAAACGAACATTTGTCCAACGTACCGTTGGACGCTTGCGCCGTGGAGAATGTTTTTTCAAATATTTTCTGGAAAACCTATCCATTGCGCAAAAGAAGAGATAAAGCCTTATCCGCGTTTAAGAAACTCCATCCTACTGAAGCAATGGTACGCAGTATGCTTCAATGGATACTCACCGCAAAGGAACAATCTGCTGACTGGAAAAAAGGTACGCGCTTTGTTCCTCATGCCTCGAATTGGTTATCAGAACGCCGATGGGAGACTGAAACACCGCCATGCGACGATGAGAACCTGGGCGCAGAAACGCACCATATAGCAAAATCAGAAGAACCGCCTTTAGAAACATTGGAAAACCTACTCCCCGTAGCGCCGGATCCGCCTGATGAATGGTTGCGGGCAATGGAAATTATACAGGAATCAGTTAGTACACAATGTTTCAATACATGGTTTCGACCAATTACATGTCAGGGCATTAAAAACGGCGTAATTGAGTTGGCCGTTCCTACTGAATCTTTTCAAAAGTGTCTAACGGAAAAATATTTACCGCTGTTGCTAGATTGTACTGGAGCAAAGGATATTGAAATTAGGCAAGGGCTTTACAGGTACTTCTAAAGGAGGTTGTTATGTTAAGAGTTATGTTTAGAACGTTGCTTACATTGTTTAGTGTTTTTACATTCATGGTTAGTAGGAAAGGGATGTAGTGATTAATTCCCGCTTACAATGGATTTTAAAGCTAGATTATATGCTTTTGCGAGTATTGGTATTTTTTGCCTTAATTGGCGCAATTAGTATCGCTGTATATAGTACGGTGTTACTTACAGCTAATATCGCCGAAGAATATAATCCGGGTATTGTGCTACAGCAAGGCGTAGAGGAAATACAAGCGGTGAAACAACAGCTTGAAAACAATGATTCAGAAATCCTACAGGAGGATGAGAAATGAAGAGAGTATTTTTAACACTTTTTACGTTTTTGCTTTTTTGTACATTCGTTTTTGGTCAGCGGGTCAGTTACATCGACTCAATGACAAAAAGGACAGAATATTCTGGTAAGCCGATTGTGTATGTCGAACGTGGAAATTTGTCTGAATCTGAATATTTACTGCTTACTGATAATTTAAGTAAGTTAACGCTGATTGAACTAACAACTGACGTAGATAAAGCGCAATGGGTAATAAAATCAGGAGTAGAAATAAGACAGCGCACATTAGATAAAAATAATGATTCGCTGTTAAAATCACTTGGAGCAAAAACAAGAGATACCAACGACTTCTTTACTTTCAATATTATTGATGTTGAAAACGAAGGCGAAAAGGTTTTACAAGAATATACTGCGCTTAAAAATGAACTTTCTGATTTTGGGAAAGCCGTTAAAGGTTTAATTAGCGGATTAAGTGCTGATTTAATAAGGGAACGATTTTAATTATGATGTATTTTCTAACAATTAACAATTTGAAAAGGAGAGAATGATGGCAACATTTCAAATGATAATGTACGTGTTTTTTGGACTTCTGATAGTCTGTTTACTCGGCGTCGGAGTTTGGCTTATGAAAAAAAGAAAGGATGAAGGTAATTAGGTATGAAAAGTGTATGGAGAAGTATATTTGTAATTAGTTTTCTGTTTTTAATGGCAAGTCCAATATTCGCACAAGCTCCCGTGAGCGTATCGGACACGTTCGGAGATGCAATGACTGACATTAGAAATATTGCATTGGCGGCGGGAGCGTTAATCGGCGGCATAGTTGGATTGGTTGGAATAGGCCGCACTGCGTACAAACTTAGTAATGGAGATACAGACGCCATGACATCTTTGATTATGGCCGTTGTTGGTATCTTTCTTGGTTTCATTGCAGTAGCGTTTCTATAGAGGTAAGCAGAGTGACGGAACACATGTTTTCTCGCGATGTAGAGCATGTTCCCAGGATATGGGGAGTCTCGTATATCAAAGTCTTTGCAGTAATAGGTATCGGACTCCTCATAACTACGGTGATTTATATGTTAAGTTCCGGCGGTGGCGGAATTGCAAAAATTATGTCTCTTGTTGTCGGTGTACTGTTTACATGCGCACTATATGGCGTGTGTTTATGGATGGAACGACAAGGCGGCATTGCGCGGCGATTACCATTTTTAAAAAGAAACTGGATAAGCGTATCGCAATCTAGGCAAACAGTACAGTATAAATTGAAATAGAAAGGAATTAGATGGACAACATCCCATTAAAATGGTCTGATTTATTTCGTATAAAGACCAAGAATGATAAGCTGTTGGACGATATAATTCAGTACGAAGATTTCATAATTGGTACGAAATATCCAATCATCTGGCTTAAAGACGGTTCTTTATTAATTCTTTTCCGCCTTGAAGGTCTTGACTATGAAGCACTATCTGAAGATAAAAGAGCAGAACTTAGCCATACTGCAAGAGGTGCTTTTGAGCAACTCCCAAATGAAGGCGAAGGGTTTATGGTATCAAATCTTTTAATTCGTGATACTCCTAAGCCTGTGCCTCTTATAAAAAATCCTAACGCAAACGAGCTTATACAGTTTGTGCAAGGAAAGAAACAAATATTTTGGGATGATCTAATCTCCCAGAGTTTTGCTAATAGTGTACTATGCGGACTGCGATATTATCCTGTTAAGAAACCACAAGCCACATTAATGTCTAAGGTTTCTGAAAGAAGTACGCACGTTTTCAACGTTTCGCAGGTTTATGAATCGGTAGAGAAGTTGGAACAAGGATATATTACTCTTTCATCAAGTTTATCTGCGTTCAAATTTCGTAATCTGGATAAGGAAGAATCTTTTAAATGTCTATACGAACTGATTAATTTTTCTGAAGCGCCCGCGTATCGGCCTGATATTCCTTTAAATCCACAATTAGGACATAGTAACTATTATTTTCCAAAAAATGAAGAATACTTTATAGTGAATAAAACTGAATATGTCTCGATTATGGGCATAAAATATTTACCGCCGTCTTCTGTTGCTATGTATTTAAGGCGATTCTATGAATTAAATTTTCCTCTAATAATGCGTCAATCCATAGGCTTTATGAATAAGCAGAAACTTTTCAAAGAGCAAGATTTTAATAAACCTATTGCCATTGCATTATCAACTGTTGATTCAAAAAATCTTGCTTACGTTGAGGCAGTTAGTAATTTTCGTAATAGGATTGAGAATGATAAAGAATTGCCTGTTTATTGGCATTTTACAATTCTTGTTCGTGCAAAGGACAAAGACACACTGCGCAGACGCCGGGCTGAAATAGGCGCACTATTGAAGGAAATAGGGTCTTTTGGAGTAGCTGAAAATGAAAACGGGAATTTACAGACAGCCGCGCTTTCAACATGGCCGGGGCATGATCGTTTTTATCAACGGCAGTCAATAATACTTACTTGCAATGTTGGCGATCTTCTAAGCGCCTACGTCCTTGATCCTGGCGACAAAAACCCGGTTGATTACCTGCAAGACCGGCTACAGGGCGTGTTTGCGTATAATCCATTTACGAAGAGGGAAAAAGCGCATCACCGCGCAGTGTGTGGCCCCACGGCGGGGGGGAAGTCCTTTTTTGTAATAAAAGACCTGATTTCCCATTTGATAGTAAACCCAATGGTATGGGTAGTGGATTTATCATCATCATTCCTTGATCTTTTTGAGTTACTAAAAGAAGAAATGCCTACCGAAACAGCGATTATGCGTGTTTCTAACAATATATCCAACTTTGCATTTAACCCTTTTATTCTTGATAATCCTGATGCGCCTGTACCGCAAGAACAGTTCGATTACTGTATGACTTTTTTATTGCTAATGGCAGGAGATAAACTACAGGACGCAGTTAGTAAAGATGTAATCCGCAATGGCTTACAACTATTTTTTGAAAATTACTCTTCACTACAGCAAAACCAGAGTAAAGACAATCCTCGCTATCCACCACCATTGACTATGCTTGCGCATATTATGGAAAAAGAAGCGAAACATCGCGAACTTGCGGCGGCGTTTCGTGATTGGACAACAGGAAGAAAAGGGCAACTGTTCGATAGTGGGCAGGATAATTTAACTAACGCGCGTTACAGTTATTTTGATTTACGCGACCTGGAACGAGAACCTGAATTGAGAACTGCCATTGTTTATACGATTTTTTCAAAAGTTTTTCGTGACGTATCCGACGAACGCGATAAAGCAGTTCAGAAGAGATTTATTTTAGATGAGGCACATCGCTATATTGCAGACCCGGCATTTTCGTACTGGATAAATCACATGATGCGAACGGGACGGCACGATAATATAATGCTCGACCTTATAACACAATCAATTAATGATTTACAAGCAAATGCGATTCTGACAAATCTTAAACAGGTATTTATGTTTCCTGGGATGCCTGATATTGATAATGCGTTCGATAAATTACAGCTTACGAAATATCACATGGAACAATACAAAAAACTTAACCCTGCGCGTTACGAAGTTATGTATTGGTCTGCCGGTGGGTTGCGCAGATATTTTAGGTCTGTTGCCGACCCCTACACATACTGGTTGGCTACAACCGACGCAGAAGAACGGTCTCTGAAAAGGAAAATGAAAGAACGTTTCAACGGGAATGTACGAGCGGCGATTGAAGAACTTGTAAATGTTACAAAAAACTGTAATAGCAATAATGAACGTGTAGAGACACTTAAAAACTATTTTGAAAATGGGAGATAACCGATTATGAAAACGTACATTGTTAAATATGTGCTTTGCGTGTCTATGATTTTTATTCTCTTTGTTGATAATGCAAATGCCTTTATTTTCTCTGATATTGCCGCGCTTGCACAACGAGCGGCACAGTTTATACAAACTGCAAAAAGTTATGCAGATCAATATACACATCTGCAACAGTTTATTGGGTATGTAACGGAGTTTCAAGATTATAGGAGACAATTTGAGAGTTACGAGAAACAATTTCAAAACGTATACCGAAAAATCTCGACCGGAGATTACGCACGATCATTTGATGTTTCCGAATGGGATTGGAAGCGCCTTGACGATCATATACTTAGAGCATATAGAACGTATAATAAAGCGGCATGGGATATGCAAAGATTAGCGTTGCGAACATCAAGCCTAATTGAAACAAATCCTCTATATAGAAGATACGTTGAACGGCTTGAAGTTCTTATGGATAATGTAGAGCAACGGGCGAAAGAAAAAGAAAGCGATTTAGATATAACAGAAAATGATATTAATACACGAAGAATAACATTACTTGAATTAAGAAATACTAATAGGGAACTTTCAACTGAAGACGACGTATCAGCGTCGCAATTAGCGTCATTGCAGAATCGTCTTTTGCTCGAACTTGTACAGAATAACATTGATAGAGATTTTAAAGAAGTTCAACAGCAGAGGATAGATCAAGAAATTGCAAGCATATTAGCGGAGTTAGATTCCATGATGCGCGAAGCGCAAGGAAACGAAGCTCGTAGTTTTGAATGGATATTTAACACAACAACCTCCGGGGATTAACAGACGAGGGTTTATGAATTTATACGACTTTTTAGATCAGTTATGGCAGGTGGCGAGGGGAATGACGGGCGGCCCCGATTTCATCGAAATATATTCCGTCATTGGGATAATGATTTTCGGTATTTTGTGGTTTAAAGTTTTTATAACTGAAGGCATACATGTTGCTTCCGGTGATAAATCTGAACTTCCGAAAATATTGGTTAAATGGATATTTGTTGCTGCATTATTTCTGTTGTGGGGTGGCGGCACAGTGACAATCGCAGGCAATACTGTTAATGCCAGTCTTGCCAACGCAATCTGGAGTGGCGCGTCATCATTAGCCCAATTGTGTTTTCCAAACATTGAGGACATATTTCGCAATATGACATCTGCCATGACTAATATGTCTGCTCAACAGGTTGCGCGAGCTGAAGCTAGTAGTTGGATTTCTTCTATCGTAGGTGCAATAGCGGAAGCGNGTTCAAATATAATGTCCGGCATTATGAGTCTAGTAGGCATATTAGTTTTATTCCTTTGTTATATGCTGATTTTGATTAATATTGCCGGATCGTTGGCTATTCTTGCTATGAATCTCGTCATTGCTCCCGTATTTTTCGGTCTTGCGTTTGATAAAGATTTTCGCTCACCCGCTATGTCGTGGTTCACTGCGGTTTTATCTTACGTGCTTTTAATGCCAATGTACGGTCTTGCTATTCGCATGGCGGCATCTGTAGCCGGATCTGCAATTCCTGCCGCAAATAGTGCTTTTCCGACAACCGGCCAAATTGCCGCGCAACTTTTGGGGCCTTTTTTAGCCCTTGGGATTGTTTTCTCTGCCAATAAGGTTGTTTCGATGCTGGTCGGCGGCGGAGCAGGAGGCGGACTTGGCAGATCAGTGCTAGGTGGAGCGATGGGAGCAGCGGCGATGTTGGGCGTTACAGGAAAAGCGGCGGCGGCGGCGGGTAAAGTTGTTACTAATACATCTTCCGGTAGCGGAGGAAATGCTGGCGGCGGTGGAAACAGCGGCGGCAGTGGAGGAAATGCTGGCGGCGGTGGAGGAAATGCTAACCCAACAGTAACAGCGGCCACAGGAGGAGGATCATAAAAATGAGTAGTGGTAACGACTTTATACGTGCGGAAGGAAATCTATCCTACACTAGCATGTGGCTTAAATTATTATGCTTTGTATTAATTATTATAAGCCTTGTTTTGGCTGGCGTCATTGCATTGCTGGCTATAGACCGCACTTCTGTACGTGTTGTGCCGATTGTAATCAATGAAGCAACCGGCGATGCAATGGCAGTGGATTATAGGGTAATAGACGCTACAGGAGAACAGCGTCAACCGGTCGAAGTAAGAAAGTTTTGCCGGGATTTCCTTTCTGACGCCTATATTTTTAACAGATTCACCGCGCGAAGCAATTTAGAATCACTGGCAAATTATTTTACCCAGGAATCTTTGGCTCAAATTAGGGAAAGCCTTAACCTTTCTCGGCGGTCAGAGTATATCGGGCGCGGAGCGCAGGGACTTTTTGAGATCACAAGTTTTATGATTTTGGAAACGCAACCGGCGCTCAGAATACAAATCTACTTCCGTGAAAGTGTTGTATCCGCCAACGGCGACCTGCTTGAAGAAAGTAATCAACTTGCAATCGTTACCGTTCGCGCTGTAAGGCGGACGGAGCAAAACCCACATGGATTAATCGTAATTGAATATCGTCAAAACAATTTTGAACCTATAAAGGAGGTTTCCAAATGAAGTATTTAGCTTCTGTATTATTTTTGTTTGTTTCAATCAGTCTATACGCGGCTGAACCTCGTACACAAATATGCGATTTTGAGGGCGAGAACGATTCTGCCATTTGTTCGCTTACTACCATGCCGGGAATCGGCACTACGTTCAGACTGCCAGATGGCGTTAATATCAGGGATTTTGTCATCACCGATACCGTGAACTTTTACGCGGAATCAAACGGCGTTATCGGCGTAGTTACTCCACGCACAACCGATAAAAGTACATCCATCATCATTTACGGAAACAATGATAGACTGTATATGTTCTATCTTTCTTCTGAATCGTCTCCGAAATATGTTGACCAGCTTGCTGTAATAAAATCGTCTGATATTCCGCTTTTTCAATCGCGCTTGCGCTTGGAAGCACAAATTATTGCGCAAGACCGGGCGGCTGACCTTGCCGCAAAATATAGCGCCGATTTGGAGAGAGAAACAGCGCAAATCCGCAAGCATCTACTATTTTCTGTCAACAATAACTACCAGATAACCGGCAACGTCTTTTCAATCGACAGCGTTTCCGATGACGGCGTTTTTACTTATGTAAAACTTGCCAGATCGCAGGAACGGCCAGTGGTTTACTTCGGAAAAAGCGGGAAACCGCGTGAGTTGGAAGTTATCAAATATACCGATGAAGGCGACCACTACATAATCCATCGTGTTTTAACGGCATCGGACAAAGACAATGGTCTGGTCTTAAAACTCGGCGACAAAATGAGCGAGATCAAGCGGAGGTAGGCATGGAACAACAACCACATGAAAATAATTTTGACGCCGGAAACGCAGACGGCGGGCACGTTGAGAAGAAAAAATCTACTACTCCGCTAATTGTCGGCGGAGCGTTGATTGCAATAATAATGATAATCGCCATCGTGATAATCATTACGAAATCTTCTTCAAAACCTACTGCTGTACAATATAAACCGTCGCCGGAAGAATTAAAGCAGTTGGAATACGATGCCACGCAGGAAGCGCGCAAGAAGAAAGCAGAAGACAGTATTCAAGACAAAGCATTTATCCAACGCGAAAGTAACCGCGCTGACGCCGGCGATATGATAAAAGCGTTAGAGGCTGAATCAAGAACTTCGCAATTTGCGCGTCAAAGTGATTCCAATGAGCAAATCACTCCGCGCGAGTCTGCGGCGCGGGCGCGACAAGAGGAAGAAGCAATAAATTACCTTTTGCGTGATTCTGTAGCCCGCGCAGAAAAGGAAAAGGCCGCTTCACCGCCGCCACCACCCTCTCAATCTACGCAAACAACACAAAATAGCGGTTCAGTGCCTCAAATGTTTGTTTACTCACAGACATTTGGCGGAGCGCGATACACTGATAATAAAGGTACTTCGACGACATCATCCCAGCAGACACGCGGCGAACCATCGACGAGCAACATTGATGATTTAACTCGTATGGCACTTGGGCTGCTTGAGACATCTTCGCCTTCGCCGCAACAGGATACTACTGAACCTGTACGTAGTACCATCGAAGAAAAGAAAACACAGCTTTTATATACCGCTCTGCCGCCCGTTACTGTAAATGAGGGTGAAATGCTCGAAGCCGTGTTAGTAAATAGGCTTCTTGTGGATACTGAACCATCGCCCGTTGTATGCACACTTTCACGGGATTTTTACGATAAAAGCGGCCAGTACGTAATCTTTCCGGCGAACTCCCGCGTAATTGGTTCTTCGCAAGCGGTATCTTACAAAGGCGCCTCAAGGCTTTTTATCAGCTTTCATAGAATCATTCTACCAAATGATTTATCCGTGGACTTGCCGCAAAGCGCAAGTTTCATGCGGGCAATGGATGAAACCGGCGCTCTCGGCATTGTGTCGCATGTAAACCGCCGTTGGTTTCTACAATTTGGCGCGGCAATCATGCTCGGCGTTATTGACGGCATTGCAGGATGGGCGCAGGGCGGACAACAGGGCGTTACCACGGCGGACGGTTATGTAATCAGCCGCACAAGTGAAAATTTCGATAGAGTGCTGGACAGGGTTATGTCGCAGTATTCCTCAATCGTTCCACAAATTCGCGTTGACCAGGGCAAGACGCTACGAGTCTACATATCCGATGATATGCTCATTACCCCTTACGCGCGGCTTGTAGATAGGAGTTACTATGGTACGCGCCCGGAATAAGATACTATTTCCTATTTTCATTTTTCTTTTTCTCCCCCCTGTGGGAACGCTTTTTGGGCAAGAATCCGCGCCTAAATTAACTCAAACTGAACTAATTGCAGGTCTGGCAGAGTTATCTCGTATGGGCGCGACGAAACCATTTTTAAAAGATTCCCCTGACGTTTACCTTGAACCGGACAGTTTGAATAAATTTTTCACCGATAAAATTTACGAGCGGTTGGAAGGCAACGCATACTACGGCTATAAGTGGGATGAAGGTTTTACCTGCAATTCCAATGATATTGCCATAGAAGAAATCAAAGATTTAACCGGCGTAGCAGACGCGGCATACCGCGTTGCGCTTGAACAGTCTTTATTGGTTGACGGGTACAAGTTAAATCCAAAAGCCGCGTGTCAGATCGGTATTTGCATTGTCGGAATCGAATTGACAGAGACGCCTCGAACGCTTCCCGGCGTCATGGTTGAGGCTTATTTACGAAATTCATCTACTAAAAAGTCCTTTTTCATTCGTTATGGCGCGGGAAATCCTAATGGAATAGCTACCGCAATGAGAATATCAGCCGCAATGATTGTATCGGAACTGGAAGAGCGAAATGAGCGACCAGATAGCAAATAGCCTCTTTTGGGATAATGATGATCTTCCCATTGATCAATCGGATGGAAAAACAACTGCGGGCGCGGATGCGCCCGCAGAATCGCCGGAGACGCAGGACGAACCTGTAAAAATAGAAATTCCTGCAAAGCCCGATATTACAGAAATCAACGAGGATTTAATCGCGCAGTATCTTAATCCCATTTCAAAGTGGATGGACGATCCTGATGTAATCGACATAATGATTTACAGCAAAAACCGCGTTTACATCAGAAAAAGAGGGAGCGGATTTTTTAGAGACCCTACTGCCCAATGGCGACAGGATAAAGATTTAATTACGGCGGTTAAGAATATCGGCCATAATGTTGGGCGTACGATCGGCAACCGCGAGCCTATTCTTGATGCCCGCCTGCCTGATAAAAGCCGCGTAAACGCTATCTGTGAACCTTGTTACTACCCTGGCTCGTGTATCTCAATAAGAAAATTTCCCGAACAGCATTTTACACTCGATGACCTTGAACGCTTCGGCGCGATTGACCGTAACGGCCATAAATTACTGGAAATCATCATGCGGTATGGCCGGAATGTCCTTATAGCCGGAAGCACAGGAAGCGGAAAAACAACGTTACTGAACAGTCTGTGCGCTTTTATTCCTGCCGGCGACGTCGTAGTTACCGTGGAAGATTCGCGGGAAATATCTATTCCTTGCGAATTGTGGTCTGCTTTGGAGACTAAACGCGCGGCGGACAAGGAAGATACTGAAGTTACACTACGTGAACTGATTAAAAACAGCTTGCGGCAAAATCCGCAATGGGTAATCGTCGGCGAGGTGCGCGGAGATGAAGCGTTTGACCTTTTGAGAGCTTTCAACACAGGCCACCACGGCGCGGGGACGATTCACGCAAATTCAGCCGCAGACGCGCTTGACGCGCTTGAAACACTGATTTTATTTGCAAAAGAATTACCCATAAGAGCTGTAAAAGGCTTAATAAGCCGTTCTATCAACATCGTTATTCATATGACGGTGTTGCCTGACTATTCGCGTGTGCTTTCCGAAATCATCGAAATTGAAGGTCTTGATAACGATGTTTCACCAGATTACCCGCCTTATAAAATCCGGTCTCTGTATGAATACGAGTTTGATCGGTACGATGAAAACGGGAAAGCCGTAGGCCGATTTGTCGTTAAAGACCCGCCGTCATGGGTTCATAAACTCAAAATGATTCCAAACTTGCAAGTGCCGGATTTCTGGCGCGAAAACAATAAATAAAGGAGATGAACGATGAAAAAACTATTATTTTCTACACTGGTAGCTTTGATTTTAAACGTTACCGCCCACGCTGGTTACAACATCGCCGAAATGGAAGGCGAAGAAATTACAAGAGCAAAGCCGTTCAAAATTGTAAGCGTTGAGCAAAAAGCGCGTGATTTGTGGATATACATAGAATCGGACAAGATAAATGAAGTATCAAAACTTTTGAAAGATGATGCGTTTCAGGCGGAAACGTCGTTAGGTGATGTTTCCACCAGTGTGCAGATTTCACTGCATAAGGTTGTGAAATGCGTTGATTCAAAAGGTGTTGCCGTTGGCACATTCGATATTGAATTTTCCGCGCCGCTACCTTCCTCTTGTACAAAGGTAGATCAATCCAAGTATTACATTCTTGCGCCATCCGTCACTATAAGCGGCGGTCGCGATTTCGGGATCGGGCTTGACCCTGATTATATGTGGCTTATTGAGGAAGAATAATGCACGAGTATATTCAGGACAATTTTAGCCCGGATGATTGGTTGGTAATCGCAAGAAAAGGCGATTACTTTAAACAACGATTTGTTACGGTGTCGCAGGTTTTAGAGCCGCGCTTTCAAACCTGGTTAAAAGAGCAAAGCGACATCGGCGAAAATATCTATGTCAGTATGAACGCGCTTGTAGCGGGTACGCAAGGGCGCACAAAACAGGATATTGCCGCCATTCGGCATATATACCTTGATATAGATCACGACGGACAGGCCGCGCTCGCTCGTATCAAAGCGGACGCGGCCTTGCCGCAACCTTCATACATCTTGACCACTTCGCCGGATAAATATCAGGTTATTTGGAAAGTCGATGGTTTCGANGCGGAGGACGCGGAGGCATTACAGAAAACAATGGCATTGNNATANGGCGCGGATCGCGCCGCTACCGACGTTACCCGCGTTCTGCGTGTCCCCGGAACAACCAATTGGAAATATGATCCGCCTTATGCGGTAAAAGCAGAGAAGTTTTCGGGACACATTTATTCTCCATCGGATTTTCGCATTGACCGCCTTCATGAATATAGCGATACCGTTCAATCCGTGCCTGTAAATAACACGCGGATTTACGGGAAAAACGGTAGTCAGTCAGAACGGGATTGGAACGAAGTTTGCCGACGCCTCGAACGCGGCGACAACCCCGCCGATGTACGCGATTGGCTTGAAGCGTCGCGACAGGATAAAGACAACCCTAAGTATTATGCAGAAAGAACCGTCAGAAGGGCTGAAAGTCATGTTATGACGCAAGGCAAAATTCAATCGACAAATCTAAACAGCCTGCCTAAGAAGGAAATCAACATAGACATGCAACAAAATCATTCACAACTTCCTCAACAAGAAGAAAAGCCGTTGGATTACAACGAAATCCTCTTAAATGGCTACAAAATCATTAGAAACTGGATTGATGCGCANGTTGCCCCTAACGAGGCGGGATGGAAACCAGCTTACCTTAGTGAACTATCCAAAGAAGATTATNAAATTGCAATGCGGGATATTGGAAAAGACCTTGAGAATAACACGACATTACTCAAAGAGGCTGAAAAACAGGCTATTTCCGAACGGACTAGATTAGAACGAGCGATAAATATAGCCAAATACGCAGTTGAGAGCTTCGAGTTTCATTTCAATCCGCGCAATGAACCATATACATTCCTTGAACTAGCCGAAGAAATTGAAAGTTACTATAACGTCGAGGCTGGGGATCCTCGAATCAAAGCGTGCGTTGATGCTTTAAAAGTATTCCCGGAAAGTAAGTTCCTCAAAACACATCTTGGATTAAAAACGTACTCGCCAGCAAAAATAATCAACGCAAAATTGGACGATAATACTAAACAATCTCAAAAGGATACCAACTTGGACAAACACTATGATTCTGAAACGCTATTTATAAATCCTGTTTCCAATGATTATTGGGAGGACTTTGAGACTGTTGCAAAATGTTTTCGGGAGTATGCAAACTACATGCAGATTCCTGACCCTATTTATATTGTTCTGTCCCCTGAAACAGCAAACATTATTACAGATGCAGTTAATAATGGATATGACGTGTGGACAGCATATAAAGACCTTGCAAGCGATCCTCATTACGATTCTACTGGACGGGAGTTCATCGAATTTCCCGACCCAAATGCTACAAAATTATATTTCGCCAACAAAATGGACAGGAGGGAAGAAATGATTACAAACATGGACAAACACTATATAGAAGGAAATACGCTGCCTGTAAAAGATCAGTTGAAAGAAATGGGCGGTATATGGGATAAGGAAAAAAGAAAATGGTTTTTTACGGATAAAGCCGTTGCCGAAAAAGCGCAGGGTATTGTACCTGCCTCTATCGAACCGGAAAAACATTAC
>JGI24702J35022_10001405_pt1 | contig 14995 bp, 12 predicted proteins | sample TergutTh196P4_FD_35022 | JGI IMG/M metagenome (IMG submission 35022)
GAGGTCATAATAATTATTACATTTCTAAAATCAGCTTTCTTGCCTGTATTATCAGTAAGGGTTGCATAATCCATTACCTGTAAAAGGGTATTAAAAATATCGGAATGGGCCTTTTCTATCTCGTCAAATAACAGAACCGCATAGGGTGTTTTTCTTATAGCCTCTGTTAAGAGTCCGCCCTCATCATATCCGACATAGCCGGGAGGAGCTCCGATTAGTCTTGCAACAGTATGCTTCTCTTGATATTCACTCATATCAAATCTATGAAGGCTTACTCCAAGATTTAAGGCAAGTTGTCTTGCAAGCTCGGTTTTTCCGACGCCTGTTGGTCCTACAAAAAGCAGCGAGGCTATGGGCTTTAAAGGATTGCCGAAACCTACCCTGCTGCGTTTTACGGCATCCACAACAAGATCAATTGCATTATCCTGGCCGAATATCTCTTTTTTAAGATCATGGGAAAGATCCTTTAATCTGTTCTTCTCGGAGGATGAAACACTCTTCTCAGGAAGTTTTGCCATGTGTGCAACAATTCTTTCAATATCCTCTGTATTAATTTCAATGATCTCATCCTGCACAGAACTATATATTCTATTGTATGAACCTGTTTCATCAATTACATCAATTGCCTTATCAGGAAGATATCTGTCATTTATATACTTGCTCGATAATTCCGCTGCAGCCCTTAATGCATCATCGGAATACCTTACTTGATGAAAATCCTCATACCTGTCTTTAATACCCTGCAGTATCTTAACAGTATCATCAACACTCGGTTCCTGAATCTCTATCTTCTGGAATCTCCTTGAGAGAGCTCTGTCTTTATCAAAAAACTTTTTATACTCCTCGTATGTAGTTGAACCTATACATTTTATTTCACCTGATGTAAGAGCGGGCTTCAGCATATTAGATGCGTCCATAGATCCGCCCGACACAGCTCCTGCGCCGACAACATTATGTATTTCATCAATGAAAAGAATTACGTCCTTCATCTTTTTCAATTCTGTAATAATTCTCTTCATCCGCTCTTCAAAATCTCCGCGGAATTTTGTTCCGGCAAGCAGACTGCCGATGTCAAGTGAGAATATCTTTAAGCTCTTTAATTTTTCCGGCACTCTGCCCTCTACTATTCTGAGGGCTAAACCTTCTGTGATAGCTGTCTTTCCTACACCGGGATCGCCGACATGTACGGGATTGTTTTTTGTTCTTCTGCACAATACCTGTATTGTTCTTTCAATTATATCATCTCGCCCAATAAGCGGGTCTATCTCTCCCCTTGCAGCCTTAGCAGTCAATTCCGTAGTAAACATTTCGATAAACTTCTCGCCGGACTTTTTATCATTCTTTTCCGTAGGATCTTCGGATTCACTTAAATCTTCATACTGCTCATTAGGAAAAACGGATACTCCGTGCGAGATGAACTTTAAAAGTTCATACCTTGTAATTCCTTCAAGCCTCATAAAGTATGCAGCAAAGGACTCTTCTTCATCAAGGATAGAAACAAGAACATCTCCAATATCAAGGACATCTTTCTGGGCAGAAGCTGTGTGCCATATAGCGCGCTCCATTATGCTTTTGAAGCTGAAAGATTGTTTTGGTTCGCCGGCATCAACAATCTCCATATTCTGTTTAAGAAATTCTTCAATACTTTTCTTTATAGAGGAGACATTGCCGCCTACCGCCTCAATTATTGTTCGACCCTCGTCATATTGCAAAATGCCATATAACAGATGCTCGGGTGTTATATACTCATGCTTTTTAAATTCCGCATCTTTATATACGGACATTAAAATATCATTTAAAATCGGATTAAGTTCCATATAATTACCTTTGTTACTTTGGCGTGTGTATAGTACACACACCATTTAAATAATTTAGTTCCATATAATTACCTTAACAATCGAATTACGCCTTTTCATAAGAACATCTCAATGGAAATTGTTTCTCTTTAGCCATTAGATGAACGCTTTCAACTTTTGATACGGCAATATCATAAGTATAAACCCCGCAAACTCCAATACCCTTTCTATGGACATCAAGCATTATTTCATTTGCCGTTGCGAAAGACTTATGAAATATCTCCATTAGTATATCTACTACAAAATCCATAGTAGTATAATGATCATTATGAAGCAGCACCCTGTACATGTCAGGTTTTTTAACTCTCTGCTTAGATGCAAGACTTATGCCTCCGTCATAATTGCTATCCGAACCGGCAGACATAATGTAACCTCCATAATTTAAATAGCTTTTATCTTCCCATACCTTGCTATTGCTTTAATCAAAAAATAACCAAAGACAGGCAGATCCTCTCCTTTTATTATATATAAGCGTTTCATGATAAATGCACAAGCATATTGTTTCATATCAAGACTTTTTATAATTCTAAATATGGAATTGAACCTTTCCTCAAAAAAAATTATAAAGTTTGCAATAAGAAACTCCTCTATTTCATCCTTATTTTCTGCAAAAAATTTAGCAAATAAAATTTTACGGTCTTGATATAAAAACTCTTCTGTAAATCTTTTTATACCATAATCTTGCTGTAAAATATAATTCACCACAAGCACCGAAGAAGTTTTATTCGCATCACTGTTGATTGAATTAGAATCATTCTTATATGATTGGTAGAGAGATTGTACAATTCTTTTTATATCTTCACTATTTACAAAAGTGCCTCCGGAAAAGATATCTTTGATAATTTCATCAATCTTTTGCCCGTATTGAATACCGAATGGAGTGGACAAAAGTTTATCCGAATAATTACTAGTACGCAATTCTCCTCTTATGAGCCTTGCTTCTCCATCATCCGGCTTTGCCTCAATGTCCTGATCACTCCTCCTTGTTCTAAAAATTGATATACTCTTAAAAAATTCAACAACCTTATCAATGTTGGTTCCTATTTCAAAAATTGTCAGCCTTGGTTCCCTTGTTATTACGCTAAGACCTTTTTTAGTAGAATTATCCTCATTGGAAAAAAACTTCAAATATGTTTTATCATTCCACCAGTTAATTTTGTTTAAAATTATTACTAAGGCATCATGAAGCGAACCCATAATATATCCATGTCTTGCCTTATGAGATGTTGATATATTATTATTTATAAGATCACTAAAAGTTTGTACATGCCCATGAATCTCATTAATAGAAATCGGCATTGTTGTATTACTTTTATTCATATTCATATTATACTGCTGAAGTTGGCTATTAAGTCTGCTTTCAATTAAATTCCTAATGCTAAGAAATGAAGGGCTGGATGCAGGATTATTAACATCGGAAAAAATATTTGAGATAAACTCCAAATCAAGGTCTCTCTTTCCTTTTTGGGCTATTGCATATACTTTTGATATGGCTTGAATTTGTACAAGAAGTTCAATAACCATATTTGCCTGAGATGCATTCAGTCTGTAATTAAAGTTAATTAAACTGGCCAATTTCCCTTCAGTGATTATTTCCCCATAATCTGTAAGTTTATTGATGATTCTATTAAAGTTGGTATAATCAATGAATGATGATATTCCCTTTAAATCATCTGTTATTTTAGCATTGATAATTACTTCACCCATTAAAACTCTCTTAGATTTATTTTGTTATAGATAATAATATATCTGTTTAAAAAAAGTCAACTATATCAAAACATATAAAAACTGAAAAATATTGTTGACAATTTAGATAAAAAAGAAACTTTCATTTAAAGTAAATTTCATATAAGTAAAAAAAATATATACTGTTTTACCGAAATTAAATGAAAAGATTATGAAGTTGAAAAAAATTAAATCAGATGAAAATCTCACATTAAGAGTAATATGTAATGATCTTATCTATTAAAAACATTAACAAGTCATATAAAATTGCCGGGAAAAAGATAACTATAATTGATAACCTGTCATTTAACATAGATAAGGGTGAAATTGTAGCAATAACAGGAAGATCAGGCTGCGGCAAAACAACCCTTCTCAACATCATTACAGGTATAACAAAACCTGACAATGGCGAGATATATTTTAAAGAGAAAAAATTCAGATTTTATTCAGATTTCATTATGTCTAAATTGAGGAATAGGGAGATCGGACAGATATTTCAGACTTTTCGCCTTCTTGAAGATGAAACCGTAATGTCTAATGTTATGCTCCCTGCACGCATTAGAGGGAGAGCCGGATCTAATGTAAGAAACTATGCAATAGAGATACTCGGCAAAGCCGGCATTCCTGAGTATCAAAATACAAAGACCGGATTACTCTCAGGTGGACAAAAACAGAGGGTAGCTATTGCAAGAGCGCTCATAAATAGTCCGTCTTTAATTCTTGCTGATGAACCTGATGCAAACCTTGATGTTAATACTTCGGCTGAAATCTTTTCTCTCTTAGAGGTGTTAAAAAATGAAGGAAAATCTATTATCATTGTGACTCATAAAGATTTTATGCTAAAAAAGGCCGACAGAACATATAAAATGGATAATGGGAGATTGACGGAACTATAATGCTCAGTAAATTATATTTAATAATAAAGGAGCTCTCAGGGGCTAAATTTATCACTTTCATAGTATTCGCTGTTATACTTCTTTCAGTATCGGCAATTTTATTCTTTAATATTCTTTCCGATAACTTCAACAGATATATAAAAAATAATTTTGCTTCATCTATACCACCTAATGAAATTAAAGTAAAACCCGGAGAGAGCAAAAGCATTTTTCTCATCTCCACAGGTACGGTGAAAGAATTAGACAACGCAGCAATCAACAGAATATCAAAAATTCAGGGTGTAAAAAAAGTAGATTCGGTAATGGCTGTAACAGTTCCAAGCAGCGCTACAATAAAAATTTTTACCTTTAAATATAATACTGATCTAATATGCGCAGGCTCAGGATATAGGTTTATTGAAAGCGATATTAAAAGCAAAGAAATGAGAGAAGCATGGAATAAGGGTATTCATGAAAAAGGGATACCCGTATTAGTACCCAAAGCTCTCATAGACTCATATAACAACGGGCTTGCAGCAGCGAACGGACTGCCTGAGATTGTTCCTGATAAACTCTCAGGATTAAAGTTCAAACTCTCATTCGGCAAATCAAGTATAGCAACATTAGAAGGGGCTTATGAGACATCATCGGTTATTGCCGGATATACGGATAAAATCAATGTAATCGGATTAGTTGTTCCTATNAANGCTGCAAATGAGATTAATCAAAAGTTTAATACAAGCGGAAGAAATATGTTTGCAATGGTCAGNGTTAAGGATCACAAAGATTTTGACTATGTAAAAAATAAAATCAAAGGTATGGGATTTGTAATAGAGACAGGAGAAAGCATATCTTCGGAGATACTTAAACTTAAAGCAACCGTGAACGCATTTATAACTGCAATGATCTCACTTGTATCAATTCTTGCTGCCATATCAATTGCCCTATCCTCTATAACTGCAGTTTGGGGAAGAATTGAGTACTATAGAATTTTGAGAACCCTTGGCGCATCAAAATTCTTTATTGCTTTGACAATTATCATAAAATTTTCACTTACAGGTTTCTTAGCGGCATGGTTGGGCATATACCTTGTTGAATTCTTTAAAGCTTACATACTTAAATCAGTAACCATTCCAGGAATTACATTAACATTTGATATTCCGCAATCAACAATAGCTACAATAATTACTGCCGCTACAATTATACCTATTGCCGCCTCGCTTCCAACTATAATAAGAATGTTTTCGGCAAAACTTGATAAAGGTTGATTATGATCAATGCCTATATGCTATAATTAACCGGCAGATATTGCATCGGCAGGACAAACCGATTCGCATGCACCGCAGTCAATACATACATCCGGATCAATTGCATGAACATCACCTTTTTCCGCAATTGCCTCAACAGGACATTCGGCAGCACATGCTCCGCAGTTTGTACATGCATCTTTATTGATTTTGTAACTCATTATTTCCTCCAAAAAATAGTAATATAGCAAAATATTAATAAAAGTAAAAAAAGTCAAGAGTTTATAAAAAAAGATGTGTGCAAATTTTTAATTAAAAACAATCTGTCCTTTTTTAATATCAACCTTTACCACACTCTCCTTAAAATCGCCTGCAAGCAGCTTTATAGACAACGGATTAAGTATATGCTTTTGGATAGCCCTTTTTAACGGCCTTGCTCCAAAAGTTTGATCATACCCTTCCTTTGAGAGAAATTCAAGAGCGGATTTAGTAATTTCGAGTATAATACCTTTCTCTTTTAGTCTTAGAGCTATATCCGCCAATTGATTCTTTACAATATTACTTATATTCTCTATTGTTAACGGATTAAATACGATAATCTCATCTACCCTGTTTAGAAATTCGGGCTTAAAGTTCATCTTCATTTCATAATCTATCCCTGCCATTCTCTTCTCTTCCGGAATAGACTGGTCGCTAATATATGATGTACCGATATTTGAAGTCATTATAATAAGGGTATTTTTCATGTCTACAACACGGCCCTTTGAATCTGTAAGTCTTCCTTCGTCAAGTATTTGAAGAAAGATATTAAATACATCGTGGTGAGCCTTTTCTATTTCATCAAAGAGAATTACGGAATATGGCCTTCTGCGAACAGCCTCTGTTAACTGCCCGCCCTCTTCATATCCTACATAACCGGGAGGCGCGCCGATTAACCTTGCCACAGCATGTTTCTCCATATATTCCGACATATCTATACGTATAATAGACTTATCATCATTAAACAGAAATTCCGCTACAGCCTTAGCCGTTTCTGTTTTACCAACACCTGTAGGACCAAGGAAGATAAAACTCCCCACAGGTCTGTTCGGATCCTGTATGCCTGAACGCGACCTTCTCACTGCGCCGGAAATTGCTTCTACTGCCCTTCTTTGGCCGATTACACGCTTTTCAATAAGTTCTTCCATGTGTATAAGCTTTTCTTTTTCACCTTCAAGCATCTTTAAAACAGGGATTCCTGTCCATCTGGATACAACTGCAGCAATCTCTTGGTCGGTAACCTCTTCTTTTAAGAGCGAATTTTCTCCTTGTATCTCTTTAGCTTTTTTATTTAATTCTGCTATTTCCTTTTGCAGTTCAACTATCTTACCGTATCTGATTTCGGCAACGCGGTTTAAGTCGCCCTCTCTTTCAGCTCGCTGTTCTTCAATTCCGTATTGCTCAATTGCCTCTTTTAAATTGCTTATCTTTGTAATAATTTCTTTTTCTTTGTGCCATTGGTCTGATAGTACTGTTTTATTTTCATTCAGATCAGCCAGCTCTCTCTCTATTTTATCAAGGCGTTCCTTTGAAGCAATATCACTCTCTTTCTTTAATGCCTCGCTCTCAATAATCAACTGCCTTATTCTTCGTTCTATTTCATCAATCTCAGTAGGCCTTGAATCTATTTCCATTTTTATTAATGATGCAGCTTCATCTATAAGGTCTACAGCCTTATCAGGAAGAAATCTATCTGTAATATATCTATCCGAAAGAATTGCAGCAGCTACACATGCGGAATCCGATATACGAACACCGTGGTGAATTTCATACTTTTCTTTTAGGCCGCGCAAGATTGCAACAGTGTCCTCTACTGATGGTTCTGCCGTAAATACAGGCTGAAATCTTCTCTCAAGAGCTTTATCCTTTTCAATATACTTTTGATACTCAGAAAATGTTGTAGCTCCGATTGTCCTCATCTTACCGCGCGAGAGCGCAGGTTTTAACATATTAGAAGCATCTAATGAACCCTCGGCAGCTCCTGCGCCGACTAATGTATGGAGTTCATCAATAAATAGTATTACCTCGCCTGCGGACTCCTCTACTTCTACTACAACACTCTTGAGTCTCTCTTCAAACTCACCTCTGAATTTAGCGCCTGCAATTAATGCTCCCATATCAAGTGCAACAACGCGTTTATTCTTAAGACTCTCGGGAACATCTCCTTCTACTATTCTTTGAGCTAAGCCTTCTACTATTGCTGTTTTACCTACGCCGGGTTCGCCTATTAGGACAGGATTATTTTTTGTTCTTCTGGAAAGTACCTGCATAACACGCCGGATTTCTTCGTCTCTGCCTATGACAGGGTCAAGTTTATTAGTTCTTGCATCATTTGTCAGGTCTCTGCTGTACTTGGCAAGGGCATTGTATTTATCCTCGGCGTTTTCATCATCTGCTTTTTTATTGCGCCGAATATCCATTATAACCCTTAAGATGCTCTCCTTATTAAATCCATGCGAATTTAATATATGCTTTGCCTTAGGGCTGTCACTCGTTGACAGAGCTATTAATAAATGTTCGGTACTTAGGTACTGATCGCCAAGTTGTACAGTACTGTTCCATCCTTCATTAAGTATATCCTTTGCTTTAGAAGAAAGAGTATCAGCCAAGCTGCCGCCTGTCTGCTTTGGCATAGACTCTATGTATCTGTTAAGTTCATTTTTTATTTCATTAACAGATGCACCGAGCTTTTCGGCTATTACATCAAATATTCCGCCCTCTTGATAGATTGCAGCTTTTAAAATATGTTCGGGATGAATCTCCGCGCTGTTATTTTCCGCAGCAATATCCCGGGCGCTATTAATTATATCCTGCACCCTAAGGGTTAGTCTATCCATTCTCATAGCTCACATCTCCGCATAGCGTCAGGCGCACAACCACAACCTCTAAATATTTTTTTTATCAATATTTCTCCTTCATCATATCCTGAACCTCTTTTATTATCTCTTCATCGCTCCTCTTTTTTGAAAGGACAACTCTATACATAATATCAAATCTGGTAGGCTCAACAACTTTTTTAGGAAACTTAAAATTCCATCTCATTATATCATCATTAAGAAGCGCATCTATTTCCTTAAAATATATAGGCCTCTGTGATCTTATCTTCATTATTCTGCCCGAATCGGGATATAGCCATACACTTACTACTCCGATTCTCGCCTCATCTATTATATCCAATTTCTGTAGTTCGTTTGAAATATACTTATCGCCGCTTTCGTCACTAACCCTTTCAATGGAATTATTATGTTTAACTTGTACAACCTTATATTCGTCTGATGTTAAAAGCACTCTAAAGACCTCAGATGAATCTTTATCAGACTTAAGAAAATCTTCATTCTCTTTTTGAGTTTGTTTGCGGACACCTTCAATGCCGGTACTTGCACAGGAGATCAATTGTATAGCAAAAAATATGATAAAAATTATATATAGGATTTTTTTCATGTCTATAGCCCTTAAATTTTTATACAGTCTAAAAGAACAATCCGACCTTGCAAGGATTTTTTTATATAAATAACTGATAATTTTTTACCACGACCGTACAGGGCGAATCTGCGTGTTCGCCCTGTTTATTTAAATTGACAAAAACAAGCAATCTCTAATTCTTTATAAATAATTTAGAGATTGGAGACCTCTATGAGTTTAGTAATTCTATGTTTAATCATTATTTTAATTTATGCATCACTTACAAAATACGGTAACCTGTTTAAGACTATATCTATGATAGTAATAGTATTGGGAATGACATTAGCATTTCTTTTCTATGGACTGAATGTTTTAAATAGGGGAGATCTTATTGCTATTTTAGATACTAATATGAACATGAAACTATTTATCCATGTATGCGTGGTATGGTTCTGTGCGGACATTATAGTCATCATTAAGATAATAAGAAATTACAAAAAATATTTGGAGGTAAATTCGTAGGGGCAAAAAATTTTTTGCCCCTACGGGTTCATTTTTAAAAATTTATCGTACTGCTTAATCTTTTTATTTATATATTCCTTACTATAATCACTATGCCAAATAGATTTTGTGTTAGCAGCTTTACCATATAATTTAATAAGCTCCTCAGCGCTTCTTCTTATGTCTAATCTATATTTCTCAATTGTATTTAAACCGGTCACATAGAGTTTACCTAAGTATATGGATGTGAATCTTCTCCCGTCAGGGGAAAAATATGACTCTTCACCTTCAAGTCCGGTTTCTATTATGCTTTTCAAATCACGGGTCATTACTACTATTATTTGATTCTCTAATGCAGTAATAATACCTGGCTTATCCGAATAGTTTATGTCGGGATTTAAAGTACCGGAGATTAGCGCCTTCGATTTTTTTGTAGTAACATCATAAACTTTAACAGAGTAGTTTCCGGTTCCTCCGGACATATAGACAAATCTATTATTATCTATCCATCTAAGATTAGAACATGAAGACACTCCGTTTAATGTTTGATTACCCTGATCAGTTAATATTTTTGTTTTATAAACACCGCCGCTTCCTGTGATAATAGCCGTCTTCTTTCCATCATGCGATATATATGCAAGAACAGGATCATTGCCTGTAGCAATATCATTATATTTATTACCTGGGATTATAAGTTTACTCTCAAAACCGGTTAAGCTTGTTTTATGAATACCACCCTTTGATTCGATTATAACAGAATCATCCGACGGATGCATAGTATAATCAATGAAAAGATATCTTGAACTCTTCTTTGTTATCTCCTTTGTATTGATATTTATTATAACAGATTCCGATTTTGCTCCGCCGCTATCATTAAGGGATAAAATCTTAGCATAGATAATATTTCCTGTTCGGTTTAAATCAGCATAAGTCACATTACCGGAGAACCTTGCTATCTCCGCTCTTTCTCTGCTGTTCCTCTTGTATTTATAAACTATATTTAACTGAGAGAATTCCTTTATGTACACTATGTCATCACCGCTACACCATTGGGCAAATATAACATTGCTGTCAATGTATAGAGATGATATGCGTGTATAGAGTTTCTCTTTAACCGAAGTAATCTCTCTATAAAGAGGAGACTTCTTTTCGAGGTAGACCGCATCTAAATCAATGTCCCTCGAAAAAAGAGGGACATTGACAAAAAAAAGGAGCAATATTATATGAAAACTTCTTATCATCTAAATTTTTATTTCATCATCTTCTTTATTTTTTATATACAGGCTTCCTATCAGGCTTAGGAGGAATAACCAATTTCTGGCCCGGAAAAATAAGATCAGGATCCTTTATCTGGTCCTTATTAGCAATAAATATTGCAGGCCAAAATGACGCATCGTTATAGAACTTCTGCGAAATTTTCCAAAGGCAATCCGTATTTTTCTTTCTCCCCTGTACTATGTAAGTTTTCCCCTGTACATCTTTATTATCAGGCACATTTGCAATACTATTATCATCTGCATCTTCTGCTATACTATCATCCGTATCTGTAAGCTGATCTTCATCTTTTTCAGATTCGGATTTAACTGCCAGATTGCGGGCATCCTCCTCTATAGAATTAAGCGCAGCGTTGATTAGATTCTCAGCCTCTTCCGCATTATTTATAGCCTCATTAAATTTACCCGAAGCAGCTAATGTTCTACCGCTTTTAATTAAGTTTTCCGCTTTAGTAAGATTATCATCATATTTTTTATCACTATCTTTATCACGAGCCTGCGCTAATTGATTTTCCGCTTTATTAAGTGCAATTTCCGCTTCATTCTTTTGAATCTTAACCTTTGCGCCGTTTACAAGACCTTCGGCTCTATTAACTTTTGATTCCGCATCTTTAATATTATTCTGCCCAAGTGAAAGTTCGGCGCCATTAAGTTCGTTCGTAGCGGAATTAAGATCATTCGTTACATCCTGTGGCAAATCTCCAACCTGTATATTTTTTATTTCAGCTCTAATATCAGCAATTGAAGAAGATACCTTCTGTTTATTAATGGCTAATGCAGCGGAATCAAGTTCTTTTTTTGCAGAATCAATCTCTCTCCATGATGTTTTAAAATCTTTATTAGCAAAGGAGCTTTTTGCATTTTTTACGGAATTCTCAGCCTTTGTCAGATTACTTCCTGCAGCATTGCTATTTTTATCTCTCTTAAGATCATTCAATCTTTTCTCTGTTGAAGCAATCTCATTATTGATTGAAGAGGAATTCTGTAATGAATCATTAAGAGCCTTTGTAAAAAAATCCGATGATTTTACTGCCGATTCTGCGGATTTTACATAATCCCCCTGTTCATATTGGGATTTTGCTTCATCGTTAAGATTCTTACCTTGAGCAAAATTATCAGGAGAAAATCTTTCGGAATAAGCCTTTTCAGCCAAATCATACGCTTCATCGGATTGTTTAATCTTACTATCGGCATATGGTTGAAGTGATTTATTCTTAGCATTACTTGCAGCTAAGATTGCATCATTTGCCGATTTTCTGGCATCATCAGGTTTTTCAGCAACAAGACTTTGCTGACTTTGAAACAGAAGCGCCTCTGCATTTTTAATTTCATCAGGCGCATATTTTTCAGCATCATATTTTTTTGCTTCTTCAATGCCATTCCTTGCAGCAGACATTTCCTTTATCGGAACATCAACTTCGCATGCTAATATAAATATTGCACATATTACTGATGCTAAAAGCGCTATTAAATTCTTTCTTCTTTTCATAAACACCCTCCGGATTAAAATAGTCAAGTGCGTAATATGTTACGCAGCTACATATATTCATAATTATATATTACTTATATATAATTATATATTTTATGTCAATTTTTTTTATATATTTTATTCCAATAATAGAATTAGTTCAAAATACCCTATTTTACTATTTCTAAAAGCTCTACTTCAAAAATAAGAACCGAATTACCGGGAATAGCCTGATTTCCATTGGGCCCATATCCTAAGTCGGATGGTATGAAAAATTCATATTTTGAACCTACAGTCATAAGTTGAAGCCCTTCCGTCCATCCGCGTATGACCTGATCGGCTTTAAACTGTGTCGGTTCTTTTCTCTTATGTGAGCTGTCAAACTCCTTTCCATCTATAAATTTTCCTGCATAATGAACTTTAATGGTGTCACTACTTTTAGGTTTTATTTCACTATCTCCCTTGCTGATAATCTTATATTGCAAACCGCTTGGTGTAGTAATCACCCCTTCTTTCTTCTTATTTTGGGAAAGAAATTCCTCACCCTTCTTTTTATTCTCAGCAGCTAAATCCTGCCTTTTTTTCTGTAAACTTGCCATAAGATTCTGCATAACAGTTTGAGCTTCCTCCGGGCTCAGTTTACTGTCAACGCCATTTAATGCATCCTCTACTGCTGCAATGAAAGAATCCATATCAAGGTCTAAATTGTCCCTTGCCATTCCTGATCCTACATTATAACCGATTGCATAGCTGTATTTACCCTTTTCGTTGGAAAGATTGGCTTTACCGCTATTTTGCCCGGTTTTACTGCAAACAACAGTTGATATAAATAAAACCAATAAAAACGTAGAAATAACTTTTGTTTTCATATTTAACCTTTTAATTTTTTTATTATAAAAAAATATATAATATAGTAAATTTTAGTCAAGATAAAAAATAAAAATTAATGATTAAAGATTATGGGAACGCCGTAGAGACAAGGCATGCCTTGTCTCTATTACACCACCGTTTTTAAAACCAAAAGTACAATAGGCAGAGTAAAAAGAGAAAGAAATGTCGATATAAACATGAGACGTGAAGCAAGGAGTGCATTGCCATTATACTCTTGAGCGACCAAAGGGGCATTTACTGCCACAGGCATAGCAGCAATAACAACAGGTACATATATCATCATAGGTTCATTAGTGAATAATCTAACAAAGAAAAAGACTATAATCGGTAAAATAATAAGGCGCATAAAGCTTATGAAATATACCCTCCACCCTGCAACCAATTCCCGGTGATTAACCTCTGTAAGCATAGCCCCTACAGTAAGCATAGATAGAGGCGTAGTAATATCACCGATGAGTTTTAGAGGATCGTATATTATTGGAGAGAGCTTTATACTAAAATAAAAGAATATAAATCCCAGGATTGTAGATATTACCCCCGGATTAAGAAAGAGTTTAAAATTAAACTTTGTACTGTCGGAATGTCCCCTTGTCATTAAATATACTCCAATTGTAAAAACAAAGAAATGAAACGGAATATTAAACATAGCAGCATAGAATATAGATTCATCTCCAAAAACACTGCTCAAAACGGGAAATCCCATAAAAGCAACATTTGAAAAAAGTATGGCAAACTGATAAGCTCCCGTATCTCTATCTCCCCCTTTTAAAAGCTTGCCGATAATAATTGCTATAATAAAATAAAGGCCGTACACGCCAAATGACAGGCCTGTGATTATAAAACTCTGACTTAAAAGCTCTTCGGCAAACTCCTTCTGCATTGAAGTAAATATAAGCGCAGGCAGAGTTATCTTTATTAATAGGGATGAGAGTCCCTTAGTAGTCTGTTTATTTATAACATTAGTCTTTCGTCCGATAAATCCGACTAAGATCATTAAAAATAATTTCATTACCGATATAAAAATTACGCTCATTATTACCCTTTAATATTATCCTATAATTTTTGCCATCTTTCTTTAAAAAAAGTATAAAGAAAGTATAATATAAAATTAGTTGACACACAATTAAAGTGAGTTTTAGTGTATATTGACTGTTTTTAACAACAAAATTTTATTATAATATTAAAGAATATAATAAAAAATTGAAGGAGAGTTTTTATGAAAACTAAAATTGCTTTATTAGCAATCTTTTTAGCATTTATCATGGCAGGTTGCTACAACTCTAATGAAAAAAATGCTACTTTGACCCTGTATCTGGGCGGCAATTCAAACAGTTATTCGGCATCAGCACTGACAAATTGGCCGCCGGAAGATCCCCAACTTGGTTTGCTTATATACGATGTAAAGCTTTCCAGATCTTCAGAAGAGATAACCGCAACATTTTCGGGCTCTGACCTAATCACATTTACCGTTACTTCCGGTGACTGGATTATAGAGGTAACAGCCTCTTCTGATGGTGAATTATACGCGTATGGTTTTACCGGCGTTACTTTAAGACCAGGACAGAACAGAGTTTCGATTTTAATGCGCAGAGCAGGAAAATATGAACTCTCCATAAAAATATTACAGTCCGAAATATATCTTCAACAAGGCGGAGATCATACTTTTACTGTGGAGCCGTCATTTGGCTTGAAAAATAAAGATGATTTTGTTAAGTCA
>JGI24702J35022_10001406_pt1 | contig 14994 bp, 1 predicted proteins | sample TergutTh196P4_FD_35022 | JGI IMG/M metagenome (IMG submission 35022)
TTAAAAAATAATGAAGATGTAGAAAATTATTTTGAAAATGGCTTTTTTGAAAATAATATTTCTTATGATTTAAATTTAAAAAATAATGAAAATGTAGATAATTATTTTGAAAATAATAGTTCTCATAATTTTAATCTTAATAATAATAATTTAAATTTTAATAATCAAAATTTTAATTTTAATAATAATAGTAATAAAAAAAATAATGTTTCCCATGATTTTAATTTTAATAATAATAGTAATAATAAAAATAATCAAAATATAGAAAACTCTTTTTTTATAGAAAATAGCTGCTGCAACAGCCATATTAAATATTCTAATCATTTTAACAGACCTTTAGCTAATGCTAGCGTTAAAAAATTGAATAATGGCCTTAACCGCAGTTTATTTAATATGTTATTTAATGATTTTCTTGATCTGTATCCTAATAATTTCGTTCTTAATAAAAAAATAAAATACTTCTTTTTTGGAGGTGGAAAAAAATGAATAATTTTAGAAAAACTTTTATTACAATCCTTTTGTTCTTTAGCTTAATCATGGTTTTTAGCATGGAAGCTAATTTTGCTACTGATGAGCACATTGATAATACTACTGTTGGTGGTATAAATGGAGCATTAGCTAAAATTGATGATAATGATACTATTTTTTTAGCTCCTGGAACATATAATAAAGTTAATGATCACTTTAACTTTACGATAAATAAAAATGTCACTATTTGTGGGGATGGACCTTTAAATAGTGTAATCCTTGATGGAGAAAATAAATCGAAAATATTTACAATAGGTTCTAATTTGAATGTAACATTTATAAACATAGTATTTACTAATGGAAATCAAGTATATGTTGATGATGGTACTACTAATCAAGGTGGAGCTATTTATGCTCTGGACACAACTGTAAATGTTGTTAATTGCACATTTACAAATAATACTGCTACTAATTTTGGTGGTGCTATTTGTGCTATAAGGACATCTTTAGATGTTGTTGGTTCTAACTTTATAAACAACTCAGTAACTGGTTATTATATTGGAGTAAATTACTGTGGTGGTGGTGCTATTTATACGGGTGATGGTGTTCTTAGTCTATCTGGTTCTAATTTTACTGATAACACTGTAGCATATAGGGGTGGTGCTATCTATTCTTATATTTCTGCTGTTGATATAAGTGATTCTAATTTTAATAACAATTCTGCAACTATTTCAAATGGTTCAAGTAGTTTTGGTGGTGTAATATATAATCTTAATGGTACTCATTTTAATATAGTTGATTCTAATTTCACAGGTAATTATGTAAATATGGGTAGTGCTGCTGTAATCTATAATACTGGTGATAATTTTAATATATTTAATTCCATTTTCACAGACAACTATGTAACTAATGGTAGTGCAGGTGCAATCCTTAATACAGCTCATAATTTTAGTGTAGCTAATTCCACCTTCACAGATAACCATGCAAGTAATAATGCTGGTGCTCTTTACAATACTGGTGGATCTAATTTTACTGTAGCTAATTCCACTTTCACAAATAATACTGCAGCTAATGGTGCTGCATTCTACAATGTTAATGGTAATATTTCTAGTGTAGCTAATTCTAATTTCACAAATAATACTGCAGCTAATTTTGGTGGTGCTATCTCAGCTATAAACTCCACTATGGAGGTTGCTGATTCTGATTTTATAAATAATTCAGTTACCGAGTTTGATGATGGTTCTGGTATTGGTATTATAGGTTATGGTGGTGGAGCTATTTATATTGTTAATGGTACTCTAAGTGTGTTAACTTCTAACTTTACAGATAATACTGCAGCTAATAGGGGTGGTGCTATCTATGCTAATAATTCCTTAGTTGATGTGAATGATTGTAATTTCATAGGTAATGATGCATTTAATGCTGGTGCTATTTATAATACTGGTGTTGATTTTAGAGTAGTTAGTTCTAATTTTACAGCTAATAGTGCAAATTCTACTGGTGGTGCTATTTACAGCTCTGGTAATTTTACATCAATAGATAATTCTGTTTTCACAGGTAATCATGTAAATCCTAATTTTGGTTCTGGTGGTGCAGTTTCCAATATTGGTAATTTTTTATCTATAGCTAATTCTACTTTTTCAGATAATTATGCATATTATGTAGGTGGTGCTGTCCATAATACTGGTGTTAATTTTAGTGTAGTTGGTTCTAATTTCACAGGTAATTATGCTCGTTATGTTACTGGTAGTTCATCTTATGGTAATGGTGGTGCTATTTACAACTCTGGTAATTTTTTCTATATAGCTAATTCTACCTTTATAGGTGATAATAATGCTAATAGCGGTGGTGCTATCTACAATTCTGGTAATTTTACGTCTGTAGTCAATGCTTCTTTTACAGATAATTATGTAACTTATTATGGTGCTGGTATTTTTAATAGTGGTGTTAATTTTAGTGTCGTTGATTCTAACTTCACTGGTAACAGAGCAGGTAATGCTCAGGGCACTGGTGGTGGAATTTATAATAGTGGTGTTAATTTTAGTGTAGTTGATTCTATTTTTACAGATAACTATGCAGAAAATGGGGTCTATGGTGGGGGTGCAATTTATAATTCTGCTAATTTTACATCAGTAGCTAATTCTACCTTTATAAGTAATAATGCAAGAAATTCTGGTGGTGCTATCTTAAATTATGGTGATTTTACATCTGCAGCGAATTCTACCTTTATAAGTAATAATGCAAGTTATGGTGGTGCAATCTCTAATAGGGGTGTTAATTTTAGTCTAGTTGATTCTACTTTTTCTAGTAATAATGCAAGTAATGGTGGCGCAATTCATAATCTTGGTAATTTTACTTCTGTAGTTAATTCTACCTTTATAGGTAATAATGCAAGAGGTGATGGTGGTGCTGCAATTCATAATTCTGGTAATTTTACATCGGTAGTTAATTCTACTTTTTTAGATAATATTGTGGATGTGATATTTAATTATGCTTTAAGATCTGGTGGTGCAATTTTTAATACTGGTCTTAATTTTAGTGTAGTTAATTCTAATTTCACTGGTAATTATGCAAATGAGGATGGTGGTGCAATTTATAATACTGGTAATTTTACATCTGTAATTAATTCTACTTTTATAAGTAATAATGGCGGCAGAAATGGTGGTGGTATTTATTCTATTGGTTTAAATCTTAATGTAACGAATTCTATTTTTGATGAAAATAATGCTCGTTTTTATGTTGGTGGTGGTGTTTATATTGGGGGTAATGATTCTATAATTATTAATTCTAATTTTACTAACAATAATCAAGGTATTGGAATTAATACTACAATTTTTACTTTGGAAAATAATAGACTCATTGATAATTATATTGCTATTCAATTTGCTTTTGTTAACGAGACTTATACTATTTCTGGTTTATCATCTGATAATTATATTAGTGATAATGATTTTGCTATTGGTATCAGTGGTACTGGCAGTAACTATACAGTAGACGATAGTTTTGGATCATTAAATAGTGGTGGTTTCACCTTCACCATGTCTGCGTCTCATAATACTATTGTTGATTCTAATATCAGTGGTTACAATAGATCTGATTCAAAAGCGATATTTTTTGAAGGGTCTTATTATAGTAATAATTCTGTTATTTATTCTAATATTACTGAAAATACTAATGGTATTTTTTTCAATGGATCTTCAACTTTTAATTATGATTATGTTCTTTCTTGTAATATTTCTAATAATGTTAATGGTGTTGTTTTCGGTGAATCTTCAAGGGATAATTCTGTTCTTTCTTGTAATATTTCTAATAATGTTAATGGTGTTGTTTTCGATGGATCTTCAAGGGCTAGTTCTGTTGTTTCTTGTAATATTTCTAATAATACCAATGGTATTTTGATTAATGGAAGAAATAACAAGGTTCTTGGTTGTGATATATTTAACAATGACTTAGGAATTCATGTTCTTCCTGGTGCTAATAATTCAACCATTAACTACAACAGAATCTTAAATAATACTGACACAAATGGCTTTGACCTTTTAAATGAAGGTAATAATACTAATGCTAACTATAATTGGTGGGGAAATAACACAGCACTAGTTAGTGGCATAAACTTAACTAATAGGTTTGTAATGGCGTTATCTGCAAATAGCTATACAACTACTGTTAACAATACCACCCATCAGCTTGTAGGGGATGTTGAATTGTCTTATGAGCTTGTGTTGATAACTAATGCTGGAGTTATAAGTATAATTGATTATAATTTGCTTCCAGATTTCTTGGTTAATCTTATATGGAATGGTACTAGTGGAACTATTTATAACTTGAATGTTAATGGAAAAGGGAAACATTCACAAAATTTTACTCTAAGTTATGATAATTACTTTTCTCTTCAAGCTATTGGTGATAATGAAGATATAATCTTGTATTTAGATCCTGATTTAAGTAATGTTGTAAACCTAACAATCAATAAAACCACTAACGTTAGTGGCAATGCAAACTATGGAGACGAGATTACTTATATTATTACTGTGACTAATCATGGTCCAGCTAATGCTACTGGTGTTATGTTAATTGATGAGTTAGATTCTCGTTTGATTTATGGGGGAGTTACTGGTGATAGAACTTGGACTTTCGATGTAGCTACTAACACTCTTACTTGGGATATTGGAAATCTCGTTGTTAATGGTAACGTAACAATAAACATTTCTGTTAAAATTAATGGTACTGGTCATATTGTTAACTTTGCAAATATTACTGTTAATCAAGATAACTTAGCTAACAACTCTACAGATGGTGCTGATAGTACTGTCGATGTTCCTACCACTGTTAACTTAACTATTTCTAAGACTAGTGATCTTAGTATTGTTCGTGTTGGGAATATCGTTACCTATAATATTACAGTTACCAATAATGGTCCAGATAACCTTACTGATATAGTTGTTGAAGATGTTTTAGACTCTCGTTTGTCTTTCAGTGGTGCTTATGGTGATAGAAATCGTCATTATGAGAATCACACTGTTTATTGGGATATAGGAACTCTTAATGCATATGAAACTGTAACTCTATTTATCATGGTTGAGGTTGAAGATACTGGTACTATTACTAATTTTGCAAACATTACTTTGGATAGTGANATTGTTAACATTGGTGAAAATAGTGATAACTGTACCATTGAGGTTATTCGTATTGTTAATTTAACTATCACTAAGGAAAATAATGTTACTGGTTCTGTTAATGTTGGTGATTTAGTTAATTATACTATCACTGTGAAAAATAATGGTCTTGATAATGCCACTAATGTTGTTGTAACTGATATTTTAGATCATCGTTTGATTTTTGTAGATGTTAGTTCTGGAGCTATTTGGAATGATACTGCAATTATATGGACTATTGGAAACCTTAATTATGGAGAGACTGTAACCCTAAATATTACTGTCAGAATTAATAGTTCAGGTGATATTTTTAATATGGTTAATGTTACATTAAATGAGGATAATATTGGTGATAATGGTACTGATGGTACAGGTAGTAATTTAACTATTCCAGAAACTGTGAATTTAACCATTAATAAAACTCATAATGTAACTAGTTCTGTGACTGTTGGTGATGAGGTTCTCTATACTATTGTTGTGACTAATTATGGTCCAGATGTAGCTACTGGTGTAGTTGTTAGTGATGTTTTAGATTCTCGCCTAATCTATGTTAATAGTAGTGTGGGTAGTTCTTACAATGCAACTACTCGCATTGTTTCTTGGAATATAAGCAGTATTGCTGTTGGTAGTACTGAGACTTTGACTCTTACTGTTAGAGTGAATGGTTCTGGCGATATATTTAATCTAGCTAATGTCTCAGCTAATGAAGTTAATATTGGTGAAAATGGCACTGATGGTGCAGGTAGTAATTTGACTCTTCCTGATACTGTGAATTTAACAATAACTAAGTATCATAATGTTACAGGATCCGTGACTGTGGGTGATGAGGTTCTCTATACTATTGTTGTGACTAATTATGGTCCTGATGTAGCTACTGGTATTGTGGTTAGTGATATTTTAGATTCTAGACTAATTTATGTCAGTAGTAGTGCTGGTAGTTCTTACAATGCAACTACTCGTACTGTTTCATGGGATATAAGTTCCATAGCTGTTGGTTCGAATGAGACCTTAACTGTAACTGTACAAGTTAATGGTTCTGGTAATATTGTTAACTTAGCTAATGTCACAGCTAATGAAGTTAATATTGGTAATAACTCTACTCTTGGCGATGGTAATAATTCTACTCTTGATTTGGATAGTGCTGTGAATTTGACTATAACAAAAAATCATAACGTTACTGGTTCTGTGACAGTTGGTGATGAGGTTCTCTACACAATAGTTGTAACTAATCATGGTCCGGATGTAGCTACTGGTATTGTTGTTAGTGATGTTTTGGATTCTCGCCTTATCTATGTTAATAGTAGTGTGGGTAGTTCTTACAATGCAACTACTCGTATTGTTTCTTGGAATATAAGTAGTATTGCTGTTGGTAGTAGTGAGACTTTGACTCTTACTGTTAGGGTGAATGGTTCTGGTGATATCTTTAATGAAGCTAATCTTACAGTTAATGAGATTAATATTGGTGAAAATGGCACTGATGGTGCAGATAGTAATTTGACTCTTCCTGATACTGTGAATCTTACTCTCAATAAGAGCCATAATGTTACTGGTACTGTTAATGTTGGTGATGAGATCCTCTACACCATAGTTGTGACTAATCATGGTCCGGATGTAGCTACTGGTGTAGTTGTTAGTGATGTTTTGGATTCAAGGCTTATCTATGTGAGTAGTAGTCCTGGCAGTACTTACAATGCAACTACTCGTACAGTTTCATGGGAAATAAGTTCCATAGCTGCTGGTTCTAATGAGACCTTAACCCTAACTGTACAAGTTAATGGTTCTGGTAATATTGTTAACTTAGCTAATGTCACATCTAATGAAGTTAATATTGGAAATAACACTACAACAGGCGATGGTAATAATTCTACTATTGACTTGGATAAAACTGTGAATTTAACTATTAATAAGAGCCATAATATCACTACTTCAGTGACTGTTGGCGATGAGGTTCTCTATACTATTGTTGTGACTAATCATGGCCCAGATATAGCTACTGATGTTGTAGTCTCAGACGCGTTAGATTCTAGACTAATTTATGTTAATAGTAGTGTGGGTAGTTCTTATAATGCAACTTCTCGTACTGTTTCTTGGGATATACTTAGTATTGCTGTTGGTAGTAGTGAGACTTTAACTCTTACTGTTATTGTCAATGGTTCTGGTGATATCTTTAATGAAGCTAATCTTACAGTAAATGAGATTAATATTGGTGAAAATGGCACTGATGGTGCAGATAGTAATTTGACTCTTCCTGATACTGTGAATCTTACTCTCAATAAGAGCCATAATGTCACTGGTTCTGTTACTGTTGGTGATGAGATCCTCTACACCATAGTTGTGACTAATCATGGTCCGGATATAGCTACTGGTGTCGTTGTTAGTGATGTTTTAGATTCAAGGCTTATCTATGTGGGTAGTAGTGCTGGTAGTTCTTATAATGCAACTACTCGTACTGTTTTATGGGATATAAGTTCCATAGCTGCTGGTTTTAATGAGACTTTAACCTTAACTGTACAAGTTAATGGTTCTGGTAATATTGTTAACTTAGCTAGTGTCACAGCTAATGAGGTTAATATTGGTAATAACTCTACTACAGGTGATGGTAACAATTCTACTCTTGATTTGGATAAAACTGTGAATTTAACAATCACAAAAAATCATAATGTTACAGGGTCTGTGACTGTTGGTGATGAGGTTCTCTACACCATAGTTGTGACTAATCATGGTCCTGATATAGCTACTGATGTTGTAGTTAGTGATGTTTTGGATTCTCGCCTTATCTATGTGAATAGTAGTGTGGGTAGTAGCTTTAATGCAACTACTCGTACTGTTTCTTGGGATATAAGTAGTATTGCTGTTGGTAGTAGTGAGACTTTAACTCTTACAGTTATTGTCAATGGTTCTGGTGATATCTTCAATGTAGCTAATCTTACAGTTAATGAGATTAATATTGGTGAAAATGGTACTGATGGTGCAGATAGTAATTTGACTCTTCCTGATACTGTGAATCTTACTCTCAATAAGAGCCATAATGTCACTGGTTCTGTTACTGTAGGTGATGAGATCCTCTACACCATAGTTGTGACTAATCATGGTCCGGATATAGCTACTGGTGTTGTAGTTAGTGATGTTTTGGATTCAAGGCTTATCTATGTGAGTAGTAGTGCTGGTAGTTCTTACAATGCAACTACTCGTACTGTTTCATGGGATATAAGTTCCATAGCTGCTGGTTTTAATGAGACCTTAACCTTAACTGTACAAGTTAATGGTTCTGGTAATATTGTTAACTTAGCTAATGTCACAGCTAATGAAGTTAATATTGGTAACAACTCTACAACAGGTGATGGTAACAATTCTACTATCGACTTGGAAAAAACTGTGAATTTAACAATCACAAAAAATCATAACGTTACTGGTTCTGTGACAGTTGGTGATGAGGTTCTCTACACCATAGTAGTAACTAATCATGGTCCGGATGTAGCTACTGGACTTGTTGTTAGTGATGTTTTGGATTCTCGCCTTATCTATGTGAATAGTAGTGTGGGTAGTAGCTTTAATGCAACTACTCGTACTGTTTCTTGGAATATAAGTAGTATTGCTGTTGGTAGTAGTGAGACTTTAACTCTTACTGTAAAAGTGAATGGTTCTGGTGATATCTTTAATGAAGCTAATCTCACAGTTAATGAGATTAATATTGGTGAAAATGGCACTGATGGTGCAGATAGTAATTTAACTATTCCAGATACTGTGAATCTTACTCTCAATAAGAGCCATAATGTTACTGGTACTGTTACTGTAGGTGATGAGATCCTCTACACCATAGTTGTAACAAATCATGGTCCGGATATAGCTACTGGTGTCGTTGTTAGTGATGTTTTAGATTCAAGACTAATTTATGTCAGTAGTAGTGCTGGTAGTACTTTCAATGCAACTACTCGCACTGTTTCATGGGATATAAGTTCCATAGCTGCTGGTTTTAATGAGACCTTAACCCTAACTGTACAAGTTAATGGTTCTGGTAATATTGTTAACTTAGCTAATGTCACATCTAATGAAGTTAATATTGGTAACAACTCTACTACAGGTGATGGTAATAATTCTACTATTGACTTGGAAAAAACTGTGAATTTAACTATTAATAAGAGCCATAATGTTACAGGTTCTGTGACTGTTGGCGATGAAGTTCTCTACACCATAGTTGTAACTAATCATGGCCCAGATATAGCTACTGGTATTGTGGTTAGTGATGTTTTGGATTCTAGACTGATTTATGCTAATAGTAGTGTGGGTAGTTCTTACAATGCTACTTCTCGTACGGTTTCTTGGAATATAAGTAGTATTGCTGTTGGTGGTAGTGAGACTTTAACTCTTACTGTTATTGTCAATGGTTCTGGCGATATCTTTAATGAAGCTAATCTTACAGTTAATGAGATTAATATTGGGGAAAATGGCACTGATGGTGCAGATAGTAATTTGACTCTTCCTGATACTGTGAATTTAACAATAACTAAGTATCATAATGCTACTTCTTCTTTAATTGTAGGTGATGAGATCCTCTACACCATAGTTGTGACTAATTATGGTCCGGATATAGCTACTGGTGTCGTTGTTAGTGATGTTATAGATTCAAGGCTTATCTATGTGAGTAGTAGTCCTGGCAGTACTTACAATGCAACTACTCGTACTGTTTCATGGGATATAAGTTCCATAGCTGCTGGTTTTAATGAGACCTTAACTGTAACTGTACAAGTTAATGGTTCTGGTAATATTGTTAACTTAGCTAATGTCACAGCTAATGAAGTTAACATTGGTAACAACTCTACTACAGATGATGGTAACAATTCTACTATCGACTTGGAAAAAACTGTGAATTTAACAATCACAAAGCATCATAATGCTACTGCTTCTACAATTTTTGGTGATACAGTTCTCTACACTATTGTAGTGACTAATCATGGTCCGGATATAGCTACTGGTGTTGTCATATCGGATGTTTTAGATTATAGACTTATTTACATAAATAATAGTGCTGGTGCTTCATTCAATCTAGCTACTAGGACAGTTACATGGAATATAAGTTCTATTGCCACTGGAAATAGTGTAACTTTAAACATTACAGTCAGGGTTAATGGTTCTGGAAATATAACCAACTTTGCTAATGTCACAGTTAATGAAGTTAATATTGGGGAAAATGGTACTAATGGTACAGGTAGTAATTTGACTATTCCTAATACTGTAAATTTAACTTTAACAAAAATTAACAATGTCACTGGTTCTATAGCTCTCGGTGATACAGTTGTTTATACTATTGTTCTAACTAATCATGGTCCAAATATAGCTACTGGTCTTGTAGTCAGTGATGAATTAGATTCTCGTTTGGTTTTTGTAACAGCTTCCAGTGTTTATAATTGGACTTTTGATATAGCTACCAACACTGTTAATTGGAATGTTGGAAACTTGAATGTGAATGGTACTGTAACTTTAACTATCACTATTTATATTAATGGTACAGGTGATATTGATAATTTTGCAAATATTAGCCATGTAAATGAGACTAATATAGGAAATAATAGTTCTGAAGGTAATAATAATACCATTACGATTCCTCCAACTGTTAACTTGACCATTAATAAGAGTATTAACAGTACAACTGTTGAAAAAGGTGATTTGGTTACTTATACTATCAACGTGACTAATCATGGTCCTGATATAGCTACTGGTGTGGTTGTAACAGATGTTTTAGATCATCGTTTAATCTTTGTAAGTGCTTCTTCTCCTAATGTATGGAATGGTAATGCAGTTGTTTGGAACATTGGAAGTATTAATGTAGGAAACACTGTGACTTTAAATATTATAGTTCGTTTCAATGGTACTGGTAATATAACTAATATTGCAAACATTAGCGATGTAAATGAGATTAATATTGGTAACAATAGTACCTATGGTAACAATAGTACCATCGTGGTTCCTGGTAGCTCTAATTTGACTATACGTAAGGAAAGTAATATTAATGGTAGTTTAAATTATGGAGATTTGATTATCTATACCATTACAGTTACCAATCACGGTCCTGATGATGCTAATGGTCTTGTTGTATCAGATACTTTGGATTATCGTTTGATATTTGTTAGTAGTACTGGAGATTATAATGAAAGTACTGGTTTGTGGATTGTTGGTAACTTAAATGTTGGTCAATCTGCAAGTTTAAATATTACTGTTCGTATTAATGGTACTGGTAATATTACTAACACTGCGAAGATTGAGGGTTTGGAACAGAATAACACTGGTAACAATAGTACTGAAGGGAATAACAACGGTTCTATTGAGATTCCAAATACCGTTAATTTGACTGTTACTAAAACAACTAATGTCACTGGTCCTGTAGATTTAGGTGATTTGATTACTTATACCATCACAGTCACCAATAATGGTCCTGATAATGGTACAGGTATTGTTGTATATGATATATTGGATTCTCGATTAATCTTTGTAAATAGTTCTGCTGCATATGATGTGAGTACAGGTTTGTGGACGATTGGTAACTTAAATGTTGGACAATCTGCGTTTTTGAAAATTGTTGTCCGTGTTAATGGTACTGGTAATATTGTTAACATAGCTAATGTCACATCTAATGAACCTAACGTTGGTCACAATAATAGTGATGGTGGTAATAATAGCACTATAATGGTTCTTTATATTGTTAACTTGACGATTACCAAGACTCTTAATGTTAGGGGTATTGTAAACATTGGAGATTTACTAATCTATACTATTACAGTTACTAATCATGGTCCTGATAATGCAACTGAAGTATTTGTAAGTGATATTTTGGATTCTCGTTTAACGTTTGTAAGTAGTACAGGCTCTTATGATGAGACAACTGGTTTATGGTTTATTGGTAACTTGGATGTTAATCAAACGGTGTCTTTAAATATTACAGTTTTTGTTAATGGTGCTGGTGGTATGGTTAATGTAGCTAATGTTAGCTCTAATGAGACAAATATTGGTAATAGTACTACCGAAGGTGATAACAATAACCGCATAGTGGTTCGTGGTGATGTTAATTTGTTTGTTATTAAGACTAGTAATATAACTTCGATAATTCATCTTGGAGATTTAGTTGCTTATACTATTTCTGTGGTTAACTATGGTCCAGACAATGCAACTGTTGTTCGAGTCAGTGATGTTCTCGATGTACGTCTTGTTTATGTAAGTAGTAATGCCACTAAAGGTTCATATGATCCTGCCACTGCTTTATGGTATATTGGAAATCTTGATGTTGGACAAACTGTCACTTTGACCATTGTTGTAATGGTTAATGGTAGTGGAGCTATTGTTAACAATGCTAGTGTTTTCGCAGCCCAAAACATTATCGGTGGCATAATTGTTGACGAGGTCAAAATAAAGGTTGATAATTCGGGACTTCCCGATGATCCTGATGTCAATCCTGATATCGATCCAGATGTCGATCCTGATGATATTGAAGAGGATGATCCCGATGAAAATAATGTTTTAGGGGATATTAATCAATCTAAAGTGGCTATGGCAAGGACTGGTGTACCTATACTTGCAATTTTCATAGTTACTTTCTTGTTACTCCTTGGGGGTGTTTACCAAAGAAAATTAGTTAAATAAATTTTTGTGTTTTGATTCTTTCTTTAATACGCTTTAATTATTGTATTAAAAAGAATCATTACATTTTTTTTTACTAATTTAATTCTTCTAAAAATTTGTAAATCAATTTAAACTTATTTAATCTTTATTTATTTTATAAATTTAAAAAAAAATCTTTTTAAATTTTTTAAAATTTTAATTAAAGATAATCAATTTTAAAAGGAATATAAAAATTTTATTTAAAAATAATCATTTAAAAAACTAAAAATCAAATTTTAAATAATAATATTCAATTTCAAAATAATATAAGAAATTTTAATAATTAAAAATTAATTTCAAAGTATATTTTAAATTTAAATTAATAAACACTTCTTTTTGAGGTGAAAAAATGAATAATTTTAGAAAAATTCTTCTTACAATAATTTTAATCTTTAGCTTACTTTTAACTTTTGGAATGGAAGCTAATTTTGCAGCCGATGTTAATATTGATAATACAACAGCCGGTGGAATAAATGGTGCATTAGCTATTGCAAATAACTCAGATTCAATTGTTTTAGCTAATGAAACATATAATAAAATTAATCAAGACTTTAACATAACGATAAATAAAAATGTCACTATTCAAGGATTAGGACCGAGAGATAGTGTGATTATCGATGGTGGAAATCTATCAAAAATATTCACTATTGGCCCTAATTTGAATGTTACATTTATAAACATTGTATTTACTAATGGAAATCAAGTTTCTGTTGATACTGGTACTACAAATCAAGGTGGTGCAATCTATGCTGTAAATACAATGGTAACTTTCATTAATTGCACATTTACAAACAATACTGCAAGTAATTATGGTGGTGCTATCTGTGCTATAAGGACATCTTTAGATGTTATTGATTCTAACTTTATAAACAATTCAGTTACACGTAATGGTGCAGTAATTTTCTATGGTGGTGGTGCTATTTATATTGATAAAGGAACTTTAAGTGTTTCTACTTCTAACTTCACAGATAATTCTGTAACTAATAGGGGTGGTGCTATCTGTATTGATAATTCCTTAGTTGATGTGAACGATTCAAATTTTTTAAACAATACTGTAACTAATCTTATGTATTCTACTTATGGTGGTGCAATTTACAATAATAATAGTTCTGATTTTAGTGTAGTTAATTCTAATTTTTCAGAGAATTATGTAAGGGGTATTGAGGGTGGTGCAATTTATAATACTGGTGCTAATTTTAGTGTTGTTGATTCTATTTTCACAGGTAATTATGCACATAGGGGCGGTGCTGCAATTTATAATACTGGTGCTGATTTTAGTGTAGTTAATTCTATTTTCACAGGTAATTATGCAAATAATACTACTAGTCTTGGTGGTGCAATTTACAATCAAGGTACTGATTCAAATGTAGTTGATTGTATTTTCACTAACAATAGTGCAAATTATGGTGGTGCAGTCTATAATCGTGGTTTTAATTTTTATATTGATAATTGTTCCTTTACAGATAATAATGCAATAAGAGGTGGTGGTGTTTTTAGCTTTGGTCGTAATTTAACCATTATAAATTCTATTTTCCATAAAAATAATGCACTTTTAGGTGGTGGGGTTTATATTGAGGTTTATGATTCTAAAATCAGTGATTCTAATTTTACTAACAATAGTCAAGCTATTGTGATAAATGGAGAAAACATCACAGTTACTGGTTCTAATATCCTCAACAACAATCTTGGAATTCATGTTCTTCCTGGAGCTATTAATACAGTTATTAATTACAATAGAATCTTAAATAATACTAATTTCAATGGTTTCAACCTTTTAAACGAAGGGAATAATACCAATGCTAATTATAACTGGTGGGGAGATAATATTCCATTAGTTACAGGTATTGTTTTAGATAATTGGTTTGTTATGGAGTTATCAGCTGATAATTTCACAACCATTGTTAATGCCACTACCAATCAATCTGAAGCTAATGTTAATTTATCTTATGAACTTTTACTAATTGATGGAGCTACTGGAATTACTAACTCAGTACCTTATGATGTACTTCCAGATTTCCTGGTCAGTATTATCTGGAATGGTACCAGTGGAACAATATATTACTCGACTAATGTTAATGCTAATGGGAGATATTCCTATATCGTTAACTTAACAAGGTATGATAGTTTTTCTCTTCAAGCTATTAGTGACAATGAAGATATAGTACTCAATCTAAATCCTGATATAGATAATAGTGTAAACATTTCAATCAATAAAACCATT
>JGI24702J35022_10001407_pt1 | contig 14988 bp, 12 predicted proteins | sample TergutTh196P4_FD_35022 | JGI IMG/M metagenome (IMG submission 35022)
GCTATGGCGACAACGCCAGCAACGACAACAACGTCAGCAACAGCAACAATGTCAGTAATAGCAGAAACGGCGACAATGTAAGCTATGGCGACAACGCCAGCTACGGCAACAACGGCAGCAACGGCAGCTATGGCGACAGCAACGGCAATAACGGAAAATATAAAAAGAGAAGTGGTTTCAGGCGGTTTGTAGTGTTTTTAGTGATCGTCGGCTTGCTCGCCGGAGGCGGGTACTACTATTACGATAATTATCTCAAGAGCGAAGATACCGTTTCCTATGATACGTGGGAAATCCAACGAGCTGATATAATAACCTCTGTCACAGCGAGCGGAAATATAGCCGCAAAAGATGAAGTCTCCCTCTATATTAAAGCTAACCAGAAAGTATCCAAGGTCTATGTTAAAACAGGCGACATTGTCACTGTAGGCCAACCGCTTGTAGAATACGACATCAATAAGGATCTCACCGACCTGATCAGACGCTTGGAGATTGCCGAGATTAACTTGAAAAATGTGGAGCTGAATCTGGATGGCATTGTTCTTCCAGCCAGCGGTAACGAGCTCATCCAATACACCTCGGAAGTCACCGCCGCAAACAAGAATATATCAGACGCACAAAACGCAATTGAAAGTATGAAAATAAGGATCAATCAACAACAGCTCAATCTCGACGACGCCGAGAATACCCTGGAAAAAAACCGTGAACTATATGAAAGCGGCGCAATAACCCGTGACGTCGTCGAGCAGTCCGAGCTCACTTACATGAATCTGCAGGAAGAGATGAGCAATCTTCAGTTGCAAATGGAATCCAACGAGGAAAACCTGAGATTCAGGCAAAGGCAGAAGGCCGACGCCGATACAAGGCTCAAGAACGCACAGAACAAGACGTCGGATGATTCAGTAGTCATAAAGTACGAACAACAAAAGAACATTGAGCAACTCTCAAAACTGGAAATTGATCAAATAAAGGAAAGCATATCAGATCTCATTCCAACAACATTCAGCACCGTATCGGGGTCAGTCCTGGAAGTCGCGGTTACCGAAGGCGGCACGGCGACAAAAAACAACTATGTGCTGAGATTGGCTGATCTCTCACAGATGATGATAAAGGTTGACGTATCTGAATTTGACGCCCCGGATGTTGTAATTGGGCAGACTGTTAACATATCGGTCGCAGGTTTACCGGAAATTGTATTTGACGGAGTGGTACGACGCATTTCGGCAAATTCGATAGAGAAAAGCGGTTCATCCGACGACGAAGTCGTGGTCCCGATGGAAATAACCGTCAAAAACCCCGACGACAGATTAAAAATAGGGTACACAGCGGACATTGATATAATTACATCAATCTCAGCCGACGTCGTCGCGGCGCCGGCACAATCAATTCTACTGGACGGCGGCGTTGAATACGTCTATGTAATGAATGCCGACGGCGAGCCGGAAATGAGAGAGATACAAACCGGCATACATGGTGATAACGGAGTGGAGGTGGTCTCCGGCCTGGATGCTGGTGAAATGATCCTGATAAACCCGTAGTCATCCGCTACAGTCTGCTACAGTCCGTTACAGTCCGCTATAGTCCGCTTCAGTCCGTTACAGTCCGCTACAGTCTGCTACAGTCCGTTTCAGTCCGCTACAGTCTGCTATAGTCCGCTTCAGTCCGATACAGTCCGCTACAGTCTGCTACAGTCCGTTTCAGTCCGCTACAGTCTGCTATAGTCCGCTTCAGTCCGATACAGTCCGCTACAGTCTTGACTTAACCAATTCTAAATCCTAAATTCATTATGTAATATGTAATATGTAATATATAATATGTAATATGTAATATGTTTGTAATACGTAATGTAAGCAGAGATCATTGGATGGAATCATCGAATTATGGAGTATCATACCAAAGTGGAACTGACAAGAGTTGAACGATGTCTGTATATGATAATTGCATATGCAGAAGCCTGAACGAATAATTAAAGGAAGTGATTTCATGAGAAGTAAAGATGAACTGAAACAGGCAGTATGCGAAGCTATTGATTTGGAGCGGGATCGTATTTTTATGCTCGGTGATTCTATTGCCGCTGATCCGGAGCTTGGTTACAAAGAGTTCAACACTGCGGCAAAATTTATCGAGTTTCTTGAATGGCTCGGGCTTTCCTATCGAAGCGGAATTGCTCGAACCGGAGTCATATCGAAATCTAAAGGGCGAAAATCAATTCTCAATGTTGCGTTAATGGCTGAGCTTGATGCGATTATCGTACCGGGCCATCCGGATGCAAACCCTCTGACAGGAGCTGTTCACGCCTGTGGACACAACTGTATGATGGCGGCTCTTGCGGGTGTTGCTATCGCAATGAAAAACAGCGGCGCCCTGCGTGAATTGGATGGAGACATAACTCTCATGGCAGTGCCAGCTGAGGAATTCATTGAGATTGAGTTTCGCAAAGCTTTGAGGCAATCAGGCGAGATTTGGTTTTTTGGCGGAAAGCAGGAGTTCATCAAGCTTGGTGAGTTAGACGACGTTGACATGATGATTATGCAACATTCATCTTCCTCAGATAGCCAATATAGAGCGGGTGCAGCCGCGCCTTCTAATGGCTTTATTGCTAAACTGGTTCGCTATGTCGGGAAAAAAGCTCACGCCGGGGCCTCGCCACATGAAGGAATAAACGCGCTTAATGCCGCTCTAATCGGCATAACAGCTATAAACGCTCAACGCGAAACGTTCCGTGATGATGATCATATTCGAGTGCATCCCATCATAACAAGGGGCGGTGACCTGGTTAACATTGTTCCTGCGGATGTCCGTCTTGAGACATATGTCAGGGGTAGTAGCGTTGACGCGATTATGGACGCGTCAAAAAAGGTAGATCGCGCTTTACTCGCCGGCGGCGATGCAGTCGGAGCAAGGACTGAAATCACTGATGTCACCGGTTATTTGCCGGCACTACTAAACGAAAATTTGATAAATCTGATGTATGACAATTTAAAAGTGCTTTTAGGCGGGAGAAATGCCGCAACACGCATTTGCAGCGGTCTTGGCGGTGGTTCAAGCGACCAAGGCGACGTGTCCCAGATAATGCCTTCTCTACAAGCATTTTTCAATTGTATTAGCGGTGGCCTTCACACTGAGGAGTACGTAATTACGGATAAAGAGCTGGCTTATATTACTCCCGCGAAGGCGCTAAGTATGCTTTTGATAGACATTCTCTATGATGGCGCGCGAACCGGGCTTGAGATTAAAGAATCCTTCAAACCGTCGATGAGCATAAGCGAGTACCTCTCAAATTGGGGTAGCCTCGGGTAAACTTAAGAGATTCAAAAACAACGACAAATGCGTTTAAAACACACTTTCTCAAGCGTATAGTCATACTTAGGTGTATATGCGAGTATTTCTCTCCCGCTCTCAGAGCTATATCCCAATTTGGCGTTCATGATCCGGATGTAACTCAAGGTATCTGCGCCATGTTGTCGCCAGTGTTTTAAAATCATACAACTGATCAGTTTTTATTTTATGGCTTGGCGCCCGGTGAGGCGCTGTTCTTACTATCTCCGGATTGACATAAGCTTCCTTTGAGATGGTTCCAATGATGTCGGCAAACCTGTCTAAATCTTCCACTGTCACGCTTTCAGGCGCTTCAGGGGTAATTGGATTTGGTACTATCATGGGCTCATGGCTGGAGAAATAGCTCACCACGCCAAAATCCGTAAGGCGTTGGTTGACTTCATCAGTTGTCACGCCTGTATCCTGAAAGAGCTGCTCAACAGTGAACCGCGCTTCCTGTAGTTTTTTTCTGTTTGGCCAAGCGATGTCAACGCCCCGTATGCCAAGCATCCTTTTAATTAGGTAATTGTTATTGAGAACCGATACAGCTGAAGCTTCGAGCAAACCCATAGCGCCCATCGACTTGATCCAGGCATATGTTCTGAGCACGACGCCAAAATTGCCATAAAATGAACCCACTTTGCCGATAGATTGCGGTCGGTCATCTTCCCGATGGTAATTGCTTCCATCGAAGGTTATAACCGGTGTTGGCAGAAATGGCGCAATATGCTTTTTAACCCCAACCGCTCCAGCGCCTGGGCCAGAACTCCCGTGCGGCGTTGAGAATGTCTTGTGCAGGTTGAAGTGCATCATGTCGGCGCCTATGTCCCCCGCTCGAAGCCTGCCGATAACGCCGTTGAAATTTGCCTGATCCATAGAAACAAGCCCTCCGGCTTCGTGTATCATATCAACATAATCCTTTATACGGCTGTCGAAAACGCCGGTATCATAAGGCGCCGTAATCATCAATCCTGCGGTTCGTCGGGAAATAGCAGCTTTCATCTGTTCTATACCTATATCTCCGGTTTCGGGATCAGGATAAAGAGTAATGACCTTGAGTCCCAACGATGCCGGCGCTCCTGCGTTTACCGGGTGAGAAACCGCTGTTGTGACGATTTCATCACGGAAATTTTCCCCGCGGGCTTTATGATAAGCCTTGATCATACAGGCGTTAGTGAACACGCCGTGGCCTCCGCCTCTTGGTAAGAAAGTGAATTCATCCATACCGGCAATGGCGCATAGCATATCACGAAGTTCATAATATATCTGCAGACAACCCTGTTGCATTCTTTCATCCTGAAGCGGGTGGAGTTCATATATGGAAGGCAGGGCGGAAAGCTGATCATTGATTTTTGGACTGTACTTCATGGTACATGTGCCAAGGCCAATGGAATTTCCGCAGTCGTATCCGAGAGTATTCTGGGAAAGGCGAATATAGTGCCGGACTATTTCTGGCTCAGACAACTCCGGTAGTTTTGCCGGTTCTTTTCGCCTCACGCCCTCCGGTAAAAGCTCCATAACATCTCCAACTGTCTTTGCTATCCTGTCATCGACGTCGGGCACAATGTCGTTTCTAATACCCCGTCGCCCGAGATCATAAATCACAGGTTCGCTCCAGTTCACTGGATGGAATTTTGTATCAATATCCTTATATTGCCCGTATTTACAGGCTTGAGAGTGTTGCTCGTTTTGCTCGTTTTGAGCGTTTTGCCTTTTCTGTGGGTTTTGCTCGTTTTGCTCATTTTGCTCGTTTTGGGCGATTTGCTCGTTTTGGGCGATTTGCTCGTTTTGCCTTTTCTGTGGGTTTTGCTCGTTTTGAGTGTTTTGCTCATTTTGCCTTTTCTGCTCGTTTTGCCCGTTATAAAAACTCATAACAGCACCTCCTCAAGCGTGTCCGTGAGCGCGACCGCAAGCGCGTCTAAGTCTTCCTTTGACAGAACCTCTGTCACACAATACAATGCGCATTGCCCCAAGTGCGGGTAATCTCTGCTTAAATCCTTACCACCCAGAATGCCGCGCTTTAATAACGCGTCGTTGATTTGCCTGACAGTCTTCCCTGTTGTGTTGAAATCGACAACAAATTCTTTAAAGGTTTGCGCTTTAAACCTATTTGCGTTTACTCCCGGTATTTTGTTCAAAAGCCCTTTCAAATACTCAGCTCCGGACATAATAACCTTTGCGATTCGATCCATACCCGCGCTTCCCATCAATGAGAGGTATACGCCATTGGTTATGACCCATAATCCGGTGGCTGTACCCGTAAACGACTCAGCTTCGTCGCGTATTTCAAAGAAGGTTCGCTTATATAGGCCATGAGAGTCAAAAGCTATCTCACCTGGAACCACTGTGTCACACGCGCTATAGAAAAAAGTAGGAATCAGGTTTACGAGCTTTTCTTCATTACGGCAAGCTATATATGCGCATTGCCCACCCCCAAAATTCATATGCAACCCCAGCGGCTGTCCGGTCATGATCGCTATATCTGCGCCAAAACTCGCAGGGGGTTGTACAATACTTAGCGAAAAAGGCTCACAAACAACGATAAATAATGCCCCGACTCTGTGAGCCAGTTTGCCGATCAAGTCCAACTGCGTCTCGAAAAAACCAAGGTAAGACGGGTTTTCCACCAGTACTGCCGCCGTATTAGCGCCAATCTTAGCCCGAAGGTCGTCCAGGTTCATCATCCCCGTTTCAGGGTCTGTAGAAACTGTTGCAACAGTTATGCACTCACTTCCATATGTACGCATAGTAGCGATGGATTCGGGGTTCATGTTTTCCGGCGCCAACACCTCGGTGCGGTTGCTATATCTGCGAGCCATCTGGATCGCGTCGCCGCACGCGGTGCAAGTATCATAAACTGCCGTCGCAACAACATCCATTTCCAACAAGTCCCCTACCATGCTGCACGCCTCAAATTTTGCCTGCATACGACCGCGATCACAATACATATTTCCGGAGTAGGCTGTTACAAATTCGGCGCGTCCGTTGATTTCGTCACAGATGGCTGGAACGTAATGATTGCAGCAACCTGCGCCCAGGAATGAAATTAAGTTTTCAGAGCTGACATTTTTCGCAAGTACCCTTTTGACGTAATTTGCTGTCTCCAGTTCTGTCATCGGCTCCCGTCTGATATCAAGCGTCCCTTTGAAGCGTACATTTTCTGGCAATTCCTCGTAGTACTCGTCAACGCTCTTTACGCCTAGCGTATCCAACATATACTGCTTAGTCGATGGAGCGGAGTTTGGGATATAGCGGTGGATAATATCTTGTCCCATATAACATCCTCCTCGTACATATTGTATCATCAGTCCCAATTTGCTTATTCATGCACTTTACCAACTTTTATCAACCTTTTTATCAACTCGGCTCAATATTATCTTTACGGCCAAGTTTTTTCACAACCCATTTTGTTATTTTTTCCAATAAGCCAATTATGCCATTTGGCATATAAGTAGCGCATATTATGATCAGTATGCCCAGGCATACCAGACGCCATGTGCCTGTAGGACGTAGCAACTCATTGAGGATGGTCATGAAAAAAGCTCCAATGGTAGAGCCAAGGAATCTATTTCCGCCCAACTGCATCATTAGAAATACAACAATGAACATTTCAAGCTCAAGCGTGCTTGGAGTAATAATGGACAAATAGCTGGAATAAAACCCGCCCATTGCACCGGCAATAAAAGAGGTTATTGCAAACGCCAAAACTTTATATTTGAATTCATTGACTCCGATCGACGTAGCAAAACTCAGCGAATCCCTCAGCGATACAAATGCCAAACCAATGCGGGAGTTGATAATCTTATAAATAATGAAAATGAAGAACCCACTTAAGGCGAGCGCGATAAAATACCAAGCGGTAGGATTGTACCTGTCAAGCGTAAAGTTGCCGAAGTATAGAGGCGGAAGCCCCGCTAAGCCATAAGTTCCGTATGTTGAGTATTGATAATTTGGCGTCCCGAAGTACCTGATCAATACGGAAAGTACAGTAGCGAAGGAATACGTTACGATTGAAACGTAGACGCCTCGGATACGAAGGCATGGGGCAACTAAAATAAGCGCGATAATCATGGCGCCAACGCCTCCCGCCAAAATACCCAGCCATGGGTTTAGTCCAAAATACTTGCAAAGCATGCCAGAACAATATTCGCCGGTAACAAAGAAAGCAACCTGTCCGAAACTGAACACATAAGCATAGCCAATCATGAGATTCCATGATTCAGCTACTGCCGCCCAAACGATACAGGCGACAAGCATATTCATAATATAATAGTCCCCTGAAAAAATCAGCGGCAAAAGCAGCAGTACTGCTGTCACAGCGATCAACCCGATACATTTGGACCTTGTAATAGTCATCCCCATTTTCCAAACAACCCCTTAGGCTTAAATACGAACATCAACACCATGATTCCCAGAAAAAACGGTAGCGCCCAAGTCCCTCCAAAATAAAAAGAAGCGAATATTTCAACGAAGGCCAGTATCAGGGATGCAACAAGTGTACCCTTTATACTACCCAACCCGCCAAACACTATTATTACCATAGATTTGATAAATGTCTGCCAGCCTACGTTGGGATACAGCAATGTGCGCGGCGCCAGAAAAATACATGAAAGCCCGGCAAGACCCGCGGCTATCGCAAAACTCAGAGCAAATATAAAATCATGATTCATACCTACAATCCTTGAACCAACAGGATCCTGGCTTACAGCCCTCATTGCCATACCGGCGCGCGTGTATTTTAAGAACGCTCCAAGCGCCGCCATAATTCCGCCGCTCACAAAAATTGTAATCAAATCGTGCATGGAAATATAGAACATGCCATATTCAATTGCGCCCCTTGCGGAGTTTGGCAAACTGTAGTTTTGTGATCCGAAAATAACAAGCAGGATATTTTGGAGAGCAAGGGCAAAACCAATCGTTACAACAAGAACAGTCAACAGAGGATCACCGGAACCGCTACGTTTGCGCAATGGGCTTATGATAGCCTTTTCGTAGAAGAACCCCATCAGTGATATTATTGATACTGAGGTAATGGCTACAAATATGTATGCTGTCGCGCTCTTTCCGAAGGCGCCGAAAAGGACATACGCGATATAACCGGTAGTGGTATAGAATGCGCTTTGCCCGTAATTAAACACTCTTGTGATGCCATAAATCATCGTCAGCCCAACGGACATCAATGCGTAAATCGCAGCAAGAACGACTCCGGAGGTCACTAAATTTATGAATGTTTCCAGTTTCAAAGTAAGCGCCACCACTCTTTTCACCTGTATTAATAATGCATCATTACACTACGCCAAGAAAGGTTTCCATAAACTGCGGATTATTCTTTGCCTGTTCAGGCGTTCCACTGAACACAACAACACCATTTTCAATTAGATAAATGTCATCAGCTTCTTCGGCGGCTTCGATCGTGCTCTGCTCCACAAGTATAACGCTTACGCCAAGGTTTCTGATTTCGGCAGTTTTTCTAATAACTTCTGTTCTAAGGTTAGGCGCTAACCCGAGGGATGGCTCGTCAATACAAAGTAGCTTCGCGCCAGACATCAGACCCCGGCCAATAGTGAGCATTCGCGCTTCACCCCCACTGAGGTTCCCGGCAGTGCGGTTCTTCAGCGTGTCCAACTTTGGGAACAGAGAAAAAACATATTCAAGATTTTGTTTTTCTTTGGAGCGCGCGCGCTTGATATACGCGCCCATGCGCAGGTTTTCCATCACTGTCATCTCCGGAAAAAGGTGTCTGTCCTCAGGCACGTAGACAAGACCTAAATCAACTATCTGCATCATATTGAGTTTGGCAACGTCTATTCCCTGGAATTCTATTGTGCCTGAGGTAGGTTTCACAAGGCCACAGATAGTTTTCAGCAACGTGCTTTTTCCGTGCCCGTTGGGTCCAAATATCGCAATCAGTTTACCCTCTTGCATTTCAAGTGAGATTCCCTTTATTATACGGACATCGCCATAGTAGGTCTCAAGATTGCTAATCTTTAGCATCGACCGCATATTCCTCCCCCAGATAAATCTCGACAACCTTTTTATTCTTCGCCACCTTTTCCGGAATATCCAATATGACGCTTTTCCCATTGCTCAAAATCATCAATCTATCTGATAGAAGCATCAGGAACTTCATGATGTGCTCAATTACAACAAGTGTTATTTTCATCTCTTTGTTTATCTTTTTGAAAATCTCCACGCTTTGAAGAATTTCCTGTGGGCTGAGGCCGCCGAGAGGCTCATCCAAAAAGAGCAGCTTTGGCTCCGTTGCCAATGCCGCTCCCAGCATAACGAGCTTTTTATCAAACAATCTGGCGCCATGAACCACAACGTCTGATTTTTCCTGAATACTGAGAAGCTCCATGATTTTTTCAGTTGTTTCTTTTACCTTTTCCTTACTCGCGCGCTTATGTCCAAAGGTAGCGCCCGCGCGAATATTGCTTTCAACCGTCATACTTGAAAAAATAATTGACGCCTGGAATGTCCGCGCAATTCCCTTTTGGCATATTACATGGGGTTTCAATCCATTAATCTGCTTACCATAAAAAAGGATATCGCCGGTACTGCGATAAACGCCTGTGATAGCGTTGAACAACGTGGTTTTACCCGCGCCGTTGGGTCCGGCGATACCAAAGATTTCCCCTTTACGTACGCTGAATGTCAAATCATCCACCGCCGCAAGCGCGCCAAATTTTAAAGTGAGATTCTTTACAGCAAGTATATCTTCCACTTTATTTCCCTATGTTTTCCTATGTTTCCCTGCATTTTCCTATGTTTTCCTTTGTTTCCCTGCATTTCCCTACATTTCCCTATGTTTTCCTACATTTTCCTATGTTTCCCTATGTTTTCCTTTGTTTCCCTACATTTCCCTTTATTCCTCTATTCCATTTATTCCCTTTTGATTATCTATTTCCCTTACGCTCATTTATCCCCTTTTGATTATCTATTTCCCTCTTGTTTATCTATTTCCCTTTTGATTATCTATTTCCCTTTTGATTATCTATTTCCCTTACGCTCATTCATTTCCTTTTGTTCCTTTTATTCCTTTTGTTTAAGCGCTTCTTGTGAGTATTTGGGCGCGTTACTGAATCCAGGATGGCTTAATGTATTCAACTCCCTCTTGCTTTTGTGCGCCGATATATAGCAATACGTCTTTTTCATCCTGTATCTGGTAAAGCAACACAGGTAGATAGTCGTCGGCTGCGATCCCTGAATGGCGATCCTTATCCATTCCATATTTGCCATTAAGCCCAAAATAGGGATGGTCGGAAAGATTCTCGATATACTCGGTGATAGCTGCGTAATCGGTTTCGCTTCCTACTGCCTCAACCGCAGTCGCCCATACATTAACATAATCATAACAGCTATTCGCGAAATTTCCCGGTTCCATATTATACTTTGCTTTATAGCGCGTAGTAAAATCTGTTGACTCATCTGATGGTAGCATTGATGAAAGCGTCGTCCAAATAATGCCGTTCGCGCGATCTTCCAACAAGTCAATAAACTCAGGGGATGACGGCGCCCATTGTACATAAATTATGGAATCGGTGGGACGTTCCCAGAATTGGTTCATAAAGGCTGTGGCTGAGTCATTGGAAGTAGTCTGAGCAAGAATGAGAGCGGGTTTCTCTTGACGGATAGTTGCAAGTTGAGCGCTGAATTCAGTGTTGTAGTAGGCGTAAGTGTCATTAAGTACAATCTCCCATCCGGCTGCTTCCAATAAGTTTGCGAATCCCTCCTGGATTTTCATATCATAATTAATATCACCGCCAAGCAGGGCTGCTTTTTTGTTTGGCAGCTCAATGGGGAGCTTGTTCATGATAGCATCGTAAACAAAAGGCGCGTATCCGCCTTCATCGTCACACATTTGGAAAATGCCTGTGTAAGTATCTCTGTTTTCCTGGTAAGCTAAAACTGAAGCGCTGTCCGCCGAGCCATGCATGAATATCCATGGATATTTGCCAAAAGCATGCACGGCAGTTGTTCCGACGAGTCCTCCAACAAAGTTAGCGACAACATCTTGCCTTTGCAGATATTCCGCCGCAGCCACGACGTCTTCCGTGGCATAGTTTTTCAGATCAGCTGTTACCATCTCAAGCTGCTTGCCCAGAACTCCGCCCTTGGCGTTTAGGTCTTCAACCGCCATCCTAACGCCATTGATCGCATGGTCAGCGGCGCCGGAACTGTTTCCTGTCATATTGGCAGGAGCTCCAATCTTAATAACTCCTGCAGTCTGATCAGTGTTAACGCCGCCTGTTGTAGGCGCATCAGCCTCACCTGCTTGTGTTGTGTTCGCCGTTGTTACTTGCTGCGAACCTGCGTTTGCACATCCGGTCACCATACTAATGCAAATAGCTAAAACCAGCAATAACATAACGATTCGTTTCATACTATTCCCCCTAATTTTAATTTTAATTACAGCACTACCTGTGAAAAACTTACTCTTAAAACAATAGTATTTTAACACACTTTTATTAGAAATGCACAATAGAAATAGAAAAAGATTTCTAAGGATTTTAATTAATTGTAATTGTACTGTAATTTGTAACCTATTTGGGTTTCTTTACAGGTCAATAGCATTTCCTGTTTTAAGCGACTCATGAATCGCCGCAATTGCTTTTGTGTTCATAACAGCTTCCTCAACAGTCACCAGTGGTTTTGTGTCATTTTCAATATTGTCTAAGAAACAGGCAACGGCAAAGTTTGCAGCGCCGGTTGGGTAACCGTGAACCTCTGTGCCTATAGTATGGATATTTCTGTAGGCATCAGACAGGTGTACGACCATCTGGTTATGTGTATCTGCATATATGGCTGATTCCTCCCCAACAATTTCAAACTTGAAGTCGTATATAAGCGGCATTGACTCTGGCAATATCCATGTTGAAGTTATTGTCGCTGTAGTTTCATCAGTAAATGTGAAACTTCCTTGGATGGAATCATACGTATCTATACCCATTCCGACAAGTTTTTTCTTTGTTCCGATTGCATAAACCTTACTGACTGTTTTGCCGCCAAACCAACACAGAAGATCCAGCGCATGTGGGAACAGGAACCAAGCCACTGTGCTACTCGCAGCCCAAGGAAGCATTTTTGTCGGCACATAAATCGAGTCGTTTAATCGGCAGTTAATTGTCAGTATTTTTCCAAGTTCCCCTTCGTCTATCTTTTTTTTAACTGCTACGAAAGGTAAATTGAATCTATTCTCAAAATTAACGAATACTTTTATTTTTTTTGGCGCATTTTCTATAGCAGTGACCATCTCTCCGCAATCATCAACATTTGTGGCAAATGGTTTTTCCACAAACAAATGAAGTCCTTTATTTGCTCCATATATCACACTGTCCTTATGTAGTGTATCTGGTGTTGCTACAATAATTGCATCCAGGTCTTTGTTTTCATCAATTAAAGTCTTATAGTCTTTATACGCCTTTGCACCATAACGCTTTACTGCGTCACCAAGATTTTTGTCACTTATATCGCATACTGCAGAGATTTTTGCTTGAGCACTTCTATGAACGATATCACCTATGCCAGACCCTCGAAGACCTGCTCCAATCAAACCAAATTTTAACATATTGTACCCCTTTCATAACTAAATATTTTACATGATTTTTATTCAAAACAATCTTGTTATGCTCAACCTTTTACGGCGCCCATAGTAAGACCTCTTATCAGGTAACGCTGCAGAAACATTACGAATATCAGTATAGGCGCCATAATAACTGTTGCCGCAGCACACATCTGCCCCCATAAAAGGCCGAAAGTCGAAATAAACGTTGTCAACGCAGCTGGAAGTGTCCTTGCATGAACATTTGTAAGAGTCAAAGAAAAGAAATACTCATTCCATGACATTATGAGACAAAATATCAAAGTTGCGGCTATTCCGGGCGTTGTCAACGGCGTTATGATCCTTGTAAGGCATGTCAATCTGTTGCATCCGTCCACTAGAGCCGCTTCGTCTATCTCAGACGGTATTTCATCAAAGAATGAGCGCATCATCCAAACAACCCACGATATTAACGTAAGCATATTTACGGTGATCAAGAGGCCTATAGTGTCGAATACCATTAGTTGCCGTGAAATGATGAAGAAGGGAAGGGCAATGAAGAAGGGCGGCGCCATTCTTGTACTCATAAACCAAAAATAAATATTTTCCTTTGACTTAAACTTGAAACGCGATAAGGAGTATGCGGCTGGCAAACCTAGTATAACGGCCAGCAGGCTGCTTCCAATAGAAACATAAACGCTGTTTCCAACATTATTCAGTAAACCACTTGTAGCAAAGGCTTTTGTATAGTTTTCAATGGTCGGAGTGAAGAGTATTTTTGGCGGTATCGCCAATGTATCAATTTCTGGCTTAAATGACGTTGTTATTATCCAAAGTATAGGGATTACATATGCAAATAACACAACAAACATCAGTAGATAAAGAACAAGGCGCAGAACTTTGTTGTTTATTCGCACTGGCGCATAACCCCGGTTCTTCTTTTTATATATTTTTTCTGGTCTAAGTGTTGATTCTTGCATCATTGAAAGTATTCTCCCTAAACTAAGCTGTCGTTTCGTTGAAATAATCTTAGAATAATTGTACATGTTACTGTAATTAAAACAAGCGATAAGAGTGACATAGCGGAAGCCCTACCAATCCTGAAGCTTTCAAAACCGGTATTATACATAATAATATTTAGATTCTGGCTAGCTGTTCCAGGCCCTCCTTTCGTCATTGCAAAAATTGTGTCAAATGTCCTAAAGGAATCCATTGTCCTAATAAGAGTTGCGAGCAGTATTGATGGCTTAATCATTGGAATTGTAATATGAATGAGAGTATTTATCGAGTTTGCCCCATCTATCTTTGAAGATTCAAACACCTCCAAAGGAAGCCCTTGCAAAGCAGCAAGCACAATTATCATAACAAGCGGCGACCATTGCCACACATCTGTTGCTACCAGTGCCGGAATAACTGTAGCTTTTTCAGACAGAAACGGTTTAGCGCCTATTCCAATTAATTCAAGAAAGTAATTTATTATACCGCCTGTAGGGTTGTACATCATACGCCAGGCAGTACCGACAACAATAGGCGCTAATATCATTGCAGATATAATAAAGCTGCGGACAATAGCGTTCCCCCTTAATCCCTGATACATCAGAAGAGCGACAAGAGTGCCGATAATAAGGGAGCAGACAACGCTTAGTATTGAAAATCTAAATGTGACTGAAAGGGCATCCCAAAACTCTTTCCCGATGAGAACATCTAAATAGTTGCGAAACCCAACAAACACTCCCCTTGTCTCAGGGCGCTTGAGGTTCCACCCTGTAAGACTTATCCAGAGACTATATATCATTGGGTAAAGTGTGCAGCCTAAAAGGGCGATCATGGCTGGCGCCAGAAATATTATAGAATAATGTTTGTCCTTGAATCTAAACTGTCTTCTCTCTCTAGAATACAAAAAAATCAGTTCCCTTTAAAAAATATTAATTGAATATACGCTGGCGCAACTCTTACACAGTCGGGGGCAAACAAAAAATCCGCCCCCGATATACGATGTTGTAATCAAAGATCCTAGTGGTCGGTAAAGCACAAATCTTACGGCTGCTTGCACGGTCTTTTTCCGCATTACTGCGTTGCTCGTCGGTTAAATACCAATGGGTATTCGCCCTCCTCACGCCTTGTCATGCAAA
>JGI24702J35022_10001408_pt1 | contig 14985 bp, 7 predicted proteins | sample TergutTh196P4_FD_35022 | JGI IMG/M metagenome (IMG submission 35022)
TAACATCTCGGAAGACGGTCGTTATTTCAGCGCTTTCGATGGCGAGGGCGTAGTGCATCAGGACGACGGTATCCCGTTTTTTACCGACGACTGGATATGGGATACCTACCGCGCCACCCATCCGTTGCGCATCCTTATCGAGCCGGAGATGCAAACCCATATTATCAATTCATACATACGCATGGCGCAGCAAAGCAAGGAAAACTGGATGCCTACCTTCCCTGAGATAACGGGCGACAGTCACCGGATGAACTCCAACCATGCCGTAGGCGTCATCTGGGATGCTTATAGCAAAGGACTGCGCGATTTTGACCTGAAAGCCGCCTATAACGCCAGCCGTAATGCCATCATGGAATCGACACTGATCCCGTGGGTTCGCGCCGAAGCCGGCGAATTAGATATTTTTTATAAAGAAAACGGTTTTTTTCCGGCGCTTAAAATAGGCGAAGAAGAATACATCTACAATGTGAACCGCGGCGAAAAACGCCAACCGGTAGCTGTGACGTTGGGTACGTGTTACGACGACTGGTGCCTGTCACAGATAGCTAAAACACTGGGAATAGAAGACGACTATCGTTATTTCCTGAAACGATCCTACAACTACCGCAACCTGTATAACACCACTACCGCTTTCTTTCATCCTAAGGACAAAGACGGCAACTTCATCGAACCATTCGACTATCGTTTCTCCGGAGGCATGGGCGCCCGCGACTATTATGACGAAAATAACGGCTGGGTCTACCGGTGGGATATACAGCACAATGTGGCCGACCTCATCCGGCTGATGGGTTCGCCTGAAGCATTTACATCTAACTTGGACGCCACCTTCCGCGAACCGTTAGGTCGCAGCAAATTCGCTTTCTATGCCCAGCTACCCGACCATACCGGCAACGTAGGGCAGTTCTCCATGGCCAACGAACCGAGCCTTCATATCCCCTATCTATACAATTATGCCGGTCAGCCTTGGAAGACGCAAAAACGCATACGTACACTGCTCCGGCAATGGTTTCGTAACGACCTGATGGGTGTCCCCGGCGATGAGGACGGCGGCGGCACATCCGCTTTCGTCGTGTTCTCTATGATCGGTTTCTATCCTGTCACACCCGGTATGCCTTCATACAACATCGGCAGTCCCCTGTTTCCCTATATCAAAATGGATTTGGGCGGCGGCAAATATTTCGAGATTGAAGCGCTCAACTGCTCCGACGACAACAAATTTATCCAATCGGCCAAACTCAATGGCAAAGAATGGAACAAACCGTGGTTCAGCCACGACGACATCAAATATGGCGGCAAGTTAGTCTTAGTGATGGGCGATAAAGCAAATACCTCCTGGGGCGTTGGCGAACCCCCTCCCTCGGCTGAATCAATTAATTTTTAATTAATTGATTCAGAATGAACAATGAACAATGAACAATGAAAAATTAAACGTAAACGGGTATCAGAAGAAGAAATAAACCAACAGGTTGGTGCGATAGTTAGCTACCTCCGATGTATTTACGATCTTGGCTTTTTGGTTAGCCTCAATTGTGCCGAAAGCCGCCGCCGTATATTCAAGTTCGGCGGCAAATTGCCAGTTGTGCATCGTATAGAAAAGGTGTGGCGACAGGCGATACATATATTTAATGTCGGCTGCACGGGCATACCAGGCGCCTGTCACGTTATCGAGCGTCCCCAAGCTGTTGAGAAACCCTGCAAAAAACCCTACCTGCCATTTCTTACCATAGTCTGCATTTATCCAGTAATTCATATATTGTGTTGGTGTATACGTCTCATGTCCTGTAGCCGCGTCGGTAGTGCGCACGGCATAACCGCCAATCATCAGCGATTCGGTCGTGTTTTGCGTGTAAGTGGCTTGCGCCTTCAACACCCAATCGGCGTATTGATATTGTATGTAAGCCTGGGCGGCAACCGTCGTCAGCGTCTCATCGGTTTTATATTTCAGTCCGTTAGGGTTGGAGTAGTCGTTCATCGTATATAAGCGTGGTTTGATAGCTTTCACAGCGCCAATCGCTCCCATCTGAAACTTCTGCGATTTATAGCCAAGCTGGACGGCAAATTCCGGCCACAGCGCGTTGCGCAGGTACGACGGGCTTTTAACAGAAACGGAAGCCGTTCCCGGCGAAGGCCCTAACGAGGCATAATCGCTTTGGAACACCCCATAGAGCGATATTTGCCAAAGGTCAGGCTTATAGTCGAACCGTATCTGGTCGCTCCGGTTGAAAGCCCAGAAGGGTGCGCCCGTATTGAGCGCTACCACATTCGGCACGCAACCCATGGCTAACGGATGCCAGGTACGCCCCAGTAACAGCGCTGTTTTCTTCCATGCGAAGTGGGTATATGCCTGCCGAAGACGGACACCGTTGGTGTTAGAGGTTCCGGTAAAGTCAAATTCAATATAGGCTGTCGATTTGGCTTTAAACACATCGGGCCCGTAAAAACGTGAACACAAGCGCGATGCAATAGATACAAAATTAGTGACAGGCGCGCCATTAATGTCTTTCCCGTTGGCGTCAAGCATTTTATTCAGTGGATAAAAAGTAAATAAACCTTCTACCGCCTCCGATGTTTGCCGCGTATCATAAATATAATCTATACGTGCAAAACCGGACAATAACATCCCATAAGAACGACTTAACCGGATCGTGTCGTTTTGTGAAAAAACCGGCAGGCTAAATGCCTGTAATACTGTAAAAACCAATAAAATAATGCGATAATTCATATTCAGGGTATTAATAATGAGGGGGCAAAATTAGCGAAAATTGAGAGCAATGCAAAATAAACTCGTTTATTTTCATTGCCGAAATTTTTTATTTAAAAAATCGTTTGTATCTTTGCTGCATCTTATCAAAAGACGAATTTGTATAAGGCAATAATCGAGTTCAAGTCCCGAATCGTTCACACGGCAAATTTATTAATATGGATATTGAATTGAATTTGAACAGACATTATACTTATGCCGACTATCTGACATGGATGGACGATGTAAGACGAGAGTTGATAGACGGCTTTATCAAACTGTTTCCGGCGCCACGTTCATTACATGCAAAAGTTAGTAAGAATATCTATCGACATTTGGACTTTGTTGTCATGAAGAACAAAGGGCGGTGTGAAGTTTTTTATGCTCCTTTTGATGTTCGCTTACCGAAAAACGGCGAAACGGCAAACAATAAGATCCGAACGGTTGTACAACCCGATATTTGCGTAGTCTGCGACCCGTCGAAAATTGATGATTATGGTTGCCTTGGCGCGCCCGACATGATTATCGAAATTTTGTCGCCTACGACAGGTAAAAGAGATTTGAACGAGAAATTTTTGTTGTATGAAGAATCAGGCGTGAAGGAATACTGGGTAGTTTACCCAAAAGATGAAGCTGTTCATGTATTTCTATTGCAGGACAACGGAAAATACGATGAAGGGTATGTTTACGAGCGTGAAGGAAAAGTTCCTGTTCATGTATTTGACGGGTATTTGATAGATTTTAACGAAATTTTTCAATAATTTTTCCTACCATGAACAAGTTTCGTAAAATAATGATTATCTGTATATTGTAAAAATAAATCATTGCAAAAAAAAAATTTTTTCCTACTAAGAAAAAAAAAGTGATTTTTTTTTTGGATGCAATATTTTTATCTTTATCTTTGCGGGGTGAAACGAATTAGAAAGATGTATAATTATTTAAATTTTAAAATATTGCGACCCATGAAAAAGAAAATTACTCTTGCGCTAATTGTATGCTTACTATCTATGATAGGGCAACAAGTATTAGCAGTTTCGGCCGTACCATGGCCGATTGAAAAAACCCAACCCGATGGCACAAAAATTACTGTACACATCCGCGGTGATGAAAAAGCACATTGGTTTGAATCGTTAGATGGGTATACCCTGATGTATAATACCCAACAATACCTTGTGTACGCTACACAAGATGCCGACAAAAACATGGTTCCTTCGGCTGTCCATTTCAGTAATAAGTCTGTTGCGCCGGCCGGCGTAGCGAAAGGACTTCTTTACAGCCCTACACAAATGCGGATGTTTGAAAAAGTCTGGGAGATGATCGAAGATGAAACACCACAGCGGGCAGCGCCCACTGGCAGCCGGAAAGCGCTGTGTATCCTGATGGATTTCCCCGACAGACCTTGGCAAAAATCGAGTGCCGAACTTGAAATACTTTTCAACCAGGTCGGGCTTTACAACAGTACGTCCAAAGGGAGTGTGAAAGATTTTTTCTTGGAAAATTCGTATGGCAAATTGGATCTTACGGTATCCATTGCAGGGCCTTACACGTTAGCTAACAATGCGTCTTACTATGCGCAAGGCTATTCTGCTATTCCATCACGCTATCAGGATTTTGCCCGTGAAGCGATCAACGCAGCCTTTAACGACGGCATTGACTTGACGGAGTTCGCTAACGATGAAGTGAACACTTATGGAACGCATACATTAGAATCATTCCATATCCTGTTTGCAGGATATGGCGCAGAAAACACCGGAGTTCCTGCTACAAATTCGCAAATCTGGTCGCATAAATGGCAGTTTACAGCCATTACGCTGGGCGGCGTTAGGATTTCCACCTATTCCTGTTCACCCGAATTAAGAGACAACACCGGAAACAACACCACCTATATCGGGGTTATCTGCCATGAGTTGACCCATACATTCGGATCGCCCGACTATTATGATACAGGCAGCACCGGCTATGCCGGTTCCGGTAATTGGGACTTGATGGCCAATGGTAGTTGGAATGATCGCGGACGCCAGCCGAGCCATATCAACATGTTTCAGAAAACGCTCTTTAATTGGGTGACGCCGACAGAGCTAACATCCTATACGGAGGTAAACAACATGCCGAACTCGGCGATGAACCCGGTAGCCTACAAGATAATGGCTAACACGAACGGAGAACATTATTTACTCGAAAACAGGCAACTAATCGGATTCGATGCTTCATTACAAGGTCATGGTTTACTCATTTGGCATGTCCATCAGAACGCACTAAACGGAAACGGAAGCAACTCAGGTCATCCACAACAAGTCTATCCGGTGGTAGCTTCTTCGACTTATCAGATACCTACCGCAACCGTTAATACATACGGATCTGTCAATTCAGCAGGAACGCCATTCCCCGGTTCCGCTAATAAGCAACAGTTCACGTCGAAGACGACGCCCGCCATGTTTACATGGGTCAATACCCAAGTGATTGCAAAACCTTTGACCGAAATTACAGAAACGGGCGACCTTATTTCGTTCAAATTCCTAGACGGACCTACCACGCCTGTCACCAACCTGACAGCAACCGAATCAGGCGGTAACGTCACGCTAAACTGGACGGCGGCCAACCATCCCGATGTAGAAGGTTATAAAGTGTTTCGCGATGGAGTGCTGATATACACGATCAATAGCGCTACGACTACAACCTATACACAAATCGGCGTCGTCAACGGTACATACACTTATTCAGTAACCGCTTTCTATGAATTTACCGAATCGGCGCCGGCAACCGCCACTATTACCGTCAGTTCCGGTTCTACTTCTTACAGCCTTCCACCCATTGACCTTACGGGTCGTACCTCTTTGGACAAAGCCTGGCTGAATTGGACACGACCCTTCAACGGTGGATGGATGACAATCGCATCTCAAACAAATGCAGCATATTATATGTATTTTGATCAGCCCACAACCTATTTTGCCGGTGTATTATGGGGACCGGAACAATTGAAGGGAATGGATGGTTATCAAATTACCCAGATAAGATTTACTCGGCGTGATACGGATACTTCAGTGCCTTTTGCCAGAGCGCAGGTTTGGGAAGTCGATGCAGCAGGTGTACCTCAACTTGTACGGGATCAGCAATGGACCAACAGAACAACAGGCTCTCAAACATTAACATTAACTTCACCCTATCCTATTGACGCCAGTAAAGAATACATTATCGGGGTGCAACTACACGACAGAGGCGTAACAACTACGGGTAGTATGACATTAGACCCCGGCCCAATGACGCCGGGACGGAATATGTTCTATGATATTGCCGCTGATGAATGGTATCTGTTTGAAGATATATTTTTAGAGCCGGGTGAAACAGTAGATGATTTCTGTAATTTTATTACAGCAGCTTACCTTAGCTCCGGCAATCCTTCCTCGCCTAATCCGGACATTATCTTAGATGGCGCCACGCAAAAAGCAGTAAGCGTACTGAATAACTCACAAACGCGCTCAGTCAGTCAATTGTCATGGAATAAAGTAGCAGTAAACGTTACTGAAGATAATGATATTGATTTTGCAGCTCCCGCCTTAGTACATTATAATATATTCCGTGATGGCGTGAATATTGGAACTACAACCACGCTTAATTTCGAAGATACCGGACTGACAGGCGGCACTACCTATTCTTATTGTGTATCAGCCGAGTATGCTGGCGGAAATGTATCCGAAGGCGTATGTATCGAATTGAAGACGCTTTCGCCCGTCAATCCGTTTAATCCACCGGAAAATTTAAAAGCCGTAGGAGTCGGCGATGATATCACCCTCACATGGGATGCGCCCTATACCGGAGGTGCGGCTACTTATGTGACAAGCACAGCCGCACCGTCGACGACCACAAACGCTAACCTTGCAAACTTTACGCAGGCTATCCGTTTTGACTACAACGATATGAATCGAATGGAAGGATTTGAAATAACACATGTACGCTTCCATTCCGGAAATTCCACCAACCGCAACTGTACCGTTGAAATCTGGTCGGGAGGAAACGGATCAACCCCCGGTACGCTTATTTACACTGAAGCTGTCACTTCTTTAACAAATAATGCGTTTAATAATTTCCAACTAACTACGCCTGTTGCTGTCAATATCTACGAAGATTTGTGGGTAACCGTTAAATTTACTCGAACTTCAGGTACCAATGTTTCTTCACCGCGATATACGGGTACGAATGCAGTAGTGGTGAACGGGAAAAGCAATCTGTATCACAATGGTACGACATGGTCGACAACAGCAAATGTAGTCTGGCCTATCACGGCTACCATTGCGCCCATCGGTAGCCTTCCTCCGGTGACAGGTTACAATATTTCGCGCAACGGAACGCCCCTTACAAGTGTATCAGGAGCGACTTTCACTTACTTGGACGGCAATCTGACGCCGGGCTTGTATAACTATTGCGTAACGGCGGAATATACCTCGAATGAATCGGATCCGGTTTGCACTTCAGCCACAGCCGAAGTACCCGTTAATCCGTATAAAGCGGTCGAAAATCTTGACGCCTCGTTGTCTCTCAACAACGTAACGCTGAGTTGGGAAGCCCCGTTTAAACAAGGATTTTTCGAACATACAACCTTAGCCACCGCCGGCGGTTTTTCGATAAACGCAATAATGGCGGCCAAGTTTATGAAAGAAGATCTGGCTCATTTGCTTGGTACAGAACTTTCAATGGTACGTTTCTATATTCCATTGTCTTCAGGCACACCGGTAATAACTACCGGCAACACAACCTATACTTTGCGTATCTATGCAGGATCAAATGGCGATGAGCCTGAAAGAATGATATATACACAACCTATAACTTTCGCTAATACCGATGTAGGCACTTGGTTTGATGTAAACCTTACAACGCCCGTTGTTATTAATGTATATGAAGACTTGTGGATTGGCATTGAGGCGTCAGGCACAGGCGCTTCCCGATGTGCGGTTGATGCCGGCCCTGCAATAACAGGAAAAGGAAATTTGATTTATTACAATAACTCATGGGGTGAATTGTCGGGCTTATCGAGTGACGGCAACCGTAACTGGAACATTAGAGGTTATGTCACGCCGGCTTCTAACATGCTGGCTCCTCCTAACATCGGTATTACCTATAATCCTGTAAATATGGAAGGGGATGGCAATCTAACGTTTATCCCTATCAAACAAGGTGAAGCGCCTTCGAACAACTCTCCGGGTGATCTTGCGTGGGTCAATCCGTTTGTATATGCCACTCCGGATGCATATGAGATAACACGCGACGGCGTTTCTATCGCTACCGTCCCAAATACTGTATTGACATATAACGACTTGCTTACGCAAACCGGCAGTTATACCTATTGCGTAACGGCTTCATACAACAGCGGCGCTGATGCTTCTGAAACGATATGCGCCGACGTCGATTTTGTCAGCGAGTGCGATGCACAACCGACCAACGTGACAGCTACGCTTGTAGGCAACAAGGTTGAATTAGACTGGCAATTTATCCCTGTGGTCGAATCCAACAGAGTCTATTTCAGTGAAGACTTTAGCGCCGGCATACCCGGAACATGGCTTAATGTTGATGCCGACGCCGACGGACAGCGATGGACTGCCAATGCGGGAGTAGGCGCCGATGGAAATACCGGATATGTTTACTCCGCTTCCTGGAACACTGTTGCATTAACCCCCGATAATTGGTTGATTACGCCACAAATAACCAATTTGCCGAAAACCGGCGTGTTGAGCTTCTATGTAATGCCTTTCGATGCAAATTACCCGGCAGACCATTATGGCGTATATGTTTCAACTACCGGCACTGCCGCTGGCGATTTTACATTAATCTATGACGAAACGCTTCAGGCGCCCGCTCAATGGCAGAAACGATCCCTCGATTTAAGCGCTTTTGGAGATGAAGATGTTTATATCGCGTTCAGGCACTTTAACTGTAGCGACGAAAACAGGATGTTCTTGGATGATATCAGTATTATTTATTCGTTATTCAATATTTATGAAGACGGGTTAGTAATCGATCAGGTTAGCGACACGCATTATGAGAAGTATCTCGCCGACGGCGGTACATTCGAGTATTGCGTCACCTTCGATGCGGGATATTGCGAATCGGATGAAGATTGTGACGATGTAACGTTCTCAATAGCAAATTTATTTACGCCCGCACCAACACAACTGCGCTTCGCAGCTATCGGAGGCGTCGGCGAAGAACAGGATGTCACGCTGACTATCAACGATGCTACCACAGTTGCTTATATGAACACTACCTATGGCTCTGATTTCCGTGTTGCCGAACCTGTTACCATGATTTCTTGGTGGAATGCCGTTGGGGTTGTTTATTCGTTCAGAGCGTATCCCAATACCTCAGGGACGGCGATAAATGATGTAATAAAGATATGGTTTGGTACCCCAACCAGTTTATTCAGTACCGATAACGGCTATGAAATAGACGTACTTCAGAAATCCTTACTGCTGACCGGCATGTTAGACTATAGCCTTGCCAACAGACCATATACCGGAGTAGGTCAATCGGTGAACGTAACGCTTAACGCCGCTTATTCCGGTCTGGGCGCTATTACCGTATTGTACGATGGCTTGCCGACGCTGCCTGTTGATATAGGCACGTATGTCGTTTCTATCACTGCACTGGAAGGCGCTAACTTCGATGCGGTAACAACACCGCTTGTCTTAGGCTCCTTCACGATTGATCCAGCGCCGTTGACAATACGTCCGTATAACGCTACCCGTCCGTATGGAGCGCCTAACCCGACATTTACTGCCGAATTTATCACATTACTTGGCGCTGATACCCCGGCAAGCATTACAGGTCTTACCATCACAACAACCGCTACGGTATCCAGCCCTCCGGGTTATTATCCGATAACAGCCAGCGGCGGTGTGAATCCGAATTATATCATCACTTATGACGATGGCTGGCTAACCGTAGGTACAATGGACCAAACCATTGAATTCCCGCCATTACCCAATCTGTATGTAGGCGATGTATTATATGCCACTGCAACCTCCTCTGTCGGACTGACGGTATTGTTCTCAAGCGACGATAGGGATGTTGTCGATGTAGCCGCTAACGGTAAGATTACAGCAATAGGAGTAGGTACGGCAGTTATCACCGCCTATAATAGAGGTAACGGCTCGTATACCGCAGCAAGCGCTTCAGTTACGATTTCGGTTACTAATAAGCCTGTAGTAACTGACCCAGACCCGGAAACACCACCGGACGACCCAACAACCGGTTCGGAATTTGTCAATACAAGCAATGATGTCTTGGTATACCCGAATCCTGTTACTAAATCTACTCCTGTGTATATTAGCGCAGACGTAGATGAAGCGCTTCTTGTCGGCGCTGTGATAACGGTTTATTCCGAGACAGGCTCGATCGTTAAGAACGTACAGGTAACAGGTAAACTGACCAAAGTTGACCTGTCGGTCGATTCAGGCACATATATCTTTGTGCTGAAAGGAAAAACAAGTATCATTAAAACCCTGAAAGTCATAGTAAAATGAGTTTGTAACTAACCAAGAAAAAAGGCTGTTTCCGTTAAGGAGACAGCCTTTTTTCAATTACGAACGCATAATCAATTAAGAATTAAGAATTAAGAATTAAGAATTACGAACGCTTATTCAGTTATTCAGTTATTCCGTTATTCCGTTATTTTTTCACTTCGTAAAAAGACACATTATTTGATTTTTAACACTAAGGTACGTTCAGTTATTCGAAATGTAAATAAATATGCTTATCTTTGCATAAATCTTTATAATATTTGGCTATGGATACATCAGCAAGAAATATGCCGGTAGGCATACAGGATTTTGAAAAACTGCGCACAGATAATTGTGTGTATGTAGATAAAACACAATATGTTTATGCTTTGACACGCATAAGTTGTCCGTATTTTCTTGGTCGCCCGCGCCGCTTCGGGAAAAGTCTTTTTATTTCTACCCTGAAAGCCTATTTTTTGGGGAAAAAGAATCTGTTTGAAGGGTTGGCCATCGCGGAATTGGAGAAGGATTGGATCGAATATCCTGTTATTTACATCGATTTCAACATCGGAAGCAGCGACAGTATGCAATCGGTGGAAATTACACTAGACCACATCTTGGACAAACATGAAAGTGGATGGGGGATAACAGAAAAATACACTCACCTGCCTACACGTCTCTCAAAATTAATAGAAACCGCTTATGAAAAGTCGGGCCGAAAAGTGGTGGTATTAGTTGATGAATACGACAAGGCATTAGTCAATACGATGGATGATCCGCAAATACATAAAGAAATAGTTACTTTTTTCAAAGGTTTTTACGGCGTATTGAAAGGCATGGACTACGCCTTGCGCTTTGTGTTCCTTACCGGTGTCAGCAAATTTGCTAAGGTGAGTATTTTCAGTGATTTGAATCAATTGATAGATATCAGTTTATTCGAACAATATGCAGAGATATGCGGCATTTCGGAAAAAGAACTCATTGAACAGTTTCAACCGGAGTTGCATCAATTAGCAAAGAAGACAGGCAAAACCTACGATGAAACGATTGCTGAAATGAAAAAACGCTATAACGGATACAGGTTTGCCCCATTTGGAGCAAGTATGTACAACCCGTTCAGTCTGTTGAGTACTTTTCTGGCAAATTTTTATGGCTATTACTGGTTCAAGACAGGAACAACCACATTTTTAGCCAACATACTACGTAACAGCCTCTTTGATATACGTCAATTCAATAATGAAATTACTATTCCTGTGAAAGAGATCGACGAATACCGTGCCGGAGAAACGAGTCTTACGCCGTTACTCTACCAAACAGGATACCTGACTATCAAGGCATATAATGCTGCGTTAGATGCTTTTACGCTTTGTTTCCCAAATGAGGAAGTGAAGTATGGCTTTCTTAATCAACTGCTTCCTGCTTTTATACCCAAGTGGGGATTAGATGATTCGTTTTCAATAATTACTTTTATCAAAGCAATACAAAGTGGTGTGGTAGATGATTTCATGAACCTGTTGCGGGCTTATTACGCTGCTATCCCGTATGATTTAGAGGATAATAAGGACAAGGACGAAAAATATTATCAGTTGATATTTTACTTACTTTTCACCAATATGGGTCAGTTTGTGGAAACGGAAGTAAAAAGCGCCATAGGTCGTGCCGACGCGGTAGTGAAAACCGCCGATTCGATTTATGTCTTCGAGTTCAAGATGGAAGAGAACGCCACCGCCGAAGAAGCGCTTGCACAGATCGACAAAACAGGCTATCTGATACCCTATACCGCCGACCACCGCCGATTAGTGAAAATAGGCGTGGAGTTCAGCAAGGAAGCGAAAGGGATAAAACGATGGAAAGAAGATTTGACAATGAACAATGAACAATGAACAATTACCGCCCGTCAATAACAGCATGTTTGAATTATAAAATACAAATAAAAAAAATATTATGTCTACCGAAATAATTCATAATCAATACGATGAGATATTACGCGCTATTGTAGCCGAAATAAAATCCACTCGGGTAACGCTTGCCCGCAGGGTAAATTCAGCTATGATGCAAATGTATTGGAATATTGGCAAAAGATTATCTGAAGAAAAATTAGAAAAAGGGTACGGCAGCAGCGTAGTAAAACGCCTTTCAGCTGACTTGCAACAGGAATTCCCCGATACCACGGGTTTTTCTCCCCGTAATTTATGGAATATGAAAAATTTCTACGAATTTTATGCTTTAGCTGATGAAAAAGTGCAGCAACTTGCTGCACTTTTACCTTGGATGCATAATGTTTTAATAATAACCAAAGTAAAATCATTAGAAGAAGCCGTGTACTATCTAAAAGAGGTACACGAAAATAGCTTGTCTCGCAATATTTTACTGAATTTTATCAAAGCAGATAGCTACAGAAACGCAAAAATATTTCCAAAACACAGTAATTTTGCTCTTACTTTACCCGAACATTTACAGGAACAGGCAAACGAAATATTGAAATCTACTTACAATTTAGAAATGTTAGGGCTAAAACACCCACTTAAAGAACGAGAACTGGAACAGAGATTGGTTGAAAAAATTAAATTTTTCCTGCTTGAACTTGGTACAGGATTTACTTTTATTGGTAATCAATATCGCTTGGAACACTACGATAAAGAGTATTTTATTGATTTGTTATTATTTAGTAGAAAACTTCATTCTTTAATTGCTCTTGAAATAAAAGTAGGTGAGTTTGAACCTGAATTTGTAGGTAAAATGAACTATTATTTAGGTTTACTCGACGATAAAATAAAACAAAATGATGAAAACCCCTCTATAGGTATTATACTATGTGCTTCTAAGGGAAAAGTAGATATTGAGTTGGCTTTACGTGATTTTAATAAACCAATTGCTGTTGCTGAATATATGTTACAGTTTCCCGAAAAAGAGATTAAAGAGCTTATTATAAAAGAAGTAGAGGATTTTACAGCAGAAAACGAGAAAAAAAACAGTATAACTCAATGAAATCAGAACAAATCTATCTTTCGCTTGCGCATATAGGAGGTCGAGAACTTGACTTTATTCAGGAAGCTTTTGATACGAATTGGGTTGTTCCACTTGGGCCTAACGTGGATGATTTTGAGCGGTCCTTGTCGGATAATATCGGGGACGTCCGCGTACCCAGTCTGAATTGCTGTTTTTTTTATGTCGCACATTTGGAAAAATGAGTTTTTTTATATACGTTTGTACGCAAATTTCGAACTATGGGAAAAGAAATATCACTGTTAGTAAGGGAAAATATACGGAAGCTAAAACCTTATTCCTGTGCGCGTCACGAGTTTAAGGGGGAAGCGTCTGTTTTCCTTGACGCCAACGAAAATCCAATGAACAACCCCTATAACCGCTATCCCGATCCCTTACAGGAAGCGTTGAAAAGACAAATAGGGTCGATAAAGCATGTCCGGCCTTCCCAAATCATGCTTGGCGTAGGTAGCGACGAACCGATAGACCTGATTATCCGCATATTCTGCGAACCGAAAGTCGATAATATCGTGGCGATAGACCCAACCTATAATATGTATCGGGTTTGCGCCGATATTAATAATGTGGCATATCGCCCCGTCTTGCTGAATGACGACTTTTCTTTCAACGCAGACCGCCTGTTAGATGCGGTCGATGAGTGTACCAAAGTGGTCTTCCTTTGTTCGCCGAATAATCCATCCGGCAATGTGTTACATAGCGATGGTATACGTAAGATACTGAACAGCTTCGACGGTATAACCGTGATAGATGAGGCCTATATCGATTTTTCATCCTATCCTTCCTGGCTTACCATGTTGGATGACTACCCTAACTTAGTAGTCTTGCAGACATTTTCAAAGGCATGGGGACTTGCTTCGGTGCGATGTGGCATGGCCTTCGCCTCGGAAGAAATAACCGCTTACCTGAATAAGGTAAAATACCCTTATAACATCAACCTGCTGACACAACAGTTTGTTAGCGCACAATTAGCCCACACAGACCGCAAAGACGAATGGGTGGGATTACTGCTTAAGCAACGTGCAGTCTTAGCCGAACAGCTTGGCAAGCTCCCCTTTGTGGAAAAAATATATCCATCGGATGCCAATTTCCTGCTTGTAAGGGTTGCCGACCCGGAAGGTATCTATAATCAATTAGTAAATAAGGGTATAATAGTACGAAAACGTAATAACTTATCGCTATGCTTGGGATGTTTGCGCATCACAGTAGGTACAACAGAAGAAAACAATTTATTAATTAACGAATTAAAAAAAATAGACATCGATTAATCAATTATTTTATCACTTCGTAAAAAGACACATTGCTTCCACTACGTGAAGCGACACATAATTTGATTTTTAGCATTAAGGATAGTTTACAGATTTTAACATTAAAGAAAATTAATAACTCATAATTGTATATCGTATGGAAGTAAGAGGAAAAGTAGTTGCCGTACAACCGGTACAGACAGGTGAAGGCCGGAACGGTATCTGGAAAAAACAGGAATATGTGATCGAATATGATCATAGCTCGCAGTTTCCGCGTAGGATGATGTTTAACCTATGGGGAGACAAAATAGAACAACACCACATTCAGGAAGGGCAATTTTTAAAGGTCAGTTTTGACATAGACTGCCGTGAGTATAACGGTCGATGGTATAACGATCTCCGAGCATGGAAGGTGGAAGCCGACGAAGAAACGCCTGCCGACGCCTCCTTTACACCAGCGTCACCGCCCCCGCCCCCGCCCCTAATCGATGAAGCCTCCGATTTG
>JGI24702J35022_10001409_pt1 | contig 14985 bp, 13 predicted proteins | sample TergutTh196P4_FD_35022 | JGI IMG/M metagenome (IMG submission 35022)
GCCGCGCCGTTATCCCTCAAGGCTCCCGCCACAATTTCGCTAGCCGAAGCCGAACTGCCGTCGATCAACACCACTGTTTTGATGCCTTGGAGAAGCGCATCGCCAGCGGCTTTTTCGATGTTCAGGACCTGGCTGCCGCGTCGTTCTTCGACAATCGTCGTGCCACTTTTCAGCCACAGGCTCGATACGTTGACCGCGACGTCGACATAACCACCACCATTACCGCGCAGATCGAGGATAATACCCTTCACGCCGCGATCCTGGAAATTCTTGGCGGCCTGGCGCACCAAGCTAGTCGTATCATCGCCAAACCGCGCGATCCTCAGGTAACCAATATCGTTAATAATTTCGCTCTTGACACTCGGCACAGTTATTTTGGCGCGCACAATCGAGTAATCCCGAGTTTCGCCGTCGCGCAAAATGGTCAGTTTGACCGTTGTTCCGGCCTCACCGCGAATTTTGGTGACGGCTTTTTCGGGCGCCCACCAGATGGAAGTTTCACCATTAATCGCCGTGATGACATCGTGCGCACGGAGGCCGGCCGCCTTGGCGGGGCTATCGTCGAGCGGGCTGGCGATTTCCAATTGTTGCTTGTCGTTTTGTCCCAATTCGACACCGATACCGGTGAACGATCCGTTCAGGTCGGCAGCTAGTTCTTGCGCTTCTTCGGCCGTAAAGTAAGCCGTGTAAAAATCACCCGTCGATGCCGCCATCCCCGCCGCGGCGCCCTGGATGAGTTTTTTGGTGTCCAAATCACCATCGTATTTCGCGCGCAAATTAGCATAAACTTCATCGAGTTCAGAATAGTCCAACTCGCCGCTGCCGCCAACCAGACCATGATAACGGGTGCCGAGCGCAAAACCAATCACCCCAACTAGTAGCGCGACCACCACACAGGCCGCCACCGACACACCGACTGTCTTTTTCATGCTCGGCGCTGGCTGCATACTCGGATTCAGCGGATTTAGGGAAACTTTCATTTACTCCATATTAACATGAACAGTATGTAGACACCAAACTTTTATCGTTTCCACTCACCAAAGTAGATAAAGCCATCGACCGCTGCCGCGGAAACGCCGCGTCGCTCGTGATAGCGGCCATCACCACCCCAATTGTATTCTGACAAGTTAATTGTGCCGTCGTTATTAACCGACTCAACCCAGGCGACATGACCCCAACGACCGCCATTGAAGGCGGCGACCGAACCGGCTTTTGGTGTCTGGCCATAAGGAATCCCAAAACGAGCGGCGTTGCCCAACCATTGGTTAGCGTTACCGATACCACCCCAATGCGGCATATTGCCGTAATTTTGATAAACTTTCCAGGCTACGTAGCTCACGCATTCGCGGTTGTACATTCCCCACGGGTCGACTAGCGAATCTTTGCGCGCATTATTGAGATAAGCCGGATACCCACCATGGTTAGGATCGCCGGCGACAATCGTTCCGCCACCGGTCGAAGTCTGATTGATTCTCACCTGTTCGGCACGCAGACGTTCGATTTCTTTCTGGTTTTTCTCGGTTAGTTGTTTGTAAACGGCTTCTTGGCCCTGAGTTTGATCAAGGAGTGATTGTTGCTCTTGGCGCATCGACGCGAGTTGGCTGTAACGACTTTCTTGATCCTCCAGCATCCGTTCAACCGCGATTTTTTCTTCTTCTAGTTTCTTTTTCAGTTCGTTAATTTTTTGAATTGAAACATTGATCTGTTCTTTGACAGTTGCCTGCTGGGCTTGCTTGTCCACATAATCGCTGAGGTTTTTGCTGCTAGCTAAAATTTCCAAAGGCGTAATGCGTTTGTCCAAATGCATATCGACCAGGGTATCGCCGAGAACCGCGCTCTGTTCCGCGAGTTTCGCTTCGTTGAGAGCGATTTCGCTATTTAGTTCATCAATTTTAGTTTTATTCAAGTCAATTTCCGCCTGCAGAGCATCCTGCTGGTTTTGCAGCAGCGCAATCGCGTTCGCCAAACTATCGGCCCGTTCGGCGAGTTCTTTGGCGCGCTTGTTATAATTGTTGATTTCATTTTGTAATTTAGCGATTTGTTCTTCGTAATAGCCGGCAGAGACTGGTTGGGACGGTAACATAACCGCGACAACGCCCCACAAAATTAAGCCAACCATCACTAGTAGAGTAACTTTTTTCGCCACATTAGCAAATAAACCGCCAACGGCGGATTGCTTGCTAACTAGAAATTTTCGATGATTCATACTGCCCTCCCTTTTAATAGTGATGGTCAGGAGACCGTATTTCTATGGTAGCGTATTCTACCGACTTTTGTCAAGATTTTAGTTGTGGAAAACTTCCCATTTGAGATAACGTCGGGCCGATAATCGCGCTGATACATAACCGATAGCAACACCGATGGCGATCATCGCGGCGAGCACCACCCACCACCACGAAACCATCATTTCTTGCACCGAATCAACCATCACGCCATAGTTGGACAATCGGGGAGTCAGCCACGCAAACGCCGCAAAACCCAGTGCTGTCGCAATCAGCGCCGCTAAAATGCCATAGATTGCTGCTTCGATCAAAAACGGTCCGCGAATAAAGGATTTATCGGCACCGACTAATTTCATCATCTCGATTTCTTCGCGTCGACTAAAAATCGCCATCCGGATCGTGTTAAAAATAACTAGGATCGAAATGATCAAAAACACCGCCGCCGCAGTCAGGCCGCCGCGCTGGGCCAAGTCCGCCCAGCTAGCAATCGTATTGATCGTTTGTTGCTGATCACCCGCATAGGTCGGTTGACGCCGAGTATAAATCCATTTTTGGTATTGCGGGTCTTCCTCGACCATGTTGCGAATCGGCTGGACATTGTTCAGATCATTAATTTTGACGTGCATCACCGCCGGAAAATTAATCTCGATATCAGCTATCGTTTTGATCAAGTTGCGATCGTTCTTGTTTTCTTCCACAAATTTATCGTATTCGCTCTGACTATTACTGATCGTGACGCCCTTGACATTTTCAACTAGTTGCATTTTGCCCGCCAAATTGCGCAAAGTATCATCGTCTGTTTTCGGATCAAAATAGATCGATACGTCAATATTATCGCGCAATTTGACGACTGTGCTGCTGAGCATTTGGCTCATCACGACCGTTGCCAAAATGATCAAGAGCGTCACCGTCATCACCGCCGTTGCCGCAATCGTTAGCCAAGCATTACGGGTCAAATTGCGCAATCCATAACGTATCACTCGCGAACGAGTCAACATCCGTCTAGTCTGCTTCGGCCGCGCCAGGCGAATTTTAACTGGCGATTTTTGATGACTCGTCATTGGCGATAACCTCCGTTAGCGACGTCGCTAATCATCTTGCCATTATCTAGCGTGATGACGCGCGTGTTCAATCGATTAACGATTTCCGTCGAATGAGTGATCAAAACCACCGTTGTACCAAATTTGTTAATTTTAGTTAGTAGTCGGACAATTTCCCAGGAATTTTTTGGGTCAAGGTTACCGGTCGGTTCATCAGCAATCAAGATTTTCGGTTGACGTACCATCGCCCGAGCAATCGCCACGCGCTGCCTCTCACCGCCCGACAGTTGACGCGGAAAACTTTTACCCTTGCCACGCAGACCAACCAATTCCAAGATTTTCGGCACGTTAGTTTTAATTTCACGATTAGTGTGTCCGGAAATTTCGAGAGACAGCGCCACATTTTCGAAAACCGTCCGATTTGGTAATAGTTTGAAATCTTGGAAAACTACGCCGATTTTGCGCCGGAGCAGCGGCACATCACGATCGTCGAGTGTGTCATAGTCAATCCCACCGACGACAATCTTGCCGCCAGTTGGTTTTTCTTCGCGCGTTAACAACCTGAGCAGTGTTGATTTACCCGCACCGCTCGCCCCAACCACCACCACAAATTCGCGCGGTGCGATGTGGAGCGAGACTTTATCTAACGCCGGCCTGACTCCTCGTTTGTAAACTTTGGAAACTCGATCCATTAAAATCATAAGTTTAATTGTACCATTAACGCGGCGAAAGGCAAAATCTCGGCGCAAAGTTACCCAGTATGTAATCTACCAATTTATGTCATCTGTCACTAATAGCACTACTTTCTGGAGTAATATCACAATGTCAAACATGGTGATAACCTCATCCCCTGTCCCCGGATTGACTGCCATTTCTAGCATCTTGTTCATTAAGATTATTACGTCAGACATGGTCGGTTGACAAACTGGATTATCCCAGTCGGCCAAGCGCGTCAAGTCGCATTCGCTGCTACTACCTGCTGGTACTATCGTCACAGTTGCCAAAGTCGTCGGCAGGCCATCACTCGTCTCAAACGTAGTTATCACGTAGATAGTTTCAGCTGTCTCATCAACCCCTACCGTCAATAAACCTTGGTTGCTGATTGTAGTACTGTCGCTCTTGTGACCCGCCAGGCCCCACCCAACAGTCGCTCCCGCGATTGGCCCATCTGGACCACTGACAGTAGCCGTAAATTGTTTTGTTTTGCCTTGTTCAACAGTAGCGGTGGCGGGGTGAATGTCAATGCTTGTGTTAGCACACTCTTCGCCGCACGGTATTGTTCCTCCCTCGCCACTGCATTCCTCATCTACCGCTGGGTCACAAACAATGGGGTCGACGAATTCGCCTATCTGTGCAAAGGCTCTTTTTGTAGGATCTTCGACCGATGTGGCAATGACAATTATTTTTTCAGCAGTTTCTGATTGTGATATTGTAACATGTCCAGTCGAGTCAATCATCGTACCAACTGGCACAGCACCAGTCGGGGTATCGACAGCAACACTCCACGTCACAGCTTGGGAAGGATTATTCAGACCGTATACTGTCGCACTGAAATCGACACTTTTCGGTAGATCATCGAGCGAAGCAAGTGTTTTATCCAGTTCAACTTTGCTAACACGTTTTACCGTCTTATCATTTAAGGCCGCCAGCGCTGCATTAATCTGGATCAATGGTTTTTCTGTTGGGTAGAATCCTTCACGATCGTCAAAGATTGGGACGCCAGTCGCTTGCAGGATAGCCAGTAGTTCATCAACCGATGCATCAGGATCTTTCTGGCGCAAGATAGCAAATGCGCCCGCAACTGTCGGTGTTGCAAATGACGTCCCGACGACTTCCGCATAATATTCAGTTGTCGCTAGCGGAAGCACTAGGCCATTATGTATATTCTTCTCGTCATCATTATAATACATGTCACCTCCACCAGTCGCCAATAAATCTACCGCCCTGCCGTTACTTGAATAGTTCGACAGTCTATTACCGTTATTGTTGACTGAGGCAACAGCTATGGCGTTTTCCATACACGCAGGACTCATTACAATATTCTTCCACTCTAATGACTCACCCTCATTGCCTGCTCCTGCGACCATTGCGATACCTCTACGTGCTAATACTGAAACAGCTGCCGTAAATACTGTATCATAATTGTCACAACTACCACCGTTGAATTCACTGCTCAGACTGCCAAAACTCATGTTGACTGCAGCAATCGGCAGTGGAAAATCTTGCGTCGCTATATAATCAAGCGCGGCCAGAATGCTCGAATCGTTCAGGAGAGCGAACTGCAATTCATGCCCGTCTTCATATTGCGAAGCTACTTGAATAGCGATTATTTTAGTCTCAGTTGCCACACCCCGTAATTCAAAGTCTCTATCACTCAGCGATGAATGATAAATATGGTAAGGCATCACCGCAGCGGCTGCTACGAACGTTCCATGCCCACACTGGCCAGGCATGATGTACGCGCAATCGAGCGCAGAGTCGACTGCGTCGGAGAATTCTGCGCCCCCTGGACATAAACTTTTCAAGTAATAGACGCTAGTCTCTCCGTCCCCATAAATAACGTTCCCTGAAACATTTTCACCGAAACAGGCTTCAGCGATAACCTTGCCCTGTAATGCTGGGTGATATTTATCAACCCCAGTATCAATCACCACGATCGCCTGACCAGCGCCATTGTAAGTGTTTATCCCATCCGAAAAACCGTTCTCGATTGAACCGCCGATAGTGGCAATCGGCGATGAGTAATCATACGCTTGTGGTTCGTAGCGACGATTTTCAATGACGTGCGATACTAGCAAATTGATTTCGAGGTATGACTCGCACATCTCATCAACTGTCAAAGCGACCAGTGGAAAATTTTCATATTCCCGAACAACTTCAATGTAACACGGCCAATTTTCGATTTGTTTATATAACTTCTCGCGGGCTCGCGTGATGTCGTCCTGCTGCTCGTCAATCACGACATCTGGTTCCGACGGGTCAACGTAATCCGCTTGACTTAGTTCAACGATGACCTGTTTTAGACCAACGTTAGACCGCCCCGCGTTCGGCTCGGCGACAGCGGGCCGATTAAACGACGGCAAGGTTGCTACGAACAGCATCAAACCAGTCAGTATCACCGCTGGTGCGATCAATTTGAGTTTTTTTCTCATGTCTCCCCTCCTTGTAGTTACTTGACTAAGCCCAACCTATTCCATATATTATCACGATCAACATGAATGTCAAGAATCTTTGACGGGCTGTGGATAACTATTCTTGCACTGCGTAAACAATCACCCGAGTGTCGGAACTTTCGGTGCGATAATTAAACTTTCCAGTACAACCCATCAGAGTCAGGCCGCGAATCGCCTCGTCTGGCACGTTGAGAACTTTTTTCATATTGACTTCGTCGGTGCCGATAGTTTCGATACTGACCACGCGATAAGTGATTTTCTTGCCATCACCACGTTCAATGATAATGCGATCGTCGATTTGCAGTTCCGCTAAACGATCAAAAGCCGCTTTGTAGGTCGGTGCAAACGAAGCCTGCCCATTGATAAAAACCTGACCCTCTTGCCCTGGTTTGGCCGAACCATCATACCAGGCCACATCGTTGACGTTTTTCGTCGCATCGATTTTACCTTTACTGTTAATGCCGACGCTCATCACTCGCGCCTGGGTATTAATCGTCGGTAGATACAGGTAGCGCGCCTGGTCCGCAGGCATGACGTGCGCCACCCAAGCCTGACTACCGATACTCGTCACATCGGCACCTGATGGGATGACTTCATCAATCATCACGGCCGCCACCGGGTTCGAAAAAGCTTCGCGCGCCGCCTGGTCGGCCAACCACAAATCCCACGCCAGGTAGCTGCTGACCGCCAAAATAGTGCCAACGACGATAGCTCGGGCAAAGGCGAAAACGCGTTTTTTATTCATTTTAAATTCAAAGGAAATCCGCGGTATTTGGTGTAACTGACCCAGGACATTTTCGGGTTCACTCGTCAGGGTCGCCGCTCCACCATTCCACGCCAAAGCCGTCGGCGTCTGGACCGTCGCGTCCGTAGCGCCAGCCGCCACCGTCAGCGCCTGCGTCGTAAAATCGGCGTTTTTAATTGCGCTGGGTTTGGTCGCGATTTCTTTGGCGCGGGATTTGGTTGGAGTAGTAGATTTTTTCTTTCTTTCAACTTTGGCCCGCCGACGAGCTAGCAACCGCTGGGTCAGTTTCTGACGTGGTTTTTTGGTTTTGGTTTTGACCCGACCAAGTTTCTTGGCTCTGGGTTTCTTTTCGATAAAATCACTCAGGAGATCGTCGATCGGCAGTGCTGGCGATAGCGGTTTGGGTGCTGGTTTGAGGACGGCTTTGGGCGGTGATTTTGGTTTAACCGTCACATCCATGATAATCTGACGCGTCTGCACCTGCCTGGCCGGTGAAGTACTCAGCGCTGTCGTCGCCGGTCGCTCTGGCACCACTAGCGGTCGGGGCATCGCATTAGCGAGTGGATCATAATGGCCGCGCGATAGCCCAAAAAAGTTTTTTTCTGGCATCTTTGTACCCTTTTTATGTTTAGCCGATTAGTTTTAGTTTTGGTGGCTATGCTTATATTGTAGCGCACTTTTTCGAATAGTCAAGACTTTTTTCACCAAGTTGCGTAAACTGTCAACCGTCGTTCGGCCGTACCAAGATTAGTGTTGTAGGCGCCGTCACAGGTCATCAGATTCAGTCCCTGCCCCGCACCGCCGTAAATTGACAAGGCTTTTGCCATATCGACTTGAGCGAGTGGTGCAATTTCGGTTGCTCGCACGGTGTAAGTATAAGATTCGCCGCCCACAAAAGTCACCATCACTGTGTCGCCGACCGCTAATCGGCCAAGGTTTTTAAAAATACCACTACGATGTCCATCAATAAAAGTCGCCGAATAGCGACCACTACTAGTGCCGGCGCGCGACGATTGATTGAACCAGGCTGGCAGGCTAGCGTGAACGTCGACCGTGCCATCGGCCGCCAGGCCAACTGTCGCTAGACAAGCGTTGAGACCGATTCTTGGAATAATCAATCGATCACAAGTTGGCGTAGCGGTTGGTTTGGCCGTCGGACGGGTCGTGGTGGTTTGCTGGGTCGCTGGTCTGGCTTGGGCGGCTAGTTGCGCTGCGGCTTTTTCGGCCGCGGCTGCGGCGGCTGCGGCGCGCTTGGCGGCTTGGTCGTCCTGATACTTGGCCCGGGCTAATTGGTCGATCTGATTCGGCGGTGCTAGTTCCAAGATGATGCTAGTCGCGTTGGCGGTGCTGGCGGCCGCGGTCTGGAACGCGCTAACGCTCAGGCTGGCCGTGATGGTGATCGCGACCAATGTCAAAACTAAGCCTAGCCACGTTGTCCAGCTAGCTCTAGTAAAATTTATCCGAAACGCTACGTTCGTTAAAACTCGTCTCATTTAACCTCATTCACCTCTTGAAAATTAAAGTGCAGCTAGCTGTATCACAGCCCTCCGCACACTATTTTACGTCGACATTATATAATACTTCTATTTAAAAGTCAAGTTACTGTTTGTTCTCGAGATAGGCCGTGATAAAACCGTCGATTTCGCCATCCAGCACCGCATCGGGGTCAGTTTCCTCATATTTGGTCCGGGTATCTTTGACGAGTTTATAAGGATGAAGGACATAATTGCGAATTTGTTGACCCCAGGCGGCCGATTCGCCGGCGCGTAAATCCGAGAGGTTTTCAACGTGTTGTTCCATCTGGAGCGCCACTAATTTACCACGCAGGATCTCCATGGCTTTTTCCTTGTTTTGGAGCTGTGAGCGCTCGTTTTGGATCGCCACCACCGTGCCGGTCGGTAAATGAGTGATTCGCACCGCCGAGTCGGTCGTGTTGACTGATTGCCCGCCGTGGCCGCCAGAGCGATAAACGTCGATTTTGAGATCCTTATCGTCGATTTTGACCGCGTCGGGCGCGTCGATTTTTGGCAAAACCTCGACCAGGGCGAAACTCGTCTCGCGCGATTCAGCGTTAAAGGGTGACAGCCGCACCAAGCGATGCACGCCGTTCTCACTCCGCAGTTTCCCATAAGAAAATGCGCCATCGATTTCGATCACGCTAGTTTTGACACCAGCGGTTTCGCCCGGAGATCGTTCGATAATCTTGGCACTGAGATCCGATTTTTCCGCCCAACGCAGATACATTCGTTCCAACATTTCGGTGAAATCCTGGGCATCGTCACCACCGACGCCGGCTGATAATCGAATAATTGCCCCGCCGCTATCATATTGACCGGTGAACAATAGTTGTTGTTTCAGTTTCGCGAGATCCGCCTCGAGCGCAGCGATTTGCCCATCGAATTCGGGAATCATTTCGTCATCCGCGATGTTTAATAACTCTGACAAATCGTGCGCTTGGGTCGACAAAACTTCCCACGGATCAACTTGGTTTTTTAACTCCGACAGTTTTTTCGCCACACTTTGCGCATGGGTCGGATCGTTCCAAATTTCCGGCTGCGCCAATTTCACCTCCAACGCCACGATTTCCTTTTTCAAACCCGCCAAATCTAATTTGGCCCGCGCCAAATCCACCTCCGCGCGCAAACCATCCAACCGTTTCGCGAGATCATCTTTCATGAGAACATTGTATCAGAAGCTGCGGTTTTTGGCACTGGTCGACGCTGTCACAGCATCGCCCCTTGGTGGTCGGCGGCGGATTTGGCGGTAGTTTCCTGGATGATGTCGTCGATCTGGCGTTGACTCGCCGCGTCGGCTACCTCAACGATGTAGTCGATATCATCGGTGATGCTGTACAAACTGCGGTCGTCGCTACCGATTGTTGCTTTTTCTTCTTCCATTTTAGTGCGAAAGAAATCATCCAGCGGTTGCCAAAATTCCTTGCCAAACAAAATGATCGGCACTGGTAGGATTTTCTTGGTCTGGACCAAGGTCAGCAATTCCGCTAATTCGTCGACCGTGCCAAAACCGCCCGGAAAGAAAACGTAAACTTTGGCCGAGAACGCGAGCATGACTTTGCGGGCGAAAAAGTAGCGAAATTGTAAATTGTCGGTGGTGTATTGATTCAAAGCTTGTTCGGTCGGTAATTCGATGTTCAGGCCAATCGATTGACCGCCAGCTTCGTGGGCGCCGCGATTGGCCGCCTCCATGATACCACCGCCGCCGCCGGTGATGACTGTGTGGCCGGCCTTGGCCAGTTTTTGCCCTAATTCGCGCGATTTTTGATAGTAAGGATCGGTGGCCGCCGCGCGGGCTGAACCGAAAACCGTCACGCCTTGGCGATAGGTTTTGAGTTTGGTCAAGCCTTGGACTAAATCTTTGGCATAACGGAGTAATCTTTCCACATCATCCACCGTTAAGTTTTGATTGTCGCCCAGTTGGTCTAGTAAAAATTGCTCCATAGCGTAAACATTTTAGCACATCCCGCGCATGATGTCGTCCAGCCGCCGGGCGATCGCGGCGATTGGTTCGATGACGGCGATCGTGGGCGGTAGTTTTCGGCGTAAGTCGTTTTCGATGTCCAAGTAATGTGTGCAACCCAGGACAATTTTGTCGACCTGTTCGCGCCGCGCTAGATCGAGCACTGGCAATAGATCTTCTTCTCGGAATTCGCCGTTTTCGATTTTCGCGGCCCACGTCGAACAATCGGGTTCGATGACTGTGACATTTTTGGCAAAGCGTTTTTTCAGAGCCAGATATTTTGCCGATTGGAGAGTCGCTGGCGTCGCCAGAACGATGATTTTTTTCGCTCTGGTACCGCTGGCGGCGGGCTTGATCGCTGGTTCAAAACCGATGAAACTCCGCTCGGGATATTTGGCGCGCAGATAGGCGATCGCCACCGCCGTTGCGGTGTTACAGGCGATAATGATGATTTTGATATCGCGGCGCTGGATCAATGGTTGGATCGCCCTGTCGGTCAATCGGGTAATTTCCGCCGGTGTTTTATCGCCGTACGGCAGATGTTGATGGTCGTTAACCACCACGAATTCAGTTTTGGGAAAGAATCGCCGCAAGCGCTTGGCGACGATTTCACCTCCTTTACCACTGTCGAATACGCCAATCGTCACTTTCTTAGATCCTTTACCGCCGCGATAAATTGTTGGCCGCGGTCCTGATAATCGTGGAACATGTCAAAGCTAGCAGCGGCCGGTGAGAGGATCACGATGTCGCCAGGTTCGGCCGTTTGATAGGCGATTTGGACAATTTCCGCTAAATTTTGACTGTCAAGTAGGCGGATTGGTTTGGTGGTTTTAGCGCTGATTTGTTGGGCGACTTTTTGGCGATTAGCGCCGATGGCCAAGATTTGACGGATATTGGCTCGGTCGATCGTTTCACCTAACCCGCCGTAATCTGCACCTTTATCGTGACCACCAACAATCAGGATTTTCGGTTCATCAAACGATTTCACCGCCGCGATGGCCGATCCGGGCGTTGTCGCGATACTATCATCATAGAATTTTATGCCGCCGACCTCACGGACGAATTTTAATCGATGTGGTAAACCATGGAAATTCGCGAGACCGGTTTTGATGGCCTGTTTCAAATCTGGCGTTATGTTTGGTGACGCAGAATTGGTTGAAACCACCGCAACAACCGCCGAAATCGCCGCGGCAGCATTCCTGAGATTATGTTCGCCTGGCAATTTGACCGCCGTGGTTGCACAAATTTCGCTATCATTATAATAGAATTTTCCCTGTTTGATATGAACAAATTTTTTGTTCAAGAACGGAATTTTCCCCGCCCCCGTTTGCTCGGTCGCAGTTTCAACCATTTCTTTGACCAAAGCATCGTTTTCGTGATAGATGGCCGCGTCATGAGTTTTTTGGAACTGGAAAATCCGTGATTTGGCTGCGAGGTATTCTGCAAAATCAGTGTGGATGTCCAAATGATCTGGTTCGATCAAAGTCATCACCGCGATGTGGGGTGAATTGTCCATATCCCACAACTGGAACGATGACAGTTCATAAACCACCACGTCATTTGGACGAATACGCGTCAAAACCTCGAGAGCGGGTACGCCAATATTACCAATGAGATGCACTGTTCGACCCGTGGCGCGGAGGATTTCCGCGATGAAACTAGAGGTTGTACCCTTACCTTTGGTGCCGGTCACCCCAATGATCGGTGCTGGACATTCAGCAAAGAATTCATTGGTGGCGCTCCAGACTTTTTGATTATTCGATGGAATTCTATACGGCGCGATGGACGGCGATCGCAAGACCAAATCGAAACCGCGGATTTTCTCCAACGCACCCTCGCCCAAAACAAACTTGACATTGTTGTCATTCTGAGACTTCGCCGAAGAATCTGCGCGATTCTCAATAGATTCTTCGTTACACTCGTAGTGACAAGTGTCGATACTCTCATCTTCGTCAAAAATCGTGAATTCCGCCCGCGGAAATTTAGCGCGAAAATATTCCAAATTCGCCCTGCCCTCTAGACCATAACCAGCGATTGCTATTTTCATATCTTCTATTGTATCACCTAAAACAATCCGCTCAACTTGTCGTGTAAAGTTTCGGCGACGGCTTTTTCGGTGTTGCCATAAAGGCCGAGCCCCCAGGCGCCAGCGGCGAAAAATTGACGAGCGGTGTCAACGATGCGTTGTTTGGAAATTTTCTTGATTCGCAGCGGTTGCGCGGCGAAATCTTCGATGCGACCGTCAAAGAAATAGCGTTCGGCCAACCAATTATTGAGCTGGCCGACCGTTTGAATACCCATTTGATGTCGTCCTAGCGCATATTGTTTGGCGGATTCGATTTCAGTTTCGGACAAATCGCCGTCCTGGACGCGTCGAATTTCGCGCACCATCAGATCAAAAATTCTACCTAGTTTGTCGGCTTCGACCGCTGCACCGAAATCCCAAGCGGAATTGTGCTCGCCCGCCGAAGTATCCGACCAAATACCATAAACCAACCCCTTCTGGCGCGCTTCACCCTGGATGCGACTATGTAGCGTCCCGTTCAAGATGTGATTGAGGGCTTCCATGGCAGCGTCTTCGTCGTCGCTCAGCCGCCGCGGCAAATTCATCGTCCAGCCAAAAGTGATATCCGGGACGTCCTTTCGTCGGACCACAAACGGCTGAAATGAGTGCATTTCGTCGACCGGCAGCGGCGGCCGCTCACCTTCACCTAGATCCAATGAATTCAAAATTTCCCGCAATTTACCGAGACGTCCAGTGAAATCACCGGCCACGACAAATCGCAAATTTCCGGCAGTATGCGTCCGCGCGTAGTGTTCGCGAATATCCCGCACCGAAATGTTCGGCATCACCTCGAGGCGCTCTTGGTAGGTTAAAGTATTGTCACCCATCGCTTGTGCCAGTTTCGGCCACAAAACTCGTTCGGCCTGCGACAAATAACCGGTTAATTCTGACTTGACATTGCCATACTCGGCGGTGAATTCTTCCTCGGTAAATTTCGGATCACAAATTGCCGATTTTTGTAGCCCTAGGATCCGTTCCCACTCGAAACTAGCGCATTCGGCCACATAGCACATCGCCGTGTCCGACGTCCACGCGTTGTGATACGCCCCATTTTCGGTAAAAACTAAATCGTAATCCGCACCAGATTTGAAACCATTGTTCGCCCCAAACGCCATGTGTTCCATAATATGGGCAGTTTCCCACTTGTCACCCGGTTGATCGACAAAGCGATTACCGGCCCGAAAATGAAATTGGGCACTCATCACTGGTGCTGATGGCACATCGACAATCAAACCACGCCCGCCGTTTTTCAAAATAAACTCAGAAACTTCGTGTTGCATTCTCGCTCTCGCTAGTTTTAGCTAACGAACATTGTATCATCTCGCACGATCAAACGCTACTATTTCTTTTCGATGTCTTTGATTAGTTCGTGAACTTCGCGAATAATTTTTGTCAGATCACGAGTCATTCGCGCGTTGACCATCCCCTGTAGCACCGCCATGATCACCGCGATCAGCGCCACTGCAAAAGTAATAATTTCATAAGTCGTTTCCAAAGTATTAGTTTTTTCATTGATTAGTTGCAGCCCCACCGCGATCAACGCCACCACCACCAAGAAGATTAGAACTGCTCGATTAATTCTTTCTGATTTTCTCATAATATTAATTATAGCAGATTTTTGATTAAAAATTTATGTTACAATGTCTATATGGGATATGTTGGTAGCTATATTTGGCAGCTGAGACAAGGCGTGGGAGATATGCGATTATTAACACCGACGGTTGACACGGTTTGTGTTAACGAATCAGGCGAAATCTTGATGGTCTACACAAAAGTATTTGACGCTTGGACTTTCCCGGGAGGCTATGCAGAGCCTGGTATGAGCTGGGGACAAACAGCAGCGCGAGAACTATTGGAAGAAAGTAATTTGAGCGTCGAGCCAAAGGATTTGATACCCTTTATGACGCTTTCTGGCGGTGGTTATGTCGCACAGTATCCGGACGGTACTACGCAACCTTTTGCTATTAGTTTTGTCACCAAGAGGTTCAAGCAAGGCAATTTGCGGACCAACGACGAAGAAGAGATCGCCGACATGAAATGGCTGAGCGTGGACCAAGCGAGAAAATTGCCCAAATCCCCGTCGGCAATTCATATACTGCCAGCGTACGAAAAATGGCTAACAACTGGCGAATTCCAACAGATAGTGCTGGAATAACCTTCTGCTTACGTCCCCACCACCGCCGTATAAACGACCACGGTTTGGTATTTGCCGCTGGGTTTGGCGAGGTCAACTCTGGCACCGAAATAAACGTCGGTTGGGTCG
>JGI24702J35022_10001410_pt1 | contig 14983 bp, 11 predicted proteins | sample TergutTh196P4_FD_35022 | JGI IMG/M metagenome (IMG submission 35022)
GATAGTGGGTTCTATGGCCATTGCCGGATTCCGCCTTAACACTTTATCGCGAAGCCTGTTCGCCATGCCGATGATTGCCGGGACCTCCTTTGGGGTGTAGCCCTCCGGGGTATGGCCCGGCTTTTTCAGGGGGTTGTTCATACTGCCGCCTCCTTCATCAGCGCCAAGGCCTGGTCAAGCCGCCCGGCGTAGTCCCGCAGCGCCGCCGCGATTTTCCTGCATCTGGTTTTGCTGCGAAACGCTTTATGCTTCGCGTATAGGCCGCCGCCGAGACGCTCCAGCTCGCTCCAGAGGCCGTCTTTGCCGCTGCCGTTCGGCACGCAGTCGTCGGGCGCGCAGGCCGGGAATATTTTGATGATTTCGTCGTACAGCGCCAGATAGCGCGCATAGGCCGGGTTCATTTCGGCGAGCTTCTTGAACACGAAGGATGGGATGCCGGGCGAGGTGGCCAGGTTGCACACGTAGGCGCCGTAATCGTTCCAGAGGTTGGCGTTTTTGTCCTCGTAGCGCCCGCCCTCGATGTCGCCAGCCCAGGCGCGGAAGGCCGCAGCGCCGAAGAGCATGCCGTCGCGCTGGGGCAGGGTGAGCCAGTGGGGCATCATTTTGGCCGCGCCCAGATAGAGCGCCTCCAGCGTGAACTCGCGCTGTTTTTCGCCGACGAAGATCAGGTCCATGCCGATTTCGCCGGAGGTATCGTATTTATGCAGGAATGCCCCGCCATCTTTGTTGCCGATGTTGAGCTGCAGCGCTTGATCCTCATAGCCGACGATGAGGCAGTAATCGACCCAGGGGGGCACATCCTTGCGCCGGCGGGCCTCCAAGGTTGTCCAGGCGATCACCGGCAGGCCCCGGCCGATGCTGTCCGCCACCTGCCGCAGGTATTTATCTTTGCCGGCGTTGACCTGCGCCGCCGTGGCGTAGCTGTGCTCGCGGCCGAGGGCATCGAAGACATAGGAAAAATACGCCGGCCCGGCCAAGAAGCCGGACACGCAGTATTCGTCGATGGTGCTGGGGTTGCGGTTGTAGACCATCGCCACGCTGTCGCCGATGGCGGCGGCAAAATCCCAATAGCCCGGCTGCGCGGGCTCGTCCAGGCATTCCCAAAGGAACAGCAGGCAGTCCGGCAGCTTGTAATTTTGGCCCTTCATGCCGTCAAACATGGCGCGGATGCTGGGGAGCATCCCGCTGCCGCCGGAGGAGGGCGAGGGTTGGGAATCGTCAGTCTTCTCACCTGCGTTTTGCGCATTCTTCGCCAGCTTCATGATCTCCGGGACCTCCTTCGGGGAATAGCTCTCCGGCGCCGTGGCGGGTTTCTTCAAGGACTCACTCATAAATTCTCTCCTTCTATGAATGTTATAACCCTAATTATACCACAGCTTTTTGCGCTTGTGTTGTCCAAACGTTCCAAATTTGTCAGGCGAAAAAGCCCATCGCCTTCGCCTTGATTTCCGCGCAGCGCTTTTCTGCGTCCTCCAGCGGGGCCCCCGGGCCGAAGGCCTTGTCCGTGCAGACGTAGAGCTTGATCTTCGGCTCCGTGCCGGAGGGGCGTACCACCAGCCAGCTGCCATCCGCCAGATAGAGCTTCACCACGTTGGAGGGCGGCAGGCCGCCCACGCCGGCGGCGTAGTCCTCCACGGCAACCACCGTCTCGCCCTCCAGCAGGGAGGCGTAGTTCTTGCGGATGTGTGTCATCCAGGCGGCTATCCGCGCCATGCCGGCCGCGCCCTCGCCGGTCTGCTCTTTGCCGGGGCTGTATACGTCCTCGCTCACCGGGCCGTAGGTGTCGTAGAGCGCTTGCAGGGCCTCGCAGAGATTGGATTCCGGTTCCTTCCGCTTGTAGTACAGCGCCATCTCGGCCACCAGGGCGCAGGCGAGCACGGCGTCCTTGTCGCGGCAGGCATCCCCCGTGAGGTAGCCGTAGCTCTCCTCAAAGCCGAAGAGGAACGTATGCGATCCGCCGGCCTTCCACTCGTCCATGCGCTCGCCGATATACTTGAAGCCCGTGAGGACGAGCTCCACGTGGACGTTGTTGTCCGGGTGCCCGCACATGCGCTGGGCCAGGGTACCGGTGACGATGGTGGTGACAATCGCGGGGCTCTGGGGCAGGCCGCCTTTCGCCTCCTTGTAGCTCTTGATGACGTAATCGCACAGCAGCGCGCCCATCTGCGTGCCGGTGAAGGCGACATATTCCCCGTCTTTATTGCGGGCAAGCACGCCGATGCGATCGGTGTCGGGATCCGTCGCGAGGATGATGTCGGGCCGCAGTTCCGCCGCCGTCTCCAGGGCCGGGGCAAAGACGGCCGGATCCTCCGGGTTGGGCTTTTTCACCGTGGGGAAGGAGCCGTTTTCGTCCTGGAACTCCTGGGTGGGCTCCACGGCGAGGGTCTTGTAGCCCAGGCGGGTGAGCAGGCCCGTCACGGGGGTCAGGCCCGCGCCGTGCAGGGGGGTGTAGAGCAGGTTCAGTTCGCCGCCGTGCTGCTGGGACAGCTCCTTGCGCAGGAGGTATTTTTCTGTTTCGGCATAATATATTTCGTCGAAGGCCTCGTCCAGCGCGACGATTTCGCCGGGAGCGCCGTTTTCCGGCAGGGGATCGAAATAGTCCAGGCCTTCGATGAGCCCCAGCACCTCCTCGGCAGCCTGATCCGTGAGCTGGCCGCCGGTGGCGTTGTAGGCCTTGTAGCCGTTGTACTCCTTCTCGTTGTGGCTGGCGGTGATGACGACGCCGGTGTGGGCGCCAAAGTGCCGCACGGCGAAGCTGAGCATGGGCGTGGGGCGAGCGTTGGCGAAGAGGTACACCTTCACGCCGCAGGCGCTGAGCACCTTTGCGCAGTGCCGGGCGAACTCCTTCGAGCAATAGCGCGTGTCGTAGGCGACGCAGGCCTTCAGATCCTCGCCGGGGCAGGTTTTTTTGATGTACCCGGCCAGGCCCCGGGTGGCGCGGCCCACCACGTAGTGGTTCATGCGGTTGCTGCCCGCGCCGATGACGGCGCGCAGGCCCCCCGTGCCGAAGGCCAGGCCTGTGTAGAAGGCGTCGGTGCGGCGGGGCTCGTCGTCGGCCAGGGACTCCAGCCCGGCGCGCAGCATGTCATCCTCGGGGACATGCGCCAGCCAGCGCTCGTATTCGATGAGGGCCTCGTTCCTATCGATGAGGGGCCTGCGCTGCGCGACGCAATCGGGGCTGCGCCCGGCATCTGCCGGGGTGTGGAAGGCGTAGTCGAGGAGGGTATTGATGGTGGTGGTGGCCACGTGCAGGCGGGTGTCGCTGGAGGCGTAGTAGATGGCGACATCGTTGCCGTTGACGGCCGCGCCGTTGCAGAAGGCCACGTTGGAGACGTCGCCCACGCGCTCCGCGCCCAGGGGGGCCAGCAGATAGCCCGATGGCGCGGCGATAACCCGCCAGGGCTCGTTCAAATCCGTGACGAAAAGATAGAGCACGTAGCGCAGGCCCGCCGCTGTGTTCCGCACGCCGTGGGCGATGTGCAACCAGCCCTGCTCCGTCTTGATGGGCGGGGCGCCCGCGCCGTTCTTGGCCTCGGTGATGGTGTGATAGAGGCGGGGGCTGATTATGGTTTCGTCGGTGATTTCGGCGTTCTCGATGTCCGCGCACAGGGCGAAGCCAATGCCGCCGCCGCTGCCCGCGTCCACGAAGCCGTCCTGGGGGCGGGTTAAAAAGGCATATCGCCCCTCCACAAAAGCCGGGAAGAGCGCGACGTTGCGCTGCTGGGAGGGGGCCTTCAGGTTGGGCAGGCGCTCCCAGTTTTGCAGGTCCTTCGTGCGCACGATGCCGCAGGCCGCGATGGCCGCCGAGGGATCGGGGTCGGAGGGATCCTTGCTCTCGGAGCAGAACAGGCCATAGATCCAGCCGTCTTCATGGAGGGTCAGACGCATATCGTAGACATTTACTTCTTCCGGCTGCGTATCCGGCAATTCGATCAAAGAGACGAAGCGGAAGCCCTCGGCGGGCTTGTCGCTGGCGGCAAGGGCGAAGAAGGACTTCCTGTCGTTCCCCTCCACCCGGGGGATGAGCCAGTATTTCCCCTTGAAATACAGCGCGCCGCTGTTGAACACCGCGTTGACGCCCAGACGCTCCAGGCAGCGCGGGTTGGAGGAGGCGTCGAGATCGAAGCGCCAGGAGGGGGGCACGTGGGCCCGGGTGAGCACGGGGTTCGCCCAGCGCTGATAGATGCCGTTGTAGTCGCCGGAGGGCGCGTTGGGGCGGGCGACGAGGGCCTTGTAATCTTCTATGAGCTTTTTCGCTTGTTCGGACAGCATGGGTGGCCTCCTTGAGAGCATAAATATATATTTTATCTTATCCCAAAAAAACGCAAATGTCAATGATTTCTCTTGCATTTTAGATTCGCAGGCTTTATAATATAAGCAATAATCGCGGGGAGGGAAAAATTATATGAAATTCAGACAAGTTTTGTGCGTGGTTCTGTGTATTGCGATGCTTCTGGCGGCGTCTGTGATCCCGGCGCAGGCAAAGGCCTGCGGTTGCGGCGAGGTGGTGCGGATCTTCATGGACGGCTTTGGCAGCACCCTCTATTACAACTACGGCACGCCCGGGCAGGTGGAGGCCGGCATGGCCCGCACGGACGATCTGGCCTTCGGGATCGGGCGGCTGTTCCGGGGCGCGGGATTGAGCGTGTGGGAGCGCAGCTGGGATCCCCTGGCCAATGGCCTGGGCACGCTGTTCATGGGGATCATGGGGCACCTGCGCATGGATTTGCAGGGCAACAGCGTGGAGCCCATCACCAACCGCTGGCGGATTGACCCCAGGCAGGACCACCGCGAAAGCCCGCAGTATACCTTCCACTATGACTTCCGCATCGATCCCTTCGAGGCGGCAAAGCAGCTGAATGAATTCATCGAGGCAGTCGTCAAGGCCACGGGGCACAGCAAAATCGCCCTCACCGGCAGCAGCGAGGGCGCGATTGTCACCATGACCTATCTGAAGGTCTACGGCCTCAAGCGCCTTGAAACCCTCATCCTGCTCAACGGGGCCCACAACGGGCTCACCCTGGTGGGCGAGCTGTTCACCAACAAATTCGCGCTCTCCGGCCCGGCCACCGCCAATTTTATCGCCGACATGGACGACGGCTCCGGCAGCCTGAAGCTTGCCATGCGCCTGCTGGCGATATCGCGCGCGCTGGACTTCACGGCGCCGTTGGGCAGGGGCATCATGAACGCCATGGGCGAGCGGATCTATGCCGATACCCTCATCCCGCTGTTCGGCCAGATGCCCATCCTCTGGGCCTTCGTGCCCACGGAGTATTACCCCGAGGCGAGGAAGCTCCTCAGCGACCCCAAGTACGCCACGCTGCTGGCCATGGCGGACAAATACCACAAAGAGGTGATGTCCCAGGCCGACGCGCTGCTGAAAAACGCCAGGGCCAAGGGCGTGAAGGTGGCCCTCATCTCCCACTACGGGCTGCATCCCATCCCCGTGACGCGGAACAGCACCTACCAGTGCGACGGCCTGATCGATACGGACTTTGAAGCCAGCGGCTCCACCTCGGCCCCCATCGGGCAGACGCTGCCGCCCAGCGACTCCAAGTACCGCTCGCCCGACGGGGTTGTGGACGCGGCCACCTGCGTGCTGCCCGACCAGACCTGGTTCATCAAGGGCGCGGCGCACGAATCCGGGCCGTCGCGGGCGCTGCGGGATTGGATTATACACAGCAAGAAGCAGCCGACGGTGTGGGACAGCGAGGAATGGCCGCAATATTTGGTGAAGGTGGAGGGGAAGGCGGTTCCGCAGTAAGCGCTCCCCGGCCTTCGGCCACCCTCGCAAGCGAAGGGGGCATGGAGAACGTCGCTCCGCGATGCCTTCCTCACCCGCCCGAGGCGGGAGTTCCTCCCACGGGGAGGAGCCTGGGGATTGGGTGGCAAGCTGGTTCTTATAATTAAACGAGCCGCACGGCGTGTGCGGCTCGTTTGCGTTATGCAATTGTTTACCCCAAGAAGTCCTTCAGGCGCTTGCTACGGCTGGGATGGCGCAGCTTGCGCAGGGCCTTGGCCTCGATCTGGCGGATGCGCTCGCGGGTGACGTTGAACTCGCGGCCCACCTCCTCCAGGGTGTGGGGGTGGCCGTCCTCCAGGCCAAAGCGCATGGCGAGGACCTTCTCCTCCCGGGTGGTGAGGGTCTTCAGCACGTCGCCCAGCTGCTCCTTCAGCAGGAGCATGGAGGCCTTGTCCGCGGGGGCGGGGGCGTCCTCGTCGGGGATGAAGTCGCCCAGCAGGCTGTCCTCCTCCTCGCCGATTGGGGTCTCCAGCGAGACGGGCTCCTGGGCCACGCGCATGATCTCGCGCACACGCTGGACCTCCATCTCCAGGCGCTCGGCGATCTCCTCCACGGTGGGGTCGCGGCCGTTTTCGTGCAGGAGCTGGGTGTTGGCCTTCTTGACTTTATTGATGGTCTCCACCATGTGGACGGGGATGCGGATGGTGCGGGCCTGATCGGCGATGGCCCGGGTGATGGCCTGCCTGATCCACCAGGTGGCGTAGGTACTGAATTTAAAACCCTTGGTGTAGTCGAATTTGTCCACGGCCTTGATGAGGCCCAGGTTGCCCTCCTGGATGAGATCGAGGAACTGCATGCCGCGGCCCACGTAGCGCTTGGCGATGCTGACCACCAGGCGCAGGTTCGCCTCGGCCAGGCGCTTTTTGGCGTAGGGGTCGTCGTCGGCGATGCGGATGGCCAGCTCGATCTCCTCCTCGGGGGTGAGCAGGGGCACCCGGCCGATCTCCTTGAGGTAGACCTTCACCGGGTCGTCGAGCAGCTGGTTCTTGTCGTCCACGGCAAGGCTCACGTCGGCCTCTTTGGGCGGCTCCAAGTCGAAGTCCATGGTGAGGTCGGCGAAGTCGTCAATGATCTCCACGCCCTGCTTCTCCAAGGTCTCATAGAGCCTGTCCAGCTCCTCCAGATCCACGGCGTTGTCCAGGAACACCGCGTCGATCTCCTGCGCCGTGACCTTGCCGGTGGCCACGCCCTTGTCGATGAGGGCCTTCACGCTGCCGGCGTTTTTTTTCTCTTCCATCATGTGTCCTCCGTGTGGTTCTTCATTTTTGAATGAGATTGCGTCGCTCCGCGATACTTCCTCAGTCGCCCGAGGCAACAGCTCCTTCCACGGGAAGGAGCCTGGGAATTGGGCGGAAGCGGGAGATGCAAGCACAAAATTCACTTAACTAATTGTAGTCAAAGTTTCCTCCAACTTGCGCCTTTGTTCGTGCCAATTTTTCTATAAAGTCGTCGTTATCTGTAATTCCTCCGTTGCCTTGTTGCGCGACTTTCGATTCCTCGCGCAGCTTCCGCGCGCAGCCCTCGCACTCCTGCCAGGGATTGGCGATGGCCTCGCACGAGACTTTCATGCGCATGGCCTCGTCCCGCTCCTGCTGGGTCAAGTGCCCGGTCAACAGCTCGGGTTCGATTCCTTGCCCGTGTTCCAGGCGGGCGTAAAGCTTTTCGGCCAGCTCGCGGTTGAAGGGGGTGACGAAATCCCCCGGGGATAGTGTTTCCCGTAATTTTAAGTAAAAATCGGGGTTGCGCAGCAACAGGCCCAGCAGGCGCTCCTCGGCCTTGGCGGCGGCGGGGTGCAGGCCGCGCTGGGGATCGACCTTCAGGCTATGGGCGTCCTGGAGCTTCATCAGCTCGCGCTGGTGGTCGCGCTCCTGCCTGCGATCGTCCTTCTTGCGGGCCTGGGCCGCCTGGGCCAGGATGGCCTCCTTGCCCACCTGGAGCTCCTCGGAGAGCCGCGAGGCGTAGATGTCGCGCTCAATCTGCGTGCAGCGGGCGAGGATTTTCGCCGCCTCGCGCAGGTAGTCAGATTTGCCGGACGGGACAGATAAATCCAGATCTCCGCGAACGCGAAGCAAAGAAAACTCGATCTCGTTGGCGGCGCCCTCCAGCAGCTGGCGGTATTTCTCCGCGCCGTAGGCCTGCAGGATTTCGTCGGGGTCCTTGCCGCCGCTGAGCTTGAGGACGCGGATTTTCAAATTGGTCTGGCCCAGGACCTCCAGGGCGCGCTGGGTGGCCTTCTGACCGGCCTCGTCGGCGTCGTAGCTGAGGACGACCTCGTCGGCGTAGCGGGCCAGCAACTGGGCCTGATCGCGGGTGAGGGCGGTGCCGAGGCAGGCGACGGCCTGCGTAAACCCGTGCTTGTGCAGGGCGATGACATCCATGTAGCCCTCGACGAGGATCAATCTGCCGTTGGCGGTGTTTTTGGCGAAGTTGAGGGCGTAGACGTCGCGGCCCTTTTTATAGGCCAGGGTATCGGAGGTGTTGATGTACTTGGCTTCCTTGCGGCCGTCTTCGCGCACTGCCGCGTCGCCGATAATTCTTCCGCCGAAGGCGATGACATTGCCGCGCAAATCGAGAATCGGGATCATGACACGGTTGCGGAACCGGTCATAGTAGGAGGTCCTGTTGTTTCTTTCGCTGCGGGTGACCAGATTGGCGTCCACCAGCTCCTCCGGCGAATAGCCCTGGGCGCGCATATGGTCCAGCAGATTGCTCCACCCCCCGGGGGCGTAGCCCAGGCCGAAATGCTTGACGAGCTGGAGAGTGAGCCTGCGCTTATCCAACCAGTATTCCAGGCCCGGGCGGCCCTGCGGCTCCTTCAGCCGGGCGTAAAAAAACTTTGCGGCCTCCCGGTTGGCCGATAGGATGCGCAGGCGGCGCTTGGCCAGGCCGTCGTCGTAGTTGTCCTCGGGCAGCTGCATGCCCACGCGCTGGCTCAGGGCCTTGACGGCCTCCACGTAGTCCAGGCGCTCCATGCGCATGAGGAAGGCCACGCCGTCGCCCCCCGCGCCGCAGCCGAAGCAGTAGAAGGAGTTGGACTCCGGGTAGACGGCGAAGGAGGGGGTTTTCTCGTTGTGGAAGGGGCACAGGCCCATGAGCAGGCGGCCCGACCGCCGCAGGTTCGGGACATAGGGGGAGATGAGCTGCTCGATGTCCGCGCGCAGGCGCAGCTCCTGGAGGTAACTATCGGGGATGGCGATAAGGCGGGCCTCCTTTCAATGGGTTTATATATCGGCGTGCGATTCCACGATGGCAACGATTTGTGCGAGCGGTCCGCAGCCGCCCCTACAGGCTGTTAACCGCACGAGGATGCGTCGCTCCGCGATGCCTTCATCAGTCCGCCCGAGGCGGACAGCTTCCTTCACGGGAGGAAGCCTGAGGGATTAGACTATAACGGGCTGTTCAATTTTACACCTCCGCCTGGGCCTTCACGATGGCGACGATTTCATCCACCCGCATGACGAACTCCTTGCCGGAGAGTTTGACGTTCGGCTTGTCCGGCATGTAGGCCTGCGACATGTAGCGGATGAACTGCTTCAGCTTCTGCAGGTCCTTCCAGTGCCAGATATGGAAGTGGCTCAGCTGCAGGGCCTGCGCGCGCAACTCCAGCAGGAGGGGCTCCATGGCCTGGCGGTCGTTTTCGTCCACCCGGATGACGCTGCTGCGGATGGCGATGAAGTCGGCCACGATCTTCTCCCGCTGCTGCAAAAAGCGCTGCTTGCCCAGCGAGCGGTCGATCTTGCCGCGTATGTTCAGGGTTGTCAGAAGCGTGAACAGGGTGAAGGCGAAGCCGATGATGCAGGCCCAGTTGGCGATGTGTTGGATCATAGTATCCTCCATGATTTCGGCACGAAGCATGCCTCAAACGTATTTACGGCGAACCTGTCGGTCATGCCGGCGATGTAGTCCGCCGCGGCGCGCCCGGGACCCTCGGATTCGCAGATTTGGCGGTAGTCATCGGGGAGTTTGTCGGGGCGGGCGGCGAAATATTGGTACAGCCAGGTGATCATGTCGATGGCCTTGGACTCCTCGCTTTTGCACAGGGGGTTGGTGTAGACCTGGGCGAACATGAAGCTGTGCAGGGCCTCGAAGGCCTCCGCAGTATCAGGCGAGAGGGAGATGCATTCGACGCTGCTGTGCACCGCCGAGAGCACCAGGGTGTTGATGCGCGCGCTCTTTGATTTGCCCAAGGCGCCGCGCAGGGCGGCGGGGATGTCGGCCTCGCTGAGCACGCCGGCGCGGATGGCGTCGTCGATGTCGTGGTTGATGTAGGCCACGCGATCGGCCAGACGCACGCACTGGCCCTCGAGGGTATCGGCCTGGGGGCCGTTGGTGTGGCGCTCGATGCCGTTGCGCACGGCCTGCGTGAGGTTGAGGCCCCGGCCGTCCTTCTCCAGCTTGTCCACCACGCGCAGGCTCTGCTCGTAGTGGCGGAAGCCCGGCGGGAAGACGCTGTCCAGGGCGCGCTCCCCTGCGTGGCCGAAGGGCGTGTGGCCGAGATCGTGCCCCAGGGCGACGGCCTCGGTGAGGTCCTCGTTCAGACGCAGGGCGCGGGCGATGGTGCGGGCGATTTGCGCGACCTCGAGGGTGTGGGTCAGGCGGGTCCTGTAATGATCGCCCTCTGGGGAGAGGAACACCTGGGTTTTGTGCTTGAGGCGGCGAAAGGCGCTGCTGTGCAAAATGCGATCCCTGTCGCGCTGGAAGGGGGTGCGCAGCCCGCAAGGGGGCTCTATCTGGGCGCGTAAGGCCTCATCGGCAAAGGCGGCCCGGGGTGAGAGGATATCGTGCTCCAATTTGCACTGGGATTCGCAAAATGTCGCCGCGTCGACATTGGTCACTGGCCTGTCCCCCCTTTCTACCCATGTTATACGCGCATAAATCGAAAATTCCTGCAAAAAAATTATTTTACCCCTTTTCTTTGCCGGGGATATCCTGTATAATAGGCTTGGAGTAGTATCAACGACGGGTGCGGAGGAGATCCAATTGGAAAACACGGAGAAGCGCAGGGTGTGCCTGACAATTTGCGGGGTGGACTATGTCCTTTGGTGCGAGAAGGACGAGGAGTATATGCGGGCGCTGGGCGCCGAGCTTCACGACGGCATGACCCGCATGCTGCGGGAAAACGGGCGGATATCCGCCACGCAGGCGGCCGTGCTGTGCGCGCTGCAGGCCTTGGATGAGGCTCGGGAGGCCCAGACCACCGCCGAGAATCTGCGGGCCCGCATCCAGGACTACCTGGAGGACGCGGCACAGATGAAGAAGGAGGCCGAGCTTTCGCGGCACGAGGCCGAGCAGCTGCACAGGGAGAACACGGAGCTGAAGAGGTGGAAATCTTAATATTATTATGAAACCCGAACTCCTCGCCCCGGCCGGCAGCGCCGAAGCTCTCCTCGCGGCCATACGCTGCGGGGCAGACGCAGTATACTTGGGCGGCGGGGCCTTCAACGCCCGTGCTGCCGCCCCAAATTTTAAACGCCCTGCCCTGGAAGATGCGGGCCGTCTGTGCAAATCGCACGGGGTGAAGCTCTATTTCACGCTGAACACGCTGCTGTCCGACAGGGAACTCCCGCAGGCCCTGGCTCTGGCGGAGGAGGCCGTGCGGGCAGGGGCGGACGCTATCATCGTGCAGGATTTGGGGCTGCTGCGCCTGCTGCATGGGGCATGGCCCCATCTGCCGCTGCACGCCTCCACGCAGTGTTCAACACAGACGGCGGGGGGCATGGCCCTGCTGAAGGAGTTGGGGGCTGCGCGCTGCATCGTGCCCCGGGAATGCTCCAAGGATGAGCTGGAGGCCCTCGTCGAAAACGCGCCGCTGGAGTTGGAGGCCTTCGTCCACGGGGCGCTGTGCATGTCGGTTTCGGGGCAGTGCCTGCTGAGCCACGCGCTGGGCGGGCGCAGCGGCAACCGGGGCACCTGCGCGCAGCCGTGCAGACTGCCGTGGGCAATGCACAATGCACAGATGCACGCTGTGCCATGCACAGGGCACAATTGTCTGAGCCTGAAGGATTTGTCTTTGCTGGATGAGGTCAATCAGCCGCCGCTGGGTCGCATGGCCGCGCTGAAAATTGAGGGGAGGCTCAAGCGCCCGGAGTATGTCGCGGCGGCGGTGACGGCCTTTCGCCACGCACTGGACGGCACGCAGTCACCTGTGTCCGGCGAAGATTTGCGGCGCACGTTCAGCCGGTCCGGATTTACACGGGGCTATTACGAAGGAGGGCGCAGCGCCGAAATGTTCGGGACAAGGCGCAGGGAGGACGCCGCCCCGCCGGAGACGCTGCGGCGCATGGCCGCGCTGTATGCGGAAGAGACGTCTGACCGCAGAGGTGTTCAGCAAGCCACTCGTGCGCCAAACCAATCTCACGTTTCACCGGCAGGCGGCAGGAATGCCGCCCCCACAGCGGGGATAAGCGGGACGGTTTTGCGCTTCCTCTCGCATAAGCAAATCCCCGATAATATACCCAAGGATGCGCAAATTTTCCTCCCCTGCGATACGCCGCCGGAATTGGTAAAGAAGTACCGTGCGCAGGTCACCATCCCGGCGGGGGTGTTCGGGGAGTATGACAAAATTCTCGTGCAGCTGCGGCGGGCAAGGGAGGCCGGCGCCTCGCTGGCCATGGCGCAGACCCTCGACGGCATCGCGCTGGCGCGGGAGGCAGGGCTCGGCCCCGTGGCGGGGGAGGGCATGAACGTGCTCAACAGCGCGTGCCTGGAGGCCCTTGGGGCGTTGGGGGCGGCGGGGGCGGTGCTCTCGGCGGAGATGAACGCGGCGCAGGCGAGGGATTTGCGGGGGCGCATCCCCTTCGGGGCGATGGCGTATGGGAGGCTGGCGCTGATGCTCTGCCGGAACTGCCCGGTGAAGGCCCAGATCGGGTGCAAGGCGTGCAGGAACAGCGGGAGCCTGATCGACCGCAGGGGCACGGTGTTCCCCGTGCGGTGCGAGGGGGCATGCGCGAGAGTGTATAATTCGCGGCCGCTCTGGCTGGCCGACGTACAGGGCAAGCTGTCGGCCCTGGGGTTCCGGCTGTATGCTTTTACGACAGAAAGCCGGGAGGAATGCGCGGCGGTTTTGCGGGCATATCAAAATGGGGCGGCGTGCAAGGGCGAGTTCACGAGGGGGTGGATGAAATCATGAAATTTGTGTTGATCACAGGCCCGCAGGCCGTGGGCAAAATGACCGTGGGGCAGGAGCTTGCCAAGATCACTGGGCTGAAGCTGTTTCACAACCACGAGACCATCGAGCTGGTGCGGCCGCTGCTCTCGCTGGACAGGGCCGAGGGCTGGGCGCTGGTGACAGAGCTGCGCAAAAGCGTGTTCCGCCACTTTGCGCGCAGCGGGCAGGAGGGTATGATCTACACGATGGTGTGGGCCTTCGACGAACCCGGGGACCGGCTATATGTCGATGAAATTTTCGCGCTGTGGCGGGAGGAGTGCCCGGAGGTGGAGATCTACATCGTGGAGTTGGAGGCCGATCTGGAGACACGGCTGGCGCGCAACCGCACGGAAAACCGGCTGCTGCACAAGCCAAGCAAAAGAGACCTTGCGTGGTCGGACGCGGACATAAGGGGCAGCGATGAAAAGTACCGGCTGAACTCCCTGCCAGGGGAGATCGCCGAGGCGAACTATTTGCGGCTGGACAATACGGAGATGAGCGCCGGGGAGGCCGCGGGGGCGATCAAGGAGAGGTTTGGGTTGTGATTGACAATCCTACCCATTCATGGTATACTATAATTGAGATAATATCGTAAAAGCAAAGGTGATTATTCTATGGACGACCCCGGCGCGGCACAGATACTCGGGCGATTATCGCTGCTGTTGCTGCTGATTCTGGTCAACGCCTTCTTCGCCATGAGCGAGATCGCGGTGATCTCTCTGAATGACAATAAAATCGAGCGCATGGCCGCCGAGGGCAGCCGCAAGGCCCGGCGCATCCGCGCGCTGATGAAGAACTCCGGCCGCTTCCTGTCGATGATACAGATCGGCGTGACCCTGGCGGGGTTCCTGGCCTCGGCCGCCACGGCGCAGAGCTTCGGCGGGCCAATTGAGCGGCTGCTACTGAAAATCCTGCCGGCGCGCATGGAGGGGCTGGCGGCACCCGTGGTGACGGTGCTGCTCACCCTGGCCATCGCGTATGTCTCCCTGGTGCTGGGCGAGCTTGTGCCCAAGCGCCTGGCGTTGAAATACCCCGAGCGCATCGCCCTTGGCGCGGCGGGGCTTTTGAGCGGCTGCGCCGCGCTGTTCCGGCCCCTGGTGTGGGTCGTCTCTGCCTCGGCCAACGGGGTGCTGCGCCTGCTGGGCATCGACCCCGACGCCGCCGAGTCCTCCGTGACGGAGGAGGAGATCCGCATGCTGGTGGACGAGGGCGGCGAGAAGGGCGTCATCGAGGAGACGCAGCAGGAGATGATACACAACATCTTCGAGCTGGACGATTTGGACGCCGGGGACATCATGACCCACCGCACGGACATCGTCGGCGTGGAGGCCGGCGAGCCCCTGGAGAACGCCGTGCAGGCCGCCATGCGGGAGGGCTGCTCGCGCATGCCGGTATACGAGGACGATCTGGACAAGATCATCGGCATGCTCTACATCAAAGATCTATTGCCGTATGTGGGCAAGGAGATGCCGGGTAAGCACCCGCGTGAAATGATGCGCGAGGCCCATTATGTCCCCGAGAGCAAGCGCTGCGGCGAGCTGCTGAAGGAGATGATTGCCGGGCGCATCCAGATTGCCGTGGTGGTGGACGAATACGGCGGCACGGCGGGCCTGGTGACCCTGGAGGACGTCCTCGAGGCCATCGTGGGCAGCATACAGGACGAGTACGACGACGAGGAGGAGGAGATCTCCAAAATTGACGAGAGCACCTTTTTGCTGGAGGGCACCACCGCCGTGGAGGAGATCGAGGAGCTCACGCACATGCCCCTGCCCGAGGGCGATTACGACACCATCGCGGGCTTCGTAATCCGCCAGTTGGGGTATCTGCCCCACGAGGGGGAGCACCCGGAGGTGGACTACCGGGGGCTGAAATTCACCGTGGAAGAGGTGGAGGACAAGCGCGTGGCGGTGATCAAGGTGGAGATTGGGGAGCGGGAGGAATGAAATTCTTTTTATCCCCTCTGCCACTGGCGGCTGCCGAAAATTTGCATGTAGTGAGAACGGGAGGCTTTTCTATGAAACGAATTATTTCTC
>JGI24702J35022_10001411_pt1 | contig 14980 bp, 14 predicted proteins | sample TergutTh196P4_FD_35022 | JGI IMG/M metagenome (IMG submission 35022)
CCTTGTTGGTATAACAGATTGCGAGTGACAGCATAAATGACGGCAAGATTATTTTCAAAATTTACATCCGTTCCGGTTGCTTTTTCCATAGAAACCGCTCCGGCAACCAATTGTTTAATGTCTATTCCGGCAACGGCAACCGGCAATAAACCGACAGGAGTCAAAACCGAAAAACGTCCGCCGACATCGTCGGGAATCACGAATGTTTTGTAACCTTCCTTGTCTGCCAAAGTGCGCAATGCACCGCGCGCCGCGTCGGTAACGGCAACAATCCGGTTTTTCGCTTCTTCTTTTCCGACAGTTTCTTCCAATTGTTTTTTCAGGATGCGGAAAGCCAAAGCAGGTTCGGTTGTTGTTCCCGATTTGGAAATATTAATAATGCCGAAAGATTTTCCGGTGAGATATTCTGATAATTCATGCAGATAATCTTCACCGATAGTATGACCGGCATATACGACAAGCGGTTTTTTGTTCAGCAGACTGTCGAAAGCGCCGGACAGGGCTTCGATGACGGCTTTGGCGCCTAAATAACTTCCGCCGATACCGATTACAACAACGACTTCGCATTTGGAACGAAGCAAATCGGCCGTTTTTTGTATATCGTCAATAACCGGATTACCGATAGAGGAGGGGAGATGCAGCCAACCGAGAAAGTCGTTTCCCTTACCGGTACCGTTTTCCAAAAGAAAATTCGCTTCCTGTGCGGCACTTGCCTGCGAAAAAATTTGTTCTTTACATACAAAGCTGAATACTTTGTCGATGTTGAGTGTAATTTTTTTATTGTTCATTTTCAATCACTTAAACGTATCTGATAATTTCTTGATAGCTGGAACTGCCGATTTTCTTTCATACAAGATGGAATAAACCGTGTCTAAAATCGGCATGTCTACTTGATAATTATTGTTGATTTCTTTGATACATTTTGCTCCATAATAACCTTCGGCAATCATTTCCATTTCTATCTGAGCAGTTTTGACCGAATAGCCTTTCCCAATCATGGTTCCGAAAATCCGGTTCCGGCTAAAACGCGAATAAGCGGTTACGAGTAAATCTCCTAAGTAAACCGAACTGGAAATGTTCCTTTCAAAAAGAGAGACCGTATCAATAAAACGTGACATTTCCATGATGGAATTGGAAATGAAAATGGCTTGAAAATTATCTCCGTATTTTAATCCGTGACAAATCCCTGAGACAATGGAATAAACATTTTTCAAAACGGAAGCATATTCCATTCCGGTTACGTCACAACCGATAGAGGCTTTTATAAAATGCGTGCCGAGCATATCGGCTATATATTGCGCCCGTTCTTCGTTGGAACAGCCGACCGTGAGGTAAGACAAACGTTCCAAAGCGACTTCCTCTGCATGGCAAGGGCCTGCTAAAACGGCAATATTTTCGTTGGGAACATTGTAAAACTTTGAAAAATAATCAGATACCAGCATGTTTTCGTCAGGGACAATGCCTTTGATGGCTGATACAAGGATTTTATTTCTGAGTGGAACTTTTAATTTTTGAAGATGTTGTTTAAGAAAAGGAGAAGGTGTTGCAAAAATCAGTATATCGCTGTTTTTCACTACATCGTTGATGTCGCTGTAGAACGTAATATTTTCCAGGGAAAATTTCACGCTCGTCAGATACGAAGGGTTATGCCCGAAATTCTTAAATTCCTCAATTTGTTCAGGACGGCGCATGTACCAATTAAATTTGGTCTGGGTCATTGAAATGATTTTCGCGAGTGCTGTTGCCCAACTTCCTCCGCCCATTATTCCTACTTTTCCGGATAACTGCATACTAAAGTTTTAAGAATTAATATCAGTGTTCTCCTCCGTACTTTTCGGCGTATCGTCCGCTGCGGGTTCTTCTATCGGTTCTTCCTTCTTGAAGAAGTCGGCGGCAATAACGTCTTCATAAATACCGGTAGGCATATAAAAACGAATGTCTTTCTCATGCTTGATGGCTCTTCGGATAGCGCTCGAAGAAATTTCAATCTTGGGAGCGCCTTTAACCATTTTTGCATTCGGATGATTAATATAAACTTTGCCTGTTCCCAAACGCGGATATACCAAAGTCCTGAAGTTTTTCAAAATCATTTGATAGTCCTTCCAACGATGAATAATTTCCCAATTGTCGGAACCGATGATTAATTCAAAAATGTTTTCCGGGAATAACATCCTCAACTTTTGCAGCGTATTAATCGTGTAAGTTGGTTGAGGCATGTCCCATTCAATGGTACAAGTTTTAAATTTAGGATAATCGCCAATTGCTTTTTCCATTAATTCCAGTCTGAGTTCTTGATCCATGAGGTCGGTCTCTGCCTTCAGCGGATTTTTAGGTGTAATTAAAAACCAGATTTCGTCAAACTCTCCAAATTCAGCAACATAGTTTGCAATTGCTAAATGTCCAATGTGTACCGGATTAAAAGATCCGGGAAAAATTCCAATTTTCATATTAACATAATTTTTAAAGGTTATGTGAAATTCGCGTGTTCATATATTCACTTTTGTTTCATGAGTGCGAAATGAATTTATTTATAGTGCTTAATGTTTCTTGTTTTGCTGTTTCCAAATCATCATTGACAATTACTTTATCGTATTTAGGAGCCAAATCTAACTCATAACTTGCTTTGGAAATCCGGTCTGCAATTATTTCCGGNGAATCGGTGCCCCGGCTTTCCAACCTGCGTTTCAANTCTTCAATCGAAGGAGGTTGAATAAACAGCAGCAGCGCCTTGTNTCCATACATTTTCTTGATGCTTAAGCCACCGGCAACATCTACATCCAGAATTACATTTTTTCCTTTCCGGAGATTTTCTTCCACTTCAGATTTTAAAGTACCGTAAAACCGGTCGGGATAAACTTCTTCATATTCAATAAAATCCCCGTTCAGGATTTTCCCCTTGAATGTTTCGGGCGAAAGAAAATAATATTCTACTCCGTCTTGTTCGTTTCCACGGGGAGGACGACTTGTCGCCGATACCGAAAATTGCAACGGCATCCCTTCTTGGAGGATGTGGTTGATAATTGTCGATTTTCCTGCCCCGGAGGGTGCGGAAAGAATGATTAATTTTCCGTCCACAACTTTTTAGTTTATAAAACATTAAAAATTTGTTCCTTAATTTGTTCCAACTCATCTTTCATTTGTACGACGAGCTTTTGCATGAGTGCGTGATTCGATTTTGACCCTAAGGTATTTATTTCTCTTCCCATTTCCTGGACAATAAATCCCAGTTTCCTGCCCTGACTTTTTTCACTTCTTAATGTTTCGACAAAATATTTCAAATGATTGCTCAGGCGCGATTTTTCCTCGTTAATATCCAGTTTTTCAATGTAATAAATCAGTTCCTGCTCGAATCGGTTTTCATCATAAGAACCGGATTCCACATGGATGAGGTTTTCATGTATGCGAAACTTGATTTTTTCAATCCGTTCCGTTTCATACAAGTCAATTTCCTTCGATAACCGCTCGATTTTATCGATTTTGTCAATAAAGACAGTTTCAAGCATAAGGCCTTCCTGTTTGCGAAATTCATTAAGGGAATTTATGGCTGTTTCAATCGCTTTTTTGACAGCCTCCCATTCCTTTTCGTCCAATTCCGCTATTTCCGTTTTTATTGCCTCCGGCAAACGAAGGATAATTGAAAACCAATCGGAAGGTAAAGCAATATTCAATTTTTCGGATAAAGCATTAATTTCTTCATAGTAATTTTTTACTATGGTCTGATTAATTGCGCTTGAACCGGATTTATCCACGCCATCCAGCGTAATTATTAAATCCACTTTACCTCTTTCTATTCCTTGTGATAATATATTCCTGATTTCAACGTCCTTTTCCCTATAGANAGGCGGAATACGCGTATTCACATCAAGCTGCTTGCTGTTAAGCGACTTAATTTCTATAGTTACTTTTTTCCCCGGTAAGTCCACTTCAGCCTTCCCGAATCCGGTCATTGATTGAATCATGAATTAAATTTTTTGCAAAAATACGCTTTTTATCTTAAAAAGGCAACAAATATTTTATTTTTCATAACACTCATTACGATTGAACTTAAAATCAGGATCAGTGCTGTAATTGTTCGCAGCAAAATCTAAAAACTCATTTACAAGTTTTTCTCTTTTTTTGGTATCTATTGCGGTACGCTTTATTTTACGCAAATTTTCTCCCATAAAGACAATAATATTTTCGTCTTTTTCATTAAGGATTCTGCGGGCTAATCGAGCTTTTTTCACTTCTAATTCAGCAGTACTCATAATTTTATATTTTGAATTGCAGCACAAATTTAGATGAAAATTTTGATATTTCCAAGTATATTTTTCTCGAGTATATCAATTCCAGCTTATATTTTCCCTTTTGTTTATATGACAAACATAGACTTTTGTGTTCGGATAAATAAATGATTATGATAGTATTATAAAATAACACCCAATATTATCCCTTGAAAAAGAAATAAAATTGGGTATTATGTATTTCATTAAAATTTACCGGACAATTACTTTCTGCGTCTCTTTGTTTCCGTTACTGTTCATCAACACAATGTATGATCCTATCGGTAAATTTACTCGGTCGAATGTGTGAGAGTAATTGTTGCCTGCTAAAGTTTGCAGTTTAGCCGATGTAATAAGACTACCGGTCAGACTGTAGAGCCTAAGTTCAGTTTCTCCGTTTTCTGTTGCCGTAAAGTTTACGTTTACTGTAGAGTTCGGCAGGATATTTACGCGCAGGTTGGATTCGTTGGAAGTTTTCACGAAAATTTTGTCTATTCCGGTTTCTGTAGTGTTAATGAGTTTAACATTGCTTAGGGTAACGCTCTGAGTCGATTTACCTATCTGAAATGCCAACTGCGTATTTGGATCGGACGAAGCGGTCATTTCAAATTCATACGAGAATGATTTCGTTTCGGTGGTCAAGTCTATAAACCCGGTGTTAAAATAGGTAGCATAGTCACTTCCGGATTGAAACGTTACCTCTATGTCTTTTGTCCCTCCTGCGGAAGCATCGAAAGAGAGACGGTATTTCTGTCCTTTTTCGAGGTTTATATTTCTTTGAACAAACTGTGGTTCCCAGTGATTAGCGCCGACTGCGGTAATATTAATAGTAGCCTTTCCATCTGCTACGCTCCATGTTGCGGCTGAACCACCGTAAGTGTTCAATACCCAGTCCTGTGTGTCTCTGAAGTTGCCGTTTTGAATAAGGAGATCCCCGCCCGGAGGCTTTGGAAAATAGACAAGGTTGCCGTTGTCGGCAAATACATAACCGTCGTTAAGACCGGTAACGGTGGGGATAACATTGCCATAGCCGTCATCTCCCTCTATGACAATAATCATTAGAAGATTAGGTTCGGAAGCGAGTGGAAGAAGGGATGTGCCGTCTAATTTCTGTTCTAAGATTCCATACGGATCGGCGGGGCTCCAACTCTCGCCCCAACTCTCGAAATAATCTTTCCACTTCTGTTCTTCCCAATTTATTTTACGGATATTGTCCCATTCAAATATTTTCACAAGTCCGCCTTCGGCAAGCGTAGGGTTTTTAAGTTCCGTAACAGCAAGGGCCGGCTTATTATAATCTTCGTTCAACCTTGCGGCAATGGATTCTCCGCCTCCATTTACAACGTTAAAAGTTATAGACTTGCCGCCCATTTTGCAAGCGGAAGTACCCACTATAGCCCAAATTCTTCTGACCGGTTTTTCATACGCCAATATGATTTTGGCGGAAACATACTTGCCGTCTTCTTCTGTGTAATGTGGGGTATATTCTACGCCGGGACGCATCCAGAAGTCATACCCCTGTACTTTACCACTAGATCTAATGCTATCGAGAAGATTGCCTGAGCTGTCATGCGCAGCAAGTAACACCGCATCCCTTATAGCTTTTCCGTCTGATGTTTTCCCGTCCCAGTCAATAACTCTTCTTCCTGCTTCTGTTTCCTTTATTGGAGCAAAGGTATAAATCAGGTCAAGATTATCGTCAATGTCTTTTTGGGTTGAGAAAGGCACTTCCGGACCTGTCATTCCAGATAATGAAGGTGAGGTTACGTAGGGAGGATCGTAGCGTCTGCCTTCGTATCCCCTATATGTAGGTTTATAGGTATAAAGCGAATATGTGATGTCCATAGGCTCGGGAAGCTCGTCAATCCACATGTCAGCCATGTAAGGATTTATGATAGAGTCGTCTTTTACGTATGTTATCGGTGTGTAAAAAAGCCGGTGTTCTTGATAATCTACTCTCTCAGTAATTGGAGAATATCCACCACCATCTATCGTAATTTTGGATGATGCTCTCAATGTGGATTTGGAAGAATCCACCGGAAACCCATATTTCTCTCTCATAGCCGTATATTCAGGTGAACCTTTGGGATAAAATCTCGTGGATAAATTAGTCTGTGCAGAAACAACGCCGCAACAAAGAACGCTCATAATCGCTGCAGCAAATACAAGCACAATCGTTTTACTTTTAGAAATTTCATTTGTTCTCATACTATTATTTTTTTAATTGTTAATTATTAATGGATTATAAATCATTTCTTTGGATTTTTGACAATAAAAAAAGCGGACTTACATTATCCGCTATTGAGGTCGTGAGAAAATACCCGAAAATCAAATAAGTTAAGCCCGCATAGCTGCGGACGTTTAACAACTTACTCTTGATTTTCATTTTGAAACTTCTCACATTTCAATAGCCAAGAATAAATAGCAAAACGCTATTTTATATATGTCTTGTTTTGTGCTTGTTAGCACGTTTTTTTATCTCATACGCAAAATTATTATTGTTTAATTTTCAGAAGCATAGCAATCACTTCTTGCAGATTTTTTTTCGCGTCTGCAATAGTTTTCCCCTGCGTAATGGCATTAGGCATCTGTTCGCATTGCGCAAAATACCAGCCATTATCCATTTTCTCAAAAATTGCCGTATATTCCATCAATCTTTAATTTATTTCAATCCCATCTTTTAAAACATTTTTATAGAAGGGCATGAAATTTCTTTTTTCCCAATCATTCTCAGAATACAGTAGAACATTTAAATCAATATTATGCGCCCAGCCTAATTTGGCAAATGGGTAAGAATATTTTATTTCATCGTCAAGATTCGTTGAGTCGGAATTTACGATTAGCAACAAATCCCAATCTGAATCTTCACGGGCATCGCCACGCGCCTGAGATCCGAAAAGAATTACCTTTTCATTCGGTATCAATTGACGTTTTAATTGGCGTATATCTTCAAAAATTGTGGCATTCATTGTAATAAAATTTATACCATCTGCAAAAATTGTTACTAAATATGAGTACAAATTTAATTGTTTATTTTAAAAAAATGGCAATTCCGACAATGAAAATTGTTTTTTAGGAATGCTTCAGGCTTCACCCTCGCAATGACGTCCGCAATTATAAATCGGTAATCAACTTATATCTCGGCACCAAAGTTTTCATAACAATCCAACCGATCAGGTAGGCAACCGAACAAACGCAGAATACAATGAAATAACCTGCTTTAATTCCTTCAAAACCAACAACGGTCATCCCCGTGTCTCGTGAATAGTCAAACAACCAGCCGGCAGCGAATTGGATAATCAAAGAGCCGATACCGCCTGCCATTCCGCCTATTCCCGTAATCGTGGCAATCGCTTTTTTCGGAAACATATCTCCAACAGTTGAAAAAATATTTGCCGACCATGATTGATGCGCCGCACCCGCAATACCGATTAATATAACCGGAATCCAATAGGAAATATGGCCGAGCGGCTGCGCCAAAAGTACCAAAAGCGGGAAAAATGCAAAAATCAACATTGCCTGCATACGGGCTGCATACGGATTTTTACCTGTTTTATTGATAATAATAGTCGGTAATTTTCCGCCATACAAGGACAACATCACAATGGCATACAAAACGGCAAGCGCTATTATTCCGCGCGAATCGTTAGCATTGTTGAGTTTCAATCCGTAAACCTGCGACAAATATGCGGGCGCCCAAAACAAATAAAACCACCAAACCCCGTCGGTCATAAATTTTCCGAAAGCAAAAGACCAGGTTTGACGATATTTAAAACACTGTAAAAATGATGTTTTCTCCTTTGTTTCGGGTTCTTCTTTGCTGTCTGAAAGAATATATGCCAATTCTTGTTTGTTTACTTTGGGGTGTACTTCGGGTTTATGATAAATGAAAATCCAGAATCCCATCCAGATAAAACCCATGGCGCCAATAATGATAAACGACATTTCCCAGCCCCAACGCTGAGCTAAGAACGGAATACAAAGCGGCGCCGCCAATGCGCCGATGGTTGAACCTGCATTGAAAATAGAGGTTGAGTATGCACGATCCTTTTTAGGAAAATATTCGGCGGTTGCCTTGATTGCCGCTGGAAAGTTTCCCGCTTCACCGAGTGCGAGTACAAAACGTGCAAAAACAAACAACGTTACGCTTACCGTAGTTATCATTCCTACATTATTGACAAGGCTGATTGCTTCTCTTGCCCCTTCAAAGCCTACGAACCATTTTCCGGCTGTGATGCCTGAAGTGGCAATGCCGCAAAATGCGTGTAATATCGCACCGACCGACCAAATACCGATTGCCCAAAGGAAACCTTTTTTCGTATCCATCCAATCAACGAACCGACCGGCAAAAAGCATACTGACTGCATAAAATAAAGAAAATAAACCTGTTATCAATCCGTAGTCTGTATTTGTCCAATGGAACTCGGGTGCGATAAAGCCTTCCCACGTTAGTGACAATACTTGCCTATCCAAGTAATTGATCAATGTTGCAATAAATAACATCGAGCAAATTACCCACCGGTAGTTTGTCATTCTTCCATCTTGTTTTTCAATAGTATTCATACTTTTATTTTTATTATTTGTTATTTATCAAAGGTTTAATGATTTCCAAAGCATTTTTGCAGAGCAGAGTGATTTTACCCCAATCTTTCGTTTCGATGGCATCCTTCGGGAAAAGGTTGGAACCCATTCCTACGCAGGAAACGCCTGCATCGAACCATGCCTTCAGATTGGCTTCTTCCGGTTTTACACCGCCGGTCACCATCAGAAGCGACCAAGGCATCGGCGCTTTCAAGCCTTTTACGAAATTAGTGCCCAACACGTCGCCCGGAAAAACTTTGCATACATCACAACCGGCTTCCTGTGCGAAGCCGATTTCGGAAACCGAGCCGCAACCGGGAGTATAAGGAATCAAACGCCGGTTGCAAACTTTGGCTACATCGGGATTGAACAGAGGTCCAACCACAAAATTGGCGCCCAACTGAATGTATAAGGAAGCTGTAGGTGCATCAACTACCGAACCGACTCCCAAAATCATTTCAGGACATTCTTTCGCTACAAATTTGTTTAATTCGCCAAAAACTTCGTGGGCAAATTCACCGCGGTTGGTAAATTCAAATGCTCTCACTCCGCCTGCATAACAGGCTTTTACAACATTCTTTGCGACTTTAGCGTCTTTGTGGTAAAAAATTGGAACCATGCCGGTTAAAGTCATTGCGGAAAGAACTTGTATTTTATTGAATCTTGCCATATTTTTTTATTTGCTTAATTATCGTGAAACACGGCCAGAGCCATCGCCGTGCATTAATTGTTCAACTTCCGGTACCGTTACGAGATTAAAATCACCGTAAATCGTATGCTTCAAAGCAGATGCCACAACCGCAAATTCCAGAGCTTTTTGGTCGTTTTCGGGATAAGTGATTAAACCGTAAATCAGACCGCCCATGAATGAATCACCGCCGCCAACTCTGTCCACAATATGCGTAATGTCGTAACGTTTCGATTGATAGAGTTTTCCATCGGAATACAAGCAACCGCCCCACGTGTTGTGATTGGCATTGATTGAGCCGCGCAGGGTGATGATCACTTTCTTTGCCCGTGGAAATTTTTTCATCAACTGGGTACAAACCGATTCAAATTCTTTGGCATCGACTTCACCGCCGGTGTGCGACACGTCGAATCCTTCGGGTTTGATGCCGAATACTTTTTCCGCATCTTCTTCATTTCCAAGGATAATGTCACAACCTTCCACCAAAGCCGGCATGACTTCGGAAGCTGTTTTCCCATATTTCCAAAGGTTTTTGCGATAATTCAAGTCGCAGGAAACGGTCACACCCATTTCGTTGGCTATTTGAATGGCTTCGAGGCAAGCATCAGCCGCTCCTTGTGACAAAGCAGGCGTAATTCCCGTCCAATGAAACCATTGCGCGTCTTTGAACAGCGTTTTCCAGTCAACCATGCCCGGTTCGATTTGAGCAATTGCCGATTCTGCCCGATCGTAAACTACTTTGGAAGAACGGGCAACAGCTCCTGTTTCAAGGAAATAAATCCCGACGCGACTGCCGCCGCGAATAATCTGTTCCGTACCGACATTGTACTTTCGCAATTCGGAGATACACCATTCGGCAATATCATTTTTCGGTAAACGGGTTACAAATTCGGTTGGAATCCCAAAATTTGCCAAGGAGACAGCTACATTGGCTTCACCCCCTCCGAAAGTAGCATTTAATTGAGTGGATTGAATAAATCGCAGGTAGTCGGGAGTAGCCAAACGGAGCATGATCTCCCCAAAGGTTATGACTTTCTTCATCTAAAATTCAAAATATCTGTTTGCATTATTATAGGACACATCTTCGACTAATTTCCCTAAGAACGGGAGTTCCGAAGCAGGTAACAGCCCTTGTTCCACATCGTTACCGATGAGGTTGCAAAGTATTCTGCGGAAATATTCGTGACGTGGGTAGGACAGGAAGCTCCGCGAATCGGTCAGCATTCCGACAAATCGACTTAGTAAACCCAATGCAGACAAAGAGTTCATTTGCGCTTCCATGCCGTATTTTTGATCTAAAAACCACCATCCCGAACCGAATTGTATCTTTCCGGCGACGGGGCCTTCCTGAAAATTTCCCAACATGGTCGCTATCATATCATTATCACGGGGATTGAGGTTGTAAAGAATTGTTTTTGCTAATTTGCCTTCGCTGTGAAGTTTATCCAATAATCTCGAAAGTTCTCTTGCAGTATCATAGTCGGCAATGGAATCATATCCTGTGTCAGGTCCTATTTTTTTGAGCATCAGTGAATTGTTATTTCTAAGCGCACCGTAATGGAATTGCTGTGTCCAATTCTTTTCCCAATCCATCTTCCCTCCTTCGTAAAGCATGGCTGATTTGAATTTCAGTATTTCTTCATGGCTCAGATTCGTTCCGCCATACACTTTTTTAAAGATTGCACTAATTTCCGAAGCGGTAAAATTTTCTGCATAAAACTTTTCAATGCCGTGGTCGGATAATTTGCAACCTGCCGAAGCGAAGAAATCGTGACGGATTTTCAAGGCTTGTAATAAATCGTCGAAATTGGCAATGGAAACCTTTGAAACTTCGGATAATTTGTCGACATAAGCGTGGAAAGCAGCCGGATTTTCAACTGCCATCGCTTTGTCGGGACGCCAGGTCGGCAACACTTTCACGGCGAATCCTTCTTTTTTCAGCGCAATGTGATATTCCAACGAATCAATGGGGTCGTCGGTGGTGCAAACCACTTGGACGTTATATTTCAGCATCAGACCGCGGGCGCTGTATTCGGGAGTTCGCAGTAGGGCAGTGCATTTTTCGTAAATTTCTTTAGCCGTTTCCGGTTTGAGAATGGTATTCACGCCGAAAGCCGTTTTCAATTCCAAATGTGTCCAGTGATACAAAGGATTCCGCATAGTGTAAGGAACAGTTTCCGCCCATTTCTCGAATTTTTCCCAATCGGAAGTCTCTTTGCCGGTAATGTACCGTTCGTCAATTCCGTTGGTACGCATGGCGCGCCATTTGTAATGATCGCCTTCCAGCCAGATTTGTCCCAGATTGTCAAATTGCCGGTTTTGTGCGATTTGTTTCGGGTCTAAATGACAGTGATAGTCGATTATCGGTTGTTTTTTTGCGTGTTCGTGGTATAGCTGTTGTGCCGTTTCCGTTTGCAATACGAAATTATCATCCATGAATATTTTCATCTTTTTCTACATATAATCAAGTTAAAACGCAAAATTAATAAAATTTTTGAAATAATTTCTTATCTTTGCGGGCATTTTGTTAATTTGGTATGTTTACACCTGTAAAATTGTACATCAATCGATGGCATTAAAATTCCTAAGTTTGGCGAGCGGAAGCAGCGGTAATTGTTATTACCTGGGCACAGATGAATACGGTGTTCTTATGGATGCGGGCATCGGTATGCGCACTATGAAAAAGGCGCTGAAAGACAATGGTATAGAATTGGAACAAATTATGGCGGTTTTTATCACTCACGATCATGCCGACCATATTAAATCGGTTGGAAGTTTGGGTGAAAAATACGGTATTCCTATTTATGCTACGCAAAAAGTTCATACCGGATTGGACAACAGTAGATACATTGACGAAAAATTAAGCCTTTCGCGTAGAATTATTGAAAAAGACGAATCGGTTTGCATTAAAGATTTTAAGATTACGGCTTTCGGCATTCCGCACGACGCCAGCGATTGTGTCGGTTATATGGTTGTGTATAAGTATCATAAATGGGTGTTGGCAACGGATGTCGGGCATATCAACGACACGGTGGGCGGATATATCCGAATGGCCAATCATTTGGTGATAGAAGCCAATTACGACCGGGAAATGTTGCTTCACGGCAATTATTCCAAACAGTTGAAAAAACGAATCTCCAACGGATATGGTCATTTATGCAATTCCGAAATCGCCGGATTTTTAGCTGCGAATTTTGATTTACATTTGAGAAATATTTGGCTTTGTCACCTGAGTAAAGAAAATAACCATCCCGATTTAGCTTACAAAACGGTGGAAATGGAAATGGGGAAATACGGTATTCGTATTGGTAAAGATGTGAATTTGAATGTTTTGAAGCGGTCTACGCCTTCGGAAGTGTTTTTATTGGAGTAGGCTTCAATTTCCTCTCACTCCCCAACCTTTATACCAAACAAAGATTTCGTAGTCGTAACAAACAACATGTCAAAATCTTTACCTCCGATTGCCAATGAAATAGGACGTTCTTCCAATTGGATGCGTTTTACTTCTCTTCCTGATTTGTCATATACAAATATTTCACCGTCAGCGATATACAAGTTGCCGGCTTTATCCGTTACGCTGCTGTATTGACCGTGCGGAAACAGCTCCGTTGGGTTGCTGAGTGTACCGTCAGCGTTTACATCAAGTCTTACGGTTGTTTTATTGTTCTCATGCACGACATAAAGCGGTTCCGGTTGTCCCGGAGTGACGGAAACCAATGCGGCTGAGCGTCCCAAATCGTAAGTTTCGGGAATAATCGTTACCTGATCGGGAGCTACAAAACTATTTTCGGGCATGGCTGTTACCACGTTGTCGAAATCGCCTCTCCAGCGGCTTGCAGGATGGATAATTTTGCGGACGTTTTTCGCATCCTTGGTGGCTATTTTTGGCAAAGGCTTAAACGTTTCGTCCGGATTGTCGGGATTGATGGAATATCCCCAAGCTGCCCATCCGCTGTTTCCCCATCCGCTATACATCGGGTTGTCNTCGGGAAGGCGTGGNACGGTTTCCTGTACGCCNTTCACTAAATAACCGGGTTGAGGATCGTAGCGGAAAATAACCAGCAGGTTATCTTTTGTATCGGTAGCAAGAGTGAAGGGTTTCCATGGATAGTCGGCCAAAAGACTGAGCGANTGTTTGGAAGCATCCCATTTGTATATCTTTTTAAGCCGGTTTTCGCCGAAATANACGTTTCCTTTACTGTCNGCTGTGATGCCTGCGGCAAACTCAAATCCTTCGGCTAACTTGTTGATTACGCCGGGACTGTTATCAAACNAACGTTTGCTNGCTTCCTTTCCCGATACATCCAAACGGGCGAAATCCCAATCATAGACGGGTAATCGCTTGTTCACGTCGTAAACCGGAATTTCTATCACAGGCAATACCTGCGTATAGTTGTGCAGATTGCGGAACTGTATGTTCTCACAGTTCCAAAGCCTGACACCAAACTCTTGCGGCGTAGAGGCTCGAATAACTCGATACATCCAAAGATTAACAAACATCAGGTTTTTACAGTTGGACATTTCCATCATCTTGCAATCCTTCCCTTCACGGCCTTCTTCTTCAAACTGATATGCGTATATTTTCCAATTTTCAACATTTTCAAGACGCGCTTCATTACGCACATGGTGTTCCAGCGACATGGCATAAATGCGTCCCGGTGTTGAGGTATTGCTGATATAAAGTCCGGATGCGGCGTAGCTGTTTGCTGTCCAAATGTCTTTAATCGTTCCGCCGCCGTTATTGGTAATCCACAAACTCCAATATTGATTATCCCAAGCCAAGTCCATTCCTTGGGCATTTACCGGATCGGAAGGAGAACTGATTTGCGATTGTCCTCTGGTATTCGAGCGTTGTTGAGGCGGTTGCGATGGATTGGGACGCCTCATCGTACCATGACCACCCACGAATTTGACATCATTCATATACGATTTTTCCCCGGCCATCCACTTGCATCCAACGGCTCTGTAATTATAACCACCGGTGGAAATACCAATGCCGTTCAAAATGTCGTCACCGCCTTCCGATGATTCTACCATGGGCTTTGGCGCACCAAACCCGCTGAAACTGGGTTCGCTCTCATTCAGTACAAATTGAGTGCCGAACGGATGCAAGCCAATCAGCCTCGTGCCGGGCTGCATCTTGAGGGTTTCTGTCAGACGGTACCAACCTTGTGGAACGTAAATGTTTTTGTGTTTGGCAATAGCAGCACGGAACACTTCCGTATCATCGGTTTCTCCATCGCCTTTGGCTCCTAAATCACGTATATTCACCCAGGTATTCATTGACGGAAGTTGGGGAATATCGTTGACGGTTGCCGGAACGAATTGAGCTAACGGAACAATATCTTTAATAATTGTGTATTGTGATGGAATAGTTAAGTCTTTCAACACCAGACCATACGTGTAATCTTTTACCTGATAGAACGGTTCTTTGAGTTCTTCTTTTTTC
>JGI24702J35022_10001412_pt1 | contig 14974 bp, 8 predicted proteins | sample TergutTh196P4_FD_35022 | JGI IMG/M metagenome (IMG submission 35022)
TTCAAGCCCTAACTTTTGCATTTCTAACATCGCAATCGAATCGGCTCGCAGTACNCCTCGCGAGCCGGTAAGTTTGGGTCCTGCTTTGTCGCAAAGTAGATACAAATACTCATCTACTTTAGAGTTATTTAATTCTTCTGCTTTTATTTGATTGGCAATTTTCAAATCGTTATCAAATACTGAAATAATATTTTTTTGTGCTGTTAATGAAAGTATTACATTAATAAGAAGTACTAATAAGAGAAATTTTTTCATGTAAAAAAGTTTTTGCGAAAATAAAAAAAAACGGCTGTCTTTTAAACAGCCGTTAAATATTTAGCAGGGGGTTAATATTAGCCTGCTGAATTATTGTTTTGGTTCAACAATTAGTTTACGGGTAGTAACCGCATCTTTTGAAATAATATTTACGAAATAGAATCCCGGTTTAAAATCAGCAATGCTAATTTGTGTATCTTCTTTGGTAATATTAATTTGTTGGTCAAGCACAAGCGAACCTGTAACATTTACGATTCTAATTTGAGCGGGACCTTCCATATTTACAAATTTAATATTAATATTTTCTGATGCAGGATTTGGATATATCGTAGCGGAAGCAGTATTTGTTTCTGAAATATTATTTGGATTAGTATTTGGATCATTAATTCTATTATGAGTAGTTTCAAATCCTTCGCCATTACCTGTACCTACTTCTTCAGTTACAATAATTTTCATCGTTCTTGTACCTAATACCACTTTGTCGTATGTTAGTGAATAGAAGCCATTACCTCCAATAGTAACTCCATTGCACTTAATTCCTGAATAAACATTACCATACAAACTAGGATAGTGTGTTACTAATTCATACTTAATAGTATAGATACCCGGTTGCACTAATCCTGAAAGGGTAACAGTAATTTCTCTTTCATCAAAGAAAACGAGTTTAAAGAAGTTGTATGGATTACCTTGGTATCTCCATCCATCATTATTTCCACCTTCATAAGGGAAATGTCCATTTTCCATTGGGTAGTTGTAGTTAACGCTTGTGCCGCAATCAGGCATAGGAGTATCATAATATATGGTACCATTAATACCTTTGAATAAATAATCGGTAATGGGAGCTACGGGTTGAGGAGTTGCATTTTCGTCTGCTTGATAATAATACGTATAATCAACGGCTAAGTGTAAATCCTTTTGAGTTTTACAAGAATCGGATATCATGAAATAATGTTTAAACTCTGTATTTGCTGTAACTTCCATTTCGTTATCATAAAAGTCAGCATGACTGGTATGAATAGCTTTCGGAAGTTCATAAACGTAGAACAACGGTAAATCATTATAGTTAATTCTTTGCGATACGTTAGAAGTGTATTCACAAGGAATGTCTGGTAGCGTTGCTGTAGCAATAAAATAGATGAAATTAGCCGTTCCAGAATATTGGAGTACTTCATTTACAAGAGTAACCATATTAGGTGCTGATTCGTAGAATAAATCTTCTATCGGTTCACCTGTAGCTTCGTTATATCCTTGAATGGTAATATATGCAGGAATAGTGGAGGTTACTTCAATATTAATATCAGGGCTTGAACAATCTTTTTCTGCAGAGATTTCAATTTGTATATCTACATAATAGGTAATTTCAATTGAATCTTTTGCAGTACATCCATTATCATCTGTTACAGTAACGATATACTTTCCTACTTCAAGATTATCAATGGTAGCGGTTTCAGCGCCATTGCTCCACAAGTATGTATAAGGTACATCTCCACCGGATACAATGGCTGTTGCATTTCCTTCGGGTCCTTGGCATATCTGATCAGTACCGGTAACACTAACTACAAGCGGATCATAGGGGTCTATTTCAATTTCATCGTATGCAGTACATCCCCTAGCATCGGTTACAGTAACTGAGTAAGTGCCCGGTGCAAGATTCTCAATAGTAGCGGTTGTTGCTTCTGTATTCCATAAATATCCATAAGGAGTAACACCGCCTTCTACTCCAACGGTAATGGTGGCGGTTTCGCTATAACATGAAATAGGAATATCAATAGCAATAGTTGCGATTAATGTATCGGGTTCTTCCAAAGGATATTCAAATTCTGCGGGGCAAAGATTTCCATCTTCAACTTTAAACTTATAAGTACCTGCATAAAGTTCAACAGGATTGGTAATCTCTTCCCATTCTCCTTCTTCGCCTTCTTCTCCATCTACCCATATATAGTATGTATAATCTTCATCGCCGCCTTCTGCATGTAAAGTAACAAGTCCTGTTTCACCGTAACATTTAATTTCATCGCCTTCTTCAACACCAGCGGTGAGAGTAACTTGGTCAGGTTCTTCCAAAGTATATTCAAATTGTGCGGGGCAATTGTTACCATCTTCTACTTTAAAAGTATAATCACCGGCATAAAGTTCAACAGGGTTTTTAATCTCTACCCAGTCGCCTTCTTCTCCTTCTTCGGGATCCCACATATAATAGGTATAATCTTCATCGCCGCCTTCGGCATGTAAGGTAACAAGTCCTGTTTCGCCAAAACATTTAATTTCATCGCCTTCTTCCACATCAGCGGTAAGGGTTACTTGATCAGGTTCATCCAAAGTATATTCAAATTGTGCAGGGCAACCGTTTCCATCTTCTACTTTAAAAATATAATCATCGGCATAAAGAGCAATCGGGTTATCAATTTCTACCCAGTCGCCTTCTTCTCCTTCTTCGGGATCCCACATATAGTAGGTATAATCTTCATCGCCGCCTTCTGCGTATAGGGTAACCAATCCTGTTTCGCCAAAGCATTTAATTTCATCACCTTCTTCTACATCTGCGGTAAGGGTTACCTGATCATTTTCTTCTAAGGTAATTTCATCTTCTGCTTCGCAGTTATTTCCATCCACCACTTTAAAAGTGTAGGTACCTGCAATAAGGTAAATTTCATCAATATCTTCTATCAGCACCCAGTCTCCTTCACCATCTTCTGCTTCCGGATCCCAAATATAATATGTAAATCTACCATCGCCGCCGTCTGCGGTAAGTGTAACTTTTCCTGTTTCGCCGAAGCATTGAATTTCATCGCCTTCTTCAACATCTGCGCTAAGCGTTACTTCGTCAGGATCTTCCAAGGTAACTTCATCTTCAGCGGAGCAACCGTTTCCATCTTCTACTTTAATTTGATAGGTTCCTGCGGGACGGTCAATTTCATTTCCATCAATTGGTACCCATTCTCCTTCTTCAAAAATAAAGAAAGTATAATCTTCATCGCCGCCTCTTGCTGATAGTGATATGGTGGCTTCGCTGCCTGTACATGCAATAAAATGAGCGTCAATTTCAATTTCTACTTCGTCAGGTTCGGTCAATTGGAAAGGTTTTGTTGTAGCGCAACCGTTTCCATCTTCTACTTTAAAAATATAATCACCGGCATACAGGGAGATTTTACCATCTATTAATTCAATCTCTACCCAGTCGCCTTCTTCGCCTGCTTCTTCATCCCACATATAATATGTATAATCTTCATCGCCGCCTTCTGCATAAACTGTTACGTCTCCTGTTTGTTCAAAACATTTAATTTCATCGCCTTCTACAACTAAAACGTGAAGAATAATTGGGTCAGGTTGTTCTAACGTATATTCAAATTCTGCGGAGCAACCGTTACCATCTTCTACTTTAAAAATATAATCACCAGCATAAAGAGTAATTGGATTATCAATGTTTTCCCAATCGCCTTCTTCTTCTTCTTCGCCATCTACCCATATATAGTATGTATAATCTTCGTCGCCGCCATCTGCGGTAAGCGTTACAATACCTTGCTCTCCGAAGCATGGAATTTCGTCTCCTTCTTCTACATCGGCGGTAAGGGTTACTTCGTCAGGTTCATCTAATGTAACATCATCTTCTGCGGGGCAACCGTTTCCATCTTCTACTTTAAAAGTGTAAGTACCTGCAGGAATGTAAATTGCGTCAATATTTTCTATCAATACCCAGTCGCCTTCTTCGCCTGCTTCTTCATCCCAAATATAGTAGGTATAATTTTCATCGCCGCCGCCAGCGGTAAGGGTTACTTTACCATCCAATCCGAAGCACTTGATTTCATCGCCTTCTTCTACATCGGCGGAAAGAGTTACCGGTTCATTTTCATTCAAGGTAATTTCGGCGTATGCGGGACAACCATTACCATCTTCTACTTTAAAAGCATAAGAACCTTGATAAAGGGCAATCTTACCATCAATCAATTCAATCACTACCCAGTCGCCTTCTTCTCCTTCTTCTTCATCCCAAATATAGTAGGTATAATTTTCATCGCCGCCGCCAGCGGTAAGGGTTACTTTTCCTGTTTCGCCGTAGCATTGAATTTCATCGCCTTCTTCTACATCTGCGGTAAGGGTTACTTGCTCATTTTCTACTAAAGTAACTTCAGCAGTTGCGGGGCATTCGTTTCCGTCTTCTACTTTAAAGAGATAAGTACCTGCATAAAGGTAAATTTCATCAATATCTTCTATCAGTATCCAACCGCCTTCACCTTCTTCTGCTTCCGGATCCCACATATAGTAGGTATAATTTTCATCGCCGCCTTCTGCGGTAAGGGTTACTTTTCCTGTTTCTCCATTGCATTGAATTTCATCGCCTTCTTCTACGGTGGCAGAAAGCGTTACTTCATCGGGTTCATCCAAAGTGTATTCAAAAGTTGCTTCGCAACCTTTGCCATCTACTACTTTAAAAATGTAATCGCCTGCAACGATAGAAACCGGATTCGTAATCTCTACCCATTCTTCACCTTCTTCTGCTTCTTCATCATATATATAATATGTATTGTTTCCATTGCCGCCTTCTGCGGTAAGCGTTACGGTACCTTCCAAGCCAAAACATTTAATTTCATCATCTTCTTCTACATCGGCGGTTAGTGTTAATAATTCAGGTTCTTCTAATAAATATTCAAATTCTTTTTCGCAATCTTTGCCATCTACTACTTTAAATTTGTAATTTCCAGCGGGAAGAACAATCGTATTTTCTTCAAGTTCTATCCATTCTTCGCCTTCTTCTGCTTCTTCATCATATATATAATATGTATAATCGCCATCTCCGCCGGTTGCGGTAAGCGTTACGGTACCGTCTAAGCCATTGCATTGAATTTCATCGCCTTCTAAAGTTGAAGCGTCCAATTCTAATTGAGGCATTACCCAAACTACAAAACGTTCTGCGGGTCCTTCGCAATTATTAACAGTTGAGGTAACAAAATAATCATAAATCTTGTCATCTTTATGATAATATTTAGTAAAAGGATTACCTGTATAAACTAAATGTTTGAGATGTGGGTCTGCATACCATTTATAAGTAAATTCCAATTCATCACTTTCGTAGGGATCTGAAGCGGTAAGGGTTGCTTCTCCTGGTCCACAGATGGCAACGCTGTCGCTAACGGGGGCGTTCGGTATTGGATTCCATACTAAAGTAAGTTGAACGATACTGTCAATATAATGAATGCAGGTGTATTCTTCGTTATAATAGGGCACACCCGGTAATACTTTAACAAAAGGATCAGGGAATACAGCAGGCGGGTCATCAACGTATTCAATGGTTTGATCATCAAATTGAATAGAAATAATATCTCCTGAGCAAGCCACAACGTTATCTTCAGATTCTTTGTAATTAGGTTCTTCTAACCAGAAGTATCCAATTTCGCATCCTAAGCTGGCGCCATGTCCGCCCATATAATCATGTTGATTTTCGCCAATGTAATATTCTTGGAAATCTGTTCCGCCAACACGTTTCATTATTTTAAAGAGCAATTTTACATCTTCATCGGTGTATCTTGTAATTTTTAAGCGAAGGTAATGGTTTTCGCACGCCCATTCCAAGAAGTCAGCGTAAATGTAATTGTACCAGCGATTTTGCACGCCGTAAGGGTTAAAGTAGCCGTATAAAGCACCATTCGCAGACATATCAATTTGTCCGGGGAAGTCAGTAACCACAGCTCTTTTCACGCCATTTATGGTAGTGTACGGGGGGTTGAGCTTAGAGTTATTCCCCATACCTGACAAAAGTGGTCCACTGCCTTGAAAATTAAGACCATTAATAAGAGGCAAAAACCATTCAATTTCTACGTTCATACGATTGAGCGGGTTGATTGATGTGGCGTTTAATGCTTTATCAAAAGGTTCGCCATTCAAGTAAACCTCCCAGTCAATAGAGAGTTTGGGATTAGGTTCATCTAAACAATTTTGGAAGCGGAAATAATAATATTCTGCAACGCCGTTGTTTTCGCCGGGAACGATAGGATTCAAATTGAATTTCAATCCGCCAAGCGCCCAATCTTCATCGGCAAATGGTGAAATTATTTGCCCCTCATCTTGTTCGAGCCAAATGCAGCAACCATCGCCAGGTTTTTGATCGTGATCAAAAATTGGATCACATTTTTGCGCATTTACAATGTTAGAAAACATGGTAAACATCACACAAAGAAAACTAAGAAATAAAAACTTTTTCATAAGATAAAATGTTTTAATTAATACTATTTTGATTTATTTTTTAAGATTATTTTTATATAAGTTAGAGTTATTAACAGATTGTTGAAAGAAAATAAATGGAAAAAAACGTAAAAAATTAAAAAGTCTTACGAATTTTATAGAAAATATTTTTTCAAAAGTAAGTATTTTTTTCATCAACTATTATACTTTTTTTCTTGATTATTAAATAATTAAAAACGATGATTGAACTTATAAAATGATTCACTCAATCAACTATTTTTAATCACGCAAATATATATTTATTTTAACACAAACTTTTTTCTTCAAAAAAAAAATAATAATAATTTTCTGTTAATAAATATTTGATAAAAAAACGTGCATTTTTGCCAAATGAATTTTAAACTTTCTTCTCAATTTTCTCCTGCTGGCGACCAGCCCGAAGCGATACGTGAATTGGTGGATGGATTGCGTCGTGGAGATGCCGCGCAAACCCTGCTCGGCGTTACCGGATCGGGAAAAACTTTTACTATTGCCAACGTACTTCAAGAGGTGCAACGCCCCGCCTTAGTACTGAGCCACAACAAAACGTTGGCGGCGCAACTCTACAGCGAATTTAAACAGTTTTTCCCCGAAAACGCTGTAGAATACTATGTTTCTTATTACGATTATTACCAACCCGAAGCCTATATCCCAACCACTAATACATACATTGAAAAGGATTTAGCCATAAATGAAGAGATTGATAGAATGCGATTAAAAGCAGTATCTTCGTTATTATCTGCGCGGCGCGACGTAATTGTAGTTGCTTCTGTTTCTTGTATTTATGGAATCGGAAATCCGGATGATTTTGCACAAAGCGTCATCCATTTAAAAAAGGGGATGATTATCAGCAGAGAGCAGTTTTTATACAGTTTGGTAAACAGTTTGTATTCTCGCACAGAGTTGGCGCTTGAGCCTGCAAAGTTTAGAATTAGAGGGGATACGGTAGATGTGTTTCCCCCCTATCATGAAACGGCATTTCGACTTGTTTTTTTTGATAATGAGATTGAACAGATTTTTGAAATTGACCCCGAAAGCGGAAACAAAATAGCGGAACAAACTCACCTGACTTTGTATCCTGCCAATCTTTTTGTAACTTCTCCGCAAGCCATGAACGATGCTTTATGGCAAATTAAATTAGATTTGGGAAATCAAATAGAATATTTGAAATCTATGGGAAAACATTTGGAAGCAAAAAGATTAGACGACCGGGTTACATACGATGTAGAGATGATGAAAGAGATTGGTTATTGTTCTGGCATTGAGAACTATTCGCGTTATTTTGACAAGCGGCAGCCGGGGGAACGTCCTTTTTGTATTTTAGATTTTTTTCCGGATGATTTTATTTTGGTAGTAGATGAGAGTCATGTTACTGTGCCGCAAATTGGAGCAATGTATGGCGGCGACCGGTCGCGCAAGATGAATTTGGTGGAATATGGTTTTCGGCTTCCCGCCGCCATGGATAATCGTCCTTTAAAATTTCACGAGTTTGAGCAATTGATTGGGCAATCCATTTATGTTAGCGCCACGCCGGCAGATTACGAGTTGGAAAAATCAAATGGCGTTGTAGTGGAGCAGATTGTGCGTCCAACCGGTTTGTTGGATCCACCTGTCGAGGTGCGTTCTGCGGATAATCAGGTGGATGATTTGTTGGATGAAATTGATAAAACGGTAGGGCGTGGCGAGCGGGTATTAGTTACTACTTTAACTAAAAAAATGGCGGAAGAACTTACCGGCTATTTGATCAGGATAGGAATTAGAACACAATATATTCATTCTGAAGTAGAAACATTAGAAAGGATTGAGATTTTGAAAGATTTGCGTTCCGGTTCTATTGATGTTTTGGTGGGGGTTAATTTGCTTCGCGAAGGATTGGATTTACCGGAAGTTTCTTTTGTTGCCATTATGGATGCCGATAAGGAAGGATTTTTGCGCAATGCACGGTCGTTAACCCAAACATCAGGAAGAGCGGCGCGGCACATTAATGGAAGAGTGATTTTCTACGCCAATAAAATTACCAAATCCATGCAGGCGACTATTGATGAAACTAACAGAAGAAGAAGCAAGCAAATGGCATATAATCTCAAACATCACATTACGCCGCAAACCGTGCGCAAAAACGAGGACAAATTATCCGGAAAGAATATAATTTATCGTTTTAGCGATATAGTTGAAACAAAAGTTGCTGAAGAGAAACCGTTTCAGATGTTAAATGCTCAACAATTACAACAAAACTTGAAACTATTAAGAAAACAATTGGAAGTGGCTGTAAAGAACTTGGAATTTTTAGAAGCTGCAGAAATAAGAAATAAAATTTTGGAAACGGAAGCAAGAATTAAAACTTTATCAACCCATTCGCAATTTTAAGTTTTGTATTTAAAGAATCTAACGACAAAGCAAAAACTTGCATTTGAGAGATCGTAAATTTTTTCATTCCCGCTTCAGACAAGTAGTTACTCCAATATTCAGAATTAGCCGCATGAATAGCAATTTCGAAACCGCTATGCGAGGGAAAAGATAATTTTACCTGTTTCAATAAAACGTCTTTTTCATAATCAACAGGTTCATTTCCTGCAAAGAGTGAAGAATAATATAAATACTTATGTTCAAGATTGTCAAAATATCCTTGAAAACTATCTCCGCTGGACAAATATCCTGATAATGACATATTTAACCCGGAGAACCGAACCTGATAAGCAGCCCAAAGAACATTGGAAGAAAAACTATACAGGATACCATTGGTTTTTTCATTAAAATAGGTTTCAAAATTTGAAAAATATCTTTTATTATTAATAATGAGCCAGTTCTGTTTTTTATTTTTCTCTACCATATTGAATAATGTTTCAAATGATTTCACAGAGGTCAGGTTTCTAGGGTTTTTCAGTTGGGTTATTGCTTTTTTAAGAAGTGTTATATTCTCTGAGGCGATAAAAATTCCCATTTGATATGTAAATACAAAACGTTTTAAATGAGTTCCGTATGAATATATTTTACATTGTTCAAATTTGGTGCAATTTTTTTCATCAATTTGTAATTTGATAAGAAGTTCTTTGAAAGCGTTTTCGTTAATTTTGCAGGCAAAAAGAATAGAAAATGTTTCTCCATTTGCATGTCCGGTAAAAACCACCTGATTATATTTTCCGGGCAACTGATCAACAAAAAACTGACATCCCGGGTAAGCATCCAAACCAAAGAGTGGGTTAATATAGGGATGGATTTTTTTAACAGTTTTTAAAAATTTCTCATTATCATTAATTTGAAACAAAAAAGCGGCATCGGTAGGAATGGTTTCAACAAGTTGCGCATTTACTTGCCGAAAGAAATAATAATACAGATATACCCCAGCACCAAAAAAAATAACAACCGTAACAGTAAAGATTGTCAATAAATTTCTTCGGTGTTCTCTATTTTTCATTATTACAAGTTACGAGTTACACTAATCACTAATCATTAATCATTAATCATTAATCACTAACCACTTCCTCAATTGTTATCAAACCATTATCCAACAATATATTGTACCATTTATATATTTTCTTAATATTAGAAATAAATACTTTTTCTTCGTCATAATTAGGAAGAATTTCTTTAAAATACTCACGCAACTGCTCGTTAGTCCATGCGGTAAAATCGAGGGGTTGTTTGTCTTGTTTCAGGTAAATAGTTTCCATTACATTTCTTAGTTCTACCGCTTTGTCATGGGTATAGATAGAAATATTTTCCAACGTTGAAACGCCGTCGCTTTGAAAAGCGGAAAATCTTGTTTTGTCTTCCAAAGATTCCACAACAAAGTTGTTTTTTCCTTGTGAAATCAATGTAAATAGTCCTTGTTTTCCGCTGATAGATAAAATTTTGCTTAGATCCATGGGTATATTTTTTTTATGAAATAGGTTGCAAAGATAGATTATTATTTTGAAACTAAATAATAATTTTTTTCATTTGATTTTTTTTACATTTTTTTGTTTTCTAAGATAATGATAAAAAAATATATTTTTGTTCTTCAAAAAATTCTTTATCAATTTATTAATTAATAAAATCTTACGTAATGAAAAAAGTTTACATCGCAGCGGCAAAACGCACCCCGATTGGAAAAATGTTCGGAACTTTATCCAATTTTACTCCTGCAGAATTAGCGGCAGTAGTTATTAAAAATATTCTATCAGAAACAGGTGTTCCACCCAATCAAATTGATGAAGTGATTGGCGGTAACATCCTTAGTGCCGGACAAGGACAGGGCATCATGCGGCAAGCCGCCATTAAAGCTGGTATTCCTGTGGAAGTTCCTGCCTACGCTATTAACATGGTTTGCGGTAGCGGACTTAAATCCGTGATGATTGCTTACAACGATATTTTGGTGGGCGATGCCGATTTGGTATTGGCAGGAGGAACAGAAGTAATGTCTAATGCTGGATTTGTGATGAGCGGTGCGCTTAGAAATGGGGTAAAAATGGGAAATATTACTGCTGTAGATCACATGGTAAATGATGGCTTAACAGATGCTTTTGAAGGTTATCACATGGGAATTACCGCCGAAAATGTAGCGGAAAAATGTAATATACCAAGAGAATTTCAAGACCTGTTTGCTATTGAATCGCAAACCAAAGCCATTGCAGCAGTGGATGCAGGTAAATTTAAGAATGAGATTGTTCCTGTTGGAATTGTTACCAAAAAAGAAACTATTATTTTCGATACTGATGAGTATCCTAATCGTATTACTAATCTTGAAAAATTATCAACTCTAAAACCGGCGTTTAAAAAAGATGGAACCGTAACTGCTGGAAATGCTTCAGGAATTAACGATGGCGCTTCTTTTGTGCTGTTAGCCTCAGAAGAAAAAATGAAAGAGTTAGGATTAAAACCGTTGGCAGAGATTATTGCTACGGGACAAGGCGGCGTAGAACCGTCCGTAATGGGATTAGGACCTCTGCCTGCTATTAGAAATGTATTGAAAAGAGCCAATATGAAATTTACGGATTTGGATTTGTTAGAACTTAACGAAGCCTTTGCCGCGCAGTCGTTGGGTGTTATTCACGGGTTAATTGAAGAATATGGCGTTACTACCGAATGGATGCAAGCGCGCACCAATATTAACGGGGGCGCTATTGCTTTAGGACATCCCATTGGTGCTTCGGGAAACCGTATATTGGTTACATTAGTGCATGAATTAATTAATGAAAATAAAACTTACGGTTTGGCTTCGCTTTGCATTGGCGGTGGAATGGGAACGGCGATGATTATTAAAAAATCAGTGTAAAACTTCCGCTAAAATAGCAACCGATTCAATCGCTTTAATCTGTTTGTTATATTTCATGATATATAGTAGCATTCCGTTTAACAATTCCAACCTTGTTTTTTTGTTAGGGATTGTGTAGGTATTATTTTTAAGAATGTTATAAAGATAAAAACTTGCTTCTTTGGATAAAAAATAAGGAGAATCTACAACAATACTACCATAATTAGAATCCTCAATAGAAAAATAGGGGGTATGCAATGAAAAATTTAATTCAGGTGTATATCCTAATTGTTGAATGAGTTGAACCAAAAAAATGATATGAAAATCGGGAGAAAGTTCTTGTATGTCTTCCAACTTCAATAGATGATCTTTAATAAAATCAAACAGATGCTCAACAGGTGCATTGGCATTGTATAACAGTTTCATCAATAATTCCTGATAGAAAATCAATAGAGTGTTTTTTTTTAAATCTAAAGAAATAGAATGAAAAGGATGCGCAATGTTTACCTCTTTCAGAAAAATTATTTTTTCAGTAGATGTTTCATTATAAATTAAGTCCAAAATCGTTAATGGGGTAAAAAAAGAGGCGGGTTGTTTGCTTTTTTTTGAGAAAGCATTTTTAATAATGAAAGAAACAACGCCGTTTGTTCTAGTAAAAATTTTAACAATCAGACTATTATCTGAATATTTTATATTTTGTAAAACAATTCCTTGTGATGAAACGATCATTACTGTATGAACAAAAACTTCGCAACCTTTTTCTCTTTTCCTGTTTTGCTGGAAGCCATTACAAAATAAACACCTGTAGCGGGGCGGTTGCCGTAAAAATCTTTACCATTCCATATTAACTGGCCTCCGTATGCATAGCCTTGCCACACTAATTTACCCACAGCATCTGTAATTTTGCAGAAAGAATCTTCCATCAATCCTTTTACGGCAATAGGACCATAATAATCTTCTCTTACGGGATTTGGATACACAAGCGCTTCTTTATAGTTTTCTTTTCCTTCCGTTGCAGTTCCTTTGTATGAAATTAATCCTCCTTGGGTAGCAATAAAAACTTCTCCATTTTCGGGGTTAATCTTAATATCATTAATTTGGTTTGAGAATAAAGGGGAATTTGCGGTTGTAAAATGAAAAAGTTCCTGGGTCCCGCTTGGAGAAATAAAAAACACGCCGGCGTTTCTTGTTCCAATCCATTTCCTATCGGCAGCGTCCACAGCAATACAAGTAACGTATTCATATTCAAGAAGATGTTGTACATAACCTGTATCACCAATAATTTGTTGGATGTAGATATTTTTTGCATAAACTTTTCTGTCAAAAACAGCTGCTGCATCATAAATTACTTTTACGCCCTGGTCAGCTCCCGTCCAAATTCTTCCTTCTCTATCCTCAGCAATACAAGTGATATTTGATCCGACAACATCTACTTGTGAAATAAGATCTACTTCAGCTTTTTTATGCACAGCAGTATTGTCAAGTGAACCGCCATTCTCAGAGAACACTATCAATTTGTTATTTCTCGGAATTGTAATCCATTTATAATTTCGAGAATCAATTAAAATATGTTCGGCAATAACATCACTTGAATTTGTTATAAACGGGCTTAAATTTATAGTATGCCATTTTTCTTCTTTCGTATTAAGTTCTTTTACTTTAATAAAATCTAATACTTCTGTTTGCGCTATCCAAAGATTGTTTTGTTTGTCTATTGCCAATTCGGCAATAAATACGATTGAGTCTGTTCGGGCAGATTTTAAGATAGAATTAGTATGATTATAACAAAATATTTCATTATTTTCTTTATTAATTTTAAAGAGTCCGCCTAACCATGAAGCTACGTATATTTCATTTGTATTCAGTGGATTAATGGCTATTGAATTAAAACTTTTGACTCTTTCTAACGGGTTAAAATTAGTACGATACCACCATTCGCCATTTTCCAACAAACTGATAGCTGGTTCAGACCAATCCGGCACCACAGCAGTGCTTCTTGCGCCGGGCACAACGGCTAAGATTCCTTCAAAAAAATGTAATCCGTAGGCGTCGCTACTTGCAGGTCCGCTTGCTGTAATGGTTTTAAATGTTTTACTTTGTAAATCAATGTGTATTAATCCCGAAGAGTTATCTGCCACCCAAACATTCATTTTTTTATCAAAAGTCGCTACGCTACCATTTTGCCATACATTTGGTGGCGTAGGTTCCCAATAAAATTGTTGAATAAGAGTGTTTCCTGAAAAAATTATTATTTGATTCCAACTGCAAACCAACAATTTATCATCTCTTACTTCAAGACTTCTAATATAACTTATTCCCAACGAATTGTCATATTCCCAAATAAAATCTTGTAAAGTAAATAATGAATCAACAGAACTGCCTCCATCTTTAACAGCAAATAATTTATTTTGATAACTGCATAACATTTTAAAAGAAGAATTGGGCGAAATATTTTCTTGTGTCCACAAAGAAAAATCAGCCGGGTTTGAAGCAGAAACAGGCAAAGAAAAAATACCTTGATTAGTGGCTAAGTAGTAACGTCCCTTATGGATTGTAACAAACTGTGCATAATAGGGTTCATTATTTTTAACAGTAAACCAGGAATCTTTTACTAATAATGTGTTTAAATCTAAAACCACCACTCCAAAATCGCAAGCAAGATACGCAAAATCTCCAAAAGTAGAAATATGGTTAATCGTTTTAGAACCAGTAATCTGTTTATTCAAAATATCTCTAATATTATATACTTTGTAATCTTTAATCACATCAATATTTGAATTGGTATAAGCAATAATTAACCTGCCTTTTTGGGCGGCATGAATAGTTTGAACGCCCACTTCGGATAACCCATTTAAATTTGACCATTTTTCAAAGGATCCGTCAGATTGATCTACTACTAAAATACTTTGGTTGGTAGCCGCATAAATATTTTCACCATCTTGCGCAACAGAGTGAAATTTATTATAAGGCAGATACTCTTTAAATTGCCCAATAGGAACATCTTGCGCCCAAAGTGAAATACACAAGAAGTAGAAAATAACGGGAAAAAAAATCTTATTCATAGCAATGAATAACGTGACTTTTTATAATTTGTTTTTAATGTTTTGATTTTTCAAAAATTTGCACGCAGATAACGCAGATGAAACAGATGAACGCAGATTTTTATTTTTGCACCATCATCTTCTGCGTAAGCACCGAGCCATCTTTTAGAATAACCACCACAAAAAACAACCCGTTAGCAGCGTTTTGCAGTCGAATGGTATTTGTTGC
>JGI24702J35022_10001414_pt1 | contig 14970 bp, 7 predicted proteins | sample TergutTh196P4_FD_35022 | JGI IMG/M metagenome (IMG submission 35022)
TAATTCTCTCAATGCATGAAGAACTTATTTTTGCAGATAGAATTTTAAAAGCAGGCGCAAAAGGATATATGACTAAACGCGAAGCTACAAGCAAGGTGATTGATGCCATACGCAAGGTACTTAAAGGTAAAATATATATATGCGATACAATGATAGATCATTTTCTCGAACGATCGATTACAGGCGGACAAAACTTTACATCATCGCCTGTTGAAAGACTAAGCGAGAGAGAATTTGAAGTCTTTAACCTTATAGGAAAAGGTATGACAAATAAGACCATGGCTGAAATTCTTACTGTCAGTACAAATACAATTTCAACATATAGGGAACGCATTAAGGAAAAGCTCAACTTGCAGAACAACACAGAGCTGAACAGATATGCAATGCAGTGGTCTCAGAAGTAAAATAATTAAAAAAAATTATATATTGGAGGAACAATTTTGAAAAAAGCAACTATTGCATTTATCGGCGGATCAGGACTTTATGATATTGAAGGAGCAAAACTTATAGAACAGCTTGACATAGATACTCCTTGGGGAAAACCATCGGACAAAATTGATATTGTTGATATTGACGGAACAACAATTGCATTCTTACCAAGACATGGTAAAGGACATGTACATGCGCCTCATCAACTCAATTTCAGGGCGAATATTGCTGCGCTTAAAATGATAGGCGTAGAGCAGATAATTGCCTTCTCTGCAGTGGGCAGCCTTAAAGAAGAAATCCCGCCCCTTGACTTTGTTCTTCCTAACCAAATCATTGACAGAACAAAAACAAGAACTACAACTTTTTTTGAGAATGGAATTACAGCTCATATAGGATTTGCAGATCCGTTCTGTAACAGACTGCATGACATTATTCTTCCTGTAGCTAAAGAACTGGGACTAAAAATGCACACAGGCGAAACATTAATTGTCATGGAAGGACCTGCATTCTCCACAAGAGCGGAAAGTAATCTATACAGATCATGGGGCGCAGGAGTAATCAATATGAGCACAAGCCCTGAGGCTAAACTTGCACGCGAAGCAGAGATGTGTTATGCAGTAATATGTATGAGTACAGACTATGACTGCTGGCATGAGAGCGAAGAAGATGTAACAATCGACATTGTTATAAAAAACATGAATACTAACTCTGCAAATGCCAAAGAGCTTGTAAAAAGACTCGCAGGAAAACTCGGCGCAGAGAGGAACTGCGGCTGTAAGGAAGCTTCAAAGTATGCTATAATTACCGCTCCTGAAAAGAGAAATCCTGATCAGGCGAAGAGATTAAAGGCTATCTTGCCGGATTATTTTTGATGATTCGTAGGGGCGGATAATTATCCGCCCTTACTGCAATATATTTTAATTGTAATTATACAACAATTATTCGATAATATTAATATGTAGAGACGGATAATTATCCGTCTCTACCGAAAACAATAATTCATCTATTTTGTCAAAAAATTAATAATATGAAAATAGGTATAATAATGACAAATAATATACTAATACTTAAATCAATCTTTCTCTTTTGCTCAATTTGGGGGCTAGCGGTAATATTACTGTGGTTTAGACCGAGAATTGAGTTATTTTGGAAACTTGTAGCTACTCTGATATTTATCTTCTATATGTGGTTCTTTTATAATGAATTTATCCAAAGTTTTTATTCATTTAAAGCAGATTGGTATATTTCGATAATAGAATTTTTTAAAGAGATACTAATAATAATTTTTGCAGGATTGCTTGTTATATGGCCTGTTATTCTTATTATCATCTTTTATAAGGCAAGCGATATGGGTTCCGAAAAATTGCTCAGATTTATATGCCTGCTTACAATTGTTTTATGGATAGCTTTTATTATATATTACTTTTTCAGTTCGGGAATTGAAAATTTCTTTTATGAAACATTAAAAAAAATGGTTCCCGGGTCCGGATAATTTTATGCACAGGTATATATCCGCCCTATTATTAATAATTCTAATGCAAATATCGGTTCAAGGTGAAAATTCTACCTTTTACTACAACAAAGGCGTGGAGTTTTTTAAAGCGGATAATTTGCTTGAAGCTGAAAATAATTTTAAATTAGCAGTTAAAGTCAATCCGTCATATACGCTCGGTCATTACGGATTAGGTAGAATTTATATTCTGCAAAAAGAGAAGATGAAGGATGCTGTTAAGCACTTCAAACTGTCGGTCTCTCTTGATCCGAACTTTGCCAAGGGGTGGTTTAGACTTGGTCTTGCAGAGTTAATTTCAGGCAAATATATTGATTCACTTCATTCATTTGAAAAAGCTTATGAAAAAGACGCAACCTTCATTGAAGCTCTTTATAATATGGGCATAGCATATGATCTTCTTGGCGATGACTTTAAGGCGCTTACATATTATAGACTCTACTACAGAAAAGTAAAAGGGGATTAGTTACATGATACGGCTCGCGATGACGTAAAAAATATATACTTACCACGCCGACATGATAGACAATCCCATCATAAAGTTTTAAGAACCTTTACAACTTCTTCCAGCATAGAATCTGTAAAATCAATATGAGTTACAAATCTTATCAATTGAGGATCAAAAATTGTAGCTTTAATGCCTCTTTCACTCAGTTTATTTATAAAATCCGAATCTTTCATTTTTGAGTTGAGTTTAAATATTAAGATATTAGTCTCAACAGGATATATCTCATCAACATAAGCCTGAGTTTCAAGAACTTTCCCGATCTCTTTTGCCCTACTGTGGTCATCTTTTAATAATTCGATATTATTATCCAATGCATATATTCCTGCAGCAGCAAGATAACCTGCCTGCCTCATGCCGCCTCCGAGAGCTTTTCTTATCTTCATTGCTTTTTTAATAAAATCTCTTTTACCCAAAAGCAGAGAGCCAACAGGCGCGCCAAGTCCTTTTGAAAGACATATTGATATTGAATCAAAGATTGAACCGTAATCTTCGGGATGCCCGCCTGTTGCAGTAATAGCATTGAATAATCTTGCTCCGTCCAAATGAAAAGCAAGATTTTCTCTTTTACATACCTTTGAGATATTTTTTAATTCATTTATATCCCAGCAGGAGCCTCCCCCTTTATTAACAGTATTCTCTACAGAAACAAGTGAACTCTTTGCTTTGTGTATATCATTCGGGTTAATAGCGCTCTCCACATCTTCGGCTTTAAATCTCCCCCTATCTCCTGAAAGCAATTTTACGGAAGCGCCTGATATTCGCGCAATTGATCCCACTTCATATAAATATATATGGGCAAGCCTATCACATATAACCTCATCTCCGGGATTGGTATGTGCATTGATTGCTATTTGATTTGCCATAGTCCCTGACGGACAGAACAGGGCTGCTTCCATTTTAAATATTGAGGTTATCTTTTCCTCTAAGGCGTTTACAGTGGGATCCTCCTTGTACACATCATCTCCCACTTCGGCATTCATCATTGCCTCAAGCATTTTTTTACCGGGTCTTGTTACAGTATCGCTTCTAAGGTCTATCATGTTATTTCTCCATACTATATGCTTTTAGTCTGAACCACGATTTTGTCAAGGTTTTCAAGATTGCCAAGATTTTTTCAGGCAAAAAATTTTTTGTGCTATAATTCTGGTAATCTTGAAAATCTTGTGAAAATCCCGGTTCAGACAACCATGTTCTATTGCAGCCTCCCGAGTCGGTCGCCCAACAGCATTTACCGCTAATTAGTCTTGACATTTCAATTTTTAGTCTTTTAATTGACTTTAAATATTCATATAAATTACAATTAAATTACAATCAAATAAAGACAATTTTGGAGAACAGTAATGAAACGATTAAGATTACTATTAGTCTCTTTTTTACTTTTGATAGGAAGTATATTTATAGATAGCGCATTTTCCGATGGAGTAGCAAATGAAGAGGGTTATACTGTTTATACGGATAATTTACCCACACTCGAAAAATCCTACATTGAAGGAACTATAACCGATTATATTACAAACAAGCCGATTAAAGGAGCAACTGTTGAGTTCAAAAATTCAAGCAGAGGCGTAGGTTACTATAAAACCCAAACCGATAGCAAGGGTTATTATAAGTTAGATGATTTTATTCCATATATACGATATGATATTGAAATCACAGCTCCCGGATATGTTTCATATACCGAGACCGCTAATCTGTCACGTGTGAAGAATGATATAAGACTTTCACCGGAATCTATTATAACCGGAACTATCAAAGACAGTAACGGCAAACCACTATCAGACGTAGAGATTAAAGTAAGCAGAGATTATTATTACAACTCATCAATGTTCAATCCGAAATTTGTCAAATCCGATAACAATGGAAATTATAAAATAGATAAACTCATATCCGGACCATACATGGTTACATTCGGTAAACCCGGATATATATCCGAGAGCGCAAGTTTAAATAATATAAAAACAGGCGAATCATTTACCTTGGCTATGGTCATGTACAAGCCTGCAACAATATCAGGAAATATAAATATCAAAGGACTCAATTCACCTGCAGTAAACATATATGTTACAGCCGCGGGAAGATATAACTACTCTAATGAAAGTTTTCAGGACGGATCATTCCAATTAGAGGATATTAAACCCGGGACATATACTTTAACACTATCCCATCAGGGATTTTATACCATTGAAAAAGCCAATATAGTTGTGACCGAAGGCAAGGATGTAAGCGGCCTTAGCTTTGATGTTGAGGCAAAATCTCCCGAGATCAGGGTCTATTCATACAGGTACACATTTACTCCGGGTAATGAGATTGAGTTCAATCTTAGAACGCTCAGGCTTGATACCGTTCATGTTAAAATATATCAGGTTCCTGCACGCATATTGGTAGCAGGTGAAAGAGATCCGGAATCGTTGAATCCGAGCGCTTCGGGATTTAAGACTGTAACCGAGTGGGATGAATCCGTCAAAAATTTTAATCCCTACGAATGGATGTATTATTCGGTTAAGGTAAATAAACCTCTCCCTGCAGGAGGTTATTGTATTGAAGTTAAGGGCGCAGGGGATACATTAGCGCGCCAGTTTTTTACTGTTACGAATGTCGGTGTAGTATTAAAAAGATCACCGGAGTCGGTTACTGCATATGTTACGGATCTTGTACTGAATAAACCTTTAAAAAACATCTCCGTAATATTTTATAATGAAAAGATTAAGGAGAGAGAAGAACGAGATTATGATGATGGAGGTTATTATGACGGAGGAAGCGAATCACTCCTGTTAGAGAAAATGCCTGTAACGGTTTTAGTCCAGGGGAAAACCAATGATGACGGCATATACACAGGCAAACTCTCATCAACAAAAGAAGTGTATATGCTTGCGGTATCCGATGAAGGGAGTTATTCCATCTGCGCAAGCGGCGCATCTAATTACTATGTTTCCGAAAAGGATAAACTATATATCTACACAGACCGACCTGTTTACAGAGCAGGCGACAAGCTATTCTTTAAAATAATTGCTAAAACACTTGATGATAAATTTAAACCGATTAAGAATAAAACTCTATACTATTCAATACAGACAAACAGTTCTAATGGAAAGCTCGCTTCCGGAGCTTTGAATCTTGATGAGTGGGGAACCGCAAACGGCTCTGTACAGATACCGCAGAATTTTTCACTTGGATATTTTACTATCAGAGCCGGTTTCTCAGAGGACAACCTCTACGGAAGCGGTTCATTTTATGTTGAACAGTACAGAAAACCCGAATTTAAAATCGATATAATTCCGTCAAAAGACTATTTCATTAATGGAGATACTGCCGAATTTAAAGTTGAAGCAAAATATTTCTTTGGCGCTCCCCTTACGGACGCTCTTGTTAAATACACAATCTTTGAAAGAAAGATTGAAGATATGGACGACAACTATACGGACGAATCATATAACCGCGGAAATTCATATTCAAGGATCAAGCTCGAAGGAGAAAAGTATGCCGATGCGGGAGGCGCAGCGCTTATAAAAATAGCATCGGGAAATTATCCGTACGACAGGGAAATCACACTTGAGGCATCTGTTACGGATAAATCCAATATAACAATAACTACAAACAAGACAGTAAGAGTAGGACGCGGAGAATACTATATAAAACTCAATCCCGAAGAAAACTATTTCAATGCCAAGGGTGACAAAAATATTAAAGTATTTACTGCAACACATTCGGGCAAGCCTGTCAGCGCTAACCTTGAAGTAAAACTGTTTAAGTATATTTGGAAACCGGTTCAAAGAGTCTATTTGCAAGACAGCAGACCATTTTTCTCAAAGAAGATAACTACAGATAAGGACGGCAATGGTGAGATTTCACTTCCGCGCGACTTTAGCGGTTACGGCGAGTACAATCTTGTAGCTCAAGGAGTTGACTCAAGGAATAATAATATAACAGGATCAAGGGTACTATGGATCTACAGCGATTCTGGTGACGACTCTGAGATGAAATACAGAGAACTTGAGGTTACACTCAACAAAACGTCTTTAGAGAAGAGCGGACAGATTACATGTTTGGTTAAAAGTAAATTTACGGATTCTTACGTTATGTTATCACTTGAAGGAAGAGATGTCTATCAGACAAAGGTAATTAAAATGGATAAACATGCAGTATCTGTTACCTTTAATATAGATACAAAGCTGGCACCGAATCTTTTTCTACATGGAGTTATGCAGAGAGGGAGAGCCCTGTACACTACCCGAAGCGAAGTTACAATACCGGTAGAGGATGTTAATCTTGATATTACACTCACTCCTGATAAAGAGAAATATCTCCCGGGAGATAAGGCTGATATAAGCATAAACGTAGTTGATTCTAACGGTAAGCCTGTTTCGGCAGACCTTTCTATATCGGCAGTAGATGAATCGATCTACTATATCAGGTCCGATTCAACTCCTGAGATTTCAGGTTTCTTCTATTCAAGGATTTCAAACTGGGTCATTACTACATACTCATATCCTATAACGCTTTTAGCAGGGAGTTCAAAAGACGGAGAGGTTAAAGTCAGGGAAGATTTCAAAGATACTGCTTTCTGGTCTGCTAACATTAAAACAGACGCAAGCGGAAAGGCTGCTATCTCATTTACACTTCCCGATAATCTCACAACATGGAGGCTTACTTCACGCGGCCATGATCTCAAAGGCCGGATGGGTGAGGTGAGGAAAAAATTTCTCTCTACTATGGATATTATTGCACGAATAGGTAAGCCCAGATTTTTTGTTGAAGGAGATAAAATCGGAATTATAGGTATTGTAAATAATAATACGGATTCAGGCATGAGTGAAATAACAACAGAGATGAAGATTGATGACAAGGTTATTAAGCCTGATAAAGATTTTAAAATGAGCCTCCCTGAATTCGGTTCTGCAAGTAAAAATTATACATTTACTGTTGATGATAAAGAATCTATTCCTCTTGAATTTAAATCAACATATGGCAATAAGGGTGATGCGGTTAAACATACAATCCCTGTTGAAAAGCGCGGTTTAAGCTATGTAATATCCGGCGCAGGGGATATGCAGAATAATAAGGAGATTATGCTGAAGCCTGTTAAAGGAAGCGATGATTTTGACTTTGTACCTGAGGATATAATAATCTATGTAAATCCCTCACCTGTTATGCAGATGATTAAAGGAGTGGAATACTTAAGCAGGTATCCATACGGCTGTCTTGAACAAACGATTAATAAAATAATACCTATTCTTGCAATGCAAAACCTTCTTTCATCAGGGGAATACTCAAACGTGATTCCAGATGAACTCAAAAAGAATCTGGGTACAATGATACCCGAAGGAATCAGCCGCTTGGAAAGGGCTCAAAACTATGACGGCACATGGGGCTGGTGGGAAGGCGACCGAGGGAATACATATACTACGGGCTTTGCAATATTTTCACTCTTTAAGGCAAGGGAATTCGGATATAAAGCAAACAATGATGTATTAAATAACGGACAAAACGCCCTGAATCGTATATTTGATAATTCCGATAAGATGAGCAACAATGAACTATCTTATCTAGCTTATATATACTCATTATACGAAAAATTTAATTACACAATATTTAAAAAGATAGCATACTCCAAAGATTTAAGTCCGTACCAGGCGGCAAATTTGATTAAAGCTGTAAACAATATTAAAGGAAAGGATGTCTTGCAGAAGAGTACGGAATCCGAAGTTGATGATGCCATAAAAATCCTAAATAAAAAAATCCAGGAATCATCAAAGCGCGATTCATACGGCATATATTGGGAAGCCGCAACGGGTCAGTCATGGGATTGGCCTGGAAGCAACACAGAGATTACAGCACATGTACTATCCGCTTTAGTAAGCTCAGGCGATAAATCCCAAATAGTATCTCAGGCTGTTGCATCACTATCTAAGAGATTTAAAAACGGTTACTGGGGTTCAACTAAGGAATCCGCAACTGTAATACTTGCACTCTGCGATTATCTTACGGCAAACAGCATGAACTACAAAGAGTCAGGCGAAATTGAGTTCTCATTAAATGGAGAGAAGTTAGAAAAAATATCATATAACAGTAACTCCGCGCCCGAATCTCTTAAGCGGGAGATTAAACTCGGTAAGAATAAAAAAGCAGACAGCTATAAGCTAAACGTAACAGGGACCGATTCTTCGCATACAACATATTCCGCAACATTAAGGGGAATTCTATACTTTAAACCGAAAGGCGTATTCTCATTCTTTAAATCCGAGAAGCGCGGCATAGAGGCTCTTTCTAATGGAGTTACTGCAAGGAGAGAAATATCATATCTGAATAGAGTTAAGGATATGAAGATGCAGGAGTACCTTGTGCCTCAAGATGTTGATGAGAAGAATAAAATCAATGTAGGCGATGAACTTCTCGTGAGGATTAAATTTAAAGCGGTAGATAAGTTCGGATATATGATTCTGCAAGATTTTCTTCCTGCAGGTTTTGAGGTAGTGAAAGAGAGCGCATACAATGAATATCAGTCATATTCCCATGTTGAACGAAGAGATAACAGAATGGTATTCTTTTTTACCAATATTGCAAAAAACAGAGAATATGAAGTAGCATATATAATGCGCGCCGAACTCCCGGGATCTTTTATGATGAGACCTTCAAGGATTGAGTGCATGTATGAAGAAACTATTCAAGGATGGTCTCTGCCCGTTACATTAGACGTTCAAGATGAGAAACAGAAATAGAATTCTTTTCTTTAGCTTATTTTGTGTTATTATATTTACTACTCTTCTTGCAGGACAAGAAGAAAATCATGTGAATCATGAAAATCGTGAGAAGAGTAGTAAAGTAAAAATACTTATTTTTTCAAAGTATATAAAACTCCTTAAAGCAGGAGAGATTGATTCCATAGAACTGTTCTTCCCAAATGGAAGTGATATTAATTCAAAAGACAAAAGAATTAATTGTAAAAAATTATCCCTCTCATTTACAAACAATTCTTTTATTTTAAAAGCGGATAATAAAATTATTAAAGATAATAATTTAATAATCTATCCAAAAAAAATAAATGATCTCTTTCTGGTTGAACTGAATGAAGAAAAACGCGCATACCCTCTGCCGCTTTTTATTACTGCAAATAAAGACTCAATTCAATTCGGAATTGAAACAGATGTAAATCAATACGCCATAGATTCCGCATGGAGTGAACTTGGGTTTACTCCTGAACAGAATATAGAAGCGCTCTACTCCCTTGCGCATATTATTAAAGCAAGAACAGAGCTCCCATATCTGCGTAACAAGCACAAGGGCTATGACTTTTGCGATCTTACATGCTGCCAGACATATAAGGGATTAAGCGGCAAAACATTTAATGATAATATATCCATTAACACAGACAATATAAAGGACGGACTTTTTTTTCATTCAACAAGCGGAGGCAGACTCTTTTCGGAAAATATATTCAATAATAAAGAGAGAGTCTATGCACCGCCAAAGGATATAATCTTTTCGGAAAATCTTGTATTGAGCAGAAACAATTTTAAGGAGTGGACGGCAATTATCAGCGGGAGTGAACTCACGGATATATTGTATAAGGGAAATTCGGTCTCATTGCAGGATATTAAATATGATAAAGAGAGAGAGTTGATATTTAGTACAACAAGTCTAGGGGATGAAGTTTTGTCTCCGGAAAATGTCCGCCTTAAAATCAACAGAGTAAAGGGATGGAATTTTATTAAGAGCAACAATTATATTTTAACAAAAAGAAATGAGAACTATATATTCAACGGGTCGGGGCTCGGACACGGTGTGGGTATGAGCATGGAAGGCGCGGTTCAACTTGCAGAGAGAGGATATTCACGCTATGAGATTATCGAACATTACTATCCGAACATTCAATACAGATCGGATCATAACACAGATAATAGATTTCAATATATTGTTTTTGATTACAACTCAGGGGAAACAATTACAAGTAATTTAAAAGATTCTTTTAAGAATAGAATTATACCCTGCGGCTCTGTCTTTAAATTATTTGCTGCAATATACTTAGCATATGAAAGACCGGATCTATTTTATAACCATATATATACATGCACAGACAAGCAGGACGATAAAGCTATACCTGAATATTGTTGGAATAAAACCGGTCATGGCAGAATGAATTTGACTTCAGCTCTGCCACATTCATGTAATAAATATTTTGCGTCGCTTTATAAATATATAGATCAGGATGATTTTAACAGATGGCTTTCTAAATTTATTGCAGAGCAGGATATTAAATTACATATACCGAAGATTAATAGCAAATCCGATTTTCCATCTATATTGGCAGGATTAAATTTTGATGTTACGATAAATATAGATGGTTTAATGAAATTGAACAGATTTCTTTATAGAAAAAGCATGGAACGCTCTTCCGAAAAGTTTATCGTCATATTTAATGCGCTTCATAAAACATTCATAGACGGTACAGCAAAAGATGAAAGCAATGAAGCAAAGTACAATGAATCTAAAGAGAGACTATGGGGAAAAACAGGAACTGTTATTACAGGAACTAATAATCACTATGGATATGGAATTTTTATAGGCGGATCGGACTCTTGCGGGATTGTATCAATTTTAAGAAAAGGCACGGGGGCAAACTCTGCTAAGGAGTCAAAAAAGATCCTGTTAAATTTACAGTAAGTTAATTCATTATTTTTTCAATATCTATTGACAAATAGTTTTATATTACTTATACTTATTTAACTTAAATTGCATTGCCACGCTGCCTGCGGCGGCATAGTAATAAGTAGTTTCCGCCCGCGGTCTGCGAGCGGAAACTACAATATCAATATAATTTCTTGGGGACAGTTATGGAAAGCAAAAAGGTAAAATCAACAAGCGTTACTGTAGTTCAGCAGATGACTCAACAGGATGCTAATCTGGCAGGGAATGTCCATGGAGGAGTCATATTGAAGCTCATTGATAATACTGCAGGTATAGTAGGCATGAGGCATACAGGAGTGAATGTTGTTACAGCATCTATTGATAAGGTGGATTTTTATTCTCCCGTATATGTCGGTAATCTTTTAAGAGTAAGCGCAAGTATCAACTATGTAGGGACAACATCTATGGAGATTGGCGTAAGAGTGGAAGCTGAGGATCATGTTACAGGAGAGGTGCGCCATACAGGTTCTGCATATTTGACATTTGTCGCTCTTGATGAAAATCATAAACCGAAGAAAATAAATCAGATAATTATAGAAACAGAAGAAGAAAAAAGAAGAAATCATGCAGCTCAAGAAAGAAAGAGAATACGTTTGGAATCAATAAAAAAATAAAATTACAAAAATTTTCAAGTTTGCCGGAGATATGGAGTATAACCTTATAGACGAAAATATTAATCGGATTTTATTGAGTCTATTTTATCGAGTCTATCAGAATAAGCCAAAAGAGGTGGACCTATGATCAATGTTAAATCAAATAAACCAAAACAAAAAAGCAAAATCGCTACGCGTGCCGGTCAAATTAACAATATTCTTCTCATAATGATTCTTATCCTGATGACAGCTATTGCAGCAAAGATAGTCCACAACATCAACAATGATAATGCTAAGCATCTTTCCAAGGCTTATTCAATGGAGGCGGCGCAGATGTTCCATCTGCAGATCAGCCATAACCTCCCACTCGTACGAAAAGCGTCCCGTTCAAAGGCCTTAGCTAACTGGTTTGCCAACGAAGGGAACAATGCGAAAAGAGCCGCGGCTTTTGATGATATGATAGACTATGCCGGACTTTTACAGGACGGATATGTATATTTCGGCATCAATGAATCAAAAAACGAATATACAATCGAAGGCAGAACAGCGTATAAAGATTTTGTTCCCAAAGGCCGGCTTAATCCGTCGAATGATAGTAATGCCTGGTATTTCGAATGTATAGACTCCGAGAATGAATATACTATAAAAATCGTTACAGAGAAAAACACCAATATCTGGCGCCTCCGGATTAGTCACAAGATAACAGCCAATGGAAAATTTACGGGTGTATTAAGTTCGGTCCATAGAATTCCCGATGTATTCTATAGTGTTTTCGACAAAGATGATATTAATAAATTCAGAGGATATATAATCAATAGGCATGGCGTTATCCGATCGGACAGTACCGCCTATGGAATTTATAGTGAAGAAAAAACAAATCATATCCATGAGGAGAGTTCGGATACTGTCTTTGCTTCGGCGTTTGCTTCGTATTTGGGACGTATTAATGGTTTATTTAACGAATTTTCGGAGCCGGAAATAATCAAACTTTCCGAAGGAGGGCATTATGAATACGCGGTCATACATCCAATCAGCCATACGGATTGGTCGGTCGTTGTCTTTTACAACGGCCATGTATTATCCGGCATCACAAACATTCTTCCGCTCGTGATTGTCATGCTGGCCGCTCTGTTTCTCTATGTAGCCGGCAGAACCGCCCTGATGGACAGGCTTGTTTATACACCGCTGAACCGCCTGATGCGGGATATTTCGGAGGGCAAATCAGCTGATGCCGATTTCTACGGCAGCAACCGCAATGACGAAATCGGTGAATTGGCGCGGGCTATACAAAATGCAACATATGAGCAGCAACATCAGGAAAAACTTATACACGCGGTAAACGGTACTGCGGCAGTGCTGTTTGTAGCAACGGAAGTTGAAAACATCTATACTTTGCTTTTAGACAGCATGGAAATTATAGGCCGTTGCGTGGGTGTCGACCGTATCCATATTTGGCGGAATGAAACAATCGACGGAATCTTTTGCTATGTCAATCAAGTTCAATGGATGAGAGAACGCAGCCAGTTGATAAAACTCCCGGCAGAGAAGTACCCTTACAGTGAAAACCCGGAATGGGAAAGAAAATTTTCAAAAAACGAATATGTAAACGGACCGGTTTCCAATCTGACCCGGCAAGAACAAAATATTCTGGATCCTATAGGTGTAAAATCCATTTTGGCGATTCCGTTGTATATGCAGGGACAGTTTTACGGCTTTTGCAGCTTTGAAGACTGCCATAGAGAATATACCTTTACCGATGACGAGATCGAAATTCTGCGTTCCGCCGGCTTGATAATTATAAGCGCAATAAACCGCAATACACAAGCGATGCAACTCCGTAAGGCGCATGAGTACAACAAACTCATGCTTGATTCAACTCCTCTTGGCTGCCATATCTGGGATAAAAATCTCAATATCATTGATTGTAACGACGAGGCTGTCAGGCTTTTTAACCTAAAAGACAAACAAGAATATTTAAACAGGTTTTTTGATCTTTCACCGAAGTATCAGCCTAACGGAAATCTTTCATCCGACACGAGGGCACTGTACATCAAAAAAGCATTCGAGGAGGGTAAATATATTTTTAAATGGATGTACCAAACCTTAGACGGCTCGCCGCTGCCTGCGGAAGTTACTCTTATCCGGCTCCCCTATGAGGACAATTTTATTATAGTAGGCTACATTCAAGACCTGCGTGAACATGAGCGAATGATGAATGAAATCCAACAGCATGACAACCTGCTCTATGCCGTGAACAGCGCAGCGATTGTGATGCTATCCACAGAAGAAAAAAATTTTGATGTATCACTCCATAAGGGCATGGAACTTATGGGACACTGCGTAGATGTTGACCGCGTTCAAATTTGGCAGAACGAGATTATAAACGACGAACTTCATTTTTCACTTAAGTATGAATGGATCAGCGACTATGGTCGGGAAACAGATCCCGTACACACAAATTTAAAATTACCTTACAATGTTATGCCGGAGTGGAAAGAAAAATTTTCACGGGGTGAATGTATAAACAAGTCTTTTCCCGAACTCTCAACTGAGGAGCAAAAATTTTTCAGTCCTTATGACATAAATTCCATCGTTATAATCCCACTGTTTTTGCAGAATCAGCTTTGGGGCTTTTTCTGTATTGCCGATTGCCGCAAGGATCGTACATTTACAGAAGACGAAATTGACATTCTGCGTTCGGGAAGCCTGATGATGATCAGTGTCATGAACCGCAATATCCAGGCAATGCTGCTTCGTCAGGCCCATGAGCGTAACCAGATTATATTAGACGCAATGCCAATGGCCTACCAGTTATGGCGCAGAAATGGCAATATCTTTGACTGTAACGAAGAAGCTGTGAAGCTCTTTAAAATGAAAGACAAACAGGACTTTATGGATCGGTTCTTTGAACTCTCTCCAAAATATCAGCCCGATGGGCAACTTTCTTATGAGAAAGCGATCTTTAATCTCGAAAAGGCGTTAGATGAGGGTCGAAGTGTCTTTGAATTTATGCACAGGATGTCAGATGGAACGCCTGTACTCACAGAAGTTACGGCTGTCCGCGTCAGATTAGGAGATGAGGATGTTGTAGCGAGCTACGCCAGAGACCTGCGTGAATATAAACAAATGATGCAAGAGATTGACAGGCGGGATTATCTTTTAAACATTGTAAATAATGCGGCTACTATCCTGCTCCAGTCGGAAACTGAAAAATTTGAGAGTGATTTGAATAATTGTATGGGCATGAT
>JGI24702J35022_10001415_pt1 | contig 14966 bp, 12 predicted proteins | sample TergutTh196P4_FD_35022 | JGI IMG/M metagenome (IMG submission 35022)
CCGGAAACCTCGTTTTTTGCTGGGAGCGCGGGCATCATGCCCGCATTTTTCAAGAAGATGCGGGCGAGCCGCCCGCGTTCCCAGGGGTTTTCGGAGCTTGCTATCATTAGGTCAGCGATCTGTTTTAGGCGCGGCTTTTACGTTCGGCTGTGTCTTGTACTGAATAAGCTCAAAACAGTTTCCGGCGTTGTCTCTCACAAAACCAAATATTATGCCGGGCAGATCCAGCGGTTCCATGGCGATTTCCGCGCCCTTTGCGCGCAATTCCTTGAACGCAGCCATGGCGTCGGTGACGGTGAAGGCGAAATGCTTAAGACCGTGAACGGTGAAATCCGTCGAAGGATCACGCCGATAGTCCGGCAGAGGTTTTGCGCCCTCTACTTCAAACAGCTCAATATAGGCATCGCCCCGGCTGATGTGAACAACTTTCATTTTATTGACGCCGTTTTCGTTCATCCGCGTCACCTCTTCAAAGCCCAGCATTTTTTTGTACCAGGCCGCCGACTCTTCGGCGTTCGGTACGCTGAGCGCTATATGGTGAGGCGTGATTGCGAAACCGACCGCGCTATCCTCTGCAAAAACCGTTGTACCTGACATGACAAAGCTCCCCATAATAATTACCAATACCAGTCCCCATATTTTTATCGACACTGTTTTTTTCATTTCTAATTCTCCACATTTAATCAATCCTTGTATACTCATCGCAAATTGGGCAATGCACAAAAAGGCCGTCATCATCTTTATAAAGATCCAGACTTACTCCGGCGCCATTGCCTGTCCTGCATTTGCTGCAAAACATCGGTATCCGGCTTTTCTTCCTGGGAATAATCAACTCAACCTGCTGCGCGTCTATAATCGCGTCTTCAAATGCTCTCAGCGCTTTCCTGAATTCGGACGCAGACGAACGATACAGCCCCTCATTCACAATAATTGATTCATGCGCGTCCAGTAATTCCTGTCTTAGGTTATTCAGGTCTGTCTGCGCCGCTTTTTCTGCGGCGCCGGCAGCGGAGCGCGTCCTCGCGATATTTTGCGCGGCTTCGTAAGTTGCGTCATCCCTTTTATTTATCCGCTCGTTTTCCGCAATCAGTTCGTGAAACTTCTCATCAAGGGAGACATAATCCTTTCTAAGATTCAGAAGGTAATGCTTGAAAAACTCCGCCAATTCTTTCTCTGACGCATCCATAGTGATCTTACCGTCCACCAATTCCTTAGGGTCTGTTCTGAGCGTACATTCCCAAAAACATGACATTTTACATATTTCCACAGTAATTACAAGCCGCATCATGGCAAGGCACAGTCATTTTCAGACGTGAAGCGGTATATTTGTTCGCCCTAAAAAAAAGGAACACAAGCGGCATGAAAGCCGTATCAAAGCCGTATCAAAGATGGTTGCTCGGTAGAATGGAGTATAAAATGGCGGATATTTCAGACATTAAGGCGTTGAACGAAAAAGTTAAACAGCAGTCGCTTTCCATTATTACGCTTTTAAACGAAGTTTCAAAAGTGATAGTAGGGCAAAAATACATTCTGGAGAGAATGGCCGTAGGTTTTCTTACCGACGGTCATATTTTACTTGAAGGCGTGCCGGGGCTTGCCAAAACTCTGGCCGTCAACACTATGGCAAAAGCCGTCGGCGGCGAGTTCAAGCGTATACAGTTCACTCCCGATCTGCTTCCGGCGGATTTAACCGGCACACTGATCTACGATCCTAAAGAGCTTAATTTTAACGTTAAAAAAGGCCCGATTTTTGCCAACTTCATACTTGCCGACGAAATTAACCGCGCGCCGGCAAAAGTGCAAAGCGCGTTTTTGGAAGCAATGCAGGAGCGCCAGGTCACTATAGGCGACACGACATACCCGCTCCCGAATCCATTTTTGGTGCTTGCCACGCAAAATCCGATAGAGCAGGAAGGCACTTACCCGCTTGCCGAGGCGCAAACCGACAGGTTTATGCTGAAACTTAAACTCGATTACCCAAACGCGCAAGAAGAAAAAGAAATTCTGGAAAGATTTTCAACAAGAAATAAAATTGAAGTAAATCGGATTTTATCATTATCCGAACTCGATGAAGCAAAAAACTACGCGGATGAAGTTTATGTTGACGATAAAATAAAAAATTATATTGTTGACATTGTGCTGGCGACAAGAAATCCCGAAAAATACAACTTGAAGGAGCTTAAAAATTATATAGCCTTCGGCGCAAGTCCCCGCGCGACAATAAATCTGAACCTGGCCGCAAAAGCCTTTGCTTTTATACGCGGGCGCGGTTTTGTGACGCCTGAAGACGTAAAAGACATCGGCCTTGACGTTTTGCGCCACAGGGTGCTTACAACCTACGACGCGGACGCTCGCGAGATTAACAGCGATATGATAGTAAAACAGATTTTTAACGGGGTTGAGGTTCCGTGATAAGCGCGGACATTTTGTCCAAAGTCAAAAATATCGAACTGCGGAGCCGAAAGCTTGTGAACGAAGTCTTTTCGGGCAAATACCAAAGCGCGTTTAAGGGGCAGGGTATAGAGTTCGCCGAAGTGCGCGAGTATGTACCGGGAGACGATATAAGGCGCATAGACTGGAATGTCACCGCCAGGCGCGGCGCGCCGTTTATTAAAAAATTTCAGGAAGAGCGCGAACAAACGGTAATTTTTGCCGTTGATTTAAGCGCTTCGGGGCTGTTTTCAAGTTCCGCGATTTTAAAACAGGAACTTGCCGCGGAACTTACCGCGGTGCTTGCTTTTGCTGCCTTGAAAAACAACGACCGCGCGGGTTTTCTAGCTTTTACCGACAGGTCTGAAAAATACCTGAAACCTAAAAAAAGCAGAAAACACATATTAAGTTTAATCGATGCTATTTTAACTTTTAAGCCTGAAGGTAAAGGAACAGACATAAAAGCCGCGCTTGAAAACCTGAATACTTTATGGAAACGCAAAGCGCTTGTGTTTTTGATTTCCGATTTTATGGACGGAAATTTTGGGGACTCGTTAAAATCTACCGCGCGCCGCCACGATCTTGTTTGCGTACATATTTCCGACCCGCTTGAAAACGCGCTGCCCAAACGCGGCTTTTTACCCTTGCGCGACCCCGAAACGGGGAAATTCGCATATGTGGATTTATCGTCAAAACGGATACGCGACGATTATTCCAAAGCATTAAGCGAACATAATAAATACTTGACGGGACTTTTTAGTTCGGCAAAATGCGATATAATTAATATTTCAACGGATAAACCTTATATAGTTGAACTTAAACACTTTTTTAAAAACAGAATGGTAAAACATTCCAGGCATTATTAAAGATTATTAAGATATGGAATCCGAATGAAAAAACTGTTTATAATTGAGGAAATCGCAAAACCTCCAGTTTTGCTGGGAGCGCGGGCTTCCAGCCCGCGTTTGTCAAGAAGACACGGGCGAGCCGCCCGCGTTCCCAGGGGTTTTGTAATTTCCTCAATTTTTATTCTTTTAATTGCCGCAACTCGGCTTTGTGCCGCAAATACCGCGCTTTTAAATGACGGCGCCATTACCGTAGGCGATGATATCGCCATACAGGTCAATGCCGATGGTTTTGACTTGGCACTTTTAAATGACGACGCTTTTTCAGGATTAAACATAGGCGACTTTATGCTGCGCAGCGTCTCTATAAACGATGACGGCAGTCTGACATTGATACTTGCGGCGTTCAAAACCGGAGAACTTTCTCTTGACAGCTTTGAAATACCTTTTTCTGATGGAAAAAATCTGGAAACCAGCCCGCTGATTATTGAAGTTAAAAGCGTTCTTGATCCGGATAATCCCCCGGTGGATATTCTGGATATTATGCCAATTATAATTTTTACGCGCGGCATTTTGCCTTATCTGCTTATTGCCGCGGCAATAATTATTACGGCGGCGGCGGTTTACGCAATCGTTAAATATTTAAAAAACAAAAAACCACTGCGCCCGGCACAAGACCCCGAAGTGTTACTGCCGCCCAGAGAATTTGCTTTGCAAGAACTTGAAAAACTGAAAAGCCTGCGTTTAATTGAACAGGGCAGCGCAAAGGAGCATTACGACAGATTGTCCGACATTGTTCGACGGTACATTTCGCGCGTTTACGCTGTTGACCTGATGGAAAAAACGACTTTTGAAATTTATGGTATTTTAAAAACAACGATCAGTCAGTCCGATAATGTAATGCTTAAAAATTTTTTGCAAACCTGCGATTTCGTAAAATTCGCAAAAGTTGTACCCGCCGCGGAAGGCGCCGAAAGCGATTTTGCCGCGGCCAGGGGTTTTGTTGAATCATTATGAAGTTTTTATACCCTTACGTATTGCTTTTAATACCGCTGTTTGCGGCGGCGCTGGCGTTAAAATATAAATTTTACGCCAGGCCTTTTATAAATTTTTCATATTTTAATCTTTTTAGCGCTCGAAAAACCTATAAACATTATGCGCATATATTGGCAACTATCTTATCCTGCGCCGGATTTGTTTTATGCGTTGCCGCGCTTGCGCGCCCGCAAAGCGCTTCGCGGGCGGAAATCGTCAGAATGTCGGGAATTGACATCATGTTGGTGTTTGACACTTCCGGCTCTATGGAAGCGATAGAACCGCAAAGCGGAATTTCGCGCATGGAATACGCAAAACAAACGGCGAGGGATTTTGTTTTACGGCGCGAAAACGACCGAATCGGCATAACCGTATTCAGTTCAGTCGCCTTTACCCAGGCGCCGCTGACCCTCGATAAAAACGCGCTGATAAGTTTTATAAATTCAATAGACACAAAAATTACGCAGGTGGACGGAACCGCGATAGGCAATGCAATCGCAACGGCGGTCAACAGGCTTATAAAAACAGAATCAAAGAGCCAGATAATAATTTTACTGACCGACGGCATAAACAACACCGGAGAAATAGACCCTGAGAGCGCCGCTCTACTTGCCAGGAATTTTAACATAAAAATATATGCCGTTGGCATAGGAGGCGCTGATGATTATATGGAAATTGCCGACCCGCTTTACGGCAGACGACGGGTTAAATATGAAGAAATTAACTTTAACGACACGCACTTAAAAGAAATAACCGCGTTGACAGGCGGCATGTTTTTTCACGCGCGCGGTATAAGCGATTTAGCGGCGGTGTTTAAAACTATTGACGAACTGGAAAAAAATGAAGTCGATTATGCTCGAATACTGAATTACAATGAAGAATATTTGAATTACCTGCTTTGGGCTTTCTGGCTGCTATTTGCGGGTTCAACGATAAACGCAATTCTGAAGAGGTTTTAATGTTTCAAAACGCGTATTTTTTTTCATATTTCGTTTTTGCAGCGGTTTTCGCGGCGGTATTTCTTGTGTCCTTTAAAATGCTTGTAAAAGATTACAGGAGCTTTGCGCCGGACGAAATGTTAAAAATAATATCGTCTCTCAATTATAAAAAATATTTATTTAGGGGACTTTTTCTTACTCTTGCGCTTTTGTGTATTATTTTAGCGCTTTCGCGGCCAAAATGGGGAATAAAACAAACTGAAAACAAATCAATGTCCAGCGATATTGTAATAGCGCTTGATGCGTCTAAAAGTATGCTTGCTCGCGACTTGAAGCCCGACAGGCTGACCCGCGCCAAAATGGCGTTTATCGATTTGATAAGAGAAATACCGGGACAACGGGCAGGGCTTATCGCTTTTGCCGGAAAAGCATTCTGGCAAAGCCCGCTTACAAGCGATTTAAACGCTTTTGCCATGTTTCTTGACCTGATAGATACCGACGCGGTTCCATTTGAGGGTACGAATATAGCCGCCGCAATAGATTTGGCGGCGCAAAGCCTCAAATCCGCGCAGGCAGGATCGAAAGCTCTGGTGCTTATTACGGACGGCGAAAACCTCGAAGGCGATATTGACGCGGCTTTACGAGATGCAGTCTCGCAAGGAATGGTAATTTTTACCGTGGGCATAGGAACCCCAAAGGGCGAACCTGTACCGATTTATGAAAAAGGCGTATTCAAAGAATTTATAAAGGATTCACAGGGCAATACAGTGGTATCGAGGATTGATGAAACAACGCTCCAGCGCATAGCGGCGCAAACCGGAGGGAAGTATTTTAACATAGACGACGGCTCGGGCATTTCAGAGCTTGCCGGATATTTGAACAACCTCGACAAAATTGAAGGAGCCGCTTTTACATATAATAATTTTGAGGACAGGTTTTATTATCCGCTGGCCTTTGCGGTATTCTTTTTATTGCTTTTCTTTTTTACGCCTGATGTTAAAACTATCAGGCCTTTAATAATATTTGCTTTTATTATATTACCCTGTTCCCGCGCCTTTGCCGATTCCATGGCTGGGGGCGTGGAAAATTATAACAATGGCGATTTTGCCGGCGCGCTGGAAATTTTCAAAGATAATGAAGAAAAAAATCCGGATGATCCCAAAATTAATTACAATCTCGCAAGTGCTTACTACAAAAACAATGATTTTGCAAACGCGTTAAAACATTTTCAAAAAGCTTTAGACAATACCGACGACGATGCGTTTAAAAGTGTTCTGACGTACAACATGGGAAACGCCGCGTACAGGGCGGGAAGCAGGGAAATGGCGGAAAAATTGTTTATGTCTTCCTTAAATTATGACTCGTCAAACTTTAACGCAAAACATAACCTGGAATTTTTAATACGTGAAAATCAGGACGCTCAGAACACTGAAAATAGACAAAGCGATAAACAGGACGAGCAGGGCGAGCAGCAGCCCGAAAAACCGCCTGAACAACAACAGGGACAGACATCTGAACCGGAGCCGGAACAGGAACCGGAACAGGAGATGAGCAATGATACGCCGGACCAAAAAGACAAGAATCTTTTAGATTATCTGGACGGGCAGGATAGAGAAAACCAGAAGCGGCAAAATCGGCCGCAGGGCAATAAAAGAACAACAGATTATTGGTAGAACATATGAAATATTTTGCGGTAATTATTATCTATTGTGTTTGCGTTTCTAACATGTTCGCCGCGCAATTTAACATTTATAATGATGCTGAATCGTCTAGAATGTCGTCCCAAAGCATTTTCGTAAAAGGCTTTGCCGATAAAACTACAGTTCATGTAAACGAGCCGCTAGTGTTTACTTTCCAGTTTTTTACGGCGTCGATGCTTTTGTCCACCCCATCCTACCAGGCGCCTGATTTTAACGGATTTTTCACTGACATTTCCGAACAGACGTCTTTCACAACCGTGATATCGGGCAGGGAATATATGGTCACCCAGATTAAAACGCTTTTGTTCCCGCAAAAAACGGGAACGCTTATCATAAACAAGGGCGTATTAAAAATAGAAGGCGACGATTACAGAAATAGAATTCTCGGCATAATGGGCTTTGCCCTTCCGTCGAGCAATCTAACGCTTGAAACAGACCTGGTGACAATAAATGTTTTACCGCTCCCCCAAGACGCGGCATTGAACGGCAAATTTACCGTAAAAGCGCGGACGGACGCTAATTCATACATAACGGACGAACCATTCAATTTAATTATCACAATTAGCGGTAACGGCAACGCAAGAACCGTCCCGACGCCGAATATTAAAGTATCCGACAACCTGAAAACATATGAAACGTCTTCAAAAACAACTAATGGTAAAACCATTGCCGCGTATAATTCAGAACGAGAGTTTACTACGCTTATAATGCCGCGCGCGCCCGGCCCCGCGTCAATAAGCATGGAACCGATAAAATATTTTGACTACGAAACAGGCAGCCTGCGCGTTTTAAAACCCGAAGATATTATCTTTACCGTAACGGGCGAAACAAAGCTTCCCCCATCTGCAGCCGCGCCGCAAGACGAGCGCGATGGATATATAAACAATGGCGAAAATAATATCGCTCCCGACTATAGCATCAATTCTTTACTTAATTTTTTATCCTTAATTAAAAAATACTTATTGTGGATTTGTCTGTGTATACTTGCTTTTATTTTATACAAAATATTCGCCGCATATATAAAACGGTTAAGAAAAAATGCCGTAAAAAACACGGGCAAAAAGGCTTACGCCCGCTCTAAAAAATATTTTCAGAAAGCGAAAAATACGTCTGACGCAAAAGAATTTTACTCGGCTATGTATAAAGGAGCGCTTGAATATTTCGCAAGCATCTATAATCAGTCCGCCGAAGGACTTACAACGTATCAGATAAAAAACATGTTGGCGGAGGCCGGACGCCCAAATGAAATAATTGACGAAATCGAAAATATTTTAAACGAATGTCAGGCTATGGTTTATTCCAATGCGGGAGCGACATTTAACGAACGCTCTAAAGAGTTTTACGACAAAACATTAAAAGTGTTAAATGAAATTTGATATTGAAAATTAGTCATCTTCTACTTTGGGAACGCGGTAGGCTCGCCCGCATCTTATTGAAAAATGCGGGCGGGAAGCCCGCATACCCGGCAAATCCGGGGAATTTGCAATTCCTCTCTATTTATCGTTGTTTTCCGGTTTTTCCGGTTTTTCTGATTTTTCCGAAGGCTTTTTTGTGAAGTGTATTGCGCCTGATACAGATCTAGCTGTAAGTCTTTGGCTGCCGGCGCCTAATTTTCCCTGGATAAATTTACCGGCATAGCGCATATCACGCGTTTCAAGAGGAAAATCGGTTTTCACCTGCCCGGTCGCGCTTTGAATGTAAACCAGGGCGCTCACATCTGCCGGCGCCTGCACAGAAATGTTTCCGCTGGTGGAAGATAACTGCAATTCACTGCGATGCGTGGAAGTCTGCTTTAGAACTCCTTTAATATCGCCGCTTCCGGAAATAGCGGTAAGCATTCCCTCGACATTATGTATTTCTATGTTTCTGCTGCCGGTTTCTAATCGTATAGATCCGGCAACGTCTGAAATCGTAATCTGACCGCTGTTGGACTTCAGATATATGGCCTGAGGCGATTGTCCGCTTCCCCCCGGATAAAGAGCTATGCCTGGCGGCGGCGTCTTAGGAACCTGCGTTTTTGCGCCCGGAGCAGAAAGTTTTACTCCAGGTACAGAAAGTTTTGCGCCCGGAGCGGGAGACTTAGCTTCCGTTGATGAAGCCGCTGGCTCCTTAGATGAAGTCTCTGGTTTTGGCAATAAAACCGCAGATTCCGTTGATGAAGCCGCTGGCCCTTTAGATGATGCCTCTGGTTTTGGCAATAAAACCGCAGATTCCGTTGATGATGCCGCTGCCCCTTTAGATGATGCCTCTGGTTTTGGCAATAAAACCGCAGATTCCGTTGATGATGCCGTTGCCCCTTTAGATGCTGCCTCTGGTTTTGGCGATAAAACCGCAGTTTTCGGAGATGAAACCGCCGGTTCCTTAGATGATGCCGTTGATTTTGGATTCGGATACTGGGGTATTACTGGAGAAGCGGATGTTTCACCTGGAAATTTTGGAAAAGGCAAACCGGAACCCCGCACTCCTTGTGGTTGTGGTTTTGCAATCGGCGCAGCGTTGTAAAAAAATTCTTTAGGTACGCGAATTTCGAAATCCACAGTTGCGTTGTTTCGCGTGGATTCCAGATACCTGGCGTATATGTTTATCTGATTTCCAGAGCTGGCATCCTGAATTTCCACACGGTCGCGATCGTGTCCTTTTTTCACCGCGGAAATTTCAATGTCTTTACCATCATAGCCAATGAGCTTAATATCGCCGTGAAGCGTAGAAACAGTTATGCGCCTGTTTGCCGCATTATCCCAGGTTTTCTTAAAATCAGCCGCCGTCGCCATAGGGAGGCTCAAAACTATGGCGAAAAGCATCATATATTTTGGCATCATAGCGATCATCCTCAAAAAATAGCGGAGCTTGCCAACAAGGTATTGGCGGAATACCATCAGCTCAGGTGGTTATCCAGCATTTTTGTGATCGAACCTGGTGAAGTATTGCCCACGATCTGTTCCTGTACGGCGCCGTCCTTGAAAAGAATCAGCGTGGGAATAGACCGAATACCATACGCTCCGGGGGTTTTTGTATTGTCGTCTATATTCAGTTTGAACACCTTTACGCGTCCGTGATATTGCCCGGCGACAGTATCAATCACCGGCGCAACCATACGGCATGGCGCGCACCAGGGCGCCCAGAAATCCACAAGAACGGGGACGGACGCATTCAGGACTTCTGATTCAAAGCTCTGGTCGGTTACTTCGCTTACAAATTCACTCATTGTGTTTCTCCTGATTACATATTTGAAGCTGTACACCAAAACAGCTAAGATTACATTATGAAAGTCCGCACAAATCTTGTCAAGTCCGGCGTTGCCAAAACATCAAAGGCCAAAAAGCGTCTGGGGCAGCATTTTCTGAAAGATACAGGTGTTTTAGACAGGATTGTCCGCTGGATAGAGCCGACAAGCGATCATGCTTTCATCGAAATCGGCGCGGGAACAGGCGCTCTTTCAATACGTCTGGCTGAAAAAGCCGGCGCGCTCGCGGCAGTTGAACTCGACGCGGACTGTATCCCGATTCTTGAAAAAACGCTTGCGCCTTTCGATTCAGCCGCCGTTGTTCATGCCGATATCCTCGGTCTGGATCTTACCTATACGGTCGGTGAATATCTGCGTCAGGGGAAAAAACTACGCCTGGCGGGAAATCTTCCTTACAACATCGGAACCGCCATAATAGAAAAAATGCTGCGCGCGGACATCCCAATCGAAGCCATGTTTTTTATGCTGCAACTCGAAGTCGCCGAACGTATCCTGGCGCAGCCGGAAACGCGAGAATACGGCGTTCTCACGGTATTGTGCCGTCATAAGGCCGAAGCGCGCATGGGGTTCAAGGTATCGCCCGCCTGTTTCGCGCCGAGACCAAAAGTCATGTCCGCCGTAATTTCCCTGCATCCTAAACCGCGCGATAAAAACGCGGATTGGGAAGACGCGTTTGAGGAATTGGTAAAAGCCTGTTTCGCGCACCGAAGGAAAACTTTGGCAAATTCTCTTTCGCAAAGCGTCCGTTTCGGTGGAATAACCGGCGAACTCCTCGAAAAAGCGGTTATCAACGGCACGCGCCGCGCCGAAAGCGTCAGTGTCAGCGAATATGAACGCCTTGCCGATATTTATACGGCAGACTATCGAATGGCATAAAAGAAATTTCCTCTTGCGCCAAAAATCCTCGCAAATCCACTGCCATTTTCAGACGTGAAGCGGTATAGTTAAGAGTCGAATGTTTTGAATGGAGGAATAACCGTGCGATATTTGAAAGTTGTTAAGTTTACCTTTACAGCAACTGCCGCGCTGTTACTGCTGTTTCTGACGGCATGTAAAGAGTCAATAAATGATCCGACCGTAAGGATTTCCATTTCGCCTAAAACAACAAGCGTGGTGATTGGAAATTCGGTAAACCTGACAGTAGACGCGAAAAATACGGCGATTGTCTGGCCGGATACCGTCGAAGGAAGTTTTACCATCAATAGTAATGTCGCGACTTATAAACCGCCAGAGGAAATAGGAACGTATGAATTTACGGTGGCAGCCGAAGCCGACCCATCAAGGAAAGTAACGGCAAAGATCAGTGTGACATACGCCGCTCCGGAGATTACGATTATACCGGGGACACTGAATATCAAAACGACGGGGACATACAGATTCAGCACGGATTTTACAATTCCTACAGGTCAGCCCAAAGATCAGGAACCGCTGTGGGAAGCGACTGGATATTGCGGAACAGTAGATCAGGACGGACTTTTTAGCGCGGCTAGGTCAGGCATGAACAACTGCAGGGTAACTGTTTCTATTAGGGATAATTCAAATAGAAAGATATCGGCGGTAGCGACTGTAAATATCACGGATCCTACGCTGAACGATATTGCGGGCGGCATGGTATCGGTGACAGGCGGAACTTTCAGCATGGGTTGCGAACAAGGTCAGGTCAGCGTCTGTCCCGCTAACGCCGGTCCTGCACACAGTGTGACTTTGAGTAATTTTTACATAGGAAAATATGAAGTGACGCGGTACATATGGGACCAGGTAATGGGCATTCGGTCTTCCTATGAAGAGAACAATCTGCCCAAGACAGATGTAAACATAGAAGACATTGAGGAGTTTCTCGAAAAACTGAATGAATTGACGAAAAAAAATTATCGCCTGCCAACGGAAGCGGAATGGGAATACGCGGCTCGCGGCGGCAATCAAAGCAAAGGCTGCATATACAGCGGGAGCGATACGCTTGAAGACGTGGGCTGGTACGATGAAAACGGCGACCGTGGTACGCACCCCGTGGGGATGAAGCAAGCCAATGAACTGGGATTGCACGATATGAGCGGCAATGTCGATGAATGGGTAAACGATTGGTATAGTCCATACGGCAGCGATCCGCAAACCAACCCGACCGGACCCGAATCAGGCACGAGTCGCGTTGTTCGCGGCGGAAGCGTCGCCCGCAACGAGGAATCCTCTAGTGTATATAACCGCGGCGGCACCGATCCCAATTTTTATAATCCACGACTAGGCTTCCGTCTAGCCGCAACGACAATGTAATTGAACAGTCTTAAAAAGATATTTTCTTCGGCGCTGAAAGGAGCTGTCCTCGGCGCCATGAGCGCTCGGCTCAAGGAAGGAGTTCAAGCCTTTGCCCTTTCAGGCGCCACAAGCGGGGCGAAGGCGCTTGCTCTGGCCGGCGCGATCATCGCGGAAGGACGGCCATATGCCGTCCTTGCCCCATCCGATGCTGAAGCCCGCAGCTTGGCCGGAGAAATCCGTTTCTATTGTGATTTGCTTTCATCTTCCCCTGTAGAAGTCACATATCTGCCCGGTTTTGAAGTAGACCCCTACCGCGGCCTGTCGCCGCATCCTGAAATCGCCGCCGCTCGCGCTCGCGCCATCCGGCAATTGCTGAACGACGCGCCTGGAGCGTTGATAATTTCCGCGCGCGCCGCCGCCGAGCGCCGTCACTCTCCGGAACGTTTTCTCAGTTATTGTCTGACTCTACGAAAGGACGAAGACATGTCTCCTGAACTAATATGCGATCATTTGCGTGAATCAGGATACGTGGAAGATGATCCTGTCACAGACCCCGGTGAATTTTCGCTGCGCGGCGGCATCCTCGACGCGTTTTCCCCAAATATGGAAAAACCGGCTCGCCTCGAATTTTTCGGCGATACGATTGAGTCCATCCGTCTTTTCGACCCCGATTCGCAGCGTTCGATACAGGAAACCGATAATCTGGAAATCATTCCAATGCGCGAATACTGCGTCAGCAAGGATACTCTGCGGGAATGGGCGGAAAAAGCGGGCGAAGTCTGGAGCGCTCCTTTTCTGAAACACATCGAGGAAGAACTCGCGCTTGCTCGGCACGGCGAACCATTCACGGCTTTTGAATTTCTGCTCCCCGCTTCCGATCCGCTGGATAAAACACTTTTTGACTATCTGCGCGGTTTTCGTCTTGCCATTGTTGATCGCGAACATCTCCAAGCGTCGCTGGACAAACACAACGCGGATATTTACAACCGCTACATAGATCGCGTGGAGGCGCAAAAGGCCGTTCTCGAACCGAGGCTTCTTTACATGGAAAGCGCAGAGTTCCATGCGCGGCTGGAAGGATTTCCTCAGTTGGAAATCGAAGAACTTAACCTTTCAAAAACGGCTGTCGAGCCTGTTTATTTTGCTTCACAGCCAGTCAGGAAATACCGCGGCAATATTCGCGAATTGATCGGAGACATTCGGAAATTCCGCGAGGCCGGAGAAAAGATCGTCTTTGTGTTGTCCAGTTCAGGATTGGCCGAGCGCGTCCGCGACATTCTTATAGAATATGAAATTCCGGTAAGTTTCCGCGCGCTGGATGATCGCGGCGCGGAGGAAACATCGGAAGCGGAGGCTCAGGTTTTAATAGGAACCGGAGGCCTTTTGCAGGGATATTTTCTTCCCGCCGAAAAACTGCGCGTTTTAACCACTCCTGATATTTTCGACGACATTGACGCAGACTCCGGGACGAAAAAATCAAAATCCGCTCGCCGCAATCCTTTTCTTTCCGATTTGCGCGATCTGAAACCCGGCGACTATGTCGTACACGTCGAACACGGCATCGGCCAGTTTCATGGCATGAAAACCATTGAGCGCAACAACGAATCAAAGGAATACGTGCTTTTGTCCTATCAGGGCGACGCCAGGCTTTATGTTCCAGTTGAACGGCTTGACTTGATTCAGAAATACAGCGGTATGGGCGCCAGTCAGCCTACGTTGGACAAACTTGGCGGAACGAGCTGGGAAAGAACAAAAAAGCGCATACGCAAGTCGATGCGCGACATGGCCGACGAATTACTGAAACTCTACGCGCAGCGCCAGACTGTTTCGGGCTACGCCTTTACGCCCGACACGACGTGGCAGGCAGAGTTTGAGGACGCCTTTGAATTTGAGCTGACCCGCGATCAGGCCGAGGCGCTTGACGCGGTGAAAGCCGACATGGAAGCGCCGCGTCCGATGGACAGGCTGCTGTGCGGCGACGTCGGCTATGGTAAGACGGAAGTCGCGCTGAGGGCGGCTTTCAAAGCGGTCATGGACGGTAAACAAGTCGCGCTGCTTACGCCGACAACCGTATTGGCATTCCAGCACTACAATACATTCATACGGCGTTTCGCGGCATTTCCGGTAAAGGTTCAACTGCTTTCGCGTTTCCGCAGCGCGAAAGAACAGAAACAAATACTATCCGAACTGGAAACCGGACGGCTTGATCTGATCGTCGGCACGCACAGGCTTTTGTCAAAGGACGTGGCCTTCAGGGATCTCGGCCTCATCATTGTCGATGAGGAGCAGCGTTTCGGCGTCGCGCACAAGGAACGGTTAAAGACGCTGAAAACACAGGTTGACGTGCTGACGCTCACCGCCACGCCGATTCCGCGGACGCTGAATATGGCGCTATTTGGAATGCGCGACATGTCGATAATCGAAACGCCTCCCAAGAACCGGTTGTCCATTCAGACGTCAGTTATGAAATATAGCGTGGACGTAATCCGTTCGGCTGTCGAAATGGAATTGGCTCGCGGCGGTC
>JGI24702J35022_10001416_pt1 | contig 14963 bp, 14 predicted proteins | sample TergutTh196P4_FD_35022 | JGI IMG/M metagenome (IMG submission 35022)
CACAGGAACTCTCCCGGTCACAGGCCCCTCAAGCATCTGTAACGCGATCACTAGGCTTAATATACATTAAAACTGGATTTATGTCAAACCATTTTTGGCGAGTACACCTTTCTGTAGCCCGTTGCATTATACTAAAATTAGTATTCCCGATTTCTTCGGTGTTCCCTTAACCTGTTGTAAAATGTGGCTTGTTTTAAGCCAGTCTGCTCAAGGACTTCTGAAAATGCCAGTTTGCCGCGTTCCCATCGCTTAACGATTGCGGCGAAATTTTCAGAGGGCTTTTTTATAGGACGGCCAAACCGGACGCCTCTCGCTTTGGCAGCGGCGATACCGGCCGCTTGGCGTTGCTTTATGTTATTGAGTTCGGTGTTACTGACGAACGACAGGATTTGCAGGACTAAATCGGCAATAAAAGTTCCCATCAAGTCTTTATTCAACCGTGTGTCAAGCAATGGCATATCAATTATCACAACGTCAACGCCGCGTTCTTTCGTGAGTATACGCCAATAACGGGTAATTTCATCGTAATTTCTTCCGAGACGGTCGATGCTGAGGCAATAAATCAAGTCACCGGATCTTACCTTATTTAATAGGGCTTTGAACGCAGGGCGCTTAAAGTCCTTGCCGCTCTGTTTATCTGTATAGATGTTCTTCGCCGGTATGTTCAGCTCTTGCATTGCTTTAATTTGCCTCGCTTCGTTTTGGTCAAGGCTTGAGCAGCGCACGTATCCGAAAGTGATCATGTGAATAAACTCCTTTATAACTTTTACAAATTCTATTTAAATATCGCCGTAACCATTGACAATAGAGTATTTTTAGATATACTGGACAAGACGTTAGGTAGCAATGATTGTTATTCCCAGCATAGGAAACACAGGAGTTTCGATAATACTAGATAATACTACTTGGATGGAGGTGATTTCGACGTTTTGCATTTAACACCTCGTTGGTAATCTGTACTATTAACACAAGAAAGGAAGGAATGTGAAAAATGCCAAAGATAAGAAAAACTGTAGCGTTATTGTTAATCGCGTTTACAATCGCCGGCTCTGTTCCGGCAGGCGCCGTTAGTGCGCCAAGCGTCCCAGGGGTGGACTATATCCCGGGCCAGGTTATTGTCAGGATCAAAGACGACGCGTATGTATCAGTGGAAGAACTCCAAAACCCGTCCGCACTATTTCCAGGCGTTGACATTTTAAGCATCAGAGATTTATTGGCTTCAGTATATAAAGACAACCCGCCAAGCACACTAAAGCTCCTGTTGCTGGAATTGGCTGCAGACAGTTATGGCGCAATGAAAAAGGCGATAGATGTTTTAAAGGATAACCCCTTGGTGGAATATGTCGATATAAATATCCTCGTTAAAATTATTGACAAAGAACCATTCGATCCTTCGACCTTCCCTATAGTATACACAAAAGAAAGCAATGGTGTGGAGCTGAAGGTGAGTATGGCGAAGACCCAATATGTTATAGGCGATAAAGTTCGAATATCAGCGACAGTAAAAAATAACACTGATAGTACCATTACGATCACTGCGCCAGATCCAGGTGGAAGATTCTTCAAAATCGAAACGTTGAATATTGACTCAAGCAAAGAAAGACTATTAGACACATCGGGATATATTTCTCAACTCGCTGTAATAGTCAGAAAAACACTTGAGCCGGGCGCTGAGTTTTCACAAACATTCACTTTTGAAACATGGAACACTAGTCTGGAACCCGCGACACCAGGTATGTATAACGTAAATGTGTCGCTTTGGTATACAAATGACCCGATTGTCGCTCAATTCGAGATAAAGGCCCAGGAAGATATACCGACTAGGCAGATTGTGAAAAATTCGTTCATATACGGCGATTTTACAGGCAATGGGATCGTCGACGGTACGGATATTCTGTGGATACAGCGCTACTGCGCGTCTGGTAATGATATCGCGGCTATGCTGCGGAATTTTCCAACGACAATAACAACGTTTTGCGAAGAGGCTGCGGATTTCACAAATAACGGAGATATAGATGGAAATGATGTGCTTTGGATTTCTCGTTTTATAGTCTCAAACGAAAATGCGAGCAAAATGCTTCAGAACTTTCCTACAGCCATTGATTTCAGCCATTTAGCAAATTAGGGCATCACAAAAGATAAGGGCTGTACTTCTGTGTTGCGCGCAACACAGAAGTACAGCACCTCTTGTCCTTCGGAGAGCAACTAGTAACCGTGTGGCAATCTCTCCCTGCTCACCCTTGCGCCACGGTCGATAATTCTCCTTGATACATTATATTTTTCAAAAATGCGCGCACGCAGAGCGTGTTTGTCAATTGTGCCAAAATGGCACAATTGCTGTTTAAAGCGTTAAAGTATGCTTCTTGATACAAAATATTGGTGTCCAAGAATTCAATCCAAAAATATAATGGGTTAGTTAACTGTATTGAAGTCTTGACAGCTAACATCGGAGAATATAATATTATATAGTAAAAATTGACGATGACTTTTAAAATACAGATGGTTAGGAAGGTTATACATTTTGAATAAGTCTGAACTTAAACTTGAAGAAAAGATCAAAGCAAGAAATGAAAAAAGCGCAGCCGAAAAAAAGCTGCACTGGAAGAACCTGCCAAAAATTAAGTATGCTCTTATAGCTGTCGTAGCCGTTGTAATATGCTTAATAGCCTTTTTTACAGTGAGGAGCCTTAATAGCATTAGCCAGAGTGTATACTCAATCAGCTATGTAGTGGACGCTACCCCCAGCGTCGGGGCTTTGGTTGTTGACGTAACAATTGACATAACCAAACTATCCAAGGACAGCACAGTGATGCTCTACAAAGGTATGATGAATGACCAAAGCTTGGTTGTCGCCTCGTTGACTGACGGTGACGACGTCGAAATTCCTTATGCTGATACCGAGGATGTCATGGCAATAGGCCCGCTCAGCAAAGACCAAACGCAGATAAAACTCACATATTTCGCCAACATTGGCTCAATGAACGATGAAGAGAGTTTTTATGGGCTGCCTTTATACGCGCAGGGATGCCTCCTTGACGATCTTATTGCTTTTTCTGGCGAATACGCAATCTTGATACCTTTTTTGGANCCCGATACATTTGACTCAATAGATAANTATATCACNGGNGTTTCTTTCGAATTCAACGTACCCGAGGGACTNCGCCCGATTATTCCATATCAGCCGCCGATCGACGGACAGCTTTCCTTCTATGTTGAGAAACCTGATTGGGAGTTTTTTAACCGTATAAGTAAATCCGCGTTTTGTTTTGGGCAGTTTGAACGCTATGATTATGACGGTTTCTTTGGAAGCGCAACGGTATATGTCGACGAAGGGGTTGTCAATGAAATCTCACAGTATTCCCTGGACGCAGTGTCGGCATTTTTATATTTCTACTCAGATATCTTTGGTGAACCGCTTGGCGAGGTCCCTTTGACACTGCTGCGAAATCTCTCTGACAACGACGAGATAATTACAGCCGGTGTAGGGAGCGGCGGGGCGGCCATGTCGATCAACTTGCGCCTTGCGGATGATTTTCAGGTTATGTCAAATATGATGTTCCATCTGTTTTTTGATAGCAAGATCAAGCCGTATAATCTCAGGTATAAATCTTATGATTGGGTTTATAACGGTTTGTCGGAGTTTTACGTCAACTATTCGATCAATTACCTGCCCGAAACCATCAAGGAGCTGTACTCTATCGGCGAGGCGATATCGCTGTCGGACAGGTATATGCGATATATATACTTTTCGCTGAAAGAACCCGGATTCTTGGCGGTAGCTCCTGCCCACGAATTGACAGGTATGTACGGCCCACAGGAAGACTTTTATCTAAAAGTCAAAATCCCTCTCATTATAGATGTTATCAATTACTCTATCAATGAAAAAGCTGAACAACCTGATGGTTTTATAAAGGAACTTGTTAAAAGGGGAAAAACCACTGAAGCGCTCGATATTGAAAAGTTCCTAAAAGAGGTTTGTGGCGGCGACGCGTCTGTTATTGCTGACTATCTTGGGGGCGTGGCATTGATTCCAAATATCAGGGGTTTTAACCTTAATAACGAATCGGATGAGAGTATACTTTACCAGTTGGATCAGAATGAACAAATGTACAACTATTTATTCTATCAACAGGGGCTATTATACCCTTATTCATCTATGTTCCTGCTCAATGAGGCGCCGTTTATGGCGGATGTAGAACGGTTGGGGATAAGTTATAACACTGATGTGATCCAGAATGAGGTTATGCAGTTTTCTTCAGTAATCCATAGACTCCTGCTCCAGCGCGCGATGTGGGCAAGTTTTGCGGATATCGACGATATAACGCTTCCAAACATCAATAACGATCTCGCCGATCCAGAAGTCATGAATAAATGGGAAGAATACTGCATAGAAATAGGTTTTGAGTACATTCAAGACGACTATACTGAATACGGCTAAGCAGTTGCAGTTGCGTGGAATACGTAGACCCTAATGCGCAGGAAACACGCAAGAGGGCGAACACATAGGTTCGCCCTCTATCATCTGTGGTTTTACATGACTTCAATATAGTGTTTCCGAAATTCTTCAAAGGCTTCATGGATGTTGTATTCTATACTTGGTCGAAGCAACGGTTCCATGTCCGCGCGAAACGCTGAGTCACTAAGTTTTCTGGACAGGTTTTCTAAATACTGTTTTGCTGACGGAACATAGCCAACCGACTGTTCCATATACTTTCTGTAGCAGAGAATGGTTTTGCCGGTATCAAGACAATCATTTTTATGCGCGTAATAGATATCAAATAAATCTCGCCCTTTCTTCCGTTGGTATAGTGCCCTGATTTTAGAACCTATCAGCTCGTCTATAGTGTATGTAATAACACCACAGTTTCCTGAAAACCATGGATTTTGTACTTCAAACGGTATAGAAACCAGACCCAGTACGTTTAGGTGTTCTTTGCAGTTTAATTCGATTTTTATGCGTAGTTTTGTATTGGGCAACGATTCAGACATGAAACGATAAATGACTGTGTTATTGCTTTGTGCTTGCTTGACATTTGGGGAACCGAGATATGAAAGTATCTCCCTTGTTTTGGTTAGAACCGCGCCAATAGGCTCTGGGTTTAGTTGGACAAGATCAATGTCTTCGGAATACCTTGGCTGAGGTGATAGGTATAATTTATGGATAGCGGTACCTCCCCTGAAGGCCAGTTTCGAGGCTATAAGGCTGTCGTTGAACAATTCAGTCAGAACCCGGCACAAAACCAAATCCTGTTCAACAAAATGCTGGTCTGCCCAAGGGAATGTATTTGACCAGGCAGTTATCGCGGCTAAAGGTATCATACATCAACCTCGATTTCTTCATTGACGACAACTTTCCATCTTGAGCTAAAAAAGTAGTTTTCCGTGTCCATCTCCTTATAGATTGCCAATGGAACTTTTCTGAACTTAACTGACGCGGATTTTGCTCTTTCCAAAAGAATCTCAGCAAGCATGGTCTCGTTTAACACTACGTCAAGCAAATATCCAAGGCGCTGAACCGCGCTCGCGGGAGCAAAGCTGAAAAAATCATTGTCCAGACTGTTCATATCTATGCTTTCCGACAATTCAGCAAGAATAGTTGCGATGTTTCCGAATCCCCCTGATTTCAGAGGGTAAAGCACAAGATCAATCGCAGTCAGAATAGGCGTCGATATGTTGATCGTCCCGCTACTGACATTTTTTTTCTCGACAAACCTGTGGGGGATGCGTTTTTTTAACAATGGCTCCAATCGGATGTCATTTTTTTCCTTGCGATGCAATATTTGGTTACAGACAAACGTGAATGTTAGTGGTTTGTGATGGGATGAACCATGAAGCGCTGCCGCGCTGAGGGTGGCGACATAATAGTCTTTCCCCAAGTAGGTCATTAAATGGTCAATGTATTCTATTGGCGGGACAACCCCCCTTAGACCGTATTCTGGGAGAACAACAGCATAGAAACCTTGCCATACAGATGTGATTTTTCCGGAAGTCACCAAACGGTTAAGTGCATTCTTTATTTGGGATTGTGGTTTTTGCGGGAATTGCTCCCTCACTTCAGAAAGGGAAAATGTACTCCGACCTAATCTGGGGAGTTCATCAACCCAATACCTTATTTGAGTGTATTCTTTCATGCAATTCACTTCTGTTAATCATAATAAATTAATGCTTTACATAAGCGCAATGCAATCATTCTAGTAGCACAAATGTTAATTGTCAAGAAATTTGCGAGATACTTTATACAAACTCTGAACCACATGAGAGCTACAACGATCAGGTGGCTTAACACAACCACATCCCCAATATTCGCTATTTCCATTCATGTCTATGGAGTATTATAGCAAAAAAAGTGAATAATACTACCTGATTATGCGCACAACGCCAACTACCACACCGCGCTAATAATATTCATCATAGCCAATATCATTGTAATTTACTGTGTCATACTCAATACCAATCTCATTGCAGAATTCCCTCCATTGATCCATAACCTCAGTACGTGTTATTTCGTATTTAATATTCGGCACAGTAATATCATCGATGCCGGCTAAACTTGCCCAAGCTGCGTATTGGAGAAGCAACCTATGCAGGACAGATGAAAACCCTCGAACCTCGTTTTGTATCTCTTCGGTGTTATAGTGAATTCCCCTTTCTGCTACCGCCTTCATAAACGCTTCCTCGTTTAGTAGAATTGGCGCCGAGTAGGGATAAAACACCCGCTGCGATTCAAAATATGACGCATACATGCTCTCGTCTTGATCAAGGAGATACAGTATGCTTGCGGCGGAAATATAGTCAATGTTGAGATTGAGGAAATTCGGCACGAGCGCCTGGCCTGACAGGTAGTTTTCGATCATTTCATAGTCCGGGCCGCAAATCCCCTGTAGAAGCTTCGGCACGTCGATCGCTTTGGAAGCGCCGCCTTCATATACCAATGCTCTAATTAGGCCTTCGGCTTGTCCCGTTTGCTGTTGCGCCGTGTAGTTGATTGCGGCTATTATCAGTGGCACCTTAACGCCCATGTAGAACTCTTCCTGAGAGAAATACATTCCCGTTGTTTCGTGAACGGGGCTCACTGCGAGAAACCCCGGTTCTTTCAATGAAAAGTATAGATACCGCAAGTAACGCTCATTTATGGACGCGGTCGCGCCAATAGCGTACTCCTCTATGACGTCTTCGGACAGGCAACTAATCGAGGCTGCGACGTAATACTCCGACAGTCCCCTGTAAACCCAATTATTCCCCGGATACCTGAGATTACGCGGCTTAACTTTGCTGTCAAAGAATGTGTGAAAAACCATGTTGGACATAGTCTTTACATCATCGGCGATCCTCATATTGGCTGACATGGCCGAACCGCCGCCCCCCGCTCCGCTGATAATAACCGTGTCTTCGTAATCAAGACTCCGGAGCAGCACTATGGGGGTGTCGCCCAGAGTTTCTCCAAAAATATCTGTATAGTAACCGATCAACGATTGCAGCGCTTCGATTGAATACGGCGCGATCATGTCAATGAGCGCCATATCGACATATACCTTCGCGCCTTCAAGCTCGACGTAATCATTTAAACTTTCAAAGTGCCCAAAAGAAAACGCGGATTTGCTGATGGTGTTGAAGAAATCCCAGTCGGGTTTGTCGACCGTTATCACGTTCTGGCCGTCAATAGGCGTTTGGTAAGGAATTATCGGGTCAAAATCGTTGGGGACAATGAATTCGATCGTGATGTTTTTGATGTATTTCCCGATTGAGTCAAAAGAGTTTGGATCTAAAAAAGGCAGCAAGATAGTGTATTCGCCGGAAAAGGAAATCAAATCTTCAAGAATGCATCCCTGCGAGTAGGGGATCGAGTTTACATCATATTCGGCGTTGATCGCGCCGACGTATACACTATAGTTAAAACGAAGTTTTTTCACGCTATCTTCAATCGGGCCAATTAGAAACACATCATCTGTTTCGGCAAAAAGAATATCATTATCTGCATCATCCAAGCATTCAATGTATTCCGCTTCAACCAAGGCCTTGTAGAGCATTATTTCGCGATCCCGCGATAGGCGGTGGACATCGATATTCATTTCTACATCTAAATAGCCGATTTGTGTAATAGGTTGTATCTTGTAGCTGACTGAGTACGCAGTTTGGTCAATACCGCCCAAAACATCAAAAGCAAATAAAAGAGCGATAATGATTCCCGCTATGGCCAAAAAAGCGCTGGCGATAATAGCTACACGGGGCGCGCGAGATTGCCACAAGCCCCGCAAGCCCTGTATTCCCCGGGAGTTTTTGGATTCTCTGAAGCGTTGTTTTGTCTCTTTCCCCATAGCCAAATCTTTTTGTTTCGATTGGCTATTCTCATTTACATCAGACAACAGAATCATCCTCACTTTGCATTGTTTTCGCCGCAAAACGATTATAGCACGCGGCAGATTACGCGCGCAACTTGTTCCTTGACTTATTTTTAGCATTGAGTATAATGCTGTTGTTAGTACAGCGACAGGGGAAGAAAACATCATGACGCAAGTTGATAAAATCACTTTGGAGCAGCTCAAGGAAATGGCGGAAAAAACGTTTGGAGAAATCGTAAAGGCGAACGTGGATGTTACGCGAGAGATCATCGTTGTCGACGCGGAACTGCATGCGGATATTGAGCAGTTTATGCTTGACAACGGATCTCGACAAGAAGATTTATGGGGCATTAACCTTTATCCTGATCAATTTGGCTCTCCGGATTTCATAGAGTTTGACTCAATGATAAATATCAGGCCACGGCAAGGCAACAGGTCGCGTTACGTGGAAGATGCTGCTGTACGCGAAAAAATATCAAAAATAGTTAGTGGGGCTATTGCGTATGGTTGATCGCGAAAAGTGGGCTGGATTAAGTTTGGTCGAACAGATGGGAAATATAGGCTCAGAGGTTGGTAGGGCGATAAAGTCGCGCGATAACCCTACGAGGCGCGACGGAGCCATAGAGCGGGCTCTTGATTTGTTTTCGGGGACGGCTGCATGCTACTCGGGCGCGCGGTTACGCGAGATTTTGCGCTCCCGTGACGAATTCTTGCGTTTGTTTTATGGCGATTCCGAGGACTATGACGGAGTCGAGCGTTATTTTCACCACTTTGCTATGGCGGCGCGGCGCGAGCGATAACCTGAGCGATTACCTGTCAAACTACCTAAAGTAGGCGTGACAGACTATAAAACACAAGAGAACCGCCCCCCTTGTGTTCCCAACTACTGCATTTTTAGCCTTAGTTCCCTGTCGTCAAGATCAAATCCCATTTGCTGCGCCCGTTGATAGTAGCGCTTTATTATCGCATACAGTTCTGGGCTGAAAGACTTTACTAGAGATCCGGTTTCATCCGACAACACTGGGATACCGCTCTCGTCAGACGAGGCTAATAACTCACGCAGTTCTTCCATAGACAGTACGTCAGCTTCAAACTCCGGGATTTCTGTTTTTCGCCAGCTTGCGAGCATTGTCTCAATATAGTTCAGCGCTTCCAATACCTCCTCCGAGGATGGCTGATATGCTTCTAAATACCACAATGGCGGTATGTTCATCCCAAGTAAGTAATCGTCACAGAACCCCACGCCCTCATCCCCCAAGAGGTCAAGGGCAGCCTCAAGCGCTGTTACGCGGCCTTCAAACGCACTGCTGTCGAGGCAATATCGCAGCAATGAATCGGGCGGATTGCCGTTATTTGCGGATTCGCGCTCAAACAGCATCACAATCAGCGGCGCTGCTGTGTAATGAAGGAACTCGGTCATGGAGGATGACGTGAGCCGCTCCTCGTCCATGGGCGCAAAGTTGTATTGAAACGGCTCTTTTAGGCGCATGTATAAGTATTGGCTGAACGTCAACGCCATCTGGCTGCGGAAGTCGGCACCGAGCCTGAGTTTGAGCGGTTCTGGCAAGGCGTCCATCGCCAGCTTTTCGTAATAGGTGGCTAGGCCTTCATTGAGCCACATATTCGGCTCTACGTGGACGTTTATATAAGGCGCCACTGTATCGTAAAACGCGTGAAACATCCGATGCGACAGGAGCTGCCAGTCTTTGATTGAATTGGGGTCAAAAGACGCCGCTACAACGCCTGTCCCTGAGCCGCCTATAATTTGCCTGTCTGGCGGCAGCAGCACGATATTGAATCCTTCGGGGGCGCTTCCAAATAATTCCAAATAGTACGCGTACAAGCTATCAAAACCGGCCATGTCCTCCGGAGTAAGTTGAGACGTGGTTTGTTGGTCTGCGGCTTGATGTTCAAGTGAATAAACCTTCAATCCGCTTTGCGTGCTATAGTCCAAATAGAATTCTCCAGCAACAAACGCGTTTTTTGTTATCGAGTATATATCCATCCACCCTGGGTCGCTTAAATGTGTAAACGGGATTATTTTCTCCCAGTTATTCGGGAAATCAAATGCAAAATTGAGCCTTCCCACCGCGTTCCTTACGCCCTCTTCGCTGAGCAGGTTGAATTCGGCGGGGAGCAAAAACGTCTGATCCCCGTCAAAAACGGTGTATATGTCCGTTACCGCACCCCTGCTTCCATGTTTGGCGGGTAGGGACACGCTGACGTCATAGTCTATGTTTGTCGTACTCCCGCGTGAAACAGGTATCGTGATAATGCCTTCTTCGGATATAAACGCCTCTTTGGTTTTCCCCCAGGCGTCCGTTAAGGAATTGACAGCGATATTTTTGTCTCCCAGAAATAGATAAACCGAATCTTTCTTGCTGAAAACAGGTACACGAATTTTCATTTTAACATTGATTATTTGCCTCGCGTCACTCGCGTCAACAGACCCCGCGCCTATATTCGGCGCCGATACCATATAAGTGTACGCGGGCAGCATGTCCAGCGTAAAAAAGCACACCAAAAGAAGGCCCGCAACCAAAGCGCTTAAAATCGCTGCAACGATAATTATGTAGGCCCGTTTCTTGTTAGCAGTTTTAGCGGCGGCGGTTTTGTTGTCAATAATCGCGTGGACATGTTTTGGCATTACTCAACCTCTCAACTCCCTGCCCACTTCGCGCACGAATGGGGTAGGGGGTTGTCCCCTCGCAAACAGTGTTAATAGTATTCATCACAGCCAATATCATTGTACATTAGGCTCTTCCTGCTTTGCATTTTTGTCGCTGCAAACGATTATAGCACACAGCAAAGCGCGCGCGCAAGATCGTGAATCCCCTCTGAACTGTAACAGCCAATTGCACAGATCGCAAATTTTTATGGATACTTACCAAGAAATAAAGTAAAAAACTCTCGTCTCTTCGTCCAAAGCCCCACTCCCGCAGGAGGGGGGTAGGGTGTGTCCTTATCGGATGCCTAACCGCACAGGTCGAAAAAAGGCTTGACAAACTAGATATATTTAAGCTAAACTAAAATCATTCTTTGGATTAGCATAAATGAGGTGAGGTTGTGTATATATCCCGTAAAATTGAAACACCTGTGCAAAGAATTAGCCAGACGTTTCCGGTGCTGATGGTAACAGGTCCGCGCCAATCTGGCAAAACCACTGTGTTGAAACATTTGAGCGAAGCGGGACGCAAGTATGTTACCCTGGACGATCCCAGTGACCGGTTATTCGCCAAAACGGAACCCTCCGCGTTCCTGGAGCGGTATTCCCCTCCAGTTACTATAGATGAGATTCAATATGCTCCGGAAATCCTGCCCTATATCAAGATACACGTTGATAAACATAAGACGAATGGAGCTTTTTGGTTGACCGGTTCACAAATGTTCCATATGATGAAAAATGTATCAGAGAGCCTCGCCGGCCGAGTGGGTATCGTGAATCTATTCGGGCTGTCAAATAGCGAGATTACTGGAACTCTTTTTGATTCGTTCACCACCGAGCAGAATTTTTTGATGAAGCGACTGGACAGCGCCCGGCGCATGACGTTGCCGGAGGTATTCGAGCGCATCCATTTAGGCGGTATGCCACGGGTTTATGAGCAACAGGGGTTGGATTTGGATGAATATTATTCGTCTTATACGCAGACATATCTGAGCCGCGATGTGCGGGAATTGACGCAAGTGGCGGACGAACTTGCGTTTTACCGTTTCCTGTGCATAGCGGCGGCGCGAACGGGTACTCTTGTCAATTACGAAGCGCTAGCCAAGGAAACGGAAATCTCCGCCCCCACCGCCAAACAATGGCTATCCGTGCTGGTATCCTCCGGTGTGGTCACATTGATCGAGCCGTACCACAATAGAGCGCTAAAGCGGGTAGTGAAGGCGCCGAGGATGTATTTCCTGGATACGGGGCTTGCGGCTCATTTGACCAAGTGGCAAAACGCCGCCGTCCTAGAAAACGGGGCGATGGCCGGAGCGTTTTTTGAGACTTACGTTGTGTCTGAAATCTATAAGGGTTTCGCGCACATGGGGAAACGGCCGCCGTTGTATTATTATCGTGACAGCAACACAAAGGAAATAGACTTGATTATCTGGCAAGACGGCGCCCTGTTTCCTATTGAAATCAAAAAGAGCGCCAACCCAACAGGGGCGACAAAGCATTTTACTGTATTGAAGCCTGTAGCGGATGATGCAAACTTTGATAACATGAACCGGCAATTGAAAATGGAAATTGGCCCTGGCTGTGTCATATGTCTAGCTAACGATCTACGCCCTATCGATAAGAAAAACTGGTGCGTTCCTGTATGGTTGATTTGAGTTTTGTCATAAGTGTCAAGAAAGCTATCTATCATATCAATTCAATTCTGAATATGGAGTCAACAGTAATGGCGTATTACTAAAGAAACCTTCTAGGTTTATGAGGTTTAAGCTCGCTTGAAACATTTTCCCATTTCTTGTAGTCAGGGAGCTCTTGTTTTAAATAATAGTCTTTAAATATTTAGATTGATGTTGTCAGGGGGATATGATACATATGAGAGATATGATACGTTGTTGGGGGCGGTGGTGCAAAAATGGGATGCGGGGAGGGGGGGTATGCTTCTATCCCCGCAGGTAATCACCAAACGCAAGCGACATCATACTTACAGACGTTTTCGTCAACGGATATGAGCGTTAATCCATAATTTTTTGCGGTTGCAATAATAACCCTGTCAAATGGGTCATTGTGAATAAATGGCAAGAATTCAACAATCTTGACTTCCTCGGCGGTTATGCCAAGTATTTCCACGCCGTTTTCTCGGAGCTTATCTATAAAGGCCGCAACGCCGCTCATGTCCGTAATTTTGCCGCCTTTGCTGATTTTAATGGCAATTTCCCAAGCGGATGCAATGCTGACGGCAAGTTCAACGGTCTTGTCGGCTATTATATCCCTTGCTCTTACAGACAGCTTTTCATCATCGCCCAACAATGCCCATATTGCGGTATGTGTATCAAGAAGATATTTTGTCATCACATATACTCCTTAAAGTCCGCGAGAACATCGCTGAAATCATCATCAATGTTCAGTATGCCTTTCAAACAGCCAAACTGAAACTCCGGGCGAACAAATCTTGTTTCTTCGCTCTTTTGCAAAAACGGCTTTACGTCCGATATGACCTGCATCAAATAGACGTTGAGAGCGGTTTCAATGTCTATCCCGTAATGGCTGAGTACGGGTCTTGCTTTTGCCGCAAGTTCGCGGTTTAGGTTTACAGAAATAGTGTCCATATCGCGCCTCCTACTCCTTTAGTCTTTGCTTTTTTTACTTCTATACACAATTTTTCAACTTGACTGCATCTCCACAAACTTCAAGAAAATTTTCGCCGTAGCTGTCGCATCGTCTGTTGCGCGGTGAGCGTTGAGCAAGTCGATTCCCAACTCATTAGCTACCGTTTGCAGCTTATGGTTTGCAAGATGCGGTAATAATTCGCGGGCAAGAGAAAGAGTGTCTACTGTTTCGTAGTTGAATTCCAAGCCTTGGCTCAGCGCGTTGTGTCTAATAAATGAAATATCAAACTTTGCGTTATGCGCTACTAATGTTGAGCCTTTGCAAAACTCCAAGAACCTTGGAAGTACACCGGTTATGGATTCTTTGCCTTTTACCATTTCATTTGTAATGCCTGTAATTTCGGTTATGTGCCGGGGTATACCGGTTTGCGGATTGATTAACTCGCCGAGTGTTTCGACTATCTTGCCGCCTACGATTTTCGCCGCTCCTATTTCGGTGATTTTATCCTTTGCCGCAGAAAACCCTGTTGTTTCTATATCGAATACAACATAGGTTTTACTATTTACCGAGGTTGTAATTGGTTCGGCGGATTCTTCTTTTGCAGCAACCCCGGTTGTTCCTTTAGGTATAATCCACGTTCTTCCCATTCTGACAGCCCCTACAACCTTGCCGCTTTCACAAAGCACCTGAACGCGGCGCGTTGTGATACCCCATAACTCAGCGGCTTCATTCGTAGTCATTAGTTCAGCTTCTAATCCCATAACTGACCCCTTCCGATAACGCTATATTCATTATACAGCTTTCAAGCGAATAATGCAGGAAGTTTTTATAAATTTTCAAAAAAGGCCTTTTCCCTACTTGACAAATCAACCCGTTATTCTTGTAGCACTTGCAACTCAGAACCGTCAGTTCTCATACGGTGAAGTATACGTGGTTCTCCTTCACGGATGGACGGGTAGAAATATATATATTCACCTACTATATTGAACCTTGATGCAACTTGATCCGAGATTTTAACATTTTCTTTGCTCGTACAGATGAGTGTGTCGCAGATTTTCGATAAACTAAACGAGGGCCTAACCGATATTGAAAACGGAAAAGTACGCCCGGCGAGGGAAGTATTTGAGCAATTTAGGAAAGAGTTTTGTACAGTTCCTCAGACATCATCACAAGATTAGCTGAAGATTGATCTCGAAACAGATGTATTTGCGGGTTCGTATCCAATACTAGTACAGCTATTCTACAAAACGCTCTAGTTCAGAATCTTGAAACATTCTAATAGTATCTCTAATGGTTCGATCTTTGCGTTTATAATCTAGATCTGCTCCATAATCAAGCAGTACTTGAACCATTTC